>Ga0308161_1004247_pt1 | contig 13235 bp, 10 predicted proteins | sample PhyFR2_FD_201034 | JGI IMG/M metagenome (GOLD analysis project Ga0308161, IMG submission 201034) | Phyllosphere microbial communities from UC Gill Tract Community Farm, Albany, California, United States - DLSLF.R2 | ecosystem: Host-associated > Plants > Phyllosphere > Unclassified | place: USA...
ACCGCGCCGTGCTTGAGCAGTGGGCCGCCCGCTGATCCATCGATTTTCCAACCGCCCCCAGGACACACGACACAATGCCGACGAAGACGCTGCTCCCCACCTCCACCGCAGGCAGCCTGCCCAAACCCTCCTGGCTGGCAGAGCCCGAAACACTCTGGTCACCCTGGAAGCTGCAGGACGAAGCCCTGCTTGAAGGCAAGCAGGACGCCCTACGCCTGTCCCTGCAGGAACAGCAGCACGCCGGCATTGATATCGTCAGCGACGGCGAGCAGACCCGGCAGCATTTCGTCACCACCTTCATCGAGCATCTCAGCGGCGTCGACTTCGAGAAGCGCGAAACCGTGCGCATCCGCAACCGCTACGACGCCAGTGTGCCGACCGTGGTTGGCGCGGTGAGCCGCCCGAAGCCGGTGTTCGTGGAGGATGCGAAGTTCCTGCGCCGCCAGACCACGCAGCCGATCAAGTGGGCGCTGCCGGGCCCGATGACGATGATCGACACGCTGTACGACGCGCACTACAGGAGCCGCGAAAAGCTGGCCTGGGAGTTCGCGAAGATCCTCAATGAGGAAGCGAAGGAACTGGAGGCCGCCGGCGTTGACATCATCCAGTTCGATGAGCCGGCCTTCAATGTGTTCTTCGACGAGGTGAACGACTGGGGCGTGGCCGCCCTGGAGCGTGCGATCGAAGGGCTGAAGTGCGAGACGGCGGTGCACATCTGCTACGGCTACGGCATCAAGGCCAACACCGACTGGAAGCAGACGCTGGGTTCGGAATGGCGCCAGTACGAGGAGTCGTTCCCGAAGCTGCAGACCTCCAGCCTCGACATCATCTCGCTGGAATGCCACAACTCCCATGTGCCGATCGACCTGATCGAGCTGGTGCGCGGCAAGAAGGTGATGGTCGGTGCCATCGACGTGGCCTCCACCACGGTGGAAACCCCGGAGGACGTGGCCAACACCCTGCGCAGGGCGCTGCAGTTCGTGGACGCCGACAAGCTCTACCCGAGCACCAACTGTGGCATGGCGCCACTGGCGCGCGACGTGGCCAGGGGCAAGCTGCGCGCACTCAGCGCGGGGGCGAGGATCGTGCGCGAAGAACTCTCGGCATAACCCTGGCTGGGGAGGAATTGCCGTTCGAATGTCGGTTTGACGGAGCCTGGCCGGGTATCGACCAGGCTCCACCCCGCCCCTGCACTTCCGGTCGGGTCTTCATCGCGGGCTGTCGCGGCGCCAGTGCCTGCTTGATCCGTACCACCTCCCCCGCCCCGGCCTCGGCCAGGCGGCGGGCCTGCTGCCGTTGTTCCCGCGAAAGCGCGGGCGACGGCGCAGCGCCTGCTTCCGGCGCTACGTCCACCAGGCGTGCCACTGCCTCGCGCAGCCGCAGCTGTGGGCAGAGCCGCGCAGCACACCAGCGCTCGGCGTAGCGCCTGGCCTGCCGCACATTCGTGGCGGCCACCACCTTGGTCTGGGACATCCTGCGTGCATCCAGGTAGACCCGGAAGCCAAGTTCGGCATGCGGCACGATGTTGGCCACCGAGCGCCCGTTCCACCACAGGTCCCAGCGCTCGCCGCTCCGCACCCAGCCGGAGGGCCGGGTGACCGTCATGAACTCTGGAAGATCGAAGGGAGGACTCATGCCAGGAAGGATACGAGCGCCCGTCGCACTGGCTGAGATCCGCACCGTGCGCTTGTTCGAGACCATGAATCGTTAAGGCGCGCTTGCTTCCGCTACGCCTGCTCCGCACCGTCGGGCTACGGGAACAAGAACTAAAGTGACGCGTCACGCTCGATGATGCTTTCGATCCAGTCGATGTAGCGGGACACGCGCACGTTGTAGACCACCTGCCCATAGAAACCCGCTTCCAGCGCATGCTCGGGTACGGCGGTGATCCAGGAACCGAGGCCCACCAGCTGCCAGGCCCCATCTTTCTCGATCACCAGCGGGCCGCCGCTGTCGCCGTTGCCGAGCACGCCTTCAAGGGGGAGGCCCTGCGGAGGCGGATCGAACCGGTACCAGAGATAGCGCGTGTTGCCGCCGGTGATCGCGTTGCAGGCCCGCCGCAGCGTCGTACGATGCGGCCCGCCGGGCACCAGGCCGGTCGCCCCATTGCCGGTGGCGCCTCTCCCTATCAGGGCGGCGACCTGCGCGACCTCGTCGGCGCCCCGGTAGAGTGCGACCGGCGGCACATCGCTCACCGGTGCGGCAAGTCTGATCAATGCGATGTCATCCGATGCTGCCAGGAACGCGTGGATTTTCGATGCGCTCCCGGTTGCCATCGCTTCCTTGCCCAGCGCTTCGGGCATCCTCCGGTAGCCGGGGTGCAGGAAGACACGCTCGACGCCGTAGCCGTTCCCATTGATGGTGATGGTGGCGCCCCTCCCTTCCATCGGCGCGGCATGCGCGGCGGTAAGCACCCAGCGCGGCGCGATCAGGACGCCGTGCCCCTCGCCCGGCATGTCGGCCAGCGCGGGGAAGGCCGATGCATCGATCTGATACCGGGTGTCGTCCACATCATCACGGATGACCACGGCACCGGCAGTGAACGGGAGCGTGGCCAATGCCAGGAAAATCCAGCGGTTCATGGTTGCTTGCATCCCAGTAGTTCAATCCCAACAGCCTAGGGCATGGCCCTGCCATACGGGGAGATCGTGCGACCGATCCCCGGCGATGGCCGACGAATGCGGGGAAACGGGAGTTGAAGCCAGGCGGGCCATGCCCTACCTGCGGCCGCGATAGGGTTCGCAGCCCACGCCATCATTGTCACGATCGAGGTGCGGGCCATAGCCCGGATCACCACGCCGTACCGGCGCCGCCCCGGCGGCGCGGGCCTCCGCGCAGTTGGCAAACACCCGGGAACTGCGCGCGGGCGCGGGGGCGAAACTGCTGCGCGGAGTGTCGACGTATCGAGGTGCCGCTGGAGCGCCTCGATGACAGTGATACTCACCCGTTTTCCGGTTGGTGTGGCACCCCTGCTTGTCGAGCCCGCCCGGATGCGCGAGCGCATTGGCGGACAGTGCCAGTGCGAGCATGCCGGATGCAGTCAATACGCTGGAAACGCGGCGTCGTGTGTCCATGCCTTCCCCCCTGTCAGGCACTCCTGCCAAGGGGAAGGCTAGCATGGTGTCTCGACCGCCAGGCTTGACGCTGCAGCGGCTGCCACTCAACGCAGGTAGTGCTTCAGGAACAGCCAGGTGATCAGCGTCGGCAAGATCAACAAGAAGAAGCTGCGCGTGCTGCACGACCCGGAGGCAGGCGCCGGCAGTCGCTGATCCCTGAGCGGCCACGGGCTGTGCGCCAATGCGGGGAAATCAATGCACCCGCGCTCCTGTTCCGTCGGTTCCGCCGCATACATCGTGGCTGGCGCCGATCTTCCCTCGCCCCTCGCTCCTACAGTGGATTCGCGGCGACGCACGGCCTGCACCCCCGATGGCAACGCCGCCGCCCCCACTTTTCGAGCCCACAGGAGCGAGACATGGCATGCCTTTCCCGGACTATCGCTGGCACAGCGGCAATGCGCCCAGCCCCCTCCACGCAGGTTGAACGGAGGGGTGCACCATGAACCAGGTCTACGTCGCAGTCTGGGATGGAGCCCACTATCTGGTCGTCCGCAAACGGGTGCTCAACAGCTGGTGGGGCAGCAATTCCGTGGTCGTACTTTCTGCCGAGGCGATGGCCGCTGTGCTGGCCATCCGCAACGCGTCCGGCGGTGGCACAGAGCAGGACTGGGATCTGGTGAAGAAGCTGCTTTCCGGCGCCTGGCGCGCCGCAGGGTCAGTCGCCTACCGCGGCGAACGCACGCTGCCCCGCACCATGGACGCACTGGACCGGGCGCTTGAAAGCGCCGAACGCACGCATCCGCAAACCGATGACATCGCCATGGAGACGCTGGCCGCTCTGCAGAGCCTGTTCCGCGAGGACGCAAGAACCCCTCCCACGTTCAGCGCTGCGCGTGCAACCTTGCGGGAGCTCTCCATCGCGTTGCCGCCACCCACCCGGGGTGCGCCGAACTGGGCCGCTGCGTTGATACTGGCACAACGCCTGGTGGCGGAAGTCGGAGCGTGGTCGGATGGCCTGCCCCCGGCGCTGGTGAACCAGGCGGGGCAATGGGCCCTGCCCGGCGGCGGCCGCCTGAACAACGAACGCAAGGAGCGCGCCGCGCGCCGCGAGTTCGAGGAGGAGCTTGGCATCTGGCTTGGGCAGGGACGCGCCGCATGCGATCTGCGTGCCCGGCTGTTTCCGGATGGGGGAGGCAGCTTCTCCCTGGTTCGCTTCCGCACCACGGCCGAGGAGCTCCTGCGGATGGCGCAGGAGGCCGAGAACAACGTCCAGGCCAGTGCCAGCAGCCCTACGCGCCCCCAGTCCTGCCTGGTGACCGACTGGGAGGTGGCGAGCATCGGACGGGTGCCGGCGGCCAATCTGCGCAATGTCCTCGGGGCACGTGTGGAGGTTCCGGGCGAAGGAACACTGGAGGTTGACGAGGCCCTGGCCAGCGCCAGGCCCGGTAGCCAGGAGATCGACTGGTACCGGGAGATCGCCGCTCTGCTGTCACCCGCCTGAGCCTCCAGCGCGAACCCGTGTGATCCCCTGCAAGCCCAGCGAGGCCCCTCCATGAAAGAGAGCACGCCCGAGCGCGAGGCCCGGCGCCACATCAGCAAGCAGCTCACCGCGCAGATCAACAACGCGCAGGCGTATCCCGACGTCCGCTCGGTCGTGGTGAAGGCCCTGTCGGACATCAAGGACCAGCTGCGCAGCCTGTCCAGCAAGGTACGGCGCGACTACAGCCTGAAGCCCGACGAGCCGCTGATGTTCTTCTACGTCAAGGGCGGCAACGCACTGGACGCACTGCTTGAACGCCCGGCCCAGCCGCCACCGACGCTGTTCGATTTCGGCCGCTCCGACTGGGATACGCAGGTGGTGATCAATCCCTGGATTCCGATCCCGGCCCAGGACGCCCTGCACGGCGGCGTGGAGGACATCGTGATCGAGGTGATGCTCGGCGCCGGCCTCAACATCGCATTGGAGATCAGTGTCTTCCCACCCAACCAGAATCCGCTGGCCGGCCAAGTGGTGGATCTTGCACCGGTGGACATCCATGTGCCGCCCGGCCAGCAGTGTCTGGTGACCTGTGACACTCCGCAGGCGTTCCGGAAGGTCTACCAGCGTGACCGCGCGGGCCTGCATCTGTTCACCAGCGAACCGCTGAAGGGCATCGGCACCTCCACGGCCTTGGCCAGCCCGTCCGTGCTGCCACCGCCGCCGCCGCCACTGCCCGTGCAGCCGCCACCTACCCCTCCGCCGCCACCCGGCATCATCCTCAACGACGGCATCAAGCCGTTCGTGCTGTACCGCATGGGCTACACCTGGCACGCGCGATGGGTGAAGGATCCGAAGGCGCCTGTCGGCGACGACCCGGTGACGCCGCGGCCGATCCTGATGGAACTGATCGATGTGACCACGCCGCGCCGCGATACCGTGGAGGCCGTGACAGTGTGGTCGGACATCATCCGCAACCATCTGGTGATTGCCGAGGATGCCGGCGCGGAAGAGCGCTGGCGGCTGCCCCTGCCCAGCATGGAGTACCACCTGTGGGAAGGCCTGACCATGCTGTGCGAGATCGCCGCCTATCCCGGCTGGCCGGGTGCGGACAAGCTGGAGAAGCGTCGCCGCAATGTGCAGCGCATCCACGACTGGTACCGCGACCAGCAGGGCGACCTGGCGACGTTCGGCAGGGTGATCGATGGCATCTCGGCGGCGCCGGTGTTCGCCGATGACAGGGACTGCATGCAGCAGGTCGATGCCTGCATGCGTGAGGTCAAAATGCGCATGCAGGCGTCATCTTCGGGATTCGATCACGGCGCCCTGTCGGCCACCCACACGCATCGCCTGCGGCAGGGGCGGCAGTGGGTCGCGCAGCGGGTCGCAACGCTGCTGCAACGCCTGCAGACATCTGCCGCATCCTGTGGCTACAGCGACGATCTGGCGTTGATCGGGACGCTGGCGCAGAACCCCTACCTGGATGTCACCCAGGTGCCGATCTCCGACGTCGACTGCGCGATGATCATCCGCACCGACCCTGCAACGCTGCGCAGGGCGACGGCGGCCAACTGCTTGAATGCGCTTGCCGAGGATCTCGGCGCGCACATGACCATCGAGGATTCCCTGCACTCGACCGTACGTGCGACGGGTATCAGTTACGAGCGAACGCTGGTGATCTTCGATGCGCCGCGTTCGCCGTCGGCGCGCGTGGCCAAGGCGATCCTGACATTCACCACGGCTGGCCCGGTCGGTTGCCCGTTCCGGGACAGCCCCGACGGTTCCGGGCAGGCCATCGCACCGTTGCTGGACATGGACAACCAGCGCAAGGTGGCAGCCTCGATCGTCCAGGGTTTCGTGCAACGGGCGAATCTGTCCAGGCAGCACGAGATGATCCGGGTGCTGTTGCCACAGGGGGAATGAGACGGATTGTCCAGTGAGCAACCCTGTGCTCAACATCCTTCAGGCATCCCGCCCCCCCCCTGACGATCATCAATCAGATGGCCACTTCTCCAACTATTGGCCCATTGGCAGACTCAACATCTTCCGAGCCGGAACCCGTGCGCTCAACGCCGCGATCAGCGATTCCAGTTTCTCCCACTCCAGCCCCGAGCGTTTGCAGAAGATTGCCCGGACCATACCGCAGTACGGACGTTGCTCAATTCCTGCGTCCTTGATTCCACGCAGCACCCACAGAACCTCCGGCTCGGAAATGTCCGTTGCCAGCGCATCCATGTACTCATGAACGGCGCGCGCGGTGGGATATCGAGCGACGCGCAGAGACGTACGGTCCAGACCACACGTTTGAACCGTTGCCCTGCCGCGATCCGTGCATCCGCGAACTTCGCCCAGCCGGCCGAACTCGAAGTGCTCCGCCGGATCGAAGTCATCGAATGGTGAAAGCAGAAGGGGCTGCTCCTTTTCAAGCGCATCCGGGCCCAAAGCCCTGCCTCCAGCAATGGGGAACAAATTGCCTTTCCATTGCCGGTTGCAGATCTCGCAGCTCAGCAGGTAGTTGTGCCATTCATAGGCAAGCCACCAGTAGCCAGTCTCTCGCTGGCCGGATTTCAACACCCGGCCAGCGATCCTATAAGTCCAAGGCAACTCGCGGCCGCAGTTTTCGAGCCCGCTGTCATCCAGCTCGCTGATTTCCGCCTTCGGCCTGAAATGCTCCACGTCGCCAAACTGCAATCCCAGCACCTGACCTTCGCAGAATCCGCATTTTCCAAGCTGAGCCTTGGCGAAGTCCGCCTTGAAATTCCCCCAGACAGCGGAAAATTCCGGCGGCTTGCCCGCCTTCACCGCAGTTTCCACCGCAGACTTGGCTTCCTTCACATGCGTGCTGAAGTCCTGGCGTACTTTGGGGCGCTCGAGCTTACGCATGCCCTCCCTCCTTACCACCCGTAGACTTGTCAAGGAAGCCCAGCAGTCGATGGTGGATGATCTTTTCCGACCCGTCATTCAGGGGCTGGGGCACGTCTTTCCGTTGCCCGGCACCGAATCCCCCCCCCTCAATAGCAAAGTGCGGCACTGAATGGGCGTGGAACGTGTTCATTCGCGCGAACAGTGTCCGCATCAGACTGTCAAGCTCCGCCTGCTCCGTCACATCCAGGCTGGCGACTTGCAGCAGCTCGCTGTGCCTGTTCATCTGCCGGAGTGTGTCCGGGTCCAGTGTGGATGTCATTCCAAACCAAGGACCCATTAGTACCTTGTCCGTCCCAGCTCCCGGCGGAACGTCGATTTCTTCATGAATGAACGTTCCGCTGTAGGGATTGGTGGCCAGCACAATCAATTCGCCCTTTCCAAGCCCCTGAACGCATAGTGGATCATGGGTGCTGACGATGAAGCGCACGTTTGGGAAGAGCGTCCGAAGCTGACTGACGACACGGATCTTCCAGCGTGGATGCAGGTGCAGCTCGATCTCGTCAAGCAGGATCATGCCCCGCGCAGATTCCATGTCGAACGAGCTGCCGGAAAGATGGAACATGATGTCCATCGCGAGGGCAATCATCGACTTGTAGCCACCACTCAGCGCGTCCAGCGGAAGTTGATTGCGCCACATGCCGTTGTCGCTGCGGGTCAATTTTGCATCGCCCTGGTCCGGGAGCAGCTTCTCAACACTGCTGGCGATCAACTCGAAGTTGTCGCTGCGTGTACTGGCCTCCGTGCAAAAGTAAGCCTCTGCATTGGCCAGCGGGTGTCGCTGATCAAACAGGTTGCGGACACTACAGCGTGCAGGCGCCGCAGGTGGCGTGGAATTCCGCTCGGGCAGAAGTCGCGTGGACCCATAGCCGAGCAGCCGGACCGGGGACGCCACGCCCTCCGATGAGAACTGGATACTTTCCCTGCTGAAAGACAGCAGGCGCTGCGTCCCATCGGAAAACGAAAGGCGGATGAAACCGTCATGCACGTCAGCATTCCGGTTCAGCCACCGATGCGCCGGCCCCAGTTCATTGAGTTGATCATCCGGCATGCACGCCAACGCCACGGCCTGCAACACGCTAGTCTTGCCCACCCCGTTCTCACCCAGCAGCATGATCCAGGGCTGCCCGTTGCCTGCTGCGTCTTCGGAGCATTCAACGATTTCAACAATGCTCTGGAACGCCAGATCAAGTGTGCTGATACTACGGAAGTTGCTGATCTCGATCCTGTCGAGCCATGCCATCTCTGCCAGGTCGGGAACGGGAACGGGAACGAGAACTGGATCGGGATCGGCGGCCGGTGGTGCTGGCGGACTGGCCTGCTGGCCAGAGATCTCTTCCACCAGTGCCTGGATGGCAACCGCAACTTCAGGGCGATTGCGCAGGGCCGTTTCCGCATCCAGGCGCGCTGCCAGGTATCGAAGCGGATCCATGGAGTCACCCCCCTGCGCCTGCAACACGCGGAGTTCTTCCTTGATTAGGAAACCGATCTCGAGACGCGACGCCAGCCGATCGCGCGCATTGAGCTGCAGTATCTCAATGGTGGCAGTTCCTCGCGTGGTCAAACCAGCCACCGTACCGTCCGCGAGAAATTTCAGGTGTTCCTCGGGCCGGTCATGACAGGGGTCGAGCAGGACCGGGCGCTCATCCAGCAGCGCATTGCCGAAGGTCTCCGGCTCAGCAACAGGGCCGTCGATGGGGAAGAAATTGGCTTTTGCAACGTTGCAGGCAGCGCAACACAGGTACAGGTTGTTCCACTCCGCCGACAACCACCAGTAGCAATCGGTGTCCACCTTACGGCCGGCGCGCACCGCATTCCGCCTGGGGCGGAAGTGGTCAATCATGTTTGCCGGTGCTCCGCAGTAACCGCAGCTGCCGTTGAATACGTTGTACAGCTGGTGCCTCACTGCTCTCGCCACACGCGGCGGGAAGTCAAATGACGGCCAGCGCTGCCTACGATCATCGATGCCCGTCGCGAAGAACTCGCGGAGCGTGGCCAGGCTCTTCTGCTGGAAATCGAGCAGCTCCGCTGGGGCGGGATACCGACTGCGGTCAACGTAGATCATTGGATGGACAGCTTCTGGCAGCCGTGGGAACGGCGGATTGACGGAGCGCGCACTCGGCGTACGCCGCGCTGTTTATCACGCCCCCGGCTTCCATCCCGGGCTCGGCAATTCGCGCCTGGATTCGTTGCAATCTTCACAGAAACACGTCCTTGTCTTTGCTGGCCTACGCCGGTCTAGCCGGGCGCGCAGCGCCCCGCTGAGATCGGTATCGGCTGAAACAGCGCATTATTGAATCGTGTCGAGCCAGCTACCCCTGCAGCCGCGCCCGCCGCAACGGGCGCGGCGCCACGTCAATGCAGGGGCACCTTCAGCACCGAAGGCGCGTTGGCCGGTGAGCTGAAGGTCACCGCACCGCCCAGCTGGCTGATGCCCGCATAGCGCAGGTCCACGGTATCGACCACCAGGGTCAGGCGGCTGCCGGCCGGGAGGTTCCAGCTGCTGGCTTCCAGGCGGAGATCGATTGTTTTCGGCTGGCCGGGCGTGGCCCCGCGCAGGGTGTAGGGCTTGTGGCTGACCAGCTGGCCGTTGCCCAGCACGTCTTCGGCATACAGGTAGGCATACAGCGTGGTATTGGCGCGGCTGGGCGTCACCGTCACCCGCACTTCCGGTGCGCCATCCAGGCGACGTGCGCTCCAGTAGATCGGGCCCTGCCAGACGCCGGCGGCGTTGCGGCCGACGAACGGTACATAGGCGCCGGGCGGCAGGTTGATCATCTGCAGTGCACCGGAGGCCATCACCACGCCGGAATTGGCAGCCGTCAGCAGCCCGCTGCCGATGCGGTAGCTCCAGCCGGTAGCGCCACCGTTCTCTGCCAGGCCGCCGGTGGGCAGCAGCAAACCGGAGGGTGCGGTCAGGCCGTAGCTGACGGCGCCCGCATTGGTGGCCTGCCAGTCCGGATAGCGGCTCCAGCTGCCCTTCTGCGACTTCAGCTGCACCGCTGCCTGGCGATCGATGCCATTGGCCACGCCCTTCAGGTAGTGGTCGAACCAGTCGCCCACGGCGGCATAGACCTCATTGGGAATGCCGAACGCACCGAAGGCCTCGTTGAGGGCATGGTCGCCGTGGCGCAACTGCAGCTGCTTGGGCCCCTTCAGGCGGTTGAAGAAATCGACCAGCTGGCCCGGCGGGAACAGGCTGTCATTGAAGGCATTGGCGAGGAATACCGCCGGCTGGTTGGCGTTGATCTCTTCAAGGCTGCTGGCCGGGCTGCGCTGTGCGGCCACCGGCAGCAGCGAGTCCACCGCCCCCTGGTAATTGCCGACCAGCACATTGCGGTTGATGGTGGCCAGCTCCGCGCCGGGGCGGCCGGTGGCCAGGCCCGCCGCCACCAGCAGGGCGATGCCCTGGGCGCTGGGTGTGTCATGGCTGTACAGCGACGCCTGCAGGTCGGCCCAGCCACTGAGTGCGGCAACGGCCTTGATGCGGGGGTCGCGCGCCGCCGCCAACAGGCTGGTGCCGGCGCCATAGGAGATGCCCGAGACCCCGATCCTGGCCGGATCGGCGCGGGTGTTGTCCAGCGCCCAGTCGATCAGCGCGCTGACATCCTCGACCGTGGCGGGCCCGGCGATGTCGATGCTGCCACCCGACTCCCAGAAGCCGCGCGAGCTGTAGCTGATGACCACATAGCCGCGCTGCGCCAGCGACTGTGCCACGCCCACGTACTCCACGCTGGGCACCGCCCAGCTGCTGGGCATGACCAGCAGCGGATAGCGCCCGCTGCCGGCATCCTGCGGCTCGATGACGAAGGCCCCGAGAGGCGTGCCATCCCAGCTGGGAATGCTGCGATGGGTGGTCTTGACCGTGGCGGCCCAGGCAGTGGGCGCCAGGCCGGTCAGCAGGATCAACAGCAGCAAAAGCTTGCGCATCGTCGTCTCTCCCCGTCGGTGGTGGTGCAACGGGTCGGACCGTACCAGTGCGAATGGTGGCTGGCACCTTGCGACGCAGCATGGCGCAAAGCGCACCTTGGTATGCTTCGCGGCACTGCGGTCCTCCGCAGGCTCCCATCAATGCAAGGATGCCCCCCCGATGCGCAGGACGCTCTTCGTCGGCACGCTCTTGAGCGTGGCCAGTCTGTTCGCCCCTTCAGCCGTGGCGGCCCGGGACCCCGACGTCGCGGATGACTGCAGCGAAATCGCGCAGTTGATGTCCAACGACGACTTTCCGGCACTGGACGCGATGGCCGCGCGCCTCCGCACGGGCGAGCTCAACGCCGCCGGCGAATCCCGGCTGGGCCGTTTCTACCTCTGCATGTCGCGTGCAATCGGCACGGCGCGGCAGGAGGTGGAGGCCTGGAACCGCTGGTCGGCCTGGGCGGCGCGCTGGGTTCAGCATGCGCCAAAGTCGCCGGCAGCCCACCTGATGACTGCACGGATTCCGCTCAACCTGGCCTGGAGCTACCGCGGAAATGGTTACGCCAACACCGTCAATGCCGAAGACTGGGCTCAGTTCCATGAGTACAACGCGGCTTCGCAGGCCTACCTGCAATCGCATGAGGGCGTTGCCGGCGGCGACCCGTTCTGGCACGAGATGAGCGTGCTGATCGCGCTGCGCGAGGGCGCGGATGACGAAGAACTACTGACGCTCGTCGACCGTGCAGCGAAGGCCTTCCCCGACTACGAGCCGCTGCACTTCATTGCCCTGCAGCACTTCACGCCGGCCTGGGGCGGCAGCGCACAGAAGATGGAAGCCTTCGCACGGCGCTCGATGGCCAGTATCCCGAAGAAAAAGCGGGCCATGCGCTACGCACGGCTGTACTGGTCAGCCACCGCGTATTCGGCCGATCACTTCCGCGCGGCGACACCCGATTGGCCGCTGATGCGCCAGGGGCTGGACGAAATCGCACAGCGCTACCCGACCATCGACAATCTGGAGACCATTACGCGCTACGCCTGTTGGGCGCGTGACGGCGATGCCCTGGATCGGTGGAATCGCCTGTACTTGAGCCGAAGTGGTTTCAGCGAGGCGGTCATTGCGGACTCGAGCGAGCAAAGCAGGGCCGCCTGCCTGGCGCCGGATGCTGGGCAAGAGGCTTCCTTGTAGAGCCAATCGGTGCGGAACCGGGCCGCGGAGGATGCGCGGTCCAGCATGCACTTCACACCTGCAGGGTGCTTAGCACGTACGTATGTCAGCCACGGACCGCGTGATCTGACACATCACCAGTGCTTGCACCCGGTCACAGCTTCGCGTTCTCGTCGTTGACCAAAAGACGACAGCTTGTGACGCTTGCGACACCGCGCGGCCCTCCGGGCCTCCTCATCGCGGCCTCGCTCTACTGCACTCCGCATCACCCGTATCCGCAACGCCTTCACATGACACAGGCCCGGCCTGGTCGTGGCGGGCAGCTGCGTCCTGAACTCTTTGCTGGAGAATCGCAATGCGCCTTGCAAGCTTCGTCTTTGCCTTCGTCCTCAGCGCCTTTGCCGGCGCAGCCCAGGCCCAGGTAGTCACCCTCAACAAGGGCGGCTTCGTGCTCACCTACGACTGCGGCATCCACAGCGCCACCCGTTACGAGTACACGCTCACCGCCGATACCGGTTCGGCCGCACGGCCGTCCAGCTTCTACAAGGACCCGGACCTGCCGGCCGGTTGCCTGGGCCAGACCAGCACCGCGTCCTACGCCAGCATCAAATCCGGCTATGACCGTGGCCATCTGGTGACGTCCAACCACATGGATTACGACGCGACCTACATCCGTCGCGCCAACTACATGACCAAC
>Ga0308161_1004251_pt1 | contig 13226 bp, 14 predicted proteins | sample PhyFR2_FD_201034 | JGI IMG/M metagenome (GOLD analysis project Ga0308161, IMG submission 201034) | Phyllosphere microbial communities from UC Gill Tract Community Farm, Albany, California, United States - DLSLF.R2 | ecosystem: Host-associated > Plants > Phyllosphere > Unclassified | place: USA...
TAGAATTGTAATTGCTCCGATGTGCCAATATTCGGCAACAGATGATGGTGAAATTACCTATTGGCATGAACAACAATGGGCAAATTATGCATTGTCTGGTGCAGGACTCTGTATTGTGGAAGCGTCTGCTGTACAAGCAGAAGGCCGTATCAGTTATGCAGACCTTGGGCTTTGGAATGATCAGCAGCGTGACCAGATCAAAACTTTATTGGGTAAGGTTCGCACACTTTCACCCATGCCATTTGGAATTCAGTTAGCACATGCAGGTCGTAAAGCGTCTACTGAAAAGCCATGGTTAGGCAAAGGACAAATTGCTAAAGATCAACCTCATGGTTGGCAAACGGTTGCTCCAAGTGAAAGTACCTTTTCTGTTCATGATGCTGCGCCGCATGCTTTAACCATTGATGAAATTAAACAAGTTCAACAAGACTTCGCTGCTGCGGCAAAACGAGCAGTAGAAGCTGGTTTTGAGTTAATAGAAGTGCATGCCGCTCATGGTTACTTGTTGCATCAATTCTTATCGCCAATTGCCAATCAGCGTACTGACGAATATGGTGGTTCTTTAGAAAACCGTATGCGCATGACACTTGAGGTGCTTCAGGCAATTAAACTCGCTGTTCCTGAAGGTTATCCTGTAGGTGTTAGATTATCTGCAACAGATTGGCTAGAGAGCATTGAACACTGGGATATTGAATCTACAGTGGGTCTATCAATCGCTTTAGAACGCTTAGGTGCAGCTTATATTCATGTATCTAGTGGTGGCTTGCATGAACACCAATCTATTACGATTGGTGCGGGTTATCAGGTTCCATTTGCTGAGCAAGTCAAAAAACATGTCTCTATTCCTGTTATTGCGGTTGGGCTGATTACAGAACCCGAGCAGGCAGAGGAAATTTTAACTTCAGGTCAGGCCGATGCCATTGGTCTTGCGCGTGCAATGTTATATGACCCTCGTTGGCCTTGGCATGCAGCGGCGGCTTTAGGAGCAGAAGTTAAAATTGCCCCTCAATATTTACGCTGCCAACCTCATGGGGTAAAACAGCTTTTTAATTCTTTTTAATTTCATCGGGCAAAGTGATCTTTGCCCGTTTTTCTTTAGATGAGTGAGGGCGGTCGGTGGTTTTTCAGGTTATTTTACCTATCTTGATATTATTGTTGATGGGCTATGTTTGTGTTCTCATCAAGTTGGTAACGCCTGAACAGATTAAGGCGCTTAGCGCATTTGTCATTAAAATTTCTTTACCGGCTTTTTTAATTCACTCTTTAGCAAATAAAAATTTACAGGACATTTGGCATCCCGCTTATTTTATTGCTTATGGTGGTGGTTCCTTAATTTTATTTTTCTTGGCTTTTATTCTCTATCGAAAATATTTTAAAAATAGTTTAACCCATAGCGCCGTCATCTCAATGGGCGCATCGATGTCCAATACTGGATTTATGGGAACTGCTATTTTAACCATGCTGATTGGTAACCATGCAGCAATCTATATTTCTTTAACACTCATTATTGAAAATTTATTGATTGTGGCACTCATGCTGATTTTGGCCGAAGCTGGGTTACATCAACAACAAAATCTTTTACCACTTTTAAAACAGACTTTTTTGAATCTACTCAAGAATCCCGTAATTATCGCTATTTTAGTTGGGATGGGGTGCATTCTTTTAGATGTGAATCTTCCTACGACTCTTGATCAATCGTTAGAGTTACTTGGGCGTACAGCTTCACCATTAGCTTTATTTGCGATTGGTGGCAGCTTAGTCGGTATTGGTATTACGAGTGTGAATATACAAAGCATATTGTTGGCTACCTTTAAAGTCATCTTAATGCCAACTGTGATTTTTTCACTCTTTTTGATCACCCCAAATGTAAGTCGTGAAATGCTTTATGCAGGAACATTAATTGCTGCTTTACCGATGCCGATTGCTTTCGGAATTTTTGGGCAAGCCTATGGCTTAAATGAAAAAGCATTAACGCCTTTAATGATTAGTACTATTGTTGGCTTTATCGGGGTTAGCGGACTTATTGCACTTTGGTGGTAAATGAAAAGCCCCATATAGGGGCTTCAGATGATTAGCTACTGTTTGGGTGCCGGTTGTGTGGAAGCATTTGCAGCCTGTTTACTTTTTTCTGCAATGATTTTATCAACCGAAGCCAAAGACTCTCTAGCGTTCGGAACATTTTGATTAGCAAGTTCAGTAAAAATCTTTTTGGCTTGTGGCAAATTTTGCGGAATGATATTGCCATTCGCCATCATGGTTGCTAAAGCCATAGAGGCAGGCGCATAACCTTTTTGTGCAATTGACTGTAAAGCCTCGATACCTTGGCGTTTCATTAAAGGATTTTTATTTTCAACACCTTGGCTAATATCATAAAGTGCTTTTACCTGAATAGCAGGGTAGTTTCCTTTTCGAATTAAAGGTGCCAACTTTTGAAGGGCAATTTGATGTGACTGAGGTTTTTTCTGAGCAAATAAAATCGTAGCAATTTTCACAGTTGCATCATCAGAACCTTGAGCCGATGCCTTTTGAATATATTGACTAAATTTATTGCTATCTTTGGCAACGCCTAATTCACCAGTCTCATAAATTTGAGCGAGTGTATAACTGGCTTGTGCATACCCTTTATTAGAGGCATCTTCATAATATTTGATGGCTTTCGAAGAGTCTTTTGCTGTTCCTTGGCCCATTTGAGTCATATAGCCTAAGTTATAGATAGCTTGGGCATTACCTGTTTGGGACAGACGTTGCATTTCTTGAAATGCAGCAGAGTAATTTTTTGCTGCATAGAGTTGTTCAGCTTGTTTGAAAACATCGGTTTTAGCAGCAGTTGCTGTGTTATCAGCTGCAAAAATTGATGCGCTTGAAAGGGTGATTAGGCTTGCGATTAGTAATTTCTTCATTTCTTTTTAACCTTTTACTTCGTAGCTACATCATTCCGTTGATGCATTAAAATAGTTTCAATTTCTCATCATAAATATTGATCGCTGAAAGTAAACAGCCGATTTGTATATAAAGCGCTGCACTTTGGGCAAATTGTGGAGAAAAAATACCCACTCATGTCAATAAGCCAGAGTGGGCCATATTGTTATTTTGCTGACTGGAGTAATGCTTCTATCTGCTTGGCATCACTTGGAACACCAGAGAGTCTTTGACCATCTTGTAAGAATAAAGTCGGTGTTCCATCAATATTTAATTTTTGACCTAAAGCGATATTTTTCTGAATTGGAGTTGAACAGTTTTTGCTGGTCGTAGGTAACTTACGGTTAAGCATATAGTTCGTCCAAGCTTCTCCTGGATTTTTTGAGCACCAGATTTGATTTGATACTTTTTCTGCATTTGGATGTAGGCTGGTGAGAGGGTAGAGGAAAACATATACCGTAACGTTATCAACCCCAACCATATTTTTTTCTAGCTGCTGGCAATATGGGCAGTCAGGATCACTAAAGACATAGATCGTACGTTCGCCTTTTCCTTTTACATATTTAATGGCTTGATTGAGTGGCAAGCTTTTAACATCAATCTTCCCTAGCTCAGCAATACGTTCATCTGTCATATTTTTTTGTTGTTTGATATCGACTAAATTACCTACAAAAAAATACTTCGCATCTTGGTTGGTATAAACAATGCGGCCGCTTGTATACACTTCATAAATGCCTTGTACTGGAGATTGGTAAACACCTTTTACAGGCAAATCTGGATAATTCGTCTTAAGAGTTTGTTCAAGTGTTTTAACATCAGCATGAGCCGAACCGAAAATAGCCAAACTCAACATGAGTGTAGCAAGTTTAGTCTTCATCTTTTTACTCGTTAATTTCAACAGGGCTAATGATTGCATATAAAACTTAAAAATTTGATATTCTAATCTAATGAAATCATTAGTGTTTTGTATCTATAAAAAAGCCCACTAACTTAGAAGTGGGCAGTTTGAGCTAATAAAATTATTATTGTGGTCTTGCAACGTTGCCACTTAAGGCTTCAGGTAAATCTAGAACTTGAAGTCCTAGCTCTTGTAGAGCAGTTGGTTTAGCTACGACTAAAGCTAGATAGCCTTCATCATTTACAATGCTGTTAACAACTTCGATATCGTTATTTAATTGAGTTGCTGAAGCAGGTGCTTCGCCTGTACCTTGAACCAGATGGAGCCAGTGCTTTGGTTTTGCTTTAAACCAAAGACGCGCCACAATTTCCTGACCTAAGTAACAGCCCTTATCGTAATTGACACCTTCACGTTGATGTAAACGCAATTCTTGTGGCTGGAATTCATGTTCAGTTGCTTGAGTAATCCACGCTTGCCCAGTCATAATAGCTTGTTTTTGCCATTCAGAAATATCAGTTTCTAGTGCAGAGAACTCAGTCTGATGACCAACAACTTTTGGAAAAGCAGGGCCTTGTTCACTCAAGGTCATTTTTGAAAAAGCACCAAATTTTTTAACATGTTTGGCAAACTCTTCGGCTTGATCTTGAGCAACTACAATTTCAAAACTTTCAGCATTAATTTTTTTCAGCCACAACCCAAAGTGAATACGACCTTTAAGATCACAAATGGCTGTATAGCGGGTTTCATTTTCAGCTAAACGTTCAGTATCTACAGTAACTTGGCCTTGTAAAAACTTCTGTGCATCTACACCGTTTAATGCGTATGAGGAGAAAGCGAGCAGACTCATAATTAATCTCAAATTCAATATGTTTCTTTATGATTGCTGACTATTTTGCTCCATTTTTACTAAAAAATCAGCCATAGTTTTCGTAATTTGATTTTGCGTAAAACATAACTTTTTTGTTCAATAAAACACCAAACATATACGTTCGGATAAATCTGAAGGTTTAAGCTAATAAACATAATTTCGATAATTTAAAGGAAATTAAAATAAGGAGAATATGATGGCAACAGGAATAGTAAAATTTCATCGCGTGTTTAAAGCACCAGCCGAGCGAGTTTATCGTGCATTTTTAGATCCAGATGCTTTAGTAAAGTGGTTACCACCTCATGGCTTTACTGCAAAGGTCCATAGTTTTGATGCAAATGTTGGTGGCTCATACAAAATGAGTTTTACCAATTTTTCGACAGGTTCAACACACGCATTTGGTGGAACATACGTTGAGTTAGTTCCTAATGAGTTAATTCGATATAACGATCAATTCGACGATCCAAATTTACCGGGAACCATGCAGGTCACTATTACATTAAAAACTGTAATGGTAGGGACTGAAGTACATATTACCCAAGAGGGAATACCTGAAGTTATTCCTGTAGAAGCCTGCTATTTGGGATGGCAAGAGTCCTTATCCTTACTGACTTTGTTAATAGAAGCGGATATTCCTGACCAGTAATATAATTAATGAGAAATAAAAAAGCATGGCTATAGCCATGCTTTTTTTGATATTTCAATATAATTCTAATTGATTGCGTTGTTCTAATGTTTTAACCACAGCAGAAAAATCTATGTGTTGAGCATCGGTTTTGTGTACCTGATTAAACTGTTGTTGAATTAGATTCAAAGTGGGGAGATCTAAGTTACTTGCTGTGATCAAATCTATTGCAATACCAATATCTTTTTGCAATAAATTTAGAGCAAAGGTTTTATCAAAGTTTCTGTTTAGAACACGTTGAGCCATAATATTTTCTGAAATATTGCTTTTTCCACTAGAGTGGTTAATACAATTTATGGCTGAATGTAAGTTAACGCCGTGAGCTTTTAGTACACTGAGCCCTTCTGCAAGTGCCCATAAATGGGTTGCCATTAAAGTATTATTTACGGCTTTTACTGCAAATGCTGAACCACTGTCACCGACATATTCAATTAAACCTGCAAAAGCTTGAATAATGGGGCGAGCTTTTTCAAAGGCAGCCTGATCTCCCCCAATCATTACTGTCAATGTCCCACGTTCGGCACCCACAGTCTGTCCAGAAACGGGAGCATCTAAATAATCTACACCTTGATGTTTAAGCTGTTGATTAAGTCTTTTGGCTATGTCGGGTACGCCACTTGTACAATCTATCCAGATACTACCTTGTTTTGGTGAGCAATTTTCAAACAGACTTTCTACATTTTGACTGGTGGGCAGACATGAGAAAATAATATCGGCTTGTACTGCGTGTTGTAGACAGACTGCTTTTGTACCAAAAATCTGTTCATGTTGTTTCGCTTTTTCAAAGTTTCGGTTCCATACGTAAACCTGACCAGATACTTTTGTAAGATGGGATGCCATATGCCACCCCATCGCTCCTAAACCAATAAAAGAAACACTTTGAATCAATCGATATCTCCTGATTTAGACATGTGGTACATGGTTAAGAGATTCCACTGGTTTCTCTACTGCATTCGTTTCTGAGGCTTCTGTACGATTGAGGAACAGGTTTAGAAGTATTGCTGCAAGTGTTGCCGTTCCAATGCCGCCTAAGTCAAATGGACCGATATGAAGACTGAAGTTTCCAGCACCCATAATTAAGCTGACTGCCGCAATAATGAGCGTACTATTTTTTGTGAAATCAACTTTGTTATCGACCCAAATTTTTGCACCTGCAACAGTAATTAGACCAAACACTACAATCGAGGCACCGCCCAGTAAAGCAACAGGAATCGTACTGATAACTGCTCCAAATTTAGGAGAAAGGCCAAGCAAAATTGCAAATAGTCCGGCAACTACAAAAATAGTGGTGGAATAGACTTTAGTAACTGCCATTACTCCAATATTTTCAGCATATGTTGTCATGCCTGTGCCGCCTATCGATGCAGATAAACTTGTACAGATGCCATCAGCAAAAAAAGCACGACCCATATATGGAGATAAATTACGCCCTGTCATGGCAGAAACAGCTTTGAAATGCCCCAAGTTTTCAGCCACCAGAATAATGGCAACGGGTGCAATTAGTAAAATAGAGTTAGCATTAAAAACAGGGGAGTGAAAAGTGGGTAACCCAAACCATGCTGCTTGATTAATGGTCGTAAAATCAATTGGTTTTCCCAACCCTAATATATTAGTAAGTAAAAAATAAATAAAATAAGCACTTACTAGCCCGATGAGTAATAAAAGGCGGCGAACCATACCTCGTGTAAAAACGGCAACTGCGCTAATACACAAAATGGTCAGAACTGCCATCCACATATCAAAGTTATTCGTAGATACACTTTTAATTGTTACTGGAGCAAGATTTAAACCAATAATCATGACGATAGCCCCAGTGACAATTGGTGGCATGAGCCGTTCAATCCATGTGGTTCCTGTTTTCATGACTACTAAACCAATGACAGCATAGATCAAACCACAAATTATGGTTCCTCCAAGAGCCAATGCAATATTCGGGTTTGCTCCTACACCTGTGTATCCTGTTGCTGCTGCGACTGCCCCAATAAATGCAAAGCTTGAACCAAGGTAGCTTGGCATGCGGCCACCCGTGATTAAGAAAAATAGGATCGTACCTATACCCGTTATAAAAATAGTGAGGTTGGGATCAAAACCCATCAATAATGGTGCTAAAACTGTTGCTCCAAACATAGCAAAGGCATGCTGTAGCCCTAAAATCATACTTTTGCCAGGTGGGAGATATTCATCAAGCTGTACAGGGGTTTCTAAATTACCTGTATAAGGCTTAAATTTAGGAAACCATGATTCTTTTGTTCGCATAACAGATCCTCTTTTTTGTTTTTATCTGCATTAACATGCTGTTTGTAATTCGCAATAATTGCGGTTGAAATACATCAGTGCATTGTGCCCACTTTGGTGTTGCATTGCTTTGACTTCACAGAACAAGACGTCATGACTACCGATGCTCATACTCTGCACAATTTCACAATCAAATGACACCAGAGCTTGATTTAAGATCGGGGAACCCGTAACTAACTTGCTCCATTCTCCAAGAGTAAAGCGTTCGGACATTGGCGTCTTTCCGCCAAACACTGTCGATAGTGTGCTTTGATGAGCGGCGAGTGTGTTAACGCAAAGTACTTCATTTTTTTTAAAGGTTTGAAAGACGGAAGCCGAGCGATTTAGGCAAACCAATAACGTTGGTGGTGTGTCCGTTACACTACATACTGCTGATGCAGTGAAACCAGCTTGTCCGGCAAGGCCATCTGTTGTAATAACATTGACTGCTGCTCCAAGATTTGCCATTCCTTGTCTGAAAATATCCTGATTAATTTCTAAATGTATAGAACTCGGTTGGATATGAGACGTAGATAATAATTCTGACGCATTTTTTTGATTACATTTTTGCATGATTGGTCTCCGGTCTCGATACCCTTTAGCATGACGAATCGAGACTAATACATTTTGTTGTACCTAATTCTGGTGGTTTGAATTGCGAACATTCCTTCTTTACACATGGGCAATTGATGCGATTTCAACTAATGCATCTGGTTTAACCAACCCTGTTTGAATACAGAAACGCGCTGGCTTATCGTTAGGAAAATATTCTGCATAAACTGTATTGATCGACGCATAATCTGCCCAATCTTTAATGAAAATTGAATTAAAGGTTACATCGTCCATTGAGCCACCAGCAGTTTCGATCACTCTTTTAATCGTTTCTAAAATATGGCGAGTTTGACCAGCAGCATCACCGATGCAGACCACGGTATTGTTTTCGTCAAAAGCCAGTGTTCCTGAGACATAAACAATATTGTCCGCTTTGGTTGCGGGTACATAAGGGGCTAACGGGACTGAGGTTCCTTCAGGAATAACAACTTGTTTTGGCATACTCTTTATCCTCATTAAGGTATTTTTTTGAAATATTTTAGGCGCGATGTTTATGCCGATTTACTTAGCAATTTGGATGGAGTTTGGAAGCTTTCTATAAAAGAGTTGGTATCAGATACCCAACCAAAGAAAGTTTTAATGTTATATAAGGCCGCGTCATGTGCTTCTTGAGGACCTGCTTGATAACATGCATCTTTGAGCGCAATGCCAAAATATTCTAAAAAGAACCCATCGCGTAAAGTCGATTCGACGCAAACATTCGTAGCAATACCTACAAAGACTAAGTTACGAATTCCGCGAGCTCTTAAAATGCTGTCGAGTGCGGTATTAAAAAACCCGCTATAACGTGGCTTTTCAATAACGATATCTTGGGGAAGTGGTTTTAAGGCATCGATTAAAGCAAAATCCCAACCACCTTTAGATAAGAGTTTGCCTTGTAGTTCTGGTTTTTTCCGCATCGTTTTAAGTGCATTAGACTTATGATAATTTGGTGAGCCTAAACCGCCAGCTTCAATATATTGATCATCCCATCCGTTTTGAAAATAAATTACCTGTATTCCAGCTGCATGCGCTGCATCAATACTTTTAATAATATTGGTGACAACAGGTTGGGTGGCTGATACATCAAAACCTGCTAAATCTAAATAACCTCCTAAAGAGGTATAGGCATTTTGCATATCAATTACGATCAGTGCGGTTTGCTCAGGTGCGAGTTGAATCGCTTCAGGTTCAGCGTTTAAGACTTTGCCAGTTCCAATTTGTGCAGTGAAATCAGCACAAACGACATTAGAATTAACCTTGCTCATGCTGTTTTCTCCAAAATATTCAAACTAGAAGAGGGTTCAACTTCAATTTCAATATGCTTGCGGCATGTCATAAGGGGTTGAATGTATTGTCCAAAATCTTCAACACCTTGTATAAAATCATCAAAGGTCAATAAAATGCCTTCCGTACCTTCAATGCTAGAAATTTCATCCAACATTGCAGCGACCTTTTCATAAGAACCGACAAGAGTTCCCATATTGATATTGACAGGGGAAACGCTCGATGCCATTTGTCTAATATTGGTGTCACTACCTGATGTTTTATCTTTATTGCCTTGGTTCATGAGCCAGTCGATAGCTTCTATATCTGCACCATCGTTGTAGTGCTGCCACTTTGCCATTGCTTCTTCATCTGTTTGAGCAGCAATGACCATAAACAGTACGTAGGTTTGAACATTGCGTCCGGTTTGATCGGTATGTACTTTTAGACGGTCATTGATTTCTGCATATGCAGTTGGAGTATTTAGACCTTTTCCAAATACAAAGTTGTAGTCTGCATATTTTGCTGAAAAGGCAAGCCCGCTATCAGACTGACCAGCGCAAATGATTTTCATATCTGCTTGAGGTCTAGGTTTGACTTGGCAATCTTCCATTTGAAAAAACTCACCCTTAAAGTCAGATTTTCCTGTTGCCCAAAGCTCTCTTAAAATTTCGACATATTCTGACAAGTACTCATAACGTTTACCGAAGTACTCATCCCCAGGCCACATATTCATCTGGGTATATTCAGGTGCTTGCCAGCCTGTCACAACATTTAGACCAAAGCGGCCATTTGAAATAGAGTCGATTGTCGATGCCATACGCGCAACAATTGCAGGGGGCATGACTAAGGTTGCGGCAGTTGCATAAATCTGGATTTTACTGGTGACAGCTGCTAAGCCTGCCATGAGCGTAAAAGTTTCTAGGTTGTAGTCCCAAAATTCAGTCTTTCCGCCGAAACCACGTAATTTGATCATGGATAAAGCAAAGTCAAAACCATAATGTTCAGCGCGTTGAACAATTTGTTTATTGAGTTCAAAACTCGGTTTATATTGTGGTGCATTTTCAGAGAGCAACCAGCCATTATTTCCAATTGGACTAAAGATGCCGATCTTCATATTGAATCCCCATCATGAGTTTGTAAGATCACACCGGAAATCTATAAATCTTTATATTTTCGATGCGTTGCTTTGTGTTTTTAATTATGCATACTGCGTGCCAACTTATATAAATTATTATTTATTAATGATTTGAATATATTATTTGGTATAAAATTTATCAAATGGTAAAAAATATGGCATTTATGCACCACAGTAAATCCAAAGTGCTTCATTGCGTATCTTTTGATCGGTTTTGATAAAAAAAGACTGCATGTATAGAACAAGCAGTCTTCTAAACTTAGAAAATGGGTGAGTTATTCAATTTTGCATGTATCTTCAAAGCTTAAACGAGGTAAGCGGTTATAAACCTTTTGATGGTCTCCATAACCGATATTAATAATCAGATTGATATGGTGATTGGTATCTGCAAAAAATAGTTCATCTACTTGTTTGGCATCAAAACCAGACATCGGCCCCGTATCTAATCCCAAGCTACGACAAGCCATAATCAAGTAGGCTGCCTGTAAAGAACTATTACGAAAAGCTGTTTCGTGTGCCATTGCTTCACTCGATGTAAACCAAGATTTTGCATCGGCATAAGGAAATAATTCCGGTAATTTTTCATAAAAATTTTTATCTGTTGCAACTAAAACCGTAACAGGTGCTGTTATTGTTTTTTCGATGTTGCCGGAAAAAAGTGCTGGTTTTAGTTTTTCTTTAGCCTCCTGAGTTGTTAAAAAAACAAATCGCGCTGGGCTACAGTTAGCAGATGTGGGAGCCATCTTTACTAGATCGTAAATTTGCCGGATTTGATCAATGCTAACGGGTTGATCTAACCACGTACTGTGAGTACGAGCCTCTAAGAAAAGTTGATCAATTATATTCATTGTTTTTGCGTTCATTATAAGATCCTATTGTTATAGAAAAATTGAGTAAGGGTGTGATTGAGCAACTCGGGTTCTGTTACGGTAGAGGCGTGTGCCCCTGTAGTTAAAATACTAAGTTGGCCATGTCCTAGATGCATGAATAGATCATGAGATTTTTGTACGGGGACTAAAAAATCGTCTTTATTTGCAACCACGTGAAGAGGAATATTTTGTAGTGCTTCGATATGAAGTGGCTGTAACTGGAATTGCATAAGGGCATTGAGGCGTGCCAGTACATTATTGATGGGGGGAAAGTCTTTGAGTTGTTGGTTTTCTGCATTATTAATTTGTTTATGGTGACAAGAAATCCATGCTGGAGGATATAAAAATAAAGCTTGAGCACGGACATAAGCTTCTGAACCAGCTGTAGTGAGTAAAGTGATTCTTGCATCAAAGCATTTATGAGTGTGTGGATCGAGAACATTCCATGCATTGATTACAGTTAGGCTAAGCATGTGTAAGGGTTCAGCTTGTAGTAATTTTGCCAGTTCAATACCAATCATGCCTCCCAAAGCATGACCAATAAAATGAAACTCCCGAATGTTGAGCTGTTTTAATAGAAGTAGTACCTGTTTAGCCATATTGAACATTTGGTAATTTGCAGGCAATAGAGAACTGTTCTGATGGCAGCCTTCTTGATCATAAGTTAAGACATGAAAGTGTTGGCAAAGCGTATCAATTTGAGGCAGCCAAAAACTGGAATGTCCGCCTAAGCCAGAGGATAAAATCAAATAGGGGGCATCTTCTTGAGATGAACAAGGATGAATAGAATGCTTCATTTTTTACCATTTGATAAAATAATAAGAAATTAAAAAGCAATTTGTATGCCTGAAATAAATTGATGAGGGCAATTAAAATAGAGTTGAGTGTAAAAGTTTCCAATTGTAGAAATATTTAAGTCAATGCGATGATACTAATGACATTGAATAGGTATGTGCTGGAAATGGATATCCAAATTAAAAGAATTTATGAAGATGCAGACCCAAGTGACGGAAAGCGAATTTTGGTTGACCGTTTATGGAGCCGTGGAATAAGTAAAGAAAATGCACAGTTATATGTATGGTTAAAAGAAGTTGCACCTTCAACTGAACTTCGAAAATGGTTTCATGCAGTGACGCCTGAACAACATTGGCTCGAATTTAAGCAACGTTATTTGCAGGAGTTAAAGACCAATCCAGCAGTTAAGGAGTTATGCGATATTGCTTTAAGTGAAAAAGTTACACTTTTATATTCAGCAAAAGACTCGGAACGAAATCATGCAATAATTTTAAAAGAATATTTATTGAACAATAAATTAAAATGAATATATAAATTTTTTTTTGGTAAAAGTCTTTTATTTAAAACTTTAAAAAATGAGTCATATCTCGCATAATATACTTTTTGAGATTTTTTTCATGTCTTTGCCAAATTGTCCAAAATGCCAATCAGAATATACCTACCAAGATGGCGACTTATTAATTTGTCCTGAGTGCTCAAATGAGTGGAAAGAAGGGGAAGCATCACTTACTGAAGAACAAGAAATTATTAAAGATGCTAATGGAAATGTATTAGCTGATGGCGACAGCGTAACTGTTATTAAAGACTTAAAAATTAAAGGTTCATCTTCAGTGGTAAAAGTGGGCACTAAAGTAAAAACCATTCGTTTAGTTCCAGATGCAAGTGATGGTCACAATATTGATTGTAAAATTGATGGTATTGGT
>Ga0308161_1004252_pt1 | contig 13225 bp, 14 predicted proteins | sample PhyFR2_FD_201034 | JGI IMG/M metagenome (GOLD analysis project Ga0308161, IMG submission 201034) | Phyllosphere microbial communities from UC Gill Tract Community Farm, Albany, California, United States - DLSLF.R2 | ecosystem: Host-associated > Plants > Phyllosphere > Unclassified | place: USA...
TCTTCGGGCAGTCGGCGGGCGGCGATGCGATCGCGCACCTCATGATCAGCGACGGCACCGCGGGGCTCTTCCAGCGCGCCATCGTCCAGAGCGCCCCGCTCGGCATCAGCAGTGGTCGGGCGAAGATGGCGAGCGCGATGATGCGGGCGGCCGGCAGCCCGGCGCGGGACACCCCGGTGGTCGAGTTACTCGCGCTCGAAGAGCAGGTGGAGCGGGCGGCGCGACGGTTCGGACTGCGTGGCGGCATGGCGTTCGGCACCCAGTACGGTCACGCGCCGCTCCCGGCGGAGGCAGACCGCGACGCCGCCTGGCGGGAAGCCGCCTCGCGCATCGACGTCCTGATCGGCTCGACGACGGAGGAGACACGGCTGTACGTGCCGCTCATCCCGGCCTTCGCCCGCATGACCTCGATGCCGCTCGTCGGTGACCCCATCCGGCGGGCGCTCGTCGGCGCGACGACGCACGTGACCTACACGCGCGACGCCCGGAAGTTCGTCGAACGGCATCGGGCGTCGGGCGGTCGGGCCACGCGGTACGAGCTCAGCTGGGCGCCGCCCGGCAGTCCCTACGGGGCGTCGCACGTGACGGACCTGCCCCTGCTCCTCGGCACCGAACGGTCGTGGAGCCGGACGGCGCTCATCCGTCGTGGCCGCTTCCTGCGTCAGATGTGGGCCGATTTCGCGCGTCACGGGGTTCTGGCCGCAGACGCGACCGCGGGCCTGAGCGACGTGGTCACGCTCGACCGCTGAGTATGCGGCGGGTGGCTAGCCCTGGAGGGCCTTCACCGAGGGGAGCAGCTCCACGTAGCTGGCGTAGTAGATGACCCCGTCCCGGTAGATCACGACGGGCAGGTAGTCGGGGTCGTTCACGTCAGGAGCCTGGAGTGTGTCGGCGACCGGCGTGTCGATCTCGGTCCACCCGGCACTGATGAGCGACTGCTGCTGCGCGTCCCACTCGGCGCTGGTCGTGGCTCCCTGCGCGTACCAGACGCGGATGTCGCCGCCGGAGCGGGTCCAGTAGCAACCGAGGCCGCCGGCGTCGATGATCGACTGCATCGTGTCGTCGAGGACGAAGATGTCGGGGTTCAGGACCAGCCCGTCCTCCGCGAGGCTCGCGTACTCCTCGTCCGTCAGGACGGTTTCGCAGGTCGCGTCGCTCATGGGCTCGGAGGTCGCCGAGGGTGTGGCCGTCGGCGTCGGCGCCGCGGTGGTCGCGGAGGGCGACGAGGTCTGCCCCGGGGTGCCCGCCGAACAGCCGGCGAGGGTGAGGAGGATGACGGCGAGGGCGGGGATGGTGGAGCGCTTCATGATCGTCAGTGTGTCAGACGACTCACACTCTCGGAATCGGGGCCGGCCCGGGTTGCGTGGCCTCCGACAGGTGGGCTACTTGTCGACGACCAGTGCGAGGCAGGAGCGGGCGTGCGCTCGTGCTTCGGCCGGCGTCGGAGCAGCGGACAAGCCGAGCAGCCTGCGTCGATGCGGTTCGCCGAGGAGCAGGGTGTAGAGCTGTTCCGCCCGCTCGCCGACGTGGTCGGCGAGGAACGCGATCGAGCGGGCCGGGCCGGCGGCGTAGAAGCCGGCGGCGACCTCGGGGAAGCGTGGAGATTCCGCGATCACGAGCCGGTGCAGCGCGATCGAGACGTCCGAGTGCAGCGCGATGACGAGTCGGGTCGCCGCGTCCTCGAGGGGTTCGGCTTCGGAGCCTGGCTCGTCGGCCGCGAGGAGATATCCGTGCTGCCGTTCGACCGCCGCCGTCAGCATGCCGGCGAGATCGCCGAACCAGGTGTAGATCGTCCGCTTCGTCACGCCCGCGTCGGCGGCGATCGCCTCGATCGTCGTCCCGCCGTACCCGTGCCCGGTGAACCGGCGGATGGCGGCGTCGAGGATCGCGTCGCGCCGTCGGTCACGTTCGGCTGCCGTCGGGCGACCACGTCTCGATTCCATGCTCTAATGATACGGTAACGTCTCATTAAAGGGAGAGGGTGGAGATGACGAAGATCCTGCATGTCGCGATCGTCGACGATTGGGAGGCCAGTCGGCCGTTCGGCGAGTACGAGGTGTCGACTCGAGCCGTGCCGTTCGTCGACGCCGGCTTCGTCCACGCGACGACCGCTGACCGACTGCCCGAGGTGCTCGAGCGGGTGTACGGGTCGCTTCAGCTGCCGCTCGTGCTCATCGTGCTCGACGTGGAGGAGCTGCAGGCGGCGGGCCTCCAGGTCACCTGGGCTCCGACGCCGCGCGTCATCGCCCCGCTCCCGACCGCCGGCCCGGCGATCACGGCTGAGCTCCCGCTCGAACGCGATGCGGCCGGCACGTGGCAGGTGCCCGCGGCGCTCGCCGAGCTGTTGGGCTGAGTCTGGCGACCACAACTCCTGCGGACGGTTCGCCGCCGACCGTGAGGGCAGCGCCTGGAGCGCATGTCAACCTGCAGACGGGCGATCAGCGGGAGTTGTGATCCCTGCGGCTACCCCAGCGCCGGTTTGATGTCCTTGACGATCGACTCCAGGATGCGCGCGTTGAACTCGACGCCGAGTTGGTTCGGGACGGTGACGAGGACGGTGTCGGCGGCCTGCACGGCTGCGTCCTTCGCGAGCTCTGCGGCGATGACGTCGGGCTCGCCGATGAAGCTGCGGCCGAAGCGCGCGAGTCCGCCGTCGAGGTGTCCGACCTGGTCCTTCGAGTCGGCCTGGGCGCGCAGCCCGAAGTAGCGGCGCGTCTCATCGTCGATGAGCGGCAGGATACTGCGGCTCACGGAGACCCGTGGCTGCCACTCGTGACCGGCTTCGGTCCAGGCGTCGCGGAACATCTGGATCTGCTCGGCCTGCAGTTCGTCGAACGGCACGCCGGTGTCCTCGGTGAGGAGCGTCGACGACATGAGGTTCATGCCCTGCTCCGCCGTCCACACCGCCGTGGACCGCGAGCCGGCGCCCCACCAGATGCGCTCGCCGAGCTCCGGCGACTGCGGCTGGATCGCGAGCAGTCCGTTGGTCCCCGTCATCTGCGGGTTGGCACGCGCCACACCCGCACCGGCGATGGCCGCACGGAACACCTCGGTGTGCGAGCGGGCGATGTCCGCGTCGGTCTCATCGTCGCCCGGCACGTAACCGAACGATTCTGACCCGCGGAGGGCTGTTTCGGGTGATCCCCGGCTCACGCCGAGCTGCAGTCGCCCGTCGCTGATGAGGTCGGTGGCCGCCGCCTCCTCGGCCATGTAGAGGGGGTTCTCGTAGCGCATGTCGATGACACCGGTGCCGAGTTCGATCGTCGAGGTCTTCGCCGCCATCGCCGCCAGGAGCGGGAACGGCGACGCGAGCTGTCGGGCGAAGTGGTGCACGCGCACGTACGCGCCGTCCACACCGACCTCCTCCGCCGCGACCGCGAGGTCGATGCTCTGCAGCAGTGCGTCACGCCCGGTGCGCACGCTCGAGCCCGGAACGTCTTGCCAGTGTCCGAAGGACAGGAACCCGATCTTCTTCACGCTGACTACAGCGTCGCGCGAGGTGGTTCTATTCCTCTGAATGGATCGCAGGTCACCGTCCCCGGCCGTGTACCGGCATCGCAGTCACCGGCGGCTCGCCGACCTCCTCCACCGTGTGGCCGCTGCAGCCCGCCGACGTCACGCTGGCGCGCTCGATGCGCGCCACGGTGAACCACCGCATCGCGTCGCGCATCCGACACCATCCGACGAGATACCACTGACCGTTCGTCGAGGCGAACAGGACGGGCTCGACGTCGCGCGTGGTCGTGCTCCCGGCCTGCGAGGTGTATCGGATGCGGACGACCCGTTGCTCGGCCATCGCCTCCTCGAGCGCCGATCGGACGACGCGCGAAGCGGTCGGGGGCGCATCGACCCAGATCCGACCGGCCAGTGCGTCGGCTCGTGCCCGGGTCCTGGGGTCGAGGACGTCCAGGATCTTCTGCACTCCGGCGGCCGCCAGGTCCGCGTAGGGGGCGTCGGGTGCCGCGGACACCGCCGACATGAGCGCCACCGCTTGCAGCGGGGACAGGCTGACCGGGGGCAGTGTCGCCCCGACGGCCAAGCCGTATCCGCCACCTGGTCCGGGGCGGGACCAGACGGGCGCGCCGCTGCGCTCGAGTGCCTGGAGATCCCGCTTCACGGTGCGCACCGAGACGCCGAAGTCCCTCGCCAACCGCTCGGCGGAGGTTCCTCGCGATCCACCCCGACGCAGTGCCTCGGACAGGGCGTGGAGTCGCTCCGCCCGCTTCATCGGCTCACGAGTTCGAGATTCATGACAGAAATAGTGACACACACCTGTCTGGAGCGCGCTTCAGGCTGGAGTCATGAACACACAGAACGACACCCCGACCATCGTCCTCATCGCCGGCCACTGGCTGGGCGCCTGGGCCTGGGACGACGTCATCGACCATCTCGACCCCGACCGTTCGCGCACCGTCGCAATCACCCTGCCCGGCCTCGACGGCGCCGATCCCGACCGGTCCAGCAGGACCCTCGACGACCAAGTGGCCGCGATCACGGAGGTACTCGCCCGGCGGGACGTCTCCGCGGACCACCCGGCCGTCATCGTCGCGCACAGCGGCGCCAACGCTCCCGTCACCCTGCTCCTCGACCGGCATCCGGAGCTCGTCCGCCGGGTGGTGTGGGTCGACTCAGGTCCGGTGGCGCCAGGAACCGTCTTCGCGCCGGACCTGCCGGACGACGTCGACGAGCTTCCGCTCCCGGCGTTCGACGTCCTCGCGCAGCAGGCGAGCCTCGACGGCTTGAGCGCCGAGGTCCTCGACCGGTTCCGCGCCCGGGCGGTCCCCGAGCCGGCGCCCGTCCTCCGACAGGCTGTCGAGCTGACCAACGACGCCCGCGCCGCCGTCCCGACCACCCTGGTGTGCTGCTCGATCCCCAGCGCGCAGGTGCTGGACCTGGCCCGAGGCGGACACCCCATGTTCGCCGAGGTCGCGGGGCTCGCGACCGTCGAGGTCGTCGACCTCCCGACAGGTCACTGGCCGATGTGGAGCCGTGCCGGCGAGCTCGCGGAGGTGATCCGCTCAGCGGCGCTCACCCCACGTCCGAACGGTCGAGACCGGTCGGACGCAGGAACCCACCAGGTCGGCTAGCGGACGTCCGCCGCGAACGCCCGCACCTCGGCGACCTCGCGGATCTCGTCGGCACCGATGTTCGCCCCGAAGAGCTCGTGTCCGGGTTCGAGGACGACGCCCGCGCGCAGCGGTCCGATCTCGACGGGGTCGAACCCGAGGGCGTCCACCACGGCCGAGACGGCTGCCCGGTCCGCGGGGGCGTCGCCGGCGATCGCGATGCCCTTGCGGCCCGGCGTGCCGGCCGGACGCGGTTCCCCGTCGAGGTCGTGGTACCCCATGTGGTTGAACGCCTTCACGACCCGTGACTCCGGCAGGAAGGCGGCGACCAGCTCGCTCGTCGAGGTCTCCGGCGCGCTGAGGTCGTCGCGATGTCCGTCGACCTCCCACCAGTAGTTCATGGCGTCGATGACGAGCTTGCCGCGCAGCTCGTCGACGGGCACCGACCGGTGCTTGCCGAGGGGCAGCGCGAGGATGACGAGGTCGGCCTGGGCCGCCGCCTCGGCGGCGGTCGTGGCGACGGCACCCGGCGCGAGGACGTCGATCGTCAGGGCGATCCGGGCGGCGTCGCGCGATCCGCTGATGAGCACCCGGTATCCGGCGGCGACCGCGAGTCGTGCCAGGACCGTGCCGACCTTGCCGGCGCCGAGGATGCCGATGGTGATGCCCTGCGACGGAGTCGGCTCGTCGGCGGATCGGTCGGTTCCGGAAGCGGTGTCGGACATGGGTCTCCTTCGTGGACGGTGCGGCCGCACGTGGTCGCCTGGGTCAACCGGGGGTCGTCCGTCGCTATTCCGACACCGATCGCGCGGGCCGCGCAACCCCTCCTGCCCGATCGCCCGCTCGACGTACCGTTGCCGCATGACTGACGCAGAACAGACCGATGCAACGACCCCTGACGCCACGACCTCCGGTGCACCCGAGACGATCGGCGCCACCGAGGAGACCCTCGGAGCACGAGGCGACGACAGCTCGACGAGCGCGAGCAAGGACCCCGAGGACTGGGTCACGGGCGACGAGCCGATGACCGGCCCGCAGCGCAGCTACCTCGACACCCTGGCCCGTGAGGCAGGCGAGGAGCTCCCCGCCGACCTGACGAAGGCGCAGGCCTCCGAACACATCGACCGGCTGCAGAACGCCACCGGTCGCGGTCAGTCCGGATCCTGAGCGCCGCCGCCACCGTGACCGATCCCAGGACGGCACAGCTCCATCACGAGGTGGTCGTCATCGGTGGCGGCAACGCCGGTCTCTCCGTCGCCGGGAGGCTCCGGCGATACGGCGTCGACGACGTCGCGGTCATCGAACCGCGGGAGCACCACCGGTACCAGCCGATGTTCTCGCACGTCGCTGGCGGGACCGCGTCCGCGTCGGTCGCCACGAGGGCACAGCACGCCGTGACGCCGAAGGGCGTGACCTGGATCCAGGACCGGGTCCGGTCCATCGACCCGGTCGCGAAGACGGTGACGCTGGAATCCGGCACCGCCGTCGAGTACGACCAGCTCATCGTCGCTCCGGGCATCCAACAGGACTGGGACGCCGTGCCCGGTCTGACGGAGGCGATGGCGTCGCCGGTCGGGATCTCCAACTACACCTTCGAGTACGCGCAGAAGGCCTCGCGCGTGCTCCGGTCGGTCCGCTCCGGCACCGTCGTGTTCACGCAGCCCGCCGGCCCCGCGAGCTGCTCGGGTGCCGCGCAGAAGCCGATGTACCTCGCGTGCGACTACTGGCGGCAGACGGGCGTCCTCGACGACATCCGTGTGGTGCTGGTCGTGCCCACACCCACGATGTTCGGCATGCCGATGATCGACGCCGAACTCGACCGCAAGGTCGCCGAGTACGGCATCGACGTGCGGTTCTCGCGCGAGCTCGTCGCGGTGGATCCGGAGCGGAGCGTGGTGACCATCGCGCAGACCGACCCGCAGGACGGCCCGGATCGCGGGCAGGACGGCGTGACGGGCGGACTCCGGGAGGAGATCCCCTACGACGTCCTCCACGCCGTGCCGCCGCAGTCCGCACCGGACTGGCTCGCGGCCACGGCGCTCGCCGACCCCGGCAACCCGGGTGGGTTCGTCGAGGTCGACTCACTGACCCTGCGGCATCCGCGGTTCCCCGACGTCTGGGCGCTCGGAGACGCCGCCGCGGTGATGAGTTCGAAGTCCGGCGGTGCCCTCCGGCAACAGACGAAGACCCTCGCGAAGAACCTCGTCGCCGTGCGGTCCGGCCAGGAGCCGAGCACGGTCTACAACGGCTACTCGGTGTGCCCGTTCACGGTCTCCCGCGGGACGGTGGTGTTCGCCGAGTTCGACGACCGCTACCGCCCGAAGCCCTCGATCCCGTTCTGGAACGGACTCGCGAAGGAGCGTCGGTTCACGTTCATCGCCGACCGCTACGTCCTGCCCTGGGTGTACTGGAACCTCATCCTGCAGGGTCGGGCGTGAGCTCCAGCTCGCGAACTGTCACCAACCGCTAGTCCAGCGCCCCGTCACTGTGCTGGAGTGACAGTTCGCGGGCTTTGGCGGGTGGCGGTTCGGATTCGGTAGAGGGACGTGCTGGCCGTGATGTAGAGGGTGCGGCCGTCGGGGTCGCCGAAGCAGACGTTCGCGGTGCGCTCCGGGACCGGGATGCGCAGGATGGTCGCGCCGGACGGGTCGAAGACCTCGACGCCGTCGCCGGCCGATGACCAGAGGTTGCCGTCGACGTCGATCCGGAAGCCGTCGGACGCGGGTACCGCGGTGCTCGCGAAGGTGCGACCCGGGGTGTCGCCGAAGACGACCGCGACGCCGTCCTCCGCGACGTCGTACGCGGCGATGCGGAGTGCGCCGTCACCTGTGTCCGACACGTACAGGATCGACTCGTCAGGGGAGAACGCGAGCCCGTTCGGGTGGACGAGAGCGGTGATCACCGGCTCGATCGCTCCGGTGTCCGGCTCGAAGCGGAAGACGTAGCAGCCGTCGTACTCCTGCTCACCCGGGTGCCCCTCACGTCCGCTGGCGTCGATGCCGTAGGGCGGGTCGGTGAACCAGATCGAGCCGTCGGAGTGCACGACGACGTCGTTCGGGGAGTTGAAGCGGCCGCCGGACCAGTGGTCGACGAGCGTGATCGGGCCGTCGGGCCCCTCGATCTCGACCGCGCGGCGCCCGTGACTGCACTGCACGACCCGTCTCTCGCGGTCGATCGTGCGGCCGTTCGTGTACTCGGCGCCGTCGCGGAACACGGCCGTCTCACCGGTCGCGGTGTCGAACTCGAGGATGCGGTCGTTCGGGATGTCGCTCCAGCGCACGCGGCCGGTCTCCGCGATCCACGCGGGCCCTTCGCTCCAGATCGCGCCCGTGTACAGGTGCTCGAGTACGGCTCCTTCGGCGAGCAGCGGTGAAGGATCGGTCATGGTGACGTCGTCGTCGGTCATGACGCCCAGCCTATTCGGCAGGAGCCGGTCTACGCCTGGTCGATGGGGGAGGAGCCGAGGTTGCGGGCGCTCGGTCGGGTGACGGGCGGCTCGACGATCGACTCCAGGAAGGCCCACGCGTCCATTCGCCAGCGGTCGCCGGCGACGTCGATCGCCTCGATCCGGAACGGTGGCGTGAGGATCGCGTCCCAGTCGATCGAGTCGAGGACGCGTCGCGGGATCATCTCGTCGACGTACGGTGCCTCACGTTCCGGATCCGGTGCGACCTCGGGGGCGTCGTCGTCGACGAGAACCTCGAGTCGGTCGATCATCGCGTCGTCGAACGCCTGCATGCGGGTCACGAGCGTCTGGAGTTCGTCGGGTTCGAGACCGGCGACGAGTTCGAGCAGATAGGCGCGCCCCGGATACGCCTCCGCGGGCACGTCGACGATGTTGTACCGGCCGTCGTCGGAGATCCACATACGTCAACGCTAGCCCGTCGCGGCTGGAGGCCTGCGGTGAGGTGCATCGATTCGTCCTCGAGTCACCGTCGCGCGACGCGTCTCCGCATCTCAGGCGGTCGGCGCCTGGCTCGGGTGGACGGGCAGCTGCGCGGCCGGCCGGACGAGCGCCGTCGGGCCGGGATCGGTGAACCCGAACTGCTCGTAGAGGCCGTGCGCGTCGCTCGTGAAGAGTGTCCACCGGAAGTGCGCGCCGGGACCGTCGTCGATCATCGCCTGCACGATCCGCTTGCCCAGTCCGTGGCCGCGGTGGGCCTCGAGGACCACCACGTCGGCGAGGTAGGCGAAGCCGACGCCGTCGGACACCGCTCGTGCGAAGCCGACCTGCTCACCGGTCTCGTCGTCATAGGCACCAACAACCCGCCAGGCGTCGTCGATCTGCGCCTCGACGTCGGTTCGGCTGCGCCACTTGGCCCAGTAGACGGCTCGCAACGCGCCCCAGACCATGTCGCGGTCGATGCGGTCCTTCGAGTCGTCGATGCGGTAGCCCATCGGCCCACTGTAGGACGGTCGTTGCCGGGCCGTGGAGAGCCAGTCCGGCCTCGGCGGCCCGCTCGTCATCGGGCGACACGACGGAATAGTCGAGCCGTCTGCGGGCTTAGCGTGAGGAGAAGTACCAGCGATGCACCGAACCTCTGGAGGATCATCAGATGACTCACGCCCGCACCACCCTCGGAACGTCCGACCTGTCCGTCTTCCCGCTGAACCTCGGCGGCAACGTGTTCGGTTGGACCGCCGACCGGCAGACCTCGTTCGACATCCTCGACGCCTACGTCGCGGGTGGCGGTAACTTCATCGACACCGCCGACGGTTACTCCGCGTGGGTACCCGGCAACACCGGCGGTGACTCCGAGCGACTCATCGGCGAGTGGCAGGAACTCCGCGGCAACCGCGACGAGCTCGTCATCGCGACGAAGGTCAGCCAGCACCCCGACTTCCAGGGGCTCGCGGCCGACAACATCCTGAAGGCCGCCGACGCCTCACTCGAGCGCCTCCGCACCGACCACATCGACCTCTACTACGCGCACTTCGACGACGAGTCCGTGCCGTTGGAGGAGACGGTGACCGCGCTGTCGTCGCTCGTCGACGCCGGCAAGGTCCGCTACCTCGGCATCTCCAACTACTCCGCAGCGCGCATCGCCGAGTGGTTCGAGATCGTCGAGGCCAAGGGGCTCCACCGCCCGATCGCCCTCCAGCCCCACTACAACCTCGTCGAGCGCGACTTCGAGGGTGAGCTGCGCACGATCGCCGAGCGCGAGCAGCTCGCGGTGCTGCCGTACTTCTCGCTCGCCAAGGGCTTCCTGACGGGCAAGTACCGCGAGGGGTCGAGCGTCGACAGCGTCCGCGCCGAGGGAGCCCAGGCCTACCTGGCCGACCACGCCGCGCTCCTGCCGGTCCTCGACGAGGTCGCCGCCGCCCACGGCGTCTCGGTCGCGACGGTCTCGCTCGCGTGGCTCCGCTCGCAGCCGACGGTCGCCGCTCCCATCGCGAGTGCCCGCACGGTCGAGCAGCTGCCCGACCTCCTCGCCTCCGCGACGCTCGAGCTCTCCGCAGACGAGCTGGCCGCCCTCACCGCCGCCTCGGTCGCGTAGGGCTCGCTTCACCCCGCCGGTCCCTGAGCGACCTCCTTCGGTCCCTGAGCTTGTCGAAGGGCGCACCTCGACAAGCTCGGTGGCCGGTGGGGTGGCCCGGTGGCCGGTGGGGTGGCTCGTTGGCCGGTGGGGCGTCCTCTCCGCGCTCCGAAACACCCCGGCAACATGTGTCCCGGTAGAGTCGGCCCATGGGTGACCTGTTCAACGGCTATGGCGGCACGCTCGCCCCGCGCAAGACTCCGGGCGGTGTTCCCGCGTTCGACGAGATGTTCGGCGAGGCGGCGGAACACGCGGGTGGTGCGACCGCCAGGCGGGCGTATCAGGAGATCTACAGCTCCCTCGCACGGATGACCCAGGAGGAGCTCCGAGGCCGCACCGACGCCCTCGCCAGCTCCTACCTCGCCCAGGGCGTGACCTTCGACTTCGCCGGCGAGGAGCGTCCGTTCCCGCTCGACGCGGTCCCGCGAGTGATCGAGCAGCAGGAGTGGACGCAGGTCGAGGCCGGCATCAAGCAGCGTGTCAAGGCGCTCGAGGCCTTCCTCGCCGACGTCTACGGCCCGCAGCTCGCCGTACGCGACGGCGTCATCCCCGCGAAGCTCATCTCCTCGTCGTCGCACTTCCACCGGCAGGCCTACGGGATCCAGGCGGCGAACGGCGTCCGCATCCAGGTCTCCGGTATCGACCTCATCCGCGACGAGCACGGTCAGATGCGTGTCCTCGAGGACAACGTCCGGGTCCCGTCCGGCGTCAGCTACGTCATCTCCAACCGTCGTGTGATGGCGCAGACGCTCCCCGAGCTGTTCGTCTCGATGCGCGTCCGTCCGGTCGGCGACTACCCCAACAAGCTCCTGCAGGCGCTGCGTGCGTCGGCCCCGCCCGGCGTCGAGGACCCGAACGTCGTCGTCCTCACCCCCGGCGTGTACAACTCCGCGTACTTCGAGCACACGCTGCTCGCGCGGCTCATGGGCGTCGAGCTCGTCGAGGGCCGCGACCTCTTCTGCTCCGGCGGCAAGGTCTTCATGCGCACGACCGCCGGGCCCACGCGCGTCGACGTCATCTACCGCCGTGTCGACGACGAGTTCCTCGACCCGCTGTCGTTCCGCGCCGACTCCATGCTCGGTTCGCCCGGGCTCATGCTCGCCGCGCGCCTCGGCAACGTGACCATCGCGAACGCGGTCGGGAACGGTGTCGCCGACGACAAGCTCGTCTACACGTACCTGCCCGACCTCATCAAGTACTACCTCGCCGAGGACGCGATCCTCCCGAACGTCGACACCTGGCGTCTCGAAGACCCGCTCGCCCTCGAGGAAGTGCTCGACCGCCTGGACGAGCTCGTCATCAAGCCCGTCGACGGCTCCGGCGGCAAGGGCCTCGTCGTGGGTCCGGACGCGTCGAAGGAGGAGCTCGCGACCCTCAAGACGAAGCTGCAGGAGGACCCGCGCGGCTGGATCGCGCAGCCGGTCGTCATGCTCTCCACCATCCCGACGCTCGTCGAGGACGGCATGCGTCCCCGCCACGCCGACCTGCGTCCGTTCGCGGTGAACGACGGCAACGACGTCTGGGTGCTGCCAGGCGGCCTGACGCGCGTCGCCCTGCCGGAGGGGCAGCTGGTCGTGAACTCCAGCCAGGGCGGCGGCTCGAAGGACACCTGGGTCGTCGGACGTCCGTTCGACCCCAACGCGGCGCCCGAGGCGTCCTCGCACGACATCCAGGGTCTCGTCGCCGAGCAGGCCACGACCGAGACGACGTCGATCCCGATCATCTACGACCACGGCACGACCCCGGAGCACTCGCCCCAGGACCGTCCGGCCGGCAACCAGGACCAGCAGGAGCAGCAGCAGCAGCAGACGCTCGCCGAGCCCGCTGCCGACGGGTCGACGCAGGAGGACGCATCATGCTGAGCCGCATCGCCGAGAGCCTCTTCTGGATCGGCCGCTACATCGAACGCAGTGACGGTACCGCGCGCATCCTCGACGTCCACCTGCAGCTGCTGCTCGAGGACCCGTGGATCGACGAGGACACCGCCTGCCGGTCGCTGCTGTCCGTCATGGGCAGCGACGCGCCCGCCGACCAGGAGCTCACCCGCCAGGACGTCCTCGCGCAGCTCGCCGTCGACCGCACGCACCCGGCGTCGATCGCCTACTCGCTCGGCGCCGCCCGCGAGAACGCCCGACGTGCCCGCGAGATCGTGTCGACCGAGCTCTGGGAGTGCCTCAACACGACCCGTGCCCGGATGCCGCGTCGCGTCGCGAGCGACAAGGTGCACGAGTTCTTCGGGTGGGTGCGCGAGCGTTCGGCCCTCGCCGTCGGCATCGTCGACTCCGCCACGAGTCGTGACGACGCCTGGCGCTTCTTCACCCTCGGTCGCAGCCTCGAACGCGCCGACATGACGGCCCGACTCCTGGCGACGCGGTCGCTCACCGAGGCGAGCGGTCCGTCCTGGACGACGATCCTCCGCTCCTGCGGCGCCTACGAGGCCTACCTGCGCACGTACCGCGGCATGCCGAGCGCGAAGAACGCGGCCGAGTTCCTCCTGCTCGACCAGCTCTTCCCCCGGTCGGTCATGTTCTCCATCAGCCGGGCCGAGGAGTGCATGCGCGACCTCGAACCGCGCCGAGGCCGCGTCGGGACGGTTGATTCCGCCCAGCGCCTGCTTGGTCA
>Ga0308161_1004255_pt1 | contig 13218 bp, 6 predicted proteins | sample PhyFR2_FD_201034 | JGI IMG/M metagenome (GOLD analysis project Ga0308161, IMG submission 201034) | Phyllosphere microbial communities from UC Gill Tract Community Farm, Albany, California, United States - DLSLF.R2 | ecosystem: Host-associated > Plants > Phyllosphere > Unclassified | place: USA...
CGAAAACAGATAATTACGATGGCCCGAATGCGAGTATGAAAGGGCAGGTCATTGATAAGGTAACGAATAAACCCTTCCTGACCGGACAGGGCGAATTTAGCATCCGTTTGCTAGAAACCAGTTGGAGCGACAATCCCGCACCGCAGGATATTGCCGTCAAGCAGGACGGATCGTATAACCATACAAAACTCTTTCAGGCAACGTATACCCTCCAGCCCTATGGTGGCGCATTTTGGCCAGCACAGAAGATCGAAGGTTACCAACTGGGGGCTAATGCAGAGCAAAACTTTGAGGTGACACCCTACCTACAGATCAAAAATGTGAAGTGGACCCTAAAAGCCGAAAATAAACTGGAAATCTCCTGTACGCTTGCCGCACCTATTACAGGTGGATTGCCGCAAGTGATTGAGGTTCGCCCATTCCTGAGTCTGACACCATACTGTGGGGCTGGCAACCGTATTGATGCGTATTATAAGGATGAATATCGCGCATTGATCAATCAAAACTGGGAAAATATTGGCAATATGCAGACCGGAGAAGGAAAGGAAACTTATACGATCAAGGATATTCCATTGAAATCAGGGTACACCTATTATGTACGGATGGGTGCAAAAGTGCGCGACACCTACGAAAAATTCAATTATTCGGAAGTGGAGGTTATTAAAGTACCTTAAGTAAAGAATCTAAACAATGAGCGGGACTTGGTGCCCGCTACTACTACTCAATACTAAATAATTATTCGGATGAAACAATTTATCAAAGCAGGTTCCAGATGCCTATTGGGCATGACATTATTTTTTGCCACACACTTGCAGGCGCAAGATAATCCATTTATCAAACATATGTATACCGCAGATCCTTCGGCACGGGTATGGGCCGATGGCCGCCTGTATGTGTATGCTTCACATGATATTGCTCCGCCTCAAGGTTGCGATCTGATGGATCAGTATCATGTGTTTTCGACTGCGGATATGAAAACATGGACCGATCATGGCGAAATATTACGCGCCTCACAAGTCCCTTGGGGTAGAAAAGAAGGTGGATTTATGTGGGCTCCGGATTGTGTCTATAAAAATGGTACTTATTATTTTTATTTTCCACACCCAAGTGGTACGGAGTGGAATAAGACCTGGAAAATTGGTATAGCTACGAGTAAATCACCAGCAAAAGATTTTGTGGTACAGGGCTATGTAAAGGGGGCCGAAGCACTTATTGATCCGCACATCTTTATCGATGATAATGGACAGGCCTATTTTTATCAAGGGGGCGGTGGTGTCTGTAAAGCGGGTAAGCTCAAAGACAATATGATGGAGATTGATGGTGAATTGCAAAAGATGGAAGGTTTGGAAGATTTTCACGAAGCTTCATGGGTACACAAGTATAATGGGAAATATTATCTGTCCTATTCTGACAATCACGATGAGAACTGGAAAGATGGAGTAAAAGGGGATAACCGCATGCGCTATGCGGTAAGTGATAGTCCAATGGGACCATGGAAATCAATGGGCATCTATATGGATCCGACGAATAGCTATACAAACCATGGCTCTATTGTCAAGTTTAAAGGTAAATGGTACGCTTTTTACCATAACAGTGAATTGTCACAAAAAAATGGCGAATTCAACGATTGGCTTCGTTCCATCTGCGTAGACCGCTTGGAGTACAATAAGGACGGTAGTATCAAGAAGGTAAAGCAGACTGGATTATTGACAGGTCCCAAATAATCGATGGACACGAAGACGATATGTTGCCAAAAAAAATTAACTTTAGGGGCGGAACAACTGTTTCGCCCTTAAACCATCGAACACTTAATTGTTTAAAATGCTAACGAAGAATATCAAACGTAAAACCAATACATTGTTACGCACAATATGTTGCTGTTCTCTTCTTTCGGTCGGTATGCTAAAAGGTTTTTCCCAAGCTAAAATGACGAAAGATTATGTTGACTATGTCAATCCTTATATGGGAAACATCAGCCATTTATTGGTGCCAACCTACCCAACGGTCCACTTGCCAAACAGCCTTTTGCGCGTTTATCCTGAGCGGGGAGACTATACGTCAGACCGTCTGTTTGGTCTGCCGCTTATTGTTACCAGCCATCGTGGAAAATCGGCTTTCAATCTTAGTCCCATGGTGAAATTGCCGGGCAGTTTGAAACCGGTACAACTGTATAGTTACGATCAGGAGGAAATACATCCGTATGCCTATTCGGTGTTATTGGATCAGGAGAATATTCAGGTAGACTATGCGCTGTCGCATCAGTCGGGGATGTATACCTTTACGTTTCCGACAACTTCGACAAAATACCTTCAGTTCAACTCACAGGAAGGGAAACTTCAATGGGACGGACAGGGACTTTCAGGTACACAGGATATTGGTAATGGTACGCACGTGTATATTTATGCTATTCCCGAATCCAAGCCAGTTGCGGTGAAGCGACTGCAAGGCCAACAACTGGAAAATGCAACAGAAACTGCCGGTAAGAATTCGTGTATGATATTGGAGTTTAATCAGGCAGGGACTAGCTTGCGCATGAAATATGGTGTTTCATTTATCGATGTCGCACAGGCAAAAGCCAATTTAAAACGTGAAATCAGCGATTTTGATCAAAAGAAGCTAGCTGAAAAAGGGCGTAAAATATGGAACGATGCTTTAGGTAAAATTGCGGTGGAAGACGACAATGAGTCCAATAAGCATGTGTTTTATACCTCCTTATACCGCACCTACGAACGGCCAGTCAATATTTCTGAGGATGGACGTTATTATAGTGCGTTCGACGGTAAGGTACATCAGGACGAGGGCAAATCTTTTTTTACCGATGACTGGATCTGGGACTCCTACCGTGCACATCATCCATTGCGGGTACTGTTAGATCCAGGTACAGAATCCTTGATCCTCAATTCTTTTGTCCGGATGTCTGAACAAATGGAGCAGCCTTGGTTGCCTACTTTCCCTGAGATTACCGGTGATAGTAGACGGATGAATTCCAATCATGGTGTAGCAACTTTGTTGGATGCTTACCGCAAGGGAGTGCGTAATTTTGATATCAAGAAAGCCTATCTGGCAGCAAAAGGTGCGATTACAGAAAAGACACTAGCTCCTTGGTCGGGTAAAGCCGCAGGGAAATTAGACGAGTTTTTTAAGGAGAAAGGCTATATTCCAGCATTATATCCAGGTGAAAAAGAAACGATACCAGAGGTAAACGGTTTTGAACGGAGACAACCGGTCGCTGTAACCTTGGGTACCTCTTACGACTTATGGTGCTTGGCACAGCTTGCTCAAGAATTGGGTATTCAGGCTGATTATGATCTCTTTATGAAGCAATCTTTCAATTATCGAAATCTTTTCAACGAACAGACAAAATTTTTCCATCCCAAAGATGACAAGGGAAATTTCATCATGCCTTTTGATTATGTGTTTTCTGGCGGACAGGGAGCACGGGAGTATTATGGTGAAAACAATGCCTGGATCTATCGCTGGGATGTACAACACAACATTCCGGATCTGATCAAATTGATGGGGGGAAATGAATTGTTTGTCAAGTACCTCGATGAGATGTTTCAGCAGCCTTTGGGTCGGTCGAAATTTGATTTTTACGCACAGCTTCCAGATCATACAGGTAATGTTGGACAATTTTCCATGGCGAACGAGCCGGCTTTGCATATTCCTTATCTCTACAATTACGCCGGACAACCTTGGATGACACAGAAACGGATACATAAACTGATCGGTGAGTGGTTTAGAAACGATCTAATGGGGGTACCGGGTGATGAAGACGGTGGCGGGATGTCAGCTTTTGTGGTCTTTTCCCAAATGGGCTTCTATCCTGTAACACCAGGTCTGACTTCCTACAGCATCGGATCTCCATTTTTTCAGAAAGTGAGCATACAGCTTCCTAATGGCAAGTCGTTTGTAATTATCGGCAAGAATGCATCTGCAAAAAACAAATACATTCAATCGGCGAAATTAAATGGGCAGCCGCTGAACGTTCCACAGCTGACCCATGCCGATGTGCTGAAAGGTGGCACATTGGAATTTGTGATGGGGGATAGAGCAAATCGAAATTGGGGAAAGGGAAACTAACAAAGCTTGCTTACCGGCATGTGTATGTCAGAAAGTAAAAAAGGTAAAAAGCGCTGTTGATCATCGATCAACAGCGCTTTTGTTTATGGATAGCTTTGTCCTATTGTCTATACGCGGTAGGATATTCGCCTTGCTTTAAATCGAATAACCAAAACTTTGATAAGCAGCTCAAATATGGATGCTCCCTTATTGAAACATATCGGGGGTAATCAAGACTGCTGTACCTTTTGTTCCATTCCGTTCGATCTGTTTACCTGCATAACTGATACAGACCGGACCATTACTGCTAGGTAGGATTTCGGCTTTCTTAAGCTTACCGTTTTCCCACTGTATATTCACCGTACGATTACCTCTTGCTTTAAGTCCGGTTACGCTTCCCTGATCCATGTTGTGGCTTAAAGCGGGTAGCAGCTCGATCAGGTAATTGTTGTTTTTGTCCCTGACCTGGCTTTGCAGCAGCATTTCGGCAATCGCTGCGGTCGCGCCAAAGTTCCCGTCAATCTGGAAGGGTGGGTGATTATCGAACAGATTGGGCAGTGTCTTATCACTGATCAGGTTATACAATAAGCGGTAGGCATGCTCTCCATCGTGCAATCTATTCCACATATTGATTTTCCAGGCTAGACTCCAACCTGTACCATGATCGCCCCGACTTAATAGCGTCTTTTTTGCAGCTTCGGCTAGTTCGGGCGTATTAACGATTGAAATCTGGTTGCTCGGATGCAAACCAAATAAATGTGACGTATGCCTATGATTTACCTCTGTTTCTTTATAATCTTCGATCCATTCCATAATGCGGCCTGTTTCTTTGCTGATTTGTGTTGGAATAAGTTTGGTTAAGGCAGCTTGACAGCGTTGTCTGAAATCAGGATCGCAATCTAAGAGCTTTGTGGCTTCAACACAATTTTGCAGGAGGTCGCGGATAATCTGTGTATCCATGGTGGCACCGTAGGTAAAACTGGAAACTTCACCCGATGGTAGGATAAAACTATTCTCAGGGGAATGTGAAGGGTTGGTGGTCCAATAACCGGCAAATGATTTACCTTGGGGGATTTTGACCATAAAATCCAAAATAAATTCAGCCGCTCCTTTCATAATAGGATAAGCCTGGACTTTTAAAAATTCTCGGTCGCCAGTATAGTTATAATGTTCCCAGGGGTGCTGCGCCATCCAGGCCGATCCCATGGGCCAAATGCCCTGTACGCCATCGGCTGGAGCTGTGTAGCCCCAGGCATCGGTGAGATGATGTACCACCCAGCCTTTGGCTCCATAGAGCTTGCTTGCGGTACGCTCACCAAAAGGAATTAATGCCTTCGTCAGGTCAAATAGGGGCTTATGCAATTCAGAAAGATTGGTTACCTCGGCAGGCCAATAGTTCATTTGCAAATTAATATTGGTATGAAAATCAGCATTCCAAGGTGGATCCATCTGCCAAGCCCATAAGCCCTGCAAATTTGCCGGCATATGTCCTGGACGTGAACTGCTGATTAAAAGGTAACGACCAAACTGAAAGAATTTGTTGACTAAGGTATTAGGTACCTTTTGCAATTCTTTTGTCAACCGAATGAGTGAATCGGTGGGTAGTTTTGCGAGTTTATCTTGTTCTGGATCAGGAAGATTCAACTTGACCCGATTAAAATACTGTTGGTAATCTTCTATATGAGCTTGTTTTAACTGTTGATAATGCTGTTTGTTCAGGCTACTGATTACCTTGCGGCAGCTTGCAAGTGGATCAATATCCACCGGGGTTTGTGGATAGGCGATATGCTTCAATCCGGGATAATCCGTAGCAGCGGTGACGATGATGGTAATCTCATCTGCTCCGGTAATCGCTATGCGGCCGTCGGCATTGATAAGTTTACCGCCTTTAAGGATTACTTTTGCAATTGCGGCAAACTTTGTTCCGCGCTCATGGGCATGAGCAGATTGGCCAATTTGCCCCTGAAGTAGCAATTGTGTGGGATCTGTCGGATCAGCCGTGCAACTGAAATCCTGGGCTCTTTTCCAGGTGAAGTTTAGATCGAGTGCCTGTTTCTTGTTTGCTGTATAATGGATGACCATCGCGTTGGCAGGTGCTGAAATGAATGACTCGCGAAAGAACTTGACGCCATTATACACGTAGCTTGTTTGTTGCAATGCACGCTCAAGATCAAGCGAGCGCGCATACTGTTCAGCTTTAAGATGGGGCATATCAAACCATAGTTCGCCAAGCGACTGATAGGGTTTGATGTTTTTGGGTAAGCCCATCAAAGTTGTGTCTGCAAGGTCGATTGCTTCTTTATTTTTACCTTCAAAAAGAAGTTGTTGTATGCGGGGCAGATACATTTTCCCCTTGGGATTATTGGGATCCTGCGGATGACCGGCCCAAAGCGTACTTTCGTTCAGTTGGATGCGTTCATCGGCGACACCACCAAAAAACATAGCACCGAGCTGACCGTTACCGAGCGGTAACGCTTCCTCCCAAACTCCTGCGGGGCGTGCATAGCATAACGTTAAAGGGCCTGCGGAAAGACTTGCTGCCGACTGAATCTGTGTGCGGTCTGTCCAGAATTGCGTGATCTTATGTTGCCGCTGACTAGCTGGGACATCTATTATTTTAGTGGACTGCTGTGCCTTAATTGTTGTGTTACCCATCAGTAGCAGTGCGCAGTATAGGAGCGTTTTTATTTTCATCTTTTAGTTTCTTTTTGGTTGTTTTACGGGGACTGAGGTTTTGGTTTTTAGGTATTTGCTTGCCTGTCCGGTTAACCAAAGATAATGATCATTGGGAAGATTATCTTCAATACCGACAAATGAACCTGTTCCATTAAGTGGGACATCTTTTTGATGCAGTGTCTTGAATATGGCGGTACCTTCGTCGACTTCATCAAACATGGCGATGTAGAGCATTTGGGCACCAATTGAGAGGTTATACTGTAATTGTTTCCATAAGAAATTTCCGGAATCACGTGGGACAAAGGCACGTGAACTCCCAGTCATGTTCGTCCAGGAGAATCCAGGGAAGCAAAGTGGAGCATAATCGATTTGATGTTGTTTGCACCAGTCCATATCATTTTTGATCAGGGATTTGAACTGATCGAATCCGGCCTGATTATATCGACCAACAAACCAAGGCATAATGATATCTGATTTTTTGATGAGTTCATGCAAAAATGGATCGGATTCAGTATCCTGGCGTAATTCACGCCAATAAGTCGGTACGCCAAGAAGTACGCTATAGCCGTTTTGTTTGAGGTAATTGACAATACGTTCGGCTGTTTTGAGATTATATTTGCGACCGTCGTTAAATCCGATACCCCAAACGGCAATCAGTGGTTTGCCATGATGAAAAAGATAGGTTTTGGCGCGATCACGCTTTTTGAGGTTCCATTCTTTTTCAAGGGCGGCTACATCGTCCATTAAGATTTTGTCGTCACCATCTTTAATGCCACTAAGGTCGTACATGACGCAGATTGCGCGGTCAAATTCATTGGCTGAACGAATAGCCGAAGTCAAGACTGTATTGAAGTGGTTGCGACCACTGGGGTTAGCGATCTCACCCACGAATCGTTGCATAAATACGCCATCGATTCCGTATTGTTGCATCCATTTAAAATGAAGGTTGACGGAAGAATAATCATGTGCGCTATAGAGTTTAGCGGGCTTTCCCTCTTTTGTCATAAAAGGACTGTCATAGGTTATTTGATAGGCGCTGACGTCGGGCCAAAAATCGATATTTGTAGAACCGGGTTGGAATCCGTTTTTTCCACGGTAATGGTACCATCCGCGGTCTGCACCATCCGTAGGACTATTGAACCAGCCTTGGTAGCCGGCCATAACAAGGCCGCTATACGAGTCGTATTGTTTTTGTGCGAATAGTAAGCCTACCGAAAAAAGTAGACAGATGCCAAGAAGATGGAATTTGAGCGTTTTAGCTATCATATCGATTTATAATTAAGTTATGCCGCTAAATATCGATTAACCCAATTAATAGTCCATTAATAAAGTATTAATGGAACATATAAGTATTTGTTTTTAATATAACAACAGCGCTTCAGCTTGGATGCAGCCGGTTGCATTGTTTTCTATACTAAAAAAGTGACAAAGTGAATTTCAATAAATAGAAGTCAATCGATTGCGTTATTTACGCAATCGATTTCGTGACACCGTTGTTTTGTTCCCATAAAATATCCCTCTAATTTAACGGGCTGAACCAGTCAATCTAATACTAAACTGACAGACTCAATTTTACTAACTATTTAATTATGATTTCAAAATTTACAAGTAACCAAAAGGTAAGCCTGCTTGCTATTGCTCTTCTTGTTGCGTCTTCGCAAAGTTTGTGGGCCGCAGAAATGCCGATTGCATTTAAACATACAGCAAACAAGGCCGCTCAGAACCAAGTTACCGGGAAAGTAACCGCAGAAGATGGTCCTCTTGCGTCTGCGACTGTTTCGGTCAAAGGAACATCGGTATCGACATCTACAGATGCAAAGGGAACATTTGCAATTCGAGCTAAAGCTGGAGATATTTTGCTTGTTAGTAGCGTTGGCTACAAAACCAAAGAAGTGACAGTTACAGGAACGACCCTATCAATTCAGCTGGAAAGTAATAATGAGGCTTTGGAGGAAGTGGTCGTTGTGGGATTCGCTAAACAAAAGAAGGTAAATTTAACCGGTGCGGTACAAGCGATCACGTCAAAAGATCTACAGGATCGTCCGGTTACCAATGTATCTTCTGCGATCCAGGGTAAATTTTCGGGTGTAACGATTACCCAAAATTCAGGACAGCCCGGTAAAGACAACGGTACGATCCGTATTCGTGGGCTGGGTACCATCAATAATGCGAATCCGCTTGTTATTGTTGATGGAATAGAAAGCTCGATGAATAATATCAACCCCAACGATATTGAAAGTGTTTCGGTATTGAAAGACGGACCTAGTGCAGCAATTTACGGCTCTAAGGCTGCAAACGGGGTTATCTTGATTACGACCAAAAAGGGCGGTAGTGGCAAGCCGCAATTGAATTATACAGGCTATGCCGGTATTCAGGATCCAACACGTCTACCGGAATATATGAACTCTTATGACCATGCTGTTATCTTAAATGAGGCCCTTAAAAATGAAGGGAAGACACAGCGTTTTTCCCAGCAGGATCTTGAACTTTTCAAAAATGGATCTGATCCGGACGGTCATCCCAATACGGATTGGTTAGGACTGCTCTACAAGGGATCGGGCTTTCAACAATCGCATAATTTGCAAGTTACAGGTGGAACAGAAGATGTGCAATATATGGCTTCGGGAGGCTACTTAGGACAAAAAGGCGTTATCAAGGTAGCGAGCTCTGACCGTTATAATTTACGCACAAATGTTGGTGCAAAAGTATCTTCAAGACTTCGATTTGATTTAGGACTGGCGTATAATTATCAACGTATCACCGAACCCGTAAACCCTTATACCGGTGATATGGCGCAGATCTTTAGACAGGTAAACCGTATTCCTAGTTTTATTCCTTATAAATACAGTAATGGTGTATATGGTCGTGGTAGCGATGGTAACCCAATTGCATGGATGGATCTCGAAGCCAAGGATAATATGACCTATAAACATACACAGGTCAATTTCTCCGGTGAATTTCAGATTATGGATGGACTGAAGATCAAACAGGTTGTAGGCTTTCAACCGATCGACAATATGTCTTCCAAATTTGTCAAAGACATCCAATACTATGCGCCAAATGGTGATTTGGGACCTAAACAAGGGGTGAATAATTTGACTGTTTATAACTTCCAATCCGAACGATTGACTTTTCAAACCTTGATGACCTATGACAAAAAGATTGGTAACCATCAGATCAATGTTTTAGGCGGTTTTATGGATGAAACATTCCGTGCGGATTACTCCAGTGCTTATGCACAAGGTTTCTTAAATAATGATTTTTCGGAACTGAATTTGGGTAGCAAGGACGGAATGAAAGTCGATGGAGGAGCCAAAAAGCTAATATTACGCTCTTTCTTCGGTCGTATCAATTATGCATTTGCGGATAAGTACCTATTGGAAGCCAATGTGAGACGTGATGGAACATCGCGATTCTTGGGAAGCAATCGTTGGAGTACATTCCCGTCGTTCTCAGCCGGCTGGCGTATTTCTCAGGAAGATTTCTTTAAAGAATCTTCTTTGTCCGATGTAATCTCAGAATTGAAATTAAGAGGCGGTTGGGGTAAACTAGGAAACCAACAATTAGCGGCAACATCAGACAATTCATATCCTTCTTCCGACGCTTATTATCCAGGCTTATTTACCATTTCTCCTGGTTATAACTATTCTTTTGGTGGTGAGATTAGTTCCGGCGGAGCCATCGTAGAATCGGCAAACCCAATATTAAAATGGGAGTCAACGACAAGTACCAATATTGGTTTGGACCTGAACTTCAAAAATAATCTGGGCTTTGTATTTGAATACTTTGACCGTAAAACGGATGGGGTGTTGTTAAAACTGCCTGTATCGAACTTATATGGTCTTCCAGCGCCTTACCAAAATGCAGGAAAAGTGCAAAATAATGGGGTAGAGCTACAAGTAAATTATCAAAATAGCATCGGAGATTTCAAATATAGCATTGCCGCAAACGGTTCTTATATCAACAACCAGATTAAAAAATGGGCTAGTGACGAACCACAGGTCAATGGAACTTTCTATATCTATGAGCAGGGACGACCAATCCGTTCGTTTTATGGCTACGAAACTGCTGGAATCTATCGTTCGGACGAAGAATATAAAAACAGTGGTATTCAAGGTGTGAACGGAACTGTAGGTGCGGGTGATATTATCTACAAAGATCAGAATGGCGATAAGAAAATAGATGGAAATGACCGTGTATATCTAGGTTCGCCCGATCCAAAATTTATCTTTGGTCTGACCTCCAATATGAGTTATAAAAACTTTGATCTGAGCCTATTCTTCCAAGGTGCGGCTAAAGTACAGGGCTATCTTTGGGGCGAAGCCATTGGCGGGATCTCGGGATCGGATAAACCGACAACCATTTTTGCAGATCGTTTCAATGCAGAGACCAATCCAAACGGATCTATGCCGAGGGCGTTGACCAGTTGGTCACAAAATAGTCCTTCAGGCACTCCTTCCGATTTCTGGATCCAGAATGCAAGTTATGTCCGTTTGAAGAATATCACCTTCGGTTATACCTTACCAAAAACGTTTACGGATAGAATCGGTATTAAGGGGGCTAAAGTATACTATAGTGGACAAAATCTCTTGACTTTTACCGGATTTGCTAAAGGATTTGATCCAGAGGCTCCAGCGGATTCTAGAGGTAATTACTACCCACAAGTGAAAACAAATGTGTTTGGTCTTAACGTAAACTTTTAATTGAAAATCATGAAACTTAGAAATATAACGATTGCATTGAGCGTAGCCACCTTACTGTTCTCTTGTCAAAAACTCGATCAGGAACCGTTGGATGCCTATAATGCCGATAATTTTTGGAAAACGGAAGCTGAAACCGATTTTGCTGTAACAGGTTTGTACAGCGGTACAAGAGGAAGTGACGGTAAGCTGGCCGAAGGATCTGCTTGGGAAGACGGTACCCAGATCTTTTACATGGACTGTACGTCGGATAACTCCAATAGTGATTTCCCTTGGGAAGGATTCCAGGCTTTAGGAAATGGCACGGCAACACCGACAAACGCTGGAAATGCAGAGGCACGCTATACGTACGAGCATATCCGTCGAGCCAATTACATCCTTGAAAATATTGAAAAATCGCCGGTTAATGCTGAAAAGAAGAAGCGGCTGACCGCCGAGGTACGCGTTCTACGAGCATACAAGTATTTTGATATGGCAACCTTATTTGGGGGAGTGCCTATCATTACGAAAACTTTGACGACAGAAAATTCGTTTGTGCCTGCAAATACGCAAAAGGAAGTATTGGAATTTGTGGAAAAAGAATTGAAAGAAGCTGCTGCAGATTTGTCGTTTGCTAAGGGTGGCGGCCGTATGTCCAAAGGTGCTGCCCTTGGTTTATTGGCGCGCTGTTATGCTTTTGAGAAGAAATACCAGGATGTCATCAATACAACACAGGAGATCATTTCTTCGGCTAATTATAAATTATTCGATGATTATGCGACCTTATTTGAAGAGGCAAATGAAAATAACAGTGAGGTCATGATGAATATCGAATATTTGGTAAATATTCAAGGATATACTTCACTTGGTGTTATGCTGCCCAATTCAATGGGGGGATGGGGGTCTATTGTACCAACACAGAGTCTGGTAGATGCTTACGAAACTGCCGATGGACAGACTATTGGCGAGTCAAAATCTTATGACCCTGCCAGTCCATATGAAAAAAGAGATCCACGCCTGGGCGCAACAATTGTTTACCCAGGAGCACTGTACAATGGTAAATATTTCGATCCATTAAATCCGAAATCGGAAGATTATCCATCTGGTCCAGATAATGCATCCAGCACAGCTTACAACTATAAAAAATATATCCAAAATCCGAGCAGTTATGCGAACATTTGGAACGTAGGTACCAACATTATTGTGATGCGTTATGCCGAAATGCTTTTGTTAAATGCGGAAGCAAAGATTGAATTGGGGATTATCGATAATACCGTATATGATAATATCGATCTAGTTCGCCAGCGCGCTAAGATGCCAAAAGTAGACAAAGCCGTATACAGTGGCCAGAGCAAACTGCGTGAATTGGTACGTCGTGAGCTGCGTGTAGAATTCGCCGGAGAAGGACGTCGTCGCTTTGATATTATTCGTTGGGGAATAGCCAAAGACGTAATGAACGGTCCTGTAAATGGCGCGCTGTCCAAAGGTACGGTGGATCCTAAAACGGGCAAGGTTACTTATACTTCGTTAACTGATCGCTTTTTCTCTGAAAATAGATCGTTCAAAGCTGGAAAAAATGAATTGTGGCCAATTCCACAAGCTGTCATCGACAATAGTAAAGGAACGTTGAAGCAAAATGTAGGGTATTAATTTTCTCCTGCTATATTTTTTACGAAGCAAGCAAGCAAGCAAGCAAGCAAGCAAGCAAGCAAGCAAGCAAGCAAGCAAGCAAGCAAGCAAGCAAGCAAGCAAGCAAGCAAGCAAGCAAGCAAGCAAGCAAGCAAGCAAGCAAGCAAGCAAG
>Ga0308161_1004256_pt1 | contig 13216 bp, 11 predicted proteins | sample PhyFR2_FD_201034 | JGI IMG/M metagenome (GOLD analysis project Ga0308161, IMG submission 201034) | Phyllosphere microbial communities from UC Gill Tract Community Farm, Albany, California, United States - DLSLF.R2 | ecosystem: Host-associated > Plants > Phyllosphere > Unclassified | place: USA...
CCAGCGCCAACTACAGCCCTTTTACTAATGCAGAATGCAATCGAGCGTTAAACTTTTCAACGACGTCGGCCACCAAGTTTTCGATGAAACAACGCTGTGTTGGCGCGACTTTGACATCAACCACGGCAAGCTTTTGAGATATTTCGCTAACGATATTTGAAGGCAAGGCACTATCAGTCCGCAAACGGATAAAATCCTTAGCGGTTGTCACTAAATCAAGACCCGAGGCGTTAGCCCGCTTTTCAAGTGATAGCAATTCTACCGTTGTGAAAAAATGATGATCCGGAAAATCCTGGTGTTCAACAACAGACCCGCCCATTTTTGTAACGGACGCATAAAATTTTTGCGGATTACCAACCCCGGCGAAAGCTAAAAATCTTTTGCCGGCAATCGAATCCTTTGAAAATGGCTGTAAACGCCCGGTCGAAAATGCGATTGGCTTTTGGGTCAAGGTCGCTAATCTTGCCTTGTAGGCGTTTGACAGCGCTGTAGTCGCATCATTTTCGCCTAAGATTAAAATGCCATCAGTTAAGTCGAGTTGGACGGGCAGAGGTGCGCGTAACGGCCCCGCTGGGAAAACCATGGCATTGCCAAGGCCACGCATTGCATCGATTACCAAAAGCGAATAATCAGGGTAAAGTCGGCGGCTCTGAAAACCGTCATCCATGATGATAAAATCGACACCCATGTCACGCAGCTTTATTGCTGCCTGATAGCGATCAACGCCGACTGCCACTTGCCCATATTTGGCAAGCAATAACGGCTCATCGCCGACATCGCGCACCCGGTCGCGCCGTAAATCAACAAGCGAAATACCAGAAGATTGCTTCCGATAGCCACGACTGACAAAACCGGGAGTTAAGTTTTGTCGTACTGCTCCCTTGGCGATTTCAATGGCTAAGGGCGTTTTACCAGCACCACCTAAAGTGTAATTGCCGATACAAAGCACCGGCACATTAACTTTAGGGCAATGAACGTTTTTCATGCGCCGCGCAGCGACTGCACCAAATAAAGTTGCTATCGGTAACAGGCTATAGGCAGAAAAGCCCGGCGCCTGCCACCAAAATCGCGGTGATTGAAAAGTCATAGAACTCCCATGATAATGCTTCGTGCATTCGCTCAAACTGCCAAAAAATTATCCTAAACAACGTTAGCGTCTTCTGATAAAATTGGCAAATTTTAGAATGCGGGCGGTAGCCATCCTCAATCAAGGCCCTGCAACTAATTAACAATTTAATGACAAAGCTAGCGTTTGCGCCTTATTTTTCGTGCCGATTCTATCGACGTCAATCGGGCACGCATTGTGAGAGGTTGCAGGAACGGATCAATCGCTTTAAGCGTGTTAGCAAAGGCTCCCGCCATTTTTGCTGATGACTTACGCGCATTCTCGATCAAGCGCGCGCGCTCTTTGGGCTTGGTCAAAAGGAGATTGACTTGTACGGCGAGTTGCGTGGCATCTTGGACGATACGAACCGCCTGATCAGCTTCCAATCGTTGGTAGGTTTCGGCAAAGTTTTCAACATTTGGCCCACTGATAATCGCACTTCCGATAAGGGCTGGTTCCAGAGGGTTATGCCCGCCCTCATTGCCTAATGATTTTCCGACAAAAGCAACTTGGGCGAGGCGTAAATAAAGGCCCATTTCGCCAATAGTATCGCCTAAAAGTATGTCAGTATAATCGCTGGGCAACTGATTCTCGCTTTTGCGAACAACGTTGAGGTTCCTTTCAGCAAGTAATTTCAAAATTTCGTCAACACGTTCTGGATGCCGTGGGACAATGATTGTCAGCAGATTGGGTAGATGGTTTTTCAAAGCATTATGTACTTCAGCAGCAATAACTTCCTCCCCGGCATGAGTTGAAATTGCCGCCCAAACTGGGCGGTATTTTACCGCTGCGCGAAAGTCAGCAAGGTTACTATCATCGCTGACGGGCGCAATCTCGGCCTTCAAGTTACCCGAAACCTCGGCCGCATGAACACCAAGCTCGCGAAAATATTGAGCGTCGACTTCACTTTGAGTAACGGCAAGATCCAGTTTCGAAAAAATATAATGGGCGAGTGCTGGACGCCTTTTCCACGCTTTATAAGATTTTTCTGATAGATGGGCGTTCACCAGAATTTGCGGTATTTTTCGACGTGCAAGTTCGTTTATGCGCATCGGCCAGATTTCCGATTCGCAAATCAATGCTAGGTCAGGCTGCCAATAATTCAAAAACCGATGCACCGCCGCCTTGAGATCAAGCGGGTTAAATTGATGGATGATGCGTTTGCCAAATCGGTTCTCTACCAATGTGGCGGAAGTCACCGTGCCAGTGGTCAGCAAAACTTTAAAGCCTAAGGACAAAATATGTTCCATCATCGGCATAATGGCAATCGTTTCGCCGACACTTGCCGCATGAAACCACACCAATGTCCCATGGGGGCGATCTGTTGTTGGCTTACCTAGGCGCTCACAGCGGCGCGCCAGCACTTCCTTCCCTTTGGCGGCGCGATAACCGAGATAAGGATAGATGAAAGGATGGAGAATCCGTCCTACACTGCTGTAAATTGCTAAGGCGCACCGCGCTTTAAATTCTCTCATTGGCGCGCGCCCAACAGCTGATAGGCTTTGTCAGTTAGCGCATTCATCATATTCGTTAGTTCCATCCGTTTTTGCTCCAACAAATCCTCATCGGCATCGGTTGGGACGAAAACGGCCTCGCCCATCAAAAAAATCGAACGACCAAAAGGCAGTGGTATTGCGGTATTATCCCATGTATCGGTTAGAATCTTCTCGCGGGAGAATGCATAAATATATGGGACAATTGGCCGGCCTGACAATTTCGCTAATAAAATAATTCCTTTGCCTGCTTCTCGCGCACGACCATGCGCAATATCAGCGATCATCGCCGTGGTCTCGCCAGCTTTTAGGGCATTTTTTAACCTTAAGAGCGCGCGCGCCCCGCCCTTATCAGCCGCGTTCAGTGACGAGGGGCGTCCGCCAGAACCTCGTACCGTTTTTAGACCAAGTTTTTCACCAACACGCGCATTGATCTCCGCATCAGCTGAGCGGGAGAACATTGCAAGAATCTGCTCATTTTTCGGCCGAAGAAACGGCCCCATAATATGGCGGCCATGCCAGAATGTAATGATAAACGGGTTATATCTTTTATGCGCTATCCGCGGGTCATCAGACTGTTTGTGGCGCGGATTGGTCCAATAGACAAGGCACAAATAATTGGCAATTGCCCAGACAACTAAAGATTTCATAAACCGTGAATCTTTTAAAGGTTTGCGAATTTTACGCCAGATTTTCTTTAAGTGGCCACCCATATCCTGATTATCTACCTACCACCAAAAAATTAAACAATTAAAAACATGGTTTTTAAGCATTATGCTAATTGTCTGGATCCAATAGCCGGTGCAGATGAACAATAACATAGCGCTGGTGTGCATTATCAACACTTGCCTGTGACTTGGCGCGCCAAGCTTTTTCTGCAGCGTTGTAATCGGGAAAAATACCAACAATATCGAGATTTTCCAGATCCCGAAATTCCGTTTTATCGAGTTGTGTTAACTCACCACCAAATACCAAATAGAGAAGCTGTTTATTGTCTTCATTTTCGCTCATTACTTTCCTCCTAAATATTCGAAATGAAAGGTTCAGCAACCAAAATGAAAAACGCCCACGGATAAACACATAAAACAAATTGGTCGGAATGTGATTAGCTCAACTTAGCGGCCGCCACAATATCCAACATGGTTTTCAGTTGCGGTTTTCTAAAAGCCATGAGAAATCGATGACTGAAGGGGGCTTGGCCATATTGCACGGTGATACCGCGGTAATCGACAAGACGGGCGCCACTTTCTAGCAAAATTATATCGGCAGCAGCAATATCCCAATCATGACAGTCTGGACGGATGAGAACAATATCTAAAGCAGCTTTAGCAAGCATTGCCAACCGGTAAGCCAGTGATGGTGCTGATGCAACGAGTTCGACCTTTTCTAAAAACTCTGGCGGTAACTTATTAGTTATGACCGCTGGTGAAGACAAAAGCGGCAAATGTGCGCAGCGATTAGGTGCCGTTTCGAGCCGCTCTCCATTCAATTTCGCACCCGCGTGCAAAGACGCTTCATAAAACTCGTCCAAGGCTGGGCATTTAAGCACGCCCGCGATCGGCTGGCCGTTTTCGACAATTGCAAGGGAAATACACCATTGGCGTTTACCACTGAGAAAGCCGCGGGTGCCATCTATAGGGTCGATGACAAAATAACGTTCATAGGGTTGAGTAGGTCGATCATCTATCGACTCTTCACTGATCCAGCCATAATGCGGACGCTCTTTTAAAAGAATCGCTTTCAAAAAATCATCAACCGCAAGATCGGCTTCGCTAACGGGTGAATTCCCTGGCTTTAGCCAGACCTTAGGGCTCTGTTGGAAATAGCGCAATGCGATTGCGCCTGCGGAGCGCGCAGCTGATGCCAATAAGGCGAGATCTTCAGCGGGTGAGGGCCGATTATTGTCCTGCAAGCATCATCCCTTCAATCAGTAATGTCGGCGAAGAGGTGCTAAAGCGGCGGTCAAGATCAGTTGCGGGTGTCAAGTGGGCAAGCATATGTAAAAGATCAGATGCTAAGGTGACGCCGCTAATAGCAAAAGTGCATTCACCATTTTCAACCCAAAACCCAGAAGCGCCTCGGCTATATTGCCCGGTAACGAGGTCAACACCTTGACCGAACAACTCAGTAACATAAAAACCCGTCCTGAGATTTTTTAACAAGGTTTGCGGTGATATTGAGCCCGGCTCAATCGCAAAATTGGTGCTCTCGGGAACGATGTTGGCAGCTGAACGTGTACCATGTCCGTTGGTCTTAAGCTTAAGTTCACGGGCACTGGGAGAAGCAAGAAGCCAGTCTTTTAAAATTCCATCTTCAATAACATTGAGTGGCGTACCTTCAACCCCTTCCCCATCAAATGGCCGAGAGGCGATACCACGTGGCCGCAGCGGATTATCACTAACCACTACACCCTTTCGCATAATTTGTTCACCCATTTTATCTTTGAGAAGGCTGGTCTTTCTAACGACGGCAGCACCATTGACCATCGCTGCCAAATGACTTGCAATACCGCGCGCCACCCGCGGATCAAATATGACGTCAACTTGCGCTGTTTTGACCTGCCGTGGGTTCAGGCGCTTAACAGCACGCAACGCAGCATTTTGACCGATCGCAGCACTATCGCTGAGATCAACAAAATGGGTCGCTGCTGCATAGTCGTAATCACGCTCCATCGCATCGCCCTCTCCGGCTATTACACTTAATGACCGGCTGAATTGGCTAGATTGATAAGCACCGCTGAAACCATCACTGGTGACGAGGACAAGGCCGCCACAACCATATGAAGCAGCAGCGCCACCAGAATTGGTAATACCTTCGACTGCGAGTGCTGCTTCTTCCATCGCCAAAGCGTCATCGGTCAAGCTCTCTGCAGTTGGACGATAATCATCAAAAATATCAAGGTCACGCGGCGATTGCACGAGATACTCACGATCTGCCAAACCTTCGAATGGGTTTTCTGGAGAAGCTTTTGCCATAGCAACAGCGCGCGCCGCTAACATCTTCGGGTCTGCCGTAAGGTTTGCTGAAATGGATGCGACCTTTTTGCCGACATACACTCTAACACTGAAATCGTCACTTTCGGAAGATTGGGTCGCTTCAACGGCACCAAGACGCACCTCAACACTAACCGACTGCGTGTGGACAATGACGGCATCAGCGGCATCCGCACCAGCGCGCATCGCCTCATCGACAAGTGCTGCTGCTTTTTCTATTTGTGATTTTTGGTCCATCACGCGACTCCCGAAAGGATATTAAGGCGATAGGGTGAGTTATAAACAATAGAAATAAATAAACGCAATTGTTAAGTGCGATTTGCCAGAACCTTTTCAAAATTAGGCGGCATAATTAGGTCAATAACTACCGAGGAAATTCGGGTTAAAACATGGGGGTGGTTGAGTTTTAACTGCAGGCAGTCGTTTCAATTTAAAGCACACCACAGCTAACGTCTGTTCCTCAAACCACGCTATCAACCGGTCTAAACTTTTGCAAAAATGCGATGATGCTTAAGATCACCAACCGATGTTATTCGGAAAACGCTATGACCTCATTAAAGGCAAAGCAAGAAAACGCTATTTTGCTTCAATGATCATGGTTGGCTGACGAGCTTAGCGAACGATAACCACGCTCGTCGGTAAATAATTGAAGCCGTTAAAACCATAGGGTTGCTGATGCAGATAATATTCAATCAGGCTAAAGGGCTGCTGCTGCAGATAAAATTTAATCAGGCTAAAGCGCGCCTTCTTTTACGATAAGACCCGGTGAAAAAACGGCTATAGTCGCTGCTCTGCGCTATAGCTAATCGTTTCGTTTGGAGGGTCAGTTCTGCGCTGGCCCAACGACAAGAATTGATGGCTCGCTTGAGAGAAGTTTTTTTGCCATTTCCTTAATTTGTTCAGCGGTCACAGCATTAATCTCTGCCCCGCGCTGTTCAATATAATTGATTGGCAGGTCGCTTTCCTGCAAACCGACTAATGTTGAGGCAATCGCACTTGAAGAGCCCATTGTCTGTATAGCGTAGGAGCCTTTAACATAACTTTTTGCATCCTTAAGTTCCTGCTCGCTGACACCATCATCAATGAGCCGGCGCACCTCTTTACGAATATTTGCCAGGGTTTTTTCGGTTTGGGAAGATTCCGTTGCTGTGGAAATGATTAGTGCATCGGCATGGTCATACCCAACAAGCGTCGAGCCAATAGAGTAGGCTAATCCCTGATTTTCTCTCACTTCCATAAATAACCTTGAAGTCAGGCCGGGGCCGCCTAAAATATAATTCATCAAATAGGCTGCAAAAAACTCCGGATCTTTCCGCCTTACGCCGTCGTAAACCAAAGTAATTGACGTTTGCGGCAAATTATAATTCACATTCACCATGCCACCGAGATGCAATTTAGTATCACTAACTTTTTGCAAATGATTGGTTGCGGGCAAAGAGCCGAAAATTTCATCAATCATCTGTTTGGCTTGTTCCGGCGTGACTGGGCCTACTATGGCGATTTTTAGATTATTCGTTGAAAAAATATTATTATGGGCCTTAATCAGATCATTGCGCGTAATTTTTTTTAGCGTTTCGGGTGTACCATTTTCGCGGCGCCCATAAGGGTGTTTCCCATAAATTAGTGCGTTAAAACGTTCTTGTGCAATCGTGGCTGGGTCGTTTTCTTTCGCTTTAAGCGCGGCGACGAGTTGCCCACGGATACGATCAATGGCATCTTGGTCAAACCGCGGCTTTTCCAAGGCCAGCGCTAAAAGTTTGACAGCTGCATCGCGGTTTTCAGCGACAACACGGAAGCCGCCCTGAAAGCGATCTTTCGTCGCCGAAAAACTTATCTCTGCTCCAAGGTCATCGAGCTGACCTTGGAACTCTTGAGAGATCAGATTGCCCGCGCCTTCATCAAGAAGCCCTGTCATCAAAGACATCAAACCCTCTTCTCCTTGCGGGTCTTGGGCGCTACCGCCTTCAAATGAAAATCGGATAGCGATTATCGGTACACTGTCATTTTGCACCAACCAAGCGTGGATACCTTTTGGTGAGGTAACATCTTTAATCTCAAACGCATTGGCGGTGGCAATGCTAATGATGAATATTCCACAAAATGCTACGAGTACGGCAAAGTGCGAATAAACCCGGTTCAACATTATTCGCTTCCTTTCTTGCGATCAGTGCTTTTTGTTTGTTTTTTAATAGGTGGCAATAGATATGAACTGACACTTCTTTCAGGGTCTAAATAGCGGGCAGCCACCGCTTTCACGTCATTCACAGTTACCGTTTTCAGGCGCTCCGCACGATTGGCAACATCATCGACGCTAAGGCCGACAGCAAGAGCGCTGCCATAGATTTTTGCCAAGTCAGTGGGGTTGTCCCGCGAAAATACCATGTGATTGATAAAGCGGTTGCGTGCCTGATTGAGCTCTTTTTCACTGACTCCATTTTTACGGATATCGTCGATTTGGCCGATGATTGCGGCCTGCAGGTTTGCAACGCTGGTCGTACCACGCGGCATAGCATAAACATAAAACACCCCATCATCGACCGCGTCACCGCCATACGCCGAGCCAACGATTGCAGCTTCATCATTATCGACCACAAATTTTTGATAGAGACGGCTACGACTAGAGCCACCTAATATTTCGCCGAGTAGATCAAGCGCCTCAGCCTCATGGTTTTTTTCGTTACCGTTATGATAGGATGGCACAATCCACATTTGTTGAAAACTGGGTTGCTTAATCCTGGGATCATGAAGGGTCACGCTTCGTATCGTACGGCTGACTGGCTCCTGAGCCCGCACTCTTTGTTTCACTTCATGGGTTGGTTGCAATTTGCCAAATGTTGCCAAGGCAATGTCGCGAACATTTTCCGCTTCAACATCACCAGATAGCACAAGCGTTGCGTTATTGGGGGTGTAGAACTTTCTATAAAAAGCGATGGCGTCGTCACGCGACAAGGTTTCCATCTCCTGCATCCAACCGATAACAGGATTATGATAGGGACTATTTAGGAAAAGTGTTGCCCGCGTTTCTTCGTCGAGCATGGCATTGGGATTATTGTCGACGCGCATGCGCCGCTCTTCAATAATCACCTTACGCTCAGTGTTTACCGCGTCATCGCTAAGGCTCAAATTTTGCATTCGATCAGCCTCTAAGGCCATAATTTTTTTCAGGTATTGCGGCGCCACCCTTTGATAAAATGCCGTGTAATCATAAGAAGTGAAGGCATTTTCTTCGCCACCAACACTGGCAATAAACTTGGAAAATTCGCCTTCGGGGTGTGTAGGTGTCCCCTTAAACATCAGATGCTCTAAAAAATGCGCAATGCCCGATCGTCCTTTTGGCTCATCGGCCGAACCAGCGTGGTACCAAATCATTTGGGTTACGACCGGCGCCCGGTGATCTTCAATGACGACGACCGCCAATCCATTTGCAAGGGTAAAGGTGCTGGCAATCCCCACCTTTTTAATTTCAGGAAGTGAAATAGTTTGAGCCTGAGGTTCGCTAGTCGCTTCAGCTGGTTGGGCCTGCGCTAATGTTAAGGCCACTGCAGAGGCTTGGATAGCGAATAACATTGCGGCTGCCGATATAATGACGAAATATATCTTTTTGCTAATAAGTTCTAACACTCAGACCAACCTTTCGCTCTCACTTTTTTGATTGATGAAGTTTATAGATATGTATTGTTGTGCCTCCGTAAAGGCGCTGATCTTCCAGGGTAAATTGCTCTGGCAGATTAATTGCCACATCCTTCGCCTCTTCTAAAACCAGTAGCGCATCTTCAGCCAGCCAGCCACCTCGGTAAGCAGCAATGAAGGCCAGTTCTCCAAGTCTTTTATGATAGGGTGGATCAGCAAATACGAGATTGAAAGGCCGCATAGTGCCGATAACACCTAATTGTGTCGCATCACGGCGCAATATTCGTGCGACACCTTGAAGGCCAAAGGCCTCGATATTTTTTTGGATAAGAGCGCGTCCCTCGATCGAATTTTCGACGTGAACGCTGGAACTGGCGCCGCGCGATAAAGCCTCAAGACCTAAGGCACCTGTACCAGCAAAAAGATCTAGCACTCTTAAATTTTTAAAAAAATCAGGCGCACGGCTTGTTAAAATATTGAACAAACTTTCGCGTGTACGGTCCGTCGTCGGACGGATAGCGTCATTAGAGGGTGTCGCAAGCGACCGACCCGAAAATTTACCGCCGACGATCCGCACCGCTGCTTCCCCTCGTCGTTTGGTCATTGCGCCGATTAGCTTTTAAACCCACCCTTTGTCCCGTCCTCTTTCCTGAAGTATTGTTGGCCTCAAGAAAATTAGTACCAGCGTCATTTTTCCGCGCGTTTGCAAATGGCGCCCGCCCGGAAAAACCTGAGCGCTTACTGCCATCATTTAAACGTTGATCTTTGTTGCGTCTATCCGAGTCATTGCTTTTCTGGACATCGACCGAAATTGCCCGCTTTCGTACTGAGCTACCGCGTTTTGCACGGTCGGCGTCGCTCGCGCCGCGCCCCCGCTTAGCTAGAGAATTTGTTTTGCCGCCGTGAAAACCGCGATCCTCATTGGAAAATTCACGTCGATCCCTATTGGTTGTGTTCATTGACCGTGTTGGTGTCGATGATTTATCTGACCGCCCAGAGCTTGTTTGCCGACAATCGCCAGCAGGTTTATCCCCAACGATTGCTGACTGGTCGCCACCGCGACGAAAATTGTCAGCAGCTTTTCCGTAAGGTGCAGGCGAACGGCTAACATTATGCTCGCGCCCTTGCTTGCCCGGGCCAGTTTCACGACGAAATACGCCCGCAGATTGCCCGTCTCCACGACGCCAACTTGAATGTTCACGTCCAACGGAACTTGTTTTTGCGACGTTGGCACCCCTGTTAGCGATAAAGCGTGTGCCGCCGCTTGTTCGTTCGGTTTCGTTAACAGCGCGACGACGGCTACTATAACCAATGTTGCCACTGGCAGAACTCAGATTTTCTGATCTTGGCTTGCGGCCACTCGATGGGCTTCTCTCAAAATCATCTTCGCGATGAAAAGGGCGTCTACCCGCTTTGAACGTTCGCGATCCTGGTGCCATCCAAACATTGGTGCTGCGCGAGCGCGGCAGCTGTGGAGCCTCTCGTTCAGTGTTTTTGCCAATGGGATCGTCACCAAAACTGGCAGATTTCGAAGTTTTAAATGGTCTTTTGCCATCCCCACCAAAACGATCACCGTTGGTAACCCGCCGCGGCGCCGAACGCGGCTCGTATCGGCCACCCTTTGTCGTTAGCCGCTCACGGCCCGCTTCGGCAAAATCACTTGTTTTGCGGCGCAATGGTGTCCGGCCAGACGACGAGATCCATTCATCTTTGGCATTTACAGCTGGTTTATTTGCGTAAATCTCCGCTTTGATCTCATTCGGGAGCGGATTAAAAATTGGTGAATCAAAATCAGCGTTTGCTTGCTCAATCAACCTTTCACCCAATTGATCGCGCAATATGCGCCCGCGGAGTTCACGAACAGCCCCAGCTTCAAGATCGGCCAACTGAAATGGTCCGAAGGAGACGCGTATAAGGCGGTTAACCGTAAGATTTAACGCACCAAGAATATTTTTGACTTCGCGGTTTTTACCCTCACGCAAAGCGACACTCAGCCAAACATTAGCACCTTGCTCGCGCTCAATTGACGCTTCAATAGAGCCATAAAAAACACCGTCAACGGCGATACCATTTTTCAGCCCATCAAGATCCTGCTGTTTTACTTTGCCCAAGGCGCGCACACGGTAGCGTCGCAGCCAACCGGTTGCGGGCAATTCCAGAACACGGGCTAAACCACCATCGTTGGTTAAAAGCAGCAACCCTTCAGTATTAATATCAAGGCGGCCAACAGATAACACACGTGGCATTGACGAAGGTAGATTATCAAAGACAGTTGGCCGTCCTTCGGGGTCGCGATTGGTTGTCACTAAGCCGGCCGGTTTGTGATATAGCCATAAACGGGTGCGCTCAGCTCTACGCAGGATTTTACCGTCAACGCTGATCGTATCTGTTTTTTTTACATTGAGCGCTGGCGTGGTGATGGTCTGCCCATTAACGGCTATTCGGCCAGCACTGATCATCATTTCGGCATCACGGCGGGAAGCGATGCCAGCACGTGCCAACCGTTTGGCGATACGCTCGCTGCTATCTCCTTGCTCGACTGGCTTTGCAGCCGCTCGCTTTGATTGTTTCTGTTGATCAGACGCACGATCTCCGCGTGGTGCATAAGACGATCTGTCGCCGCGGCCGGCTCGATCATTTGCCATAAACTAATCCCTTAATGGTATTTTTGTTTCTTTATCAATGCGCTGATGCTTAAATCATTTTTGTTCGCAAGGGAATCATTTTCAATCGACGATACGACTGAAATTTTTCTTTTCATTGATGGCACTATAATAGCTATTAAAAAGAGTAAAGGACAATTTTATGCCATCAACGCCCATGGACGCCGCTTTAGACGAAGCAAAGCTAGCCTTTCTGGCGGGCGAGGTTCCTGTTGGTGCTGTGATCGTTTTTAAAGGCGAAATCATCGCCCGAGCTTCCAACTTGACGGTTGGCAACAACGACCCGACAGCCCACGCGGAGATCCGCGCCATCCGTTTAGCCTGCCAGAAACTTAACACGCAACGGCTCAATCAGTGCGATCTCTTTGTCACTTTGGAGCCGTGCACCATGTGTGCCGCTGCAATTTCATTTGCCCGAATACGTCGGCTTTATTATGCTACAGCAGATGTTAAAGGCGGTGGTGTTGAAAACGGTGTGCGCTTTTTTAACCAAATCACCTGTCACCACAAGCCTGAGATCTATTCAGGCATAAACGAACAACAAAGTGCGAGATTATTAAAAGATTTTTTTGAAAAACGCCGCTCATCCAATATCTGATGAACCCATCGCTCGCCCGTAGCGTATCCACTTTGCCGGCGTTGACTGCACTATCAGGCGAGGGAAGACATTCCTCGCAGCATCGCTTGTTTCACTGGATACACAAAAAGAAAATATAACACCGGAAAGGTTCAGCGCAGATGCAGCAAGGATTTTGGTGACTCAATCGCATTGTTTGAAACTTATAAAACGCGAAGGTATATGGCAACGGAGGACGGACCCATGAGCATTGTCCGTCCGTCACCTTAGAACGACCCAGAAATACCACAAATGATGGTTAAATTAGCGACAACCAATGCGGCACATACATTAAAAATCATTCACGAATCTTCCTCTAAGAGACGCAATGTTTCTGAGCTGCTACCCGGTATATCAAAATACTTTGGAATTTTGGTAGAGCACTGACCCCAAGGACTAAAGAGAAGTACGATTGATTTTGTGAATATAGATATATCGTAAACTAATCATTTCAAAGGCGATAATTTTAGCTAAATTCTATGATCTCAAGGAAAGTACGTACCGATAAACACTTGGCGCTGACTTATTGCCGAGATGAGCGGTAGGTAACTATCTATAACGCTCCCTATTAAATATCGTTTTTCAAGCCAATTGGATAGATAAAAAACAATTGACGTTGTTAATTTCTCTAACCAGAGACAATACTTTAAACGATCCCAACAGAATTCACTAAACGATCTAAACAGGTATTCAATGCAGATTATTCTCTATGGCTT
>Ga0308161_1004261_pt1 | contig 13197 bp, 9 predicted proteins | sample PhyFR2_FD_201034 | JGI IMG/M metagenome (GOLD analysis project Ga0308161, IMG submission 201034) | Phyllosphere microbial communities from UC Gill Tract Community Farm, Albany, California, United States - DLSLF.R2 | ecosystem: Host-associated > Plants > Phyllosphere > Unclassified | place: USA...
GTTTTGAAATGGGCATTCAAATAATTCAATAACATACTTCCAAAAAAAGAAAATGTTGCTAGAATACAAAAATTCATAAATAAGTCTTTGAACAACATTTGTTCACGTCCCTTTGACTGCGAAAATAATAAGTATATCTATATACATCGTCAGTCTAACGATTTTATTCAATAGTCCTTATTTATTATTTTAGAGGGCGATACAAAACTGGTTTCTGCCTGCTTTTTTCGCTTGATACAATGCATCATCTGTTTTATCTAATAATTCATCACACGGGTGCAGTGGATAAAACCCAATACCAATAGATACGGTAAGCGACACTTGTCGTCCATCAGGAATCACAAAGGTATGTTTCTCTATATTTTTGCGAATGTTCTCTGCCCATTCTATCGCCTCCGCTTGCTGTTCTACATGTTCTAAGATCAGAGAGAACTCTTCTCCTCCTTTACGAGAACAATGATCACAGACACGCACACTACGACGTAACACCTCTGCAAATTGAACTAGCACAGCATCTCCAGCAGAATGACCGTACTGATCATTAATCATTTTAAAATGATCAATATCTAACAGAAACAATGCAAACGGGATATGCTTTTCCTGACTTAACTGATTGTACTTCATTTCAAATCCCCGATAGTTGTATAACCCTGTGAGAAAATCCAATTGTACTTCTTGACTCATAGCATCATACAGTTGGTTATACCGTCTTAACCGCTCAATTAATAAATATGTAAAAATAAATGATGAAAATAAAATAAGGATAAACAGAATCAGTGTCGTTTCTTTGGTAAACCCTGACCAGATTAGGAAAAAGAATAATGAGTTCAATGTCGAAATCAATGAAGTTATTACCCATTTACGACTAAACGATTGCCGGGTTCGAAAAACAAGATAGGTGATTAGAAGTGTCATGCAGGCGTTGGCTATCCCTAAAAAAGAAACGATACTGATCGGAGCAGATAGCCATAAGCGTGCAATTGAGATAATAAGGGTGGTAATCGTCCCTGAGATGCCTCCACCGAGCACTGTTGCTACAATAATAGGAATTTGGCGCAGATCCAGTAATGTTCCGTTATCTAATTTGAATGTAAAGTGCATCTGAATAATACCAAATAAACCCAAAAAAGCCCCTGTTAAGCAGCTTAAAACAATTGGACTAATACGCGGGTTGCTACGCCAATTACGAAAAACGATATTCCCAAAAAATAAAAAAGTAGAGATGATACAAAAATTAATAAACATATCTTTTATGATCATAAATAAAGTACCCCTTTTACTCTAAATCGCTTTCTATCTATACCTTATCTATTGTTCAGAGCAAAAGGTCTGATAGCAATATAGATTCGTCTAAGCATAATGTAATCTAACATGGAAATCACTTCAATATTGTCTTTTTCACTTTACAATTTGGGTACAGTTCGATAAAATGTCCAATAGACCAATCATCCTACCTTTAGGAGTGAATATTATTTTTAATAAATTAGAAAAACAATCGTTGGTAGATCAAGTCTATTCACAGATTGAACAACGAATTAAAAATAACAGCTGGGCAATTGGCATGCGTATTCCCAAAGAAGCTGAATTAATGGAACAGTTCGGTGTCAGTCGTAATACATTACGTGAAGCTGTCCGTGCGCTTGTTCATGTCGGTCTGTTATCGACCAGACAAGGGGATGGAACATTCGTGATCGCTAACAGTGAACTGCATTCTGTTTTGCAAAAGCGGGTACAAAATTCCACCGTTGTTGAGGTTCTTGAAGTGCGTCATGCACTCGATCGCGAAGCTGTTGCACTCGCTTGCCTTAGACGCACCGAGGATGATCTACAGCAGATGGATCACTATGCTGATTTGTGCCAGCAACATATCGATGCAGGGCAGATTGCTGAATTTGTAGAAGCCGACTTTAAGCTACATCAAGCCATTACAGCCGCTTCTTACAATCAATTACTGATTGATCTCTATGCTCACCTGTTTGAACAGATTCAGATGTCGATTACCAGTACAACTGAACTGAGTGATTCGTATTGCACAGGACATCGTAATTTGATTCAAGCGATTCGTGAACAACAAAGTGAACAAGCGATGTTGATCGTAGACGATTATATTACTTATTTTACGGATCGACTTCAGTCGTTGGATCACTCTTCATCGCATAAAGCATAGATACGATCTACCCATGTGTTATTTATTAGGATATAGATGCTTGAACAATCAAGTGTTATAGAAAGGACTAAGAAATGAACCGTACTTCTTTGAACGATGCGGAATCAGGATTATCCCTGAGGAATCCGCTTTTTGTATTGATTTGTATTTTGTTTACCGCTATTAATATGCGTAGCCCTATTACGGCGATCAGTCCGTTACTGGATTTGATCCGTCACGATTTCCCAGTTTCTAATACGATGGCTGGATTTTTGACCACTATTCCTTTGGTTGCTTTTGCGATTCTTTCTCCTTTTGTTGCTAAGCTAGCTGGAAAGTACGGCATGGAACGTATTATTATTATCTCGCTGATGGTCTTAACCGTTGGTGGTTGGTTACGTCCTTTTGGCGGACTGCCTATGCTGTTAATCGGTACATTTTTAACAGGTTTGGCGATTGCAATCGTCAATGTAATTTTGCCGGGTATGATCAAGCGCGAATTTCCTTTTCGTGTTGGGATTATGACCAGTATTTATTCGATCTGTATGAATGTATTCGCCGCTACCGCTTCAGCAGTAAGTCTACCTTTAGCTAATACGGGACTCGGTTGGAAAGGTTCGATTTTGATCTGGACGGTGCTTGCGATGGTTGCACTGATCTTATGGATTCCGCAACAACGTTACAATCAACCTGCCAAATTAATGAAACACAGTGTCAAAGCCACTCGCAGTGTATGGCGTTCTCCTTTGGCTTGGAAAATCACAATTTTTATGGGTATGCAATCTATGATTTTCTATGTATCGATCGCATGGTTGCCTGATATTTTGCAAGAACAAGGACTGACTAATATTCAATCCGGTTACATGTTATCTTTAATGCAATTTTCGATGTTGCCATTTAACTTTATTATTCCTATTCTAGCAGCGAAGCTCAAAACACAGCGTCCACTGGTATTATTCACCGTAATGTTGTACCTAATTTCACTGCTGGGCATTATCTTTGTAGATGGCTACTTATGGTGGACAGCCACTTGTCTAATTTTATTAGGGATTGCAGGCGCTTCTTCATTCAGTCTTTCCATGATGTTTTTCAGTCTGCGTACACATACTGCTAATCAAGCGGCTGATCTATCCGGAATGTCGCAATCCATTGGTTACTTGCTTGCTGCATGTGGCCCTACCCTTTTCGGGATACTGCATGATGTCACAGGCAACTGGAAATTACCGCTCAGTATACTGGTAATCGCTACTTTCGTGATTCTTTATACCGGAATGATGGCAGGCGGTAAAGGTTTTATTCATCCTGAAGAAAAAACAGCTTCTGCTAGCTAATTCAATCAAGTATGTGTGAATACCCTTAAAATCGGGTATGTTTTATAAGAGATCAGATTTAAAGGAGGAGCTAAATAATGACTACTGATTTAATTTCAGTTAAGAAGTTGAACAATGGTGTAAATATGCCCTGGTTTGGTCTGGGTGTATGGCAAGTTGAAGATGGTAACGAAGCGATTGATTCGGTAAAAGCTGCACTTAAAAGCGGTTATCGTGCAATAGATACAGCTGCTGCTTATGGTAATGAAGAAAGTGTCGGCAAAGCAATCAAAGAATCAGGGATTGCTCGTGATGAACTATTCATTACATCAAAAGTATGGAATAAAGATCAAGGGTATGAATCGACTCTTGCTGCTTTTGAAGAAACGATGAAGAAATTAGATCTAGACGTATTGGATCTCTATCTGATTCACTGGCCTGTTGCTGGTAAATATAAAGACACATGGCGTGCTATGGAAAAACTATACAAAGACGGACGTATTCGTGCGATCGGCGTAAGTAATTTCCAAACCCATCATTTAGATGATTTGTTAGCTGATGCTGAAGTGGTTCCTGCGGTCAACCAAGTCGAATTCCATCCGCTATTAACGCAAACTGAATTGCTTGCGTACAGTGAAGAAAAAGGAATTCAATTGGAAGCATGGTCTCCATTAGCACGTGGTAAATTATTCGACAACGAAGTGATCAAAGAGATCGCTGATAAATATGGTAAAGAGCCTGCTCAAGTGATCTTGCGCTGGGTACTCGATAAAGGTGTCGTCGTGATCACGCGTTCGGTTAAAGAAAAACGTATCGCTTCTAACGCTGAAATCTTTGATTTCAAATTAACGGTTGAAGAAATTGATCGTATCAGTGCACTCAACAAAAATGAGCGCACCGGTCCAGATCCAGACAACTTCGATTTCTAAATCCAAAATAAAAGCTTGAATGTACTGCTATAACAGAGTGCATTCAAGCTTTTTTTGATACAAAAAAGCTCCCGACATCTGCCGGAAGCATAATAATAACTCAAGCGCTATTCGCTATTTGAATTATTTTTCGTTATAAGCGATCAACCTACAATTGAACTACGATTGCCTAGTAAAGCTTGTTTGAGATGGTTGTATTGATTAAGTATGGAATCTACTCTTCTAGACTGGTCCAATACGCGGCGATCGTGAAGGTCATAAAACTGCACCATTTCATTAAGTTCCCGGCGCTCTAGTTCTATCGATTCCTCAATCTCTTTTAGATGTTCCAAGAAACTCACCTCCTACCGCAGTATCTTATCAAGCATTATCATGAAAACTATTCTTTTCTATACAATCTTCTACAAGCCTAGTCTTCATCAAACAGTACAACATGTAAATAGAGTACTTTCTAAGAATTTTACCAAACGATTCCTAATTCTACCATATCAGATTTACACGTACTTTATATTCTAAAGTGAATGATACCGTCAACCTTTAATTATATATCAAAATGCCCTGAACGAGCTACTTTTGTTTTTAAATATTTTTCATTAAATTCGGAGATATCGCCCCATAACGGTACACGTTCTTTCACTTCCGCTCCTGAACGTTGTAACGCTTCTAATTTGCGCGGATTATTTGTAATCAATGTTACCGGCAATGTACGTAGATGATTTAATACATTTATCGCGTCATCATAATTACGCATATCATCTTCAAATCCAAGTTCTAGATTCGCTTCTACCGTATCCATCCCTTGTTCTTGCAAGACATAAGCCATCGCTTTGCTGAATAGACCAATACCACGTCCTTCATGATTTGCCAGATAAAATAACGCACCTGATCCGTGAGCTGCAATCATTTTCATCGACTGCTTCAATTGGAATCCACAGTCACAACGCTTACTTCCAAAGATATCGCCTGTATGACAAATGCTATGCATCCGAATTAAAGCATCTGGAGATTGTTTGAAATCACCATATACAAGTACACTCGATTGTTGCGCTTCTGCTAAGTTAGATGAAGATAACATTTCAATAATAGCCGCTTGATCATAATCACCTTCACCGCACAAGTTCCCCGGCATACTATCGCATCGCAACCAGCAATACCACTGGAATACAACAGTCTCATTGTCCAAATTGACAGGTAAACGAATCGGCCCTACTAAGTAGATTGATTTATCTGCACTCGGTACGATTTGAATATGATCTTGCAAAGCCGCTGTAATTTTAGGATTAATCATTATTATTACCTCCAGAGTCCATATGTTCATGTTCTATCCTGTATATGATTGTAGATACGTTATATGAAGTGATATGGATTATATGCCTTCATGTTGGAAAGATGCAAATTGTGCGCGAAAAGCAGCTTCTTTGACCAGTTGGCTATCCAGTTCAGCCGCAGTCTCAGGACGACGGGCATATTCAAATTCTTTTAATCGGCTTGCGCTAAACTGATGAGTAGACAGCGCATCAATGAGAATCGGAGCCAATACATGAGCATCCTTCATTGCGCTATTTACACCAATAGCTCCGGTGGGGCTAAATGTATGCGCCGCATCTCCCATAATGACTAATCCATCTTGCACCCATGTATCACAGACACAGCTCTGCACTTTGAGCAATACGAAATCTTCCCATGAACGGATATGCTGATCGACAATAGGTGTTAATTCAGGAAAGGCTTCAGTCAGTGAGCGCACAAAAGATTCAAAAGGAGTCTTGCGTAATTGAGGATACGTATCTTGCGGAATATTCCAACCGATTTGAAGATACCCGCCTTCTTGACTGAAAACCGATAACTGCGCATCTTGTGCCAGAGCCATTCGTACCGTTGCAGGCCACTGTGCAGGCGCAGGAATACGTGCCCATAATAGATCGAATCCATGCTTTACAATATCCGCATGAATCCCCGCCAGCTTACGTACCGAAGAATATCGACCATCTGTACCTACTACAATCTGGCTACGAATAATTAATTCTTGTCCTTCATGTCTTACTTTAACACCGTTAACAGACCCATACTGTGGATCTCGTATCAGGTCAATCACCGTGGTATTCATCATCAATTCATAATTAGAATACGGCAAAGATTGATCTAATAGAACCTGTAGCAGATGCTTTTGCGGTACATGAATACCGGTATGTTGTTCTCCAGGTGCAGGTTGAATCGTTTTGATGATTTGACCATGCTGAAAATATTCTACACGTTCCATCAGCAATAGCCCTGCTTCACGAACTTTTTCGTAAAGCCCGTATTGCTTCAGAATCTGCTCACCCTGTGTATTCAAATGTTCACCACGGAACTCTTTATCAATATGACCATGACGTTCTAACAAAATAACAGATACTCCTTGTGCAGCCAGTAAATAACCTAACAATGCACCGCTAGGCCCTGCTCCAACTATACATACATCTGCAACCTTTTCCATCAGATTGTTCTCCTTACCTTGCTTTTCAGTAGCTTTATTTATAATAGTTCAAATAGTAATTTTTATTACTTACTTTTAATAAGTTAATTATATTTTAAGATACTAATCCTTGTCAACTTTTGCATAGACTGCAATCGACAACCTGTTTGCGTAACCGAAAAAGCCAGAGCATCATTACGCTCTAGCTTCTTTATCGGTTGCAGATCACAAATTAATTTGAGGTTTCTGGGAATGTAATCCACTTTTAAGACCTTCTATATCTAATCCATCTGTAGCAAAGGCTTGCCGAACAAGCATCGGTTGAATAAATTCATCGTATTTGCCTAAATACGGAGCTTCTTCTTCTGCTAGTAATTGTTCTGGATTCTCAATCCGTTCACACTCTGCAATAATCTCAGCAGCAATCTCGGCGGCATCAGCTTGACCAGATACCACGAAGTAATACGGTTCTAGCGGTGTCACTGATCGCAGCCCTAGACGCTCAGATAGATTGTTTTTGAGCAAACGCTCCAGTGTACGGAAAGGTTTGCTTCCAATCCATGGCAAAATAAAGCAGGAATCACCTCCAGCAGGTAACACGATTTTTTTGAGCAAATCGGTTTCTCTCGCTAATCGACGGGCTCGCTCTAATCGTGCTTTAGCTTGTGGAGCTAGATATGGATAATGATCGTTCGATGCCAGAATCTCACGAATCTTCTGCATAATCATCGTATCCATATCCCCACCAGCACCAAGCCAGAGCGTATCGACTTTCCCTTTGGATGACTTCACATAGACAGCACGGTGACGACTATCAATCTCTTCTACTTTCCAGAGCTTACCTGCTAATGAAAAACAGTACCCCGGTGGCGGAACAGTAGTAATCGAACCAATTTCTTCAGAACCATTGTAGACAGCATGTTCTTCATCGTCTTTGAATACCGCATAGAAACGGAAATTGTTTACGATCTTTTCACCTGCTAGACCGATAATCAATGTTCCTTCTTCGGTATATTGAAGATGATCCAGTTGCAGTAGATATTGTAGAAAAGACTGATATTGCTCTGCACTAAAATGTCTAAAAGGCGGTAACGTTAGAATAGCACGTGCTAATTCAGCAGGCTCAGCTTCGCCCATACTTTTGAGAATACTCATCGTCTGGTGATACAGAATCCCGATCGGTAATTTGCGTGCACTGAAAGGCTCCACCCATTTCTGCTTCACATACAATTCGATGACTGCAATCGCACGCAACATAATCCACGGCATACGTGCAGGTAATTGTGCTTCTTCATCTTCTTCTTCTGGACAGACGAAGATCATTTCTGAGACCGAACCTTCACGCCTTCCTGAACGTCCTAAGCGCTGTACAAAGCTGGAGCATGAATAAGGTGCTCCTAACTGGATCACACGTTCAAGTTCTCCTAAATCGATCCCGAGTTCAAGTGTTAACGTAGCGGCGGCAACAGCAGGCCCATATCCTTCACGTAAAGCGGCTTCGGCTTCTTCTCGTAACAATGCCGAGATACTGCCATGATGCACATGAAAAATATCAGGTTCATGACGATTAGCCGCGACAGCTCTCATTTCCAGTGTAATGTATTCAGCATCTGAGCGACTATTAGTGAAGATCAGTGCTTTTTTATGATGAGTCTGATCGTAGATAAAGTTATGATACGCCTGTTGAGCATATTCTAATTGTTGCGCTTGTTCTTCATTACGAGCATTGGGAAATGAAAAGTGTTCGATACTGAGACGCAATTTGCGATTGCCTTCAGGCGATACGATCTCAACCGGTTGCCCTGTGCCTGCGGCTAACCACTGCGTTGCACTTTCATAATCACTGAGTGTGGCAGATAATCCTATCCGTTGCGGACGACAACCACCCATACGCTCAATACGGGATAATTGAGATAATACCTGAATGCCACGATCGGCTCCCATAAAAGCATGGACTTCATCAACAACGATATACCGTAGATCCCCGAATAATGCCGGAATCGAATTGGGACGATTCATCAACAATCCTTCCAGTGACTCCGGTGTAATCTGTAAAATACCTGAAGGATTTTTCATCAGCTTGGTTTTCTGTGACTGAGGGACATCTCCATGCCAGTGCCAGACCGGAATATCTGAATCTCGCAATACGCCTTTGAGCCGTTCAAATTGATCATTAATTAAAGCTTTGAGCGGCCCTATATATAAAATACCGACCGATTTGGACGGATGCTCATGTAAAGCCGTTAACGCTGGAAAAAAAGCAGCCTCTGTTTTACCAGAAGCTGTCCCTGAAGCGATAAGCAGATGATGAGGTGTGTCCAGAAGAACGCGACAAGCTTCCACCTGTGCTTCACGCATTTCTTTCCATCCACTGCGATACATGTATTCTTGTATAAACGGAGCCAGTCGGTAAAAGGGATGATTTCTACTCATAAATCAAACTCCGCTAAAAAATCATCCACTTCATCTTTAGGCGCAGACGGTTGAGGAGCTGTCCCGCTTGATGTTGCACGTTGATTCGATGATGGACTAGGTACTACATCAGGATCTGCACCATATCCTCCACCATGAGGATTCGTTGGTGCTGTCGCTAACTGCCCTAACAATTCATCGAATGATAATTCTTCATTGAAATGAAGAGTATTCAGCAAATCTACAAAATCACGCACTACTTCACGAGGTGTCAGCAATTCTTCTGCACCCATCCGGGAAACCGCAATTTGCATAAAAGCGACCAGTTGATGTTGCTCTAATGTCGATTGGTATTTGTGATGCTGGCTATGAATATCACGTAGCTTTTGTAGCATTAACAATATCTCTTCATGAGATAACATTTCCAAGCGAATCACAGGACCGGCAAAATTTTTGGTTCCACTGCTACCGAACCGACTTTCAGATAAACGGGAACGCAGCGCTTCATAGCTATATAATCCACGACGAGGATCTTCTACAAATTGAGGTGTTCCACCGACAAATACACCCAGATGCCCTGCTTTACCCTGCATCGTATCATTGAAGATCGTGAGTAGCTTTTCATAATTACTTTGACGGGAGACGCTATTGGAAATTTTGTATAAATTCACGCCTTCATCGACAAATAATAGCAACCCCTGATAACCGATACGAGCGGCAAATTCTGCCCATAATTTCATATAATCGTACCAGCCATCATCATCAATAATAACGCCTACATTCAGTTCACGTCTGGCTTCGGTACGGGTTGGATATTCGCCACGTAACCACCGTAGTGCCGATTGCTTCAGTGTATCTTCCCCTAAGCGAATGCCTTGCCAGTACGCCGATAACACTTTGGCAAAATCAAATCCGTGTACCCAGCCTTCCATTTCTGATGTTACCGAATGGATACGACGTTGCACTTCAATCCCGATCGAAGGATCATCGGCAGATACATTATTTTCTTCCATTACTTGTTGTTGTAGTGTAGATATCCATTTCTGTAACATCGACTCAAGAGCTCCGCCATCTGGACGGGTACGTGTCGATAGATTGGTCATCAGTTCACGGTATGTTCCAAGTCCTTGACCTTTGGAACCTGTAAGACGGCGCTCAGGAGATAGATCAGCATCGGCTACAACAAAACCGCGATCCATTGCATAATTACGGATCATTTGTAGTAAAAAGCTTTTACCACTACCATAACGACCTGTAATTAATTTGAACGCTGCTCCACCATCGGCTACATTATCCAGCTCACGTAGAATCGATTCCACTTCATATTTACGACCAACCGCTACATGTTCCAGACCGATACGGGGAACAACCCCTGCCGCAAAAGAATTCACTAATGCGGTGGTGATACGTTTGGGTATTTTCACTTCATTCATTTTCTTTTCACCTCATGATGATTGCATCAAGCACTGTTCTATATTCTTCCATAATCGTACCTTCTTCAAGTAAAAGGTCACCGATTGTATCCATCGCCAGATCATTAATTTCATCAACTAGCAGTGCTGGCATCGTGCCACCTTTACTAGCAATATCACGTAAAACAGAATCGCTAACTTCATCCAATAATCCCGCCAAAAATTGAATATGATGCGGTTGTAGACCATCGATCCAATCTTGCCACGCTTCATCCCATTCAGCAGGCAAAGGAGACAGAATAGTGATTGTCGATAAATCGGTTGGTTGTATATTAGACAAGGACGGTGAAGCCACTGGAAGTTGTTCCTCGTTTTCCACTTGTACTGTTGACTGTAATTGCTCGGTTCCCTGTACTTGCTCTGCTTGTTGCATAGTTGGTTCTGGTGCAGATTGTTGAGTTTGCTCTAGTTGTTCTTTCGCTTCGAGCGCTGGAGCATCAACAGCTACAGCATGTTCAGCGATCCATGTTGTCCATTCTTCTTCACTACTGATCTTTTCTTCTTCTCGTAAAGTCAGCATTTGGCGAACCACATCCGAATCGGCTTGTAATTGCTCTAACACAGATGTATCGATCTGCACTTGTCTTGGTGCAGGCACTTCTTCTTGCACTGTAAATATACGCTTGATATACCGTTCAATCAAGCGAGCAATCTCAGGTTCAATTGGTGGATTAATACGCAGTCGACCACTAAATTCGAGATGACGACGTAGTTCATTTTCAGTTAATTTGACGATACTGGTTAGAAAATCTCGTAAAGGCTTATGTTCGCACAAAGGTAATCGTCTGACAGTAGCTGTTCGACCATAGATGGTTGAGTCATAGACAGCACTGCGGAACAGATAGCGCTCTGTTTCCCGATAGACGGTTGGACGGAAAATTTGAATTAGACGTGCGCCCTGCTGTTTTTCCAGAAAAGCATCGACAGCTGCTAATACTTTGGGCACATATTCTTGAATCCATTCGCTACCCTTTTCAACATAAAAGCGACTACGTTCAATATCGTAATCCAGTAAACGATGTAATAGTTCAAATGGAATCTGTACAGGCTGTGATGACCAGATACGCTCCCATTCCAGATCATCCAGTTCGGTTGGTAAATGGTCTGGCGCTGCAATCATCAATTCGCTTAACGATTCATTCAGTCCATGTACTTGCCCAAAGTCCAATACCCACTGTGGAATATATCGATCTAATTTAATAAATTTTTTACGATATTGACGCCATAAATTCATTAAATATTGATGTCCTTCTAACGGTTGTTGCCAGCCTGCTCCATTAATAATCTCATAACACATTAAGAAAATATAAGACAAATCGGTTGCAGGATATCGACCTTCACGTACCTCTTGTCTCCAGTAGAAATACCACTTTTTCTGTCGCCAGGTCATACTTTCGTAAGTCGGCCAGTAGCTCATAAAGGGTACAAATTCAGCTTCTTCTTCCCGATGTTCAATCATTTCATGAGCACGCTTCGCAAAAATGTGTTCTGCGGTCTGAATCGCTGACTTGGAACGTAGTTCTTCATCGGTTTCTACTAAGGTAGAATTGGACGATTCAGCATAAGAAACATATACCGGTGCTAGATCTGTATTCATCGTAGCAGCTTCTTCGTGATCGTGTTGAATACGATGATCGGGAAGCTCAAGATTTATTTCTGCTACAGGGTTCTCTACAGCATCTTGTGAGTGTACCACTTGATGTTCAGCATCATCGATAGGTGGAATCTTCCATGAAGACATCGATGCACAATCTACAGGAATATAAGATGCCTGCTGCTTGGAATTCACTACTTTATACGTAGCTGGTTGTTGAAGCTCCATTTCATAACCACTGATCTCATCCAGATCACGATCACGTGAAGGTCGCTCTGAGATCGACTCTGGTGAGAGGTTTACAGAAGGAGTATCTTCTTTTTTATATTGAAAAGACTGTAGCCAGCCTTGATGGTCATAGATAATATGATCTTTTTTCCAATCTTCGTCTAATGTGGTGTCTGTAGTATCTATAGAAATATCAGCTGGACGCTCAGGGATACGCAATCCACGTTCTTCAGTTCCCCACTCAAATTCAGCAAATCCACCTTTACGTTCACTCACTTGTGGCAATCCAGATTGAAGTGCACGCTTCACCATCATTGGAAAAGCAGGTGGTAATTCAGTCAAAGGATGGTCAGGATCAACAATCGCATATTCACGCACAACCGAATGAAATAATTTGAGCAGACTGGTCTGAGCCGTTCGCATATGAGGTTCATCTAACTGTTGACCTTCTGCATAGATCGCTAAACGTAAGCGAGTGGTTAACTTATTCATCGCTTTATAGACTTTGCTTGTCACACTATCTGTTAATTCATCAGGTTCTAAATAAATAGCAATATCGACGCCACCTGGTAAAATGGCGGCTCTTCCAGTCAAAAGACTTGCAGGCACAGCTATAAGTGGTAATGTCGATTTGTTTTTGGCAGTACTCGT
>Ga0308161_1004262_pt1 | contig 13192 bp, 9 predicted proteins | sample PhyFR2_FD_201034 | JGI IMG/M metagenome (GOLD analysis project Ga0308161, IMG submission 201034) | Phyllosphere microbial communities from UC Gill Tract Community Farm, Albany, California, United States - DLSLF.R2 | ecosystem: Host-associated > Plants > Phyllosphere > Unclassified | place: USA...
CCCTGCCGCTGCTTGAGTCGCTGGCGGTGCTGGATGGCGTCTGGCTACCTATACCTTTCTTACGCTTTAACCCGCCGCGCACCTTCGTGGAAGGCCCGGATAACTGGGCTCGCGTGCAGATCCGCAAGCTGGCCGAGCCGGACAGCGCAGGCAACACCCACCGCGTGACCCTGGCGCTGGACAGCCAGATCAACGATCTCTCGCCTGGGGCGTTGGCCCCGGCCACCAATGACATTCTGAACGGCACCCGCTTTGCGCTGGCATGGCGCGACGACGAGGTGTTTGATTTTCTCGATCAGACCTGGATAGATGGCTGGCTGCGCGAGGCGTTTCTGCACTACGCCACCAGCGTCGAGAACCGCAGCGAGCGGGAGATTGCCCAGGCCCTGCGCGGTTTTGAGTATCAGGCCCACTGGCTCAACCTGCTTACCCTGCTGGGCGAGCAGCTGACGGTGCCAGAAGTTAAAATCGTTACCCATACCCTCAGCACCCCGGCTATTCCGGTGGATCTGATCCTCGACGTTGGCAACACTCATACCTGCGGTGTCATCATTGAGGATCAGGGCGACGCCAACGATGGCCTGCGCCAGACGGCAGAGCTGCAGGTGCGCTCCCTGAGCGAGCCGCAGTTTTTAAACGAGCCGCTGTTTACCAGCCGGCTGGAGTTCTCCGAAGCCCGCTTCGGCAAGCAGCACTTCTCCGTGGAGAGCGGGCGCGAAGATGCCTTCGTCTGGCCCTCGATCGTTCGCGTGGGCGACGAGGCCCGCAAGCTGGCGATGCAGCGTCTGGGGACCGAAGGCAACAGCGGTATCTCCAGCCCGCGCCGTTACCTGTGGGATGAGACCCCGGTGCTACAGGACTGGCGCTTTAGCCAGATGAACAGCAAGTCCCAGCGCGAGCCGCTAGCGACCGCCTTCCCGCTGATGAACCTGATGAACGACGACGGCCAGCCGCTCTACACCCTGCCGCTGGATGAGCGTCTGCCGGTGTTCTCGCCCCAGTACAGCCGCAGCACGCTGATGACGCACATGCTGTGCGAGCTGCTGGCTCAGGCTTTAGGGCAGATCAACAGCGTGGCGACGCGCTTGCGTCTGGGTTTCCCGGCCTCGCCCCGCCAACTGCGCACCATTATTTTGACCCTGCCCTCGGCGATGCCGAAGCAGGAGCGCGAGATCTTCCGCCGCCGCATGTTTGAAGCCATCGCCCTGGTGTGGAAAGCGATGGGGTGGCACCCGCAGGATGACGATTTCGCTAACAGCAAGCAGCGCGATAAGAGCGTGGTGCCCGTTCCGCAGATCCAGATGGAGTGGGACGAGGCGAGCTGCGGCCAACTGGTCTGGCTCTATAACGAAGCTATCTCCCACTATGCCGGACAGACCGAGACCTTTTTTGCCTCCCTCGCCCGCCCGGACCGTATCGGTGCGCCGGACGAAACGCCGGGCCGCGCCCTGCGGGTAGCGTCAATCGATATTGGCGGCGGCACCACCGATATGGCCATCGTCCACTATCAGCTGGATGACGGCACCGGGAGCAACGTCAAGATCACCCCGCACCTGCTGTTCCGGGAAGGATTCAAGGTGGCGGGCGATGACATTCTGCTGGATATTATCCAGCGCTGCGTGCTGCCCGCCCTGCAAACTCAGCTGCAAAAGTCGGGGATTACCGACGCCGCTGCGCTCATGGCAACGCTGTTTGGCGACTCTGGCCGCATTGACACCCAGGCGGTGCTGCGCCAGCAAACCACGCTGCAACTCTTTATGCCGATAGGCCATGCGATCCTCTCGGCCTGGGAGCAAAGCGATATCAACGATCCGCTGGCGGGGCTGCACGCCACCTTTGGCGAACTGCTGACCCAGCAGCCGACGCGCAACGTCATGAACTACCTCAAGCAGGCCATCGATCACGCCCTGCCAGCCAGCGCCCCGGCATTCGATCTCTTTGCCGTGCCGCTGCAGGTTAACTTTAGCGATCTGCAGGCGGCGATGCTGGGGGGCCAGTTCACCCTGACCGCGCCGATCCATGCCGTATGTGAAGCCATCTCCCACTACGGCTGCGACGTGCTGCTGGTCACCGGGCGTCCAGGCTGCCTGCCGGGCGTGCAGGCGCTGATCCGCCACCTGCAGCCGGTTCCGGTTAACCGTATGGTGTGGCTGGATAAGTACCGGGTGCATGAGTGGTATCCGTTTAGCCAGCAGGGGCGGATCGGCAATCCGAAATCCACTGCCGCCGTTGGGGCGATGCTGTGCAGCCTGGCGCTGGATCTGCGCCTGCCGCGCTTTAACTTTAAAGCGGCGGATATTGGGGCTTACTCAACCGTGCGCTATCTCGGCGTGCTGGATAACGTGGTGAATACCCTGCGCGAAGAGAACGTCTGGTATGAAGATATCGATCTGGATAAGTCGGGTGCCAAACTGGATGCACGCCTGCACTTCCCGCTGCGCGGCAACGTCACGCTGGGCTTCCGCCAGCTCGCTAATGCCCGCTGGCCTGCAACGCCGCTCTATACCCTGAGCATCAACTCGCCGGAGCTGGCGAAAGCCATCGCTGGCGACGGCGTGCTGAACGTGCGGCTGGCCCTCACCGGCGGCAGCAAGGCGCTGGGGCCGGAAGCGTTCACCCTGAGCGAGGCCTGGCTACAAGACGGAACGCCGGTTGCCGCCGATGCGTTGACGTTTAAACTGAACACCCTGGCCGATCGCCGCCACAGCGGCAGCCACTACTGGATTGACAGCGGGAGCGTGTACTTAAAATGAGAGATGTGAGCAAAACCTCCCAGGCATTAATGGCATGGATAGATGAGACCCGTCAGCACGCCCCGCTGCTTGACGATGACGCCGACGCCCTATTGCTGCGCCTGACCGCCGCCGCCGCGCACGAGAGCGTGCTGGGCCGCGCCGCTAGCCAGCCCCGCACGGTGGGCCTCTATGGTCACGCCCAGGCGGCAAAAGCACACCTGCTTACCGCCCTGTGCAGCAGCGGCAGCGGCCGGGTAAACGTCAAGGCCGGCGAGAAGAGTTTCGACTACCTGAGCCATATCAATCCAGGTCATGCCCTGACCGGCATGGCGCTGCGCTTCACCACGGCCGTTCAGAACGTTGACGATGCGTTTCCACTGCGTCTGCGTCTGATTAGCGAGGCGGAACTGGTGCAGGTGTTTATCGCTCATGCCGCCGGACAGCAGGAGCGCCACCTTGTCGACCGGGCGGTAATTGAAGATCGCCTTAACCGCTGGCGCGGGCTGCGTCAGCCGCATCCGGTGGCGGGCCTTACCGCTGAGGACGTCGGCGCGATTGCCGCGTTCTGGCGCACCACCGTGCCTGCTGCACAGCAGCAGATCGACGACGGCCTGTGGTACCAGCTCGCTATCCTGATCCCCTCCCTGGATCTGCGTGCCCGTGCCAGCGCCTGGTCGCTGTTGTGGGGTGAGCAGCAGGAGCTGACCCAGCAGTGGCTAGCCCTGGCGCACGTTTTGCATCAGACCGGCAACGCCGCCGAGCTGGCGGCGCCCCTGAGCCTGCTGGTCGATAACTTTGCCCTGCCGACGGAGGGTTTCTTGAATCCGCTGGCGGCAGAGAGCATCGAGGCGCAGGCGGAGGTAGTGGTTCATCCTTTGTCAAAAGACGAGCTGCAAAACGCGGTAAGCATTCCCCTCGCCACTCTGTCTCTGCTGACCTACGAGCTGGTGCTGTGCGTTGAAAACAGCGTGCTGGACGGGGTAGATATTGTCGATATTCCCTGCCCGGCGGCGCAGCCTCAACACCCGCTCTGGCACAGCAAGTGCCGCTGGCTGCTGGAGCGCTATCGCCAGCAGCTTCAGCCGGACGTGCTGATGATCTGCAACGCCACGCCGCAGCGCAGCGCCACCGCCCTCACGGCCAAGGCTTTGTTGAACTGGGTGCAGGAGACGCAGTCGGGACAGGAGACAGCGCTGCCGGGACTGGTGTGGGCGATTACGCCTCAGGACGCGCGGTTTACCACCTCGCTCAATCTTGATGAAACCGTGCAGCAGCTGCTGGGCAAGCCTGGACAGCGCTGGGGAACCCTGCAGGCGCTGGACGCCAGCAGCCTGCAGCGGCTGATTGAGTGGCTCTCTCAGGCCACCATGCCGTCGCTGCGCCTGAGTCGACTGGCTGCCCTGCGCGAGCGCCACAATCGGATGCTGCGCGATCTGATGCAGCCCCTGCTCTCGCCGCTAACAGAGGATGCGGACACCCGTCGCGCCCGAGCTGAATCGGCGATTCGCGAGCTGCAGGGCCAGGCTGGACGCCATGGTGAACTGCTGGAAGGACTGCTGCCAGAGATGAAGCAGTTTGATGCCCTGTGGAAGGTACAGCTGCCGCGTGAGGAGAAGGTGAGCGGCCTGTTTAACGAGGCGATCGATCTCTTTGCTGATGCGCAGGAGATGCCCGAGCGCGCCAGTGCCGCCCGGGATGCCGGTCAGCAGGCGCACGCCATGTGGGTGAATCATCTTCGCCAGTGGAGCCGCAGCGCGGAGAGCGCGGCCCGGTTGGGCATTACCCCGGCTACGCTGCGCCAGGTGGCGGACACGATTATCACCACTAGCTACCGGCTGGATCTCGCCAGCCAGCTGCAAACTCTGATGCAGCGGGATAACGCCTGCGCGGCGCAGCTGCATGCGGCAATTGGCAATCTGATTGCCTGGCTTGGCTACGCCGACGTTGCGGTCGATCGGCGCCCGGCCAGCCGTATCCAGAAAGGCAGCGCGATCTTCAGCACCGACGCGCCAGCCCACACCGCAGGCAGACTGACGCGACTGGGCGATCAGCCGGTTCACGCCGCGACACGCTACGTTTATGACTGGCTGGTGGCGCTCTATACCCGCAGCAACGAGAACATTGGCTATCAGCACCCCTCAGACGTGACGGATGCCCAGCGCAAAACGTTGCTAACGCTTCTGCCTTAATCGGTTCCCCCGGTGACGCAGCGCGCGCCGGGGACCCTCTTTACGGCCGCATCCTTAGAACAGAGAGATCAGCAGCGCCACCGGAAAGCTCATCGGCCAGGTCGAGCCGATCAGAAACGCACACAGGAAGCGGATCCGCTTGCGATCCTTTGACAGAAACCAGGTGATGAGTGCACAGATCGTTGCCATCACGGCGTAGAAGACCAGCATTTTTTGGTATAGGGTCATAGCCGACATTTGCTCAAAATAGAATAAAACGCGCGCAATATGCATTTTTTATTGATGTAAATCAAGCTTTATCCCTGCGAAAGTGAGGGAAACCGGACTTGTCGATTATGTCGAAGGCGAAAGGCGAATAGAAGAGCAAGACAGGCAGGCTGCGGTACAGATTTATACCGTCAGGAAGGAATCCGACACTTTTAAACAAACTCCCTAGCCAGCCCCTATTTTATAAATATAAAATTGCACCACTTAAAACAAAACAAAGAATCATCAACACGGCAATGGTGGCAAGTTTCTAATATATATTTTTAATGAATATTAACCCCTCCTGTCGTTAGATGCATTCATTTAAATAATGCATTCACCAGCATTATTAGTGGAGACTATCTTGAGTAACATAGATGATACAATAGAAGGTTTTATTTCCTTCAAAATTGACGAATTAAAAAACGATCATTTTCCAGGCTCAGATGTCATTGTTTATTACGGAGGGATTACAGAGTGGGCTAAACAGATCTATCAACCCGTACTTGAAGACATTGGCAGAGTCGCAAAAAAGAAAGAGACAAGCTCGCTTGTAATAATACTGTCAACAGGCGGTGGTTCCGTAGAATCTGTAGAAAAAATGGTTGAAATAACCCGCCATTTTTATCAGGAGGTCTACTTTATTGTTCCTAACTACGCCATGTCTGCCGGTACGATTTGGTGTATGTCTGGTGATAAAATTTACATGGATTATGCTTCCTCGCTTGGCCCGATTGACCCACAGGTCCAGTCATCTGACGGCAAGTGGGTTCCTGCCCTTGGCTACCTCGATAAAGTCGAGGAGATTATCAACAAATCTCATACCGGACAGGTTACGCAAGCTGAATTAATGATGCTCAATAATTTAGATTTAGCTCAGCTACGACGTTATGAACAAGCCAGAGAGCTGTCTAAAGATTTATTAAAAAAATGGCTTGTTGAATATAAGTTCCGTAACTGGAACGTACGGGAAACAACTCAAGCACCTGTTACGCTTGATGACAAAATTGCACGAGCCGAAGACATCGCTGTGGCACTCAGTGATAACAGACGCTGGCATTCTCATGGTCGGTTTATTGGTATAAATACGCTGACAAACGATCTTCACCTTCAAATAGAAGACTACACGGACAATGTACAGTTAACAGAAGATCTTAGAGAAATAGATAAGATGTTGACGGAATTTAGGTTCAAAGTGCAAAAAGAGATAATTGTTATGTCATCCTTAGCTAATGACATCGCCACAGAAGAGTGATAGCGTGGATCTACTCTAAAGAGGAATAGCAATATGCCCAATTCAAGTTTAATCGAACAAGTTATATCGCTCTCTACTCTGGTACGCTCTCAGCACCAGAAATCAATGATTAATGACTTAAAAAACAAAAGTTTATTAAACCCGCCGAAATTCGATCTTGCCTACGGCCCTGTCTCGTCGGTCAGCAACCAGACCAAAAGATAAACAGTAGCTGGAACCGCATCACGCGCTGTTCCAGCCACTTTGAAAATACCTTAATGCTTTATCATGACATGCCGAATGACGGTGTAGTCCTCGATGCCGTAGACCGACATATCCTTGCCGTAGCCGGACATCTTCTGCCCACCGTGCGGCATCTCGCTGACAAGCATAAAGTGGGTGTTGACCCAGGTGCAGCCGTACTGCAGGCGGGCGCTTAAGCGGTGCGCCCGGCCCACGTCCCGAGTCCATACCGATGAAGCCAGCCCGTACCGGGAGTCGTTGGCCCAGTTCAGAACCTGATCTTCATCGTCAAACGCGGTTACGCTTACTACCGGGCCAAACACTTCGTGCTGGACGATATCGTCCTCCTGCTTTGCCCCGGCCAGCAGCGTCGGCTGGAAATAGTAGCCTGCGCCGTCGCGCTTCGCGCCCCCGGTCACGACGCTGATGTGCCCTAGCGCTTTCGCGGCCTCCACCGCCTGCGTTACCCGCTCCAGGTGCGCTGCGGAGCTGAGCGGCCCCAGCTCGGTGCTTTCATCGTCCGGCGCGCCCATCTTCAGACTCGCCACCGCTGCGCCCAGCTTCTCGACCAGCGCAGCGTAAATGCCCTTCTGGGCATAAATACGACAGGCGGCGGTACAGTCTTGACCCGCGTTGTAGTAGCCAAAGGTACGTACCCCCTCTACTACCGCATCCAGATCGGCATCGTCAAAGACGATAACCGGCGCTTTGCCTCCCAGCTCCATATGGGTGCGCTTCACTGAAGAGGCGGTGTGGCTGATGATATGCTCCCCGGTAGCAATGGAGCCGGTCAGGGAAACCATTCGCACCTTCTCATGCCCGGTGAGCGGATCGCCCACGGTCTTGCCCCGACCAAACAGCACATTAAGCACCCCGGCCGGGAAGATATCCTTCGCCAGCTCCGCCAGCTTCAGGGCAGTGAGCGGAGTAATTTCTGACGGCTTAATCACCACGCAGTTGCCCGCCGCCAGCGCGGGCGCCAGCTTCCAGGCAGCCATCATCAGGGGGTAATTCCAGGGCGCAATCGATGCCACCACGCCCACCGGATCGCGGCGGATCATGGAGGTATGCCCCTCCAGATACTCACCCGCCGCCAGGCCGTTCAGGGTGCGCGCCGCCCCGGCGAAGAAGCGGAAAACGTCAACCACGGCGGGGATCTCGTCGCCCATCACGCAGTGCAGCGGCTTGCCGCAGTTGAGGGACTCCAGCTGGGCCAGCGCCTCGGCGTTATCTTCAATCGCCTGGGCGAGATCGAGCAGCGCCTGGGCGCGGACTTTCGGCGTGGCGTAGCCCCACTCGGTAAAGGCGCGATCGGCGGCCTGTACGGCGGCGTCTACCTGGGCGGCAGAGGCTTCGGCGATCTCCAGCAGCACCTCGCCGGTCGCGGGATTGTAAACCGCCTGCTTCTCCCCTTCGCCGCTGACCAGTTGGCCATTAATTAACAGTTGATCTTGCATAATCATATCCTGGTTGAGGGTCAGTTATTTCTCGTTGCCAAAGGCGTTCTCGCCCCTGCGGGTCAGCCACCATGCACCTAAAATCGGCAGCGTCGTCACCAGCATCACCAGTAGGGCCACTACGTTGGTGATCGGCACCTCGCGTGGCCTGCCCAGCTGGTTAAGCAGCCACAGCGGCAGGGTGCGTTCATGTCCGGCGGTAAAGGTGGTGACGATGATTTCGTCAAACGACAAGGCAAACGCCAGCATGCCGCCTGCCAGGAGCGCCGAGCCAAGATTGGGCATCACCACGTAGCGAAAGGTCTGCCAGCCGTTGGCCCCCAGATCCATTGACGCCTCCACCATACTCCAGGCGGTGCGCCTGAAGCGGGCGATGACGTTGTTAAAGACCACCACCACGCAGAAGGTAGCGTGACCAATCACAATGGTCAGAAACCCTGGCTCCAGCCCCACCGTCTTAAACGCTGTCAGCAGCGCCAAACCGGTTACGATGCCCGGCAATGCGATGGGCAACAGCAGCAGCAGCGAGATAGCACTCTTGCCAAAAAACTGGCTACGCCAGAGAGCACAAGCAGCAAGCGTGCCAAGTATCAGCGCCACCAGCGTCGCCAGCGCGGCTACTTTAAGTGACAGTGTCACCGCGTCGAGGATATCGCTTCGCGATGCCGCCACCGTAAACCAGCGCAGCGTCAGGCCTTGAGGAGGAAAGCTAAAGGCGGCGTTTTCGGTATTAAAAGCGTAGATGGCGATGATCAGCAGCGGGAAGTGCAGAAAAATCACCCCACCCCAGGCAGCCAGTTTTAACAGCAGCGGTGCGCGATCAGAGTGCATCGAACGCTCCCAGGCGCTTCACGAACGCCAGATAGAGGGCAATCAAGATAATGGGAACCAGGGTAAACGCCGCGGCCATCGGCATATTGCCAATCGCGCCCTGCTGGGAGTAGACCATGTTGCCGATGAAGAAGCCCGGCGGGCCCACCAGCTGGGGAACAATAAAGTCCCCCAACGTCAGGGAGAAGGTAAAGATCGACCCTGCCGCCACGCCGGGGATCGCCAGGGGCAACACCACGTGGCGGAAGGTCTGGGCCGGTCGCGCGCCGAGATCCGCCGACGCCTGCAGCAGTGACGGCGGTAAGCGTTCCAGCGCCGCCTGCACCGGCAGGATCATGAACGGTAGCCAGATGTAGACAAAGACCAGGAAGCGCCCGAGGCCAGAGGTCGAGAGCGTACTGCCGCCCACCGCAGGCAGGGTCAACACGCTCTCCAGCAGCGGCTGCAATCCCATGTGCTGTAAAAACCACTGGGCCACGCCGTCCCGCGCCAGCAGCAGGGTCCAGGCGTAGGCCTTAACGATATAGCTCGCCCACATGGGGAGCATTACCGCAATATAGAAAAAGGCCTTCATCTTGCCTTGGGTATAGCGAGCCATAAACCACGCCAGCGGAAACGCGAGGATCGCGCTAGCGAGGGTAACCGCTATCGCCATGGTTAGCGTGCGCAGAATAATGTCGTAGTTGGCGGGCTGAAACAGCGCCAGCAAATTCGCCAGGGTCAAATCCGGCGTCACTGACATGGTGAAGTCGTCGAAGGTGTAAAGCCCCTGCCACAGCAATGTTAGCAGCGACCCGAGGTAAACAATGCCGAACCACATCAGGGGGGCGATCAGCAGCAGGAAAAGGCCCAGCGTCGGCCTGCGCCAGAACAGCCCGCTCAGGCGACCATGCGCCGACGGGCGCGGGGCAGGCATAGCGCTCATCGCCATCTACTCCTCCTGCAACGGAACCATTGCCGCACGGGACCAGGAGAGCGGCACGCTCTGTCCTGGCTGGAGCGACGCAGGCTGACGGGCATCAAGAAGATTGGCCTCGCTGACCAGCAGCCTCTCACCATCCGCAAGCTTCAACTCAATGCGCGTCGCGGCCCCCTGATACTGCACCGTCTGCACCACCCCCTCGGTTTGCACCTCATTTGTCCAGTCCAGCCGGATATGCTCTGGACGCAGAGAGTAGCTTCCCATCATGCCGCACAGCGCCTGCGCCCGGGCGGTGCTAAAAACGTTGGAGGTGCCGACAAAGCCCGCGACGAAGGGGGTGCGCGGACGCAGATAGAGATCGCGCGGGGCGGCAATCTGCTCGATCTTACCGTTATTAAACACCGCGACCCGGTCGGACATCGACAGCGCCTCGCCCTGGTCGTGGGTAACAAAAATAAAGGTGATCCCCAGATCCTGCTGAAGCTTCTTCAGTTCGAACTGCATCTGCTCCCGCAGCTTGAGATCCAGCGCGCCCAGCGGCTCGTCCAGCAGCAGCACGCGCGGCTGGTTAACCAGCGCCCGGGCAATGGCCACTCGCTGCCGCTGACCGCCTGAGAGCTGGGAGGGCTTACGCGCGTGGGCAAACCCCAGCGCCACCCGCTCCAGCGCCTCGTGAGCCTGGGCATGGCGTGCTTTTTTGCCGATGCCTTTGACCATTAGCCCGTAGGCGACGTTATCCAGAATCGACATATGCGGAAAGAGCGCGTAGTCCTGAAACACGGTATTGACGTCGCGCTCCCACGGCGGCAGCTCGCTGGCCTCTTTGCCAAAAATGCGCACCGCGCCGCCGGAAAGCTGTTCAAACCCGGCGATCAGCCGCAGGCAGGTGGTTTTGCCGGAGCCGGACGGCCCCAGCATAGAGAAAAATTCCCCGTCGTTGACGGCCAGGCTAACGCCGTCCACCGCCCGAACGTCACCGTAGATCCGCGAGACATCATCAAACTCAACGGCATAGGTCATGCGTCACTCCTGACGATCAGCGGCCACCCATAATGGCGATGTAATCCTGGGTCCAGCGGCTATAGGGCACGAACTTGCCCCCGTCGGCAACCGGCGTTTTCCAGAAGGCGATCTTGTCAAAGAAGCCGTAGCCGTTGGTTTCGCAACCCTTCTCGCCCAGCAGGGTGCTGGCCTTGCAGCCCTCCGCCACCACCGGCAGAGAGCCAAACCAGGCGGCTACGTCGCCCTGTACCTTCGGTGTCAGCGACCAGTCCATCCATTTGTAGGCGCAGTTGGGGTGTTTTGCATCGGTATGCAGCATGGTGGTATCCGCCCAGCCGGTTACGCCCTCCTTCGGGAAGACCGTGGCGATGGGCTGGCCCTCGGCTTTCAGGGCGTTGGCCTGATAGGGCCAGGCGCTGGAGGCCACCACGCCTTCGTTTTTGAAATCGCTCATCTGCACGGTGGTGTCATGCCAGTAGCGGTGGATCAGCCCGTGCTGATCGCGGAGCACCTTCAGCACCGCCTGATACTGCTCCTCGGTGAGCTGATAGGGATCGCTGATGCCCAGCTGCGGCTGGGTAGCTTTCACAAACAGCGCGGCATCGGCAATGTAGATGGGGCCGTCGTAAGCCTGAACCCGCCCCTGGTTGCTCTTGCCGTCCGGCAGGTTCTGCTTAACGAAGATCGCCGCCCAGCTATCTGGCGGCGTAGGGAAGACTTTGGTGTTATACATCAGCAGATTGGGGCCCCACTGATAGGGCGTGCCGTAGACTTTGCCGCCAACATTGAACCAGTCCCCCTTGGCCACGCGCGGGTCGACGTTTTTCCAGTTGGGGATCAGGGCGGTATTGATGGGTTGGACGCGCTTGCCCATGATCAGCCGCAGGGAGGCATCGCCTGAGGCGGTAACCAGGTCGTAACCGCCTTTCGCCATCAGGCTCACCATCTCGTCCGAGGTGGCGGCGGTCTTCACGTTCACCTGACAGCCGGAGGCTTTTTCAAACTCGCTGACCCAGTCATACTGCTTATCGGTCTGGCCGCGCTCGATGTATCCCGGCCAGGCGATGATATCGAGACGCCCCTCTCCTTTACCGACGTCCGTTGGCTCGGCTGCCTGCGCGGTGACGATGGTCATACCGAGCGCGTACAGCGTGCTGCGGGCAAATGTCTTACTCATAAGCCATTACTCCTGTCGCAATCATATGTGCGGCAGCCGTGCCGTAAAAATATCTCCCTCAGTAAAGGTAGACGGCGCGCTGCGGCCCCACATAAGGCGCAAAAGAAATTTGCTTAGGTTGTGACAGATGACGCACTCCGCCATCTTCTGGAGCAGAGACAACGGCTTAATACCGCTGAGTTACGCCATGGCCTCGCGGATCAGCATCCCCAGCGTTTTGGCCGCCTGCTCCTCGCGATCGCCCCACGCCCACGAGGTGTTGAAGCGGAAAAAGGGAGTCCAGGTGTCAGAGGTAGAGAACATTTTGCCTGGGGCGATGCTGATGCGGTGCGCCAGTGCCTGCTCGCTTAGCCGCCCGGCATCCATGGGGGCGGGCAGCTCAAGCCAGAGAAAATAGCCGCTGTCGCTAGGGTGGACCTTCACTTCGCCAGGCAGATGGCGCAGCAGCGCCTGCCTGGCCTGCTGCTTGCGCTCCGCCAGGGTGCGACGGAGCCGACGCAGATGGGCGTCGTAGCGTTTGGTGGAGAGATAGTCCACCAGCGCCAGCTGCATCGGCGAGCTGGTCGAGAGGGTACTCATCAACTGCAGCTGCTGGATACGCCGGGCGTGTTTCCCCGCCGCCACCCAGCCGATGCGGAACCCGGCCACCAGGCACTTCGAGAACGACGAGCAGTGCAGGGTCATCTCCTGGGTGTCCCAGGCCTTAGCCGGGAGGGGCTTCTCACGGCCAAAGTAGAGCTCGCTGTAGACGTCGTCCTCAATCAGGGTGACGTTATGCTCTGCCAGCAGGGCCACCAGCCGCGCCTTTTTCTCATTGCTTAGCGTGAAGCCGAGCGGATTCTGGCTGTTAGTCATCAGCCAGCAGGCCTTCACCGGATAGTCGTTCAGCGCCTGGGCCAGCGCATCGAGATCGATCCCCTCCTCCACGTCGGTGGCCACCGCCAGCGCCTTGAGCTTAAGCCGCTCAAGCGCCTGCAACGCCCCGTAAAAGCAAGGGTTCTCGACGATCACCCAGTCCCCCGGCTCGGTGACCGCCTGCAGGCTGAGGTTGAGCGCCTCCAGTGCGCCTGCGGTGATCACTATCTCATCGGGCGAGATATTCATCCCCTGCTGAGCATAGCGGCGGGCGATGGCATGCCGCAGGTCGGCATTGCCC
>Ga0308161_1004266_pt1 | contig 13184 bp, 9 predicted proteins | sample PhyFR2_FD_201034 | JGI IMG/M metagenome (GOLD analysis project Ga0308161, IMG submission 201034) | Phyllosphere microbial communities from UC Gill Tract Community Farm, Albany, California, United States - DLSLF.R2 | ecosystem: Host-associated > Plants > Phyllosphere > Unclassified | place: USA...
GCCCTGCCATCACGTTTGCGCGCGTCAAGCGTTGGCAGGAATTGTTCGATCAAAAGCGGCTTGATGGCATCCGGCTTCAGATCGTCATAGGACTTGACGCGCGCGCCCGCAAAGCCTGTGAACGTCAATGTCGTTTTGGCTTCCTGCACCTCCCCAAGCTCTTGGAGTGGCGCGTTGCCATCAAAGCCTTCTTTGAAAACAAACTTCCGCAGCCACTTGTCTCGCGTGCTGATGACTTCAACACGATCAAAATAGTTGAGGAACACCAAGCGACCAATACCCTTGTGGAACTTGTCCCTGGGCTTCAATAAGGTTTTGAAGCGATCAAAATTCTCGTTCGTGAATCCATCGCCGTTATCTGTAACGGTGATCTTCAACGTGTCCGGCTTGTCGTATGCCTGCACATCAATATCGATGGACACTTCGGTCGCACCCGCATCCAGCGCATTGGCAAGGGCTTCGAAATAGACCAATGTCAACGATGGGTTGGGAAAAAACAGCCTGATGGCCCCAGCGGTCTCAATATCCATTGCCTTCCTCCGTTGGGTCCGTCACTCGATCACGAAGCGCAGCTTGGTGGCGTCCTTGCCCTTGCAGCGCTCGTTCATGAAGGTGTCGAAGCGCTTGCGCAGATCGTCCGGCGCGGCGGGCGAGCCGCCTTGCAGCAGCGCCTGCTTGATCTCGTCGCCCTTGACCGCGATCTTCTCCAGCCCCGACAGTGCTTCCTGAACGGCATTGGCGAACTCGGCGGTCATCGGGTCTGGCAGCTTGCGTGAGATCAGGAAGGCGTCGATCAGCTTTTTGGACGCGGACGGCAGCAGACCCAGGCTGTCCTGCGTGAACGGGTCTTCCAGGTTCTCCAGCAGTGTTTGCTGCCAGTTGGCCACCAACTGGTCCAGATCGTCGTCCAGCTTGTGCAGGCGGTTGGCCGCCGGGATCAGCTCCAGCTGCTCGGCAGAGGGGCGGAACTGGCAGTGGGGGCAAACGGCTGCCGTGACCAGCGTCGGCTCATCCAGCGATGAACAACTCTTCAGGCCGTTGAGCGACTCCTCGAAGGCGGTAAGCTGGCTGGTGGGCATCAGCGACACGCCGGCCAGGACGCGCAGCGCCAGCAGGCGGTCGTCCTTGCGCAGGGCGTTGCGGGTCTTGTCCTCGGCCACACCCAACCGCGCCTTGCTGTGGCTGGCGATGTAGGCGGTGATGTAGTCCTTCTTGAGCTGGTTCAGCGTCTGCCGGTATTCGGCGGCGTGCTCGGCCGTGCGGTCCTGACTCAGCTTCTCTTGCAGCGCCTTGCGGGCGGCCTCGGCCTGTTTCACCCAGGGGTGCTCGGCGGGCAACACCATCTCGGCCTGAGAGAGGTAGGACGCCGTGCTGCCCAGCTCGACCACCAGTTCGAGCAGACGCTCGACGGCGGCCAGGACTTCCAGATTCTTTTTCTGACCGTCGAGATCTTCCTGCGTGACGCGCAGGTTCTTGAGCTTGCCGACGGTGTTGTACGGCGCCAGCGACTCGGTGAACTTCTTCAGCGCGTCCAGCCGGGCATGCCAGTCTTTCGCCTCCTCCTCGCGCAGCAGGTTCTGGCCCCAGAAGCCGAGCTTGCCTTGTTGCAAGTCGGAGCCCGCCTTGAGTACGCGCGGCACCAGAGCGCTGACTTTGTCTTGCAGCTTGATGACCGGCTCCGTGTCGCCTTGGCTGGCTTTCTGGGCCAGGCCAGATGGCAGGTCGAACAATTCGAACAGGACACGCAGTATCGCAAGATTGATTTCCTTGGGTGCCTCGACGTGCTTGAACTGCTTGAGCTCTTCGATGGAGCGTTCAGCCAGCTGTGCCAGCTTGCCGGAGTCGATCTTGTCGCCGGTGATCGACAGCACAATGTCGCCGGAATAGACCAGCCCACCCAGCACAGTGACCAGCAGATCGGGTTCCAGCCGGTATTTGATGGGCGCGAAAAACTCGATGTCCGAAGTGCCCGAGAGCAGTTCGCTGCGGTTGAGCACCTGGCCGTGGCCCTTGACCTTGAGGCGGTTCAGCACCTCCTGCGCGTAGCGCGAGTTGGCCGGATCGACACGATCACCGTCGAGCAACTCCAGTGCATCGAGCACGGCGAGTGCATCCTTGGTGCGGGTGCTGCCGGCCAGGGCACGCAGTGCGCTGCCGATCAGTTGCCTGCGGTTGGCCTCGGTCACCAGCACTGAGAAGGTGGGGTATTCCGGTGAGAGATCGACGAAGCGCTGGCCCAGCACCAAGCCCGAGATGACGTTCACCACGTCGCGGAAGTTGATGCGCTCGTCGGCGCCAAGCCGCGCACGGTCACGCAGCGACACGCCTTTGGCCCACTCCTGCAGGTTCTTTTTCTTGCCCTGGTAGGTGACCTCGAACGCGGTCATCTGCTTTTCCTGCAGCCACTTGCTCATGGCGCGCAGGAAGTCTTGCGCCTTGGAGAGGTAGATGGCCTTGGCGCCGCCACTGGCGGTGGATGCCAGATCCAGCGCTGCCGCGTAGGACGACAGGTGACGCTTGAGATCGTCGTCCAGACCCGTGAGGCGGAAGAACACTTCGTCCGACAGGCTGTTGTCGGTGAACTTCGGCTTGTCGAAGGGTTGGATGAAGTAGACGTAGAAGTCGCGTTCCGGCTGGGCCGTGGGTCGATCGTTCGGGGCGCCGAAGAACAGGTAGCCCATGCGTTCGACGCGGCGCTCCTGCCATTCGAGCTGGTACTGCCAGATCTGGAAGCCGGGGTAGCGCAGATCGTCGGTGCACTCCATCAGTGCCTTGACGGCGCTGTAGTAGGCGCGGTCGAGCGCGTCGTCGGACAGGGCTTCGGCGCGCTTCTCGATCTGGGCGTCGTAGTCGATATCCTTGTTAAGGTCGAGGTAGTACTGCTCGGTGTCCGGCGCTTTGGAAATGAACTGGCCGTTGACGGTCTTCAGCACCTCCCGCATGACGGTCTGCACCATCGACAGCAGATTCTCGGCCGGCTCGCCCGGCATGTCCTCCACGCCCGGCTGGAACAGGCACAGGGCGTCGCGCAGCTCGGCGGCGGTGGGCCCGATGGGAATGTGGATGTCGCCGCCCGTGGTCAGGCGGTGCACAGCCAGCGCATTGATGACGCGCAGCGCCATCGGCTTGTAGGTCGGCCGCGTGAAGGCCTGCTGGACCCGCGACTCCAGCACCTCGGAGACGCGCATCACTTCTTTGATGTTCGGGTCGGCACGCAGTACCGAGTTGGTCTTGATGGTGTTCCAGAAGCTTTCGTAGCTGATGAACTGTGGCCGGTCGGTAGGCACGTCCTGGTCGAGGATGGCCAGCATGGCGGACTCGATGGTCTTGAGCGCGCCGCGCTTCTCGGTGAAGTGGATCTGCTCGAAGGTTTTCAGATAGTCGGGGTGGACCGGGAACAGCCTGACGTATTCGTCCATGCGCTCGTTCATGGAGCCATAGAACTTGGCGAACGGCGTCAGGTACTCGCGGATCTTGTTCTGCTGGTCGGCCGTCTTCTTGAGCAAGCGCGCGGAGACGACGAAGCTGACGTCCTGGCGGTCGATCAGGATCTGGGCAAAACGCTCGTTGACGCGGCGCATGCTGTCGGCGACGTGCTGGAAGCGCACGCTGTCGAAAATGGCCTCCTGCACGCCGGCCACGAAGCGGAACCTAAGGTGCTTGGTGACTTCGCCGATCTGGCGCAGGATGGCCAGGTCCTGGACCAGCTCGTGGTCGCGGCGGGACTGCAGGTACTCCAGGAACTCGTCGACAACGAGCAGCACGCCCTGGTCCGGGAATTTCTCGCCGAACGCGGCCATCATCTCCTCGAAGGAGTCCTTGTTGTTGAGCTCCTTGTCCGCCGTCGGGAAGGTGTAGTCGACGCCGAACTTTTCGAGGAAACGCTCAAGCTGCAGGGTAATGATCTGGCGCAGCGGCATTTGTAGTCCGCCCACCTCGATGCGCAGCACCTTAAAGCGACCAGCGATCGGGGCAACCGCCTCGGCAACCTTGGGGTGGCGGATCATGGGCGCGTAGGCGGCGTCTTCAGCCACCAATGACAGCACCGACATCAAGTGCGACTTGCCGGTACCGTAGTTGCCGACGATCAACACGCCCTTGTGATCGACCGACTCGTCGAAACTGAGCTGGGGAACCATGAGCCTGGAGATCCGCTCGGCCATGTCGTCGGAAATGACGTAGGTCGCGACGAGCTTCTTGGCCTCGTCCGGGCGTCCGGCATCGAGCAGTTGAATGACTGACTCGATCTGCTCGAACTGGATCAGATCTCCGTATTTCATGTTCTTGGCCATATGGTTCTCTCTTCCCCGTAGCTTCAAATTTCGAGTATGACCACGCCGTCGCGGCTGTAGTCACGATGTTCTGGATGGCTCATGTCGGCGTAGATCAACCGATCACCGCGCAGCTCGCCTGGCCAGACGGCCACGACGCGCTTGGAATGAGCCAGCCGCCTGACGAGATCAAGCGGGTTGATCTGCAGGCTGGGCTCGAACAACAACTCGAGGTTGTCGAGCAACAGCGGATCTTCAGTGCGTTCCCTGTCCGCGATCTCCCGCAGGAGCTCACCGGCTGAGAAGCCACGCTTACTGTTTGGCGTGGCGGCCAGACGGCGTCCCAGCTCCAGGCCAACGTTGAGCGGCTCGATGTTCAACTTGGCGCTGAGTTGTCGCAGCAGTTGGGTTTTGCCACTGCGGCTGGGACCAACCAGCAGGATTAACTTGCTGTTGAGTTCGCCGATTTCGCCGATGAGTCGTTCGAGTTTTGCGAGCATGCTCATCCCCTCAGTCCGTCTCGGCTTCGAGCCGTTGTTGATCAGGGGAGCGGTAGCCTGGCGCCAGCACGGCGTTGCGCACGCCGTAGATGGCCAGGTGGTCCTTCAGCCACAGCCTGTACTCGTGCCCGCGCAAGCTGTGGTCGGGCGTGCAGTCCACACTCCATTGGCGAAGGATGTAACCGGCGGTGGCTGCCCGCAGCTTCATCCGCAGCACGCCGCCCTGCATGCTGTAGTCCATCTCGGTGATCTCTGGCCGGGGTTGATCCGGGTGCGGCACCAGCTCCAGCTCGACGATCCGAGTCCACTGAATGTCCTGATCGCTCATCTCGTGGGGCGACACTGGCTGCCCCTTGAGCACCACCGGGCGCTTGATCCGGGTGATGACGAAATCCCGGAACTCTTGGGACTTCCGGTCGAAGGCGCGGACGTGCCAACAGAGGCCGTTGTCGATCAGCGCGAACGGGACGATCTCCCGCTCGGTGCGACCACTGGAGATTGAGTGGTACTCGATGCCGAGCGGACACTCCTGGTGGATCGCCCGGGTCACTCTCGCCAACACATCCAGATCCGGATGCGTGAGCCGTGAGGGGCTCTCGCTCGCCACCCACGCCTTGAGCCGCATCGGCTCACCATCGCCAAAGCCCTGGGTCAGCCACGACAGCACCCGCTCCGGTGGGAAGTCGAAGACGGGCCGGAAGTCAGGCCCCAGGACGTAGGACTTGCCCTTGGGGTCGTAGTCGATGTTGCCCGGTGCCAACTCTTTGTACAGCGCCAGGTCCCTGGATGCGGCGGCGGACTGAATGCCAAACCGCGTGACCAAGTCCTGGCGGCGTATCTCCCCGATGAAGCGCACGCGCAACTCCACGAACGCGAGCCGGTCGCGTTGTGGCTGGGTTAGATCTGCAAGCTGTTCGTTCGACATCCTGGCTGGCTCGTTCGGGTTAGCGAATGCTTGTACGGGTTATTTCGGAAAGTATATGGTCCACCCTAGAATCTGTCCACGACTCTATTTTGATTTGTTGTGAGTCGTATTGTGATAACTACAAGCGGCGCAACGATAAAAGGATCGGTACCGGCGCCATGCAAAATTTCGCAGAACTTCACCTCAAGCCAGAAACGCTGGCGCGGTACGGGTTGCCGAACATCCCGTACCCCGTCCTAGCGACTGATCTCAAGTCGGCCGTGCTGCACAACGGGGACCTGCCGCTGGCCGTAATGCTGCACGGTCTGCAGCAGCGTAGCCGGGATGGGGAGGCCGAATGGCAGCAGGTCGAACCCGCAATGGATCGGCTTGCCGAGCTGTTGGCGCCCGACGATGCCCGCGATGTCATTTCAGCGGCCGGGGACCATTGGTGGCTCGAGGTCGGGCCCATGGACCTCGGCGGCAAACTGGTCACCATCCAACGTGGCGATGCTCTGATCGCTGCCATCACCGCCCGGGACGACGGACGCTTGCGGGTGGCCGTGTTTCGCCCGTTGGACGCCAGGAGCGCGGAATACCTGATCGGGCTGGGGCAAGTGCCTCACCCCCAGCACGGCGTCTGCATGCGCGAGAACAACTGGGAGTACGCGCTCGACTGCTCCGCCGGCAACGGCAACTACTACGCCGCCGACCGGGGCGAGGCCTACCTGCCCTACTGGGAGAAAGGCCTGGGCATCAGTTGGGACGGCTCCGATGTGCATGGGTGGCGTAAGCAGCTGGACCTCGCTGCCCGGCCCGCCGCCCGCGTGGTCGCAGAGCTAGGCGCCTACTACACCTTGTCCGGCAATGAGGACGAGGAGTCTATTGCCGATGCGGGTGCGGCGGAAGAATTCGGGACACCGGCACCACTGGCCTGGCGCAGCAAGCGCCAGCAAAAACGCACGGTCCAGGGGCGGTTTCTGGGCTGCCTACTCGGTGGTGCAGTCGGCGATGCGCTGGGCGCACCGGTTGAGTTCATGAAGCGGACCGAGATTCTGCGTCGCTTCGGCCCGAAGGGCATCACCCAGTACGCACTGGCTTATGGTGGCATGGGGACGATCACCGACGACACGCAGATGACCTTGTTCACCGCCGAGGGGTTGATCCGAGGCTGGGTGCGCGGCTGCTTCAAAGGCATAACGACCTATTCCGGGTTAACGGCGCACGCCTATTTGCGCTGGCTGCAAACCCAAGGCGAACGCCCGACATGCGACATCGACTTCGGGACCGATGAGCCTGGCTGGCTGTTTCAGCAGCGTCAGCTGCACAGCCGTCGCGCACCTGGCAACACTTGCATATCGGCTTTGCGGGCGATGAGTTCTCTCGGGGAGCCGGCCCGTAACGACAGCAAAGGCTGCGGCGGCGTCATGCGGGTTGCGCCGGTCGGGCTGTTCGCCTGGCGCTTGCGTCAGTACGAATCTCCCCAAGACACCTTTAGGCTCGGTACCGAATTGGCTGCGCTGACCCATGGCCACCCGACCGGAGCCCTGACCAGTGGTGTTCTGGCGGTGCTGATCCTGGCGCTAACCGATGGCGCGTCACTGCGCGAGGCACTGGCCGCCTCCAAACTGCTGCTGCGAGCCGAGCCCGGCCACGAAGAGACGCTGCGGGCGATCGAGATGGCTGAGGAGTTAGCCGATTCCGGTCTGCCCCATGAAGAAGCCATTGCCCGGCTGGGCCAGGGCTGGATCGCCGAGGAGGCCCTGGCGATCTCCATCTATTGCGCGCTGGTCGTCCGCAATTTCAAACAGGGCGTGATCCTGGCGGTGAACCACGATGGCGATTCCGACTCGACCGGAGCGATCGTCGGCAACCTGCTGGGCGCGATGCACGGCGTGAAGGCGATCCCTGCCCAGTGGCTGGAACCGCTGGAGCTGCGCGATGTCGTCACCGAATTAGCGGAAGACGTCTACGCCTTAAAGGATTTGGCGATCGGCGAGTACAGCGACAACGAAGAGCTGAACCAGCGAATCTGGCAGAAGTACCCGGGATTCTGAGATGGAGTGAACTGGCAGTGGAACGAAATGACATGCCATGTGATGCTGATCCAGCTCTCCAGGGAGAGCCATCACTATTACTCCTGAAGATTTCGAAATGGCACCAGAAGCTACTCAAGCAACAGCGGCCAAAAGCCAACCATTCCACCTCCATTCCAGCGGGCCAACCCAGACCGCGACTCTGAGTGAACTCGTCAAGCACTTGGAAGCCGAAGTTCAGAAACTCAACGCCGAGCTCATCACTCCAAGGACACTGAAGCGGACGCTGGATTTTCTCCGAAGCTCGATTGGCATTGACATCGACGCTAACGATGAGCAGTTGCCGATGCCAACGCTAAAGACCATCAGGTTACTATTCCTGACGGATCTGCATAGCAACAGGAACGTCTTCCGCCTGCTTGCGCCGCCTGAGACAGTTGACGACGCCACGATGGAGTTCAGCACTGTCACTACTATTCCGCGTGACCCAGATTCCTCCGCACTAATCGATAATCTTTGCAACTCACTCTCGATGGAGATTGAGCCCTTTAAGTTGCAGACGCTGTCGCAGATGCTCTCTCGCAGGGATAAGCATTCAATTTCCGAAAATCTGCTCCTGCACGTAGAGCGGACCAACGATGAGGTGTCTCAGATCCTTCATCAGACGTTCGGCGTGAACGAGGCCCTTCTGTCGAATGCGTTCAGATCATTGTCCGAACCCCTCGACCAGTTCCGGGTCGAATTGGTGGAGGGGATGGCTCCAACCGCCATCGAAGCGATGTACATCTACCTGCAGACCCTTCCATTTCGACACTTCACCCAGCACTACCCGAGGCGCCTGGACGCGACGCGCATACCCGGTGAGATTGGAGGCATTGGGGATGATGCCAAGCGACTCTGCAAAGCGGCAGCCCATGGCGCCCAGCATTACCATGGACCAGCTAGCCGTGTCTTTTCAATCAATACGTTCCACCATCTGCTGCTGGAGCATCCGGAAGAGATGTGCGAGTTGGTCCAGAAGGCCACCGGCATCCCAACGACCGTCAGACAGCTGCAGGCGCACCGCGATCGCGTCGGACCGCTTCTTACTTCGTACGCGTATCGCTCGTTCGACTGCACGGATCGGGACGCCACGGTGTTGTCCGTGTACGACGTAGTGGCTGCGTTTTGCTCGTTCCGCTACCAACAGGAGCGCGGACAAGACTACAAGCCGTACTGGCACGGCCAGACCGACCAAGGCAAAAACCCCCAGCGCCTGTTCGACAAGGGACTGAGCGATGATCAGCCGTATCAGCATCAAGGCGTGACGCAGATCTATCTGAATCGATTCTACGAGTACCAAGCCGCCTTCACCGGAACTGTCGGCAGCTATCTCGCCTGGATGCGATACCAAGTCGCGGTACTGGGCGCTTATCGGTCCGTACTGGACCTCAAGAGCATTGCTGCTATCGCAACTGGGCTGAATACGCTCAACTTCTACTGTGTGAACCTCACCAAAGATCTGGTCATCGACCACTATCGAATGAATCGGTAATTTCATACACCACCGGCCCTATGTATATGAAAGTGGTGTTGTCGTAACTGATAGCGGTAGAGAGAAGGTAGAAGGCACTGGCAGTGACCCTGTAGAGGAAACGATACAACCCACTGTAGCCATTCACCCTGTAGCGATGCATACAGGGGGCTGTAGCACGCGCACTTACCGTTTCTCCAGCGCACCGCATCCGCTGATGAATGACCCCCACACAGGCCGACAAGAGCAATCTTGTCGGCTTTTTTCGTTTACGCATAGAGAAAGGGTGACAGAGCAATGGCAAGCTTCCACTACAGCATCAAGAGCGGCAAGAAGGGCACCGCTCGTAGACACAGCAGCTACATCCAGCGCGAAGGTGCGCACAGTGAGCGAGAAGACTTGGTCCACGCCAGCCATGGCAATCTCCCGCAATGGGCCGGAAACGATCCGAAGGCATTCTGGAGCATGGCCGATCGCCATGAGCGGACCAACGGTGCGGCATACCGAGAGCACGAGATTGCGCTACCCAGCGAGCTGAGCCGCCCGGAACTGATCAAGCTGACAGAGCGTTTGGCTCAGCGCCTGGCCGGAACGAAGCCCTACCAGTACGCCATCCACGCGCCAGAAGGTACACTCGGAGGTATCGAGAATCCGCACGTACACCTGATGTGTTCCGACCGCATCCCGGATGGATTCGAGCGGTCACCGGATCGAACCTTCTCGCGCTACAACCCGATCCATCCCGATCAAGGAGGCTGCAGGAAGGACAGTGGGGGCAAAAGTCCCATCGAGCTGAGGCAAGAGGTCACAGCTAGGCGCAAGTTGGTAGCCGACACCCAGAATGAGATGCTGGCTGAGTGTGGTCACGCCACGAGGGTCGACCACCGCAGTCTTCGTGAGCGCGGGCTCGACCGGCAAGCAGAGCGCCACCTGGGGCCGCTGATGGTCAAGGAGATGGGCGAGGGTGAGAAGGCCCAGTATGCGGCCTATCGCGCCGGCCACGGTGCCGATGCCGATGCCGTACGCACGAGTGCTGAACAGTAGCGATTTTGCGACAAAATCGCACAATCACTCGTGCTTTGACCTCACTGTGGTGTGAAACGAGGCTCTTAAGCTAGCCGGGGGAGCGAGTGCCCCCGCCTCCCCCGGCCTCAAGTTCATCCTACACCGCCATCTGATGCTGGCTAAAGAATTGGTTCATCAACCGCAGATAGCACTTGCGGTCCCTGAATCCCGTCCCGATGGTTACTGCCCCGCGCATCTGCAGCAGGTCCAAGGCGGCCGCGAGGCGGTCCCGCTTTCTTACAGGACCGTTTCGCAAAACCTCATTGCGCGGAATCCAGGTGTCGTGCCACGTGCCGCGCCAGATCCGCGTCTTGAGGTAGTGAGCGACAGCACGGGCATCCATCAGATCCTGCGGTGCGGCGTTCTCGGGCGAGAACAGGTTCTTGTACTCACTCTCATGCCACTTCACGATCTCGAACGCGCGATTAAGGGTGTCGACCGTGATGGGTCCCGCTTCCTCCGCAAAGTAATGCATGGCCGCCGCCAGCCGCGCCAGGATCTCCATCACTTTGGCGGCAAAGTCGTTGATGTCGCTCAGGTACTCGCCCTGACGCAGCATGCGCTCGGTCTCCTGCGCTAGTTCGACCCAACGACTCTTCGCATCCAAGCTGAACTCGATCACTTCGCGTTCAATCGGTCCCGATTCGATCTGCGTGCGATATCGATCCAGCAGCGTTCGGATGCGCTGCTGGAACGCCGGCAGATGTTCCCAGATCGGCTCAGCACTGCTCACCATGCGGAAACCCATGTTCGACTGCGGCCAACCCACCAGGTAGCGTGCCCAATGGCCGCTACCCTTTGCAACCGATCCTTTTCGGTCCAGAAACGCCTTGAACGGTTCGTGCTGGGTCATGATGCTGACCGACACGCGCGGATTCATGGCCAGCAGGTTCTCGTCGGCACGATCACGCATGAGCACCCCGGGCGAGTCCCACAGCCGGTTCAACAGGCCCAAATGCGACATCGCCTCGCTTCGAAACAGTACGTGCCCCTCGTCAGTGCTGATCGCAATCGACTCGCCGTCGCCCACCAGTGCTTCGGTGATTGCTTTACCGGTGATCTCCTGACGCATGAAGTAGCGCAGTCGGGGTTCGATCGGCTTGCAGCGACCGTGCTCCAGCAGTCGAGCTTCCAGCTCGTCGCTGTCCTGGCCACGACTGATCGCTCGCGCAACCGCGCTGCGCAGCCCATTGTTTTTCGCCTCCCAAGCACCGAGTTCGGCTTGATACGCCTCCTTCTTCTCCTTGTGGGAGGCCACTGCCTCCGTGTCAGCTTCTCGAAAGGGGGCGAACAGCAGCGAGGACACCGTCGATTTGCGCTCGCCTGATTCGGCGATGATCAGCAGGTTCTGAGACACGGGCCTCACCTGACCCGTGGGCAGCTTGACGTCGATCAGTCCCTGGCAGGCCATGGAGATGGCGTGGATCAAGCTCATGCCGATCAACGCCTCCGGCGCCTGAACGTTGCGGGACACCTCGTTACCCGCATCACGCGCCACCACCAGGAACGCGTTCATGGGGTAGAGGCACGCGACCCGTCCGAAGGAGGTGATCATTCGCTCTCTCCTTGCTCGGTCGGATCCTGGCCCTCGAGGGGGCGCCCGCAGGCAGTGCAGATCAGGACATCGCCGGTCTCCTTCCGACGCTCGCGCTCCGCGTTCAGCAGCTTGCGGAACTGGGCCTGATTCAGTTTGTAGTTGTAAGCAGTGTTGAAGCGCTCCATAGCCAGCTGCTTGCGCATGCGCTGAGTCAGGTGCTGCTCCAGTACCAGGTAGGCTTCACGGAAGTCCGTCTCCAGTTTGCTCTTGCCCTGGCTCAGGTCTTCGGCCAGTGCACGCGTCAGGCGGTCCAGGGGGCTATGGGCGCCGGCCAGGGTGTCGATGAGATTGCCCATGATCACAGTCCTCCCTTGCTAGCGCCGGACTTTGCAGCGCGATCCTGCAACCAGGCGATGGCTTCGTGAGTCCAGTAGAACTTGGGCGAGTTCTCTCCGTCGTAGAGGGGAACACCCTTGGGGAAGGACGGGTCCTCCTTCATCAACACGTAGGCCTTGCTGCGGCCGACCGGGATCACCCGGAGCAGTTCCTTGAAGCTCAACGCAGGGCGGTCCCGCAGGCTCTCGGCCAGGTAAGTCAGGGCTGCATCGGCGTGCATGGCGGTGCTACAGTTCGGCGTCGGCGCCGAACGCGTCTGGATCGTGTTCATCTTGGAAACCTTCTTGTGTGGATAGGAAGGAGTCCGGCCGGATTCCCGACAGGCTGTGTGCCCGTCGAGATGCATTTGATCCGTTGGCGGTCCCGAACGGAACGTTCAAAAATTCAAGGTTTTGGTTCTGGACCCGTTCCGGCACGAGTTGCAGCGTCCCCGCACACTTTTGGATCGTCACCGCACTGCCTTTGAGACGTTCTGGTTTCGAAACCGGAGCGGTAGGCTTTCAGTCTCGCCTTTGCCCGGGCGACATCGATTCGTAGGGGAGGGAGTCTGCTCCAGACGGGGCTTTAGCCGGAGGGTGCTTTCGCGCATGGGCCTGACCGCAAAGCCGTTCGCTGCGCGCCTTGCCCGGCCTTGCCCTGCACCGCCGCGGCAATGCTCATCCGATTGGTTTGTCGCAAGAGCGCCCTGCGCAGCGCCAGCTAGATGAGGCATTTCGTCCTAGCGGCCAAGCCTGCAGTCCGGGTCGCCTCTTCTGCTAGATAGCCGTGCCGTGTGTTTGCCGACCCTGCCCGGGCGGACACGGCTGGCGCCGTACCCGAAATGCGTTCAGAAACTTTGGCGGCCACCCGAGGCAATTCGTGGAACGGGAAGGCGTACGGCAAGCCCAGGGGGGGCATGTACTGGGTACCGACAGGCTCCAGACCGACAACCGGAAGACTGGAAGACAGCCGAATCCACGACA
>Ga0308161_1004270_pt1 | contig 13174 bp, 10 predicted proteins | sample PhyFR2_FD_201034 | JGI IMG/M metagenome (GOLD analysis project Ga0308161, IMG submission 201034) | Phyllosphere microbial communities from UC Gill Tract Community Farm, Albany, California, United States - DLSLF.R2 | ecosystem: Host-associated > Plants > Phyllosphere > Unclassified | place: USA...
GATTGTCGGAGAGGTTCAGCATGAAAGTTATATTGCTTCCTGGCTGAAAGCACTGAAGAACGACAAACGCTATATTTTCAAGGCCGCCAGCGCGGCATCCAAAGCGCATCGTTATTTGATGGATAAAGCCTGAGGGAAGAGGGAAAGAAGCCACAAAAGAATGTGGCTTTAATCTTATAGGTAAGTGGGCAGAGTAAAGCTTGTTTCAGGGGGTATAATCCCCCCCTGAGAATTTTCCTGGTGCTTGATGCCAGGAAAATTCTCAGACTGCAGGGCGGGCGGCAAAGAGCCCGCTTCGCCCTTTATATATATTGCCTTAGACTTGATCTGGCAGTGTTCTCTGTTAAAACAAGATTCAACCTTACAGTCGGCAACGACCTAAGGGCAGAAGTTTCAAAAGCTTACTCTTATCGAAATGTATGAAACACTGGGGTGTAGGTCAACTGCATAGTATTTAAGGTGACCTGACAAAATAGCTGTGATAAAAATCGTCAAAAGACATGCTGACGTTGAAGGGAAAAATGGATTATAAATTCAATGAAGTAAGGGAGTATTCCAGAGTAATCCTGCTCTTAAGAAAGGTTATTCTCATTAGTAAGCTGAGCATCTTAGTTTCGATTCTCACTATTGGAGTTAGCTACTATGTTGTCATAGCCGACTTTTTTCAGCCATATGATCTCACAAACTCAACCATTATAGAAGCGATGATGGACAAAGATTACCAGTCCATCAATACTAACACTTTTGATATACTTAATAAATATAATTCCGGTGAGTCCAAAATAAAGCCTAGCGACTTTTATGCATTCATCCCTGGGCGTTACAATGCGACTTCCGTGCATGTCCATGGGCATCTTGTACCTATGGGGGAGAGCATACATACAAGTCATAACAACTTTACTATGTATCGCTATGATTTTATATACCGAGTTAGTATATCTCAATTTGGTGTGATGATTTTCTCTCTAATTGAGGTATTCTTGCTTTCTTCTTTTCTTTATCTTCACTTTAGCACCAAATCAAAACATGAAAATGACTTTGAAGATAAAATTGTAGGCACATACTTTGATATGCTATCTCTTCCGCTTGAAGAAAGAGAACTAAGTGATGTCGAAAAGTTAAAGTTAACACTGAGGAAGTTTAATGCATTTCGATTGGCATTAAACAACAGATATGATAATCGCCCCGGTTATGTAATCAACGATGAGTACGATGTTATGGATTTGCTGCGTGCAATACTGGCATTAAACTTCGAAGATGTAATTAAAGAGAGTGCCATTCCCTATTATTTAGGTTCAAATTCAAGAGTGGATTTTTTGATACGTGATCAAAGTATTGCGATAGAAGTCAAAAAGACAAGGAAGGAATTAAGAGACGGTAAGTTAGCGGACCAAATTATTTCTGATCTCCATCGTTATCAAGCATATTCTGCTTGCAAAGATATTATGTTTTTTGTGTGCGACCCCGATCATTTTATACAAAATCCGGAGAGTTTGAAAAAGGATATCAAGTCGATAAAAAGTGAAGCCACATTGCATTTTGTTATTGTTCCTGAGGTTTAATATGTGGAGTTTTTATTCGTCGGAATGTATCGTACCTCAACGTGGAAGGTTTGACCTGCTCTCATCTAATTAATGCAGTGCAGACTTGGCAATATCCGCTAATGGCAAGGAGCGGCCAGGTTTAAGAACAAGTAAGGTCTACAATGAGCGATGAGCGGACATAAATTCCTTGTGACATAGGCCTTCTGGTAATCAGTGTGTACAATATGTTGGGGATTTTTTTCAATTTTTCCAAATTTAAATCAGTTGAAAAGTATGTCGTAGATGAAGAAATTTCTTAATGTGTTTAATTTTACAGCTGTGTTAGTTCTGGGAGTCGCATTACTTATTTCCAGATTCATTGATGGCGCAGCATTTGTGGCATTTGTTGTTGCCGGATGCCTGGGGGCTTCTATATACGCACTGTTACCCTCAATCACTGAATTCTCGATAGGGGGTAGTTCAGTAAAATTTAAGGAGAAGTTAAATGAAGCTGAACGGATTACGGCTGAGCTCAGAAAACTTAAAGCTGTAGCTATCAGAACCACACTAAAATCCTTGAAAATAAAACAAAAATCAAATCTTCTTGTTTTTCAAAATATAATCGAATTCAGGGATGTTTATCAACTTATCTCTGATGCGAAAGAGTTTGAGAACGATTATCTAACGATCGTTACAGAAACTGCTTTTGCACTAAGAGAGAATGTTTTCGACTTTGTGGATTTGGATATCAAAGATTCGGGACCGCACGATTTTGACTGGCGTGATAGCCATGTCAGAGAATATATTGGTTCTAAAACAAATCAAAGTGCACTTACTTTGCGGGAGAAAATGAGTATTCGTTTTGCTGAGCAATACATATATCTAACTAATTTTATAGATGGTCTGTCGAAAGGTGGTTTACCTTCATTAAAAATTGTAAGTCAGGAAGAAGGCTGGCATGTGATCGTAAATAAAACCACATGGAAGGACTTGTAATGAAACATCGTTTAGCATAATGCAATGTTAATCATGTTCCATGCTGTGACAAAGTTAGCATACTGTTGGGCCATGAGGTCTGCCATGAGCGAGGAGCGGAAGTTCACTGTTATTTGTCAAATTATTTAGGGCATCACTAACATCTGGTTGTTTTAATCTAAAGGAAATAGCCAGTTGGTGGAGCAGAATTTTTGACATATTGCTAAAATCTCTATTGACCGATTTTAAATTAGCATTAATATAGTTTTGATCTTTTACATCACTGCGTTGCCTCCAACCATTGCATACTATGTTCTATATTTTTGCGTTACGTTAAAAAGGTATAACCAATGAAATGTGCGTTAATTTATGATTTTGATGGAACTCTAGCAGAAGGTGATTGTGCCCAACACGGACTTATGCCCGCTTTAGGAATTGATGATGTTGCTTCTTTTTGGCAATCCGTTAAACACCGGGCCAAGAATGATGATGGCGATGAAATATTGTCTTATCTTGGACTTCTTGCTGAGAAAGCAAGTGAGCTTGGTTCCCAAGAGTTAACTGAAGTCAACTTGAAAAAACATGGAAAATCAATCCCGTTATTCCCCGGTGTTGAAGGCTGGTTTGAGCGAATAAATGATTATGCTCAACAACACGGTTTGGAATTATATCATTACATAATTTCCAGTGGTTTAGATGCGATGATTAGAGGGACATCCATAGGATGTAAATTCCGTGATATCTATGCATGTAAATATCATTATTCTCCTGATGGTAAATCCGTTACATGGCCAGCACAAGCAATCAATTACACTACAAAGACTCAATTTTTATTTAGAATAAATAAAGGCATTCCTAACTCATGGGATAATGCAGCCATCAATAAATTCATTGAACCTGAAGATCGCGAGATCCCTTTCCAAAAAATGATATACTTTGGAGATGGAGACACAGACATTCCAGCAATGAAAATGGTTCGATATCAAGGTGGAGTTTCTTTGGCTGTATTTGACAATAAAAAATGGAATAATAAGACTACGCAAGAAAAAGTCGAGAAGTTAATAGCTGAAGAGAGGGCTAATTATGTTGTTCCTGCTTTGTATAACGAGGGGAGTCAATTGGATGTTACAGTAAAAGGACTGTTACAATTATTTAAGAGAAAGGGATAGCCAGTCAATGATGTCCGTTCCTGGCACAATGCTGCCTGTTGCAAGGAGCGCATGTCAGCTATGAGCGAGGAGCGGAAGTTACCCACTGACTTTTATCATGGCATCTTAGTTCTACTGACATAGCTTATAGCCTAGCCAGAATAGTGAGATTATTGTAGACCCATGGCTAACCGCGATTATGCAGGAGGTTTCTTCTGAGACACAATCTACCGTACACAGCCTTGATTTACCTTTAATGCTGAAGCTAATCAGCTCAGAAGAGCGGCCTATGTATCGAAGTCGCGAGAAAAATAGTTAAAAAATCTTATATTTGTTATATGATTCCCAACAAAAAATTAGGAGGGAACCATGAGTAATTATACTAACTTTATGATGGGTATCATTTGCCATATAATAAAAAAAGCTCCATGTTGTTTTTCTGAAAGAATGAAGCAAGCAAGTGCTGCCTATTTTTATAACCGTAATGAAATCAAGAATAATAAGTTTACACAAGACCATGAGAAAATTTCCAGTCATAGCTTGTTGTTTCCACGATATAACTGGACTGTTACTGGTGTTCAACATTTACAGCCGTTATCATTGCAGGATGCAATAAAAGCTAAGCGCTGGCATGAAAGAAATAGTACATGGAGGCGAAAGAGTGCGGATATAAACCCGACAATTTCACGTGAGTCATGGCTAGATAGGTTGTTTTTTATCGATATTTTTGAAAATGCAAAAGTTCCTGAGCACCTTCTAATTCGGACCAATACTCAATTTGTTACCCATTGTTATTTATCGGTATTAGAACTTAAAGGTGGGCATTATTTTTTGTCAACAAGTTGGTATTTTACTGATGCTGTAACGCAGCTTCTGCAACATGTGCCTGTTGATGATATACCTCTAAGCTCCATTAATTACGAAACTTGCAATCCATTTAAACATAATTTTTCGGCTGCTATTCTACCTGGGCGATTAAATAAAAGCGACGATCGTTTGATTGCTAACATAGACAAAATACACAAAGAAATAAAACGATTAGGTCGTATAGTTCAAAATCGTCTTGGGATTAGTGAGTTGCAAGAGGGTATTTATACTTTGAACGTATATAACGATGACGACTGCTCTTATTTTGACAGTAAGCATTCTGACGAATTCAGGGGGGATTTCCGTATTGACCATCATGCTATCCACACCTCGATGTCGAGCTCCTCAATTATTATGGGAGACAAGGCAGGTAAAGAGTTTTTGATTTCATCAGATTTGTTAAAGCGCTCAAATATTCCTTACCTAGCCATTTACTCAGTTCCCAAAGCACATAAAATGAAAAACAAAGTTAATATCCCTCGTGACAAGGAATATTTCTCGGTTGAAGATTCAATTAATATTTTTCAGTTGCCATTGCTTTTAAACAAGAAGTTCGATGAGATAGTTAAATCGTACAGGAGAATAATAATTCTGAGCTATCGCAGTCCAGCTAAATACTATTATGATTTATATGACGCCAGCCTTGGATTAATGGAGATCATTAATCAAGCCAATGTATTAAGGAGTGATAAAACTTTATACATGCATAAAATTAGGGATGCATCGGCTAGCAGGATGCAGGAAATTATTTCTATGCAATTAGATAAATTCAATGCACTTTATGAGGATGTTATCGCTAAGAAAGAAATTTGCATAGAGAAAGTTTCGGCTAATAACCTTATTTATCAGAGAAAAATGACACATCTTGTCGTCCTGCTGGCTGTACTGCAGGTCGTAATTGCTATTATTTCGCTGAAAGATCCAAACATAAAAACGATAATTAAATCAATTTGGCAAGGTGTAACTTCATAGTAATATATAAGAAGTTATACTGATTTTTTCTATGTTGCGAATAATCTGAGTGAGAGGTTTATAAAAAATCCATCATTTTATTTTTACTTATATTTAATCCCTAAATTGTAGGGGGGGACTCAAAACACTTGTCCTGCAAGGAAAAGCAAAAAGTGTATTTCTATTCCGCGCTGCTATTTGGAAATGTAGAGAGTCCGCTCTTGGCACGAAGCGGAGGAACTAATAGAGTTGAAGGTCCGCTGTGAGCGAACATCGAGAAATTTAAAATTATATGGCTTCCATATATTTTGTCCCAAAACATATGGTCATTTTATTCTTACGTTGCATTTGCTCCATATTTTTTCCATTCCGCATTTTCAATTAATGTCGATCTCCAAATAGGGATGCTTGGGCACCCATCTATCAATTTTAGAAGTTTAATAACATTCCCCCGCAAGCTGGGGTGCATCCATGGGCTAAGAGTTATTCTAGTAACTGAAGAAATGTCAATCGGGACATCGAGGGCGGCAAGTTTAACGGACTTTGATTCCCATAATGCTCTGAACTCCTTTTCATGTTTGTAAGGTATTCGTTTAACAAACGGTAAACGTGCAATCGTTGGAGGATTTTTACGTAACTCCTTCAAGGTAAGATAGTCTACCTCTTTAAATTTCACCCCTTCAACCGCTGAAAACGCTGTCTCAAGTTGCTCAGGGTTGAAGTTAACACATACTCCGGAAGCCCCAGATGAAAAAACCCTCCAATGATGGTATGTCTCTGATCCTTTTGTGAAACATAATGCAAGTACTGACTGTAACGCCTTCTTTTCCTTATAGGTCGCAAGAAAGTAGGAATCATTTTTGTCGTCCCAGAAAGAAGGATCGAGAAGAGTCAGTTTTCTGTTTGTTAAAATCTGAATTAGCGCCGGAAGATCCGTATAGCGCCTATAGCTTACCTTACTCATCACTGCTCCTTTCTACCAAAATGTTACCTTAGGTATCAGATACCAAAGATATGCAGTTTTAAAATTTAATCGTATTCTTTCATCATTTACATTTCACTACTGAGACTAAAGTTTTAATTCCGCGTATGGCACAGGGCTGCTGTTGCAGCCCTGACAACCTTAGACTTCAATCGACTCAGAGATCTCCAACGCATCATCGACTTCAATCCCCAGATAGCGAACCGTACTCTCCAGTTTCTTATGGCCTAACAGGAGTTGAATCACACGAAGATTCTTGGTTTTCTTGTAGATCAGGTAAGGTTTTGTTCTTCTCATGGAATGCGTGCTGTAAAGCGAATCTTCGAGACCAAGCTTTGCTATCCACCCATGAAAAATTCGGTTGTATTGCCGGGTTGATATGTGTTGGCAAGTACCGACCCGAGACCAGAACAGAAAGTCTTTACTGTGCAAATTGCCACCTTTTATCAATGCAGTAACAGCTTCTCTTGTCCCTTTAGTTATCTCAAATTGGACAGGGCTACCGGTTTTCTGTTGCAACACCGTTGCTCTGCTTGAAACAGAATTGCCATATGCAACATCTGATACTTTGAGTTTGACCCGATCACAGCCCCGTAGCTTACTGTCCAAAGCCAGGTTAAACAGATCTAGATCGCGTGTTTTATCTTCCAGCTCAAGTCTGATTCGGATCCCCCAGATATGAGATATCTGAAGTGGCCTTTTTGACCGATGATACGATCTTTGTTCCACGGTGACGTTTTCATACTTAAAATCTCCTGCAATGTGGGAGATTTGAGTATGGTTGTCCCTCAAGAGCGATAAGCAGAAGTTCGTCACTCAGACATAAGCCAAACTATATTTGAATGTTACCAGCTTTTGCTGATGTGTTTAGCGAATCGACATGACAGAGTAAATTGGACAACCATTAATGTCATATTTTAGTATACTAGGCAGACGTCAAAATAGAGACGTTCTTAGGGATGCTACTTAGCAAAAAACGCTCTTAGGGGGGCGAATTTAATCGATATGACTGCGCGTAAACATTACAGAGTAGGTTAATTATGGGTGTTATTATTTTGTACGGTTAAGTCTTACTTAATTTTACAGGTTGCTGTAAAGTTTAAGCTCAGACAACATTATAAACAGGTTTCGCCTTTTACAATGTGCGTTCGAGTTAGGAGGGGCTTGCTTAATTAGTTAGAGATATGGATGTTCAACGTCAAGTGCTATGGGAATATATAATGGATTACATCGAGAAAAGAATAAACAGTCTGCTGGCAGATGCGGCAGTTTTAGAAGCAAAACTAGGTGAAGCTGAACAACAGTATGATGAATGGATAGCTAACCACCCTGACGTAGATGTATCATTTGAATTCCAAGAGGAAATTAATATATTAAAACAATCTTTTATATGGAATTTAGAATCATTATACCTTAGCACCCTAGCTTACCTTGATGAAAGAAATCTTAATCATTGCATTGGTATTTTTCTTAAGATGTTTGGTGAAGATATTACTTGTCTTAAGTATTGCGATCAGTTTGTAACAGGCGAGGATTTCAGAGAACCTCAGAATGTATTTTTGGCAAAGCTAAATGTTTTTCTTTCATCTTTCGAGTTTGCTGAGTCAGCATGGGAGAAACGTAAAATAAATGCTGGCCTAATATATCTGAAGAGGATTTTAAGAAATACTCATTTGATTACCGCGAAAATGGTAACGCCCCCTAAATCCGAAACTGAAGTTTATAACGCAGTCAAAGATACTTTAAGTGTTATTTTTAACAATAGTATTACCCCTAAAAGTAACTTTCTTAAAAGTTTCAAAGAATACAAGCCTGATATTTTGATACCAGAACTATTCGCTGCAGTAGAGTACAAGTACGCGTCTACAGAAGAAAAACTAAAGTCGACAATTGAACAGATTGCTGCTGATGTAAAGGGTTACACCGGAGATAATGATTACAACATATTTTATGCGGTTTTTTATGTCACAACCGACTTTTGGGGACTGGAGAAATTCAGAAATGTATGGAACGAAAATAAGTTCCCACATAACTGGGTTCCTGTTTACGTAGTTGGAAAATAAGTCACAGCTGTCATCTATTTGATGAATTAATTTTAAATAGATACCCAGCTTACTTAAGCTGGGTAGATGGTTGGAATATGTAAATAAAGTAAGTTAATAGATAACATGATCACTATCAATTGTGCCTAATAATTATAGTTACGCACATCAGTTGAACTCACAGCGAATCGCGGACGTAACACTAGCAATTGCTGCTGGTTTGGAGCGTAGCAGAAAACTAGTCCGACAAAATTCGGTTGTTAGGCCTTTTTTAAGTACTCTCGCTGAATATTATTTGTAAGTTCAATTCTGTTAATCTCATTTGGGGTAAAAACCAAATTAACAAAACCCGCTTGCGCAGCGTGTAATCCCCCAGTATTTTCTATTTTCCCCTGCGACTTTAACTCACATTCTAATTCATGGATGAGCCGTACCAATTTTTTACCCCTAGAGGTGAGTGGTGCCATAAAAGAAGGCTGTCTATAACGATCATACCATTCAATCATGCATTCAGAAAAATCAACATCAGCTATATGTTGATGCAAGATGAACTTTATATACTCAAACAAAAAATTTTGTTCTGAATCACCGACTCCGATTCCAAAAATTAAATTTTGATTATCCATTTCAATTTCTGCTATTCCTAATGCCATATCCATACCAAAATATAAAGATCGTCCGGCATTAGTTAGGCCAGTACAGAAAAGATTGAAATATGAGACAGGAAACGAAGCATTGTTACTTTCAGCCTTAATAAAATAGTCTAGGATATCGTCGACTGACATGATGTCTTGATCTAAAATCGCAAATCCTTCAAAGCGGTTTTTAGCACTGGTCGATTGCAATACATTTGATTTGGGTATGGTAATACCCTTTGCATCAGTTGTCTTGGAAACTCTTAATGCATGGCGAACATCTTGCCAATAACTCAAATTTGTTTCTGGGTTGTGAATAATAATAAGCACAGGCAATGGAAATCTTTCCCAGTAAAATCGATGCTTCTCTTCCGGGTGGAAAATCCAATATCCATTACTTTCCTTAAAAAAGGACAGCCCTGACTTTATTTGAACGGCTATTATCCTTCCCGTAGCAAAACCCTCGGAGCTGACATACTCAATCTGGCCATCAATTCCAACGTCAGCCATCGAAGTTTCACGCCAAATCTGGCCAATTTTGGCCATTACTTCCGCGACAGCATTTACACCCAATCTTTCTTGAGAATTAGTCTGGTTATATTTTGGGAAATTCATATTCTTTCTCAATCGCATGACACTGGCAACATTTTCTTCAGAATCTGGCACGAAATTTCGCCAGAAATTTAAGTTTAGGTTTGTGGTCCATTGCTGACTTTCAATAGGTTTCTACTCAAACAAAGAAAACAATCCAAACAACCCGGTACTGTCTATTTTCCAGTGTTCGAAAATCAACTCATAGTTATTGACTATTTATTTCCCCAGTGATTTTGTAACTTTTTTGGGGCACTGTAAAATCGCATCAGACGAAGATTGTCCGTTTTTGGCACAGGGCTGCTGTTGCAGCCCTGACAACCTTAGACTTCAATCGATTCAGAGATCTCTAACGCATCATCGCCTTCAATCCCCAGATAACGGACTATGCTTTCCAGTTTCTTATGACCCAAAAGAAGTTGGATCACTCGGAGATTCTTGGTTTTCTTGTAGATCAGGTAAGGTTTTGTTCTTCTCATGGAATGTGTGCTGTAAAGTGAATCTTCAAGACCAAGCTTTTCTACCCACCCATGAAGGATTCGGTTGTATTGCCGGGTTGAAATGTGCTGGATAGTTCCGACCCTACACCGAAACAAGAAGTCTTTACTGCGCAAATTGCTAAGCTGTATCAATGCAGCAACAGCTTCTCTTGTCCCTTTGGTTATCTCAAATTGTACAGGGCTACCGGTTTTCTGTTGCAACACCGTTGCTCTGCTTGAAACAGAGCTACCATATGCAACATCAGATACTTTGAGTTTGTCCAGATCACAGCCTCGAAGCTTTCTGTCCAGGGCCATATTGGACAGAGCTAAATCGCGCGTTTTACCTTCCAGTTCAAGCCGGATTCGGATCCCCCAGATATGAGATATCTGAAGTGGTCTTTTTTGGCCGATGATACGGTCTTTGTTCCACGGTGACTTGTTCATACTCAAATCTCCTGCAATGTGGGAGATTTGAGTATGATTGCCCCTTATGAGCGAGGAGCGGAAGTCGAAATGCATACTTAAATCGAGCAATTTTGAGTTATGGGGCGCTGGTCAACCCACTGAGTTGTTTTTGCCTATGATAACGGTCACAATCAACCTCTAAGTGTATGGATTTGAAAGTGATTACCATGAAGATAACCAAGGCTGATTTTGGCGTAACTATTGACGACACTTTAATAACGGATTTTCGCGATGTGGTTAATGAAGGGGAGTTTGCTTACAGCTAATTCATAAACAGAAATGGTAAAAACCAGTTCGGCCCTATCTGTTCGTGCATGGATTGGATAAGCGTTTCTGTTCGCAATCTGATGAACTTCCCTGAGCTGACTGAAGATATTGATGTCAAGGCCATGCAGGTTTACTCCCTTATATCATCTATTGATATTGCTGTGGAGGCGTTACAGCAACTTCACCGCATCATTGAGAGTGATCATTAGTTGGCGAAGTGGCCTTTCAAGAAATCTGCGAATGCCTTTAAAAATAAAACACCCTATCTTTCACATGAGGATGATGACGCATACTTTAAGAGTATTCGTGCTATCTTTGGTGCTCACCCTACAAATCTTAAAAATAGTGATGGTGAACGACTGTTTGCAAGCTGGCCTCATTTTCATGCTTTCAATGGAAATGAGGCTTTGTTGAATAAATCGAACTTTTGGCTGTAATCAGGATCAGATCACCACATTCCTGATCCCGTAGCGATATCCCGTGGCAAAACAAAAGTTCAAAATCACTAACTGGAACGCCTACAACAAGGCGCTCGTCAATCGGGGCTCGCTGACATTCTGGTTGGATGAACAGGCCATACAGGCCTGGTACGATGAACCCCAAACGTCTTCACGTGGCCGTCCGCAACACTATTCTGAGCTCGCCATTTCAATCGTACTGATGCTCAAACGCATCTTTGGCCTCACACTTCGGGCCGCTCAGGGGTTCGTTGATTCCATTTTTAACTTAATGAAGCTCTCGCTCCGTTGCCCGGATTATTCCTGCGTCAGCAGGCGAGCTAAGTCCGTCAGCATCCCTTTCAAAAATCCCACGCGCGGCGAGATTACTCACCTGGTTATCGACTCCACCGGCTTAAAAGTCTTCGGTGAGGGCGAGTGGAAAGTGAAAAAGCATGGTCAGGAAAAACGCCGCGTCTGGCGCAAACTACACCTGGCCGTGGACGCCGATACCCACGAGGTTATCTGTGCTGACCTATCTCTTAACAACGTGACCGATGCGGAGGCATTCCCGGGGTTTATCCGCCAGACCCACCGGAAAATCCAGGTAGCTTCAGCCGACGGAGCTTATGACACAAAACGGTGTCACGACGAGCTGGGTCGTAAGAAAATCAAGGCGCTTATCCCACCACGGATCCGTGCAGGTTACTGGCCGATGGAGTATGCCGACAGAAATCAGGCGGTGGCGAGGCAGCGGCTTACGGGAAGCAATGCATACTGGAAATGGAACACGGCTTATAACCGACGTTCGGTGGCCGAAACGGCGATGTACCGTGTAAAACAGCTGTTTGGTGGGCATTTTACGCTGCGGGATTACAATGCGCAGGTTGGAGAAGCTATGGCCATGATCCGTGCCTTAAACAAAATGACGCGTGCAGGAATGCCAGAAAGTGTGCGAATTGCCTGAGGAGCTTACTGACAGGGGGAGTTTTTATCTAAATCCGATTTATTCAACAAAGCCTTCTAAATGATAAGCGGAACTCACACTTTCGATTCACGCAGGTCAATTCGGTTGAAGATGCTCATAAACGGTTTAACAATTTCTTCGAGTTGAAGCCAGAAAAATGCCGTACCAGTACAGACTGATGCGGCTATCTCTGTGGTTTATTTTGTCAGAAGGGTTATCACATTGTGTAACTGATTTCCTTCCCACAAATATAAGGTGGGGCATACGCTTTCCGGCACATATCCAGATAATCCGACCACCACTGCATCATCGCTTTACGGGCATCGAGATATTCTGCTTTATGGATGTATGCCGCTCGAACGCTATTACGTTCCTGATGGCTCATTTGACGCTCAACGGCATCCTGTGACCATAGACCTGATTCCATAAGGGCACTACAGGCCATTGCCCGAAACCCATGGCCGCAGATTTCATCTTTTGTGTCATAGCCCATCAGGCGTAGCGCCTTGTTGACCGTGTTTTCACATATCGGTTTATAAGGATTGTGATCGCCGGGGAATACCAGCACCTGATGACCGGATATTTCCCGTATCTGTTTCAGAATAGTGATGGACTGGCTGGAGAGAGGAACGATATGCGGTGTGCGCATTTTCGCTCCACGCCCGGAATAGCGGACACCGGGGATTGCCTCGCGAGTGGCAGGAATGGTCCAGACTCTGTTCCTGAAATCGATCTCAGACCAACGGGCGAAACGCAGTTCGCTGGAACGTATGAACAGGTGCAGGGTGAGTGATACTGCCAGGCGGGTTAGTTCTCGTCCTTGCTGATAGTCCTCTATGCGA
>Ga0308161_1004272_pt1 | contig 13166 bp, 9 predicted proteins | sample PhyFR2_FD_201034 | JGI IMG/M metagenome (GOLD analysis project Ga0308161, IMG submission 201034) | Phyllosphere microbial communities from UC Gill Tract Community Farm, Albany, California, United States - DLSLF.R2 | ecosystem: Host-associated > Plants > Phyllosphere > Unclassified | place: USA...
TCCGAATCCTTTCTTTTAATCCAAAGATCATACTCACCAACTGGCAGATACATTTCTTTAGTAAAACCTTTCATGTCAGTTTTAGCTTCTCGGTTCTGACTCAAGCTTGGACCTTCGTGTACACCTTTATACTTCGCCATATTTTGGGCAATCGTCTGAGCTGGAATAGGTCTATTTTTATAAATGGAGTTTAAATCCAACGGCTGCACAAGAGGCTTAGGATTCTTAGCACTTCCTGTGGCTATTGCTAGTTTATTAACCTGTCCCGGCCGTTTTCCCTTTTCAGTTACAGAATAATCCATTCCATGGCAAGCAATCGTATCGTCATCAGGCAATACATTAATAAATAACTTTAATTTAATCTTATTCATCATTTATTCTTCTTCAAAAGTTGTGATCTTCTGTGTTTTACCTTGACCATCTGTCACACCACTGACCATTTCCCCATTCGGTAAAATCATTAAATATTTTTTATTTTTCAATGCATTTCCATCCATATCTTTTGCAATATATGTTAAATGGTAATCTGGTAACATTGCCAATTCTGGATTTTTCGTTGCCACCTTAGCTCCGCCCATAAACAAATGCTGCCCTGCTTTCACTTCAAGCTTACCGCCCGTAACTGGGAAAATACCTGAACCATTCAACTTAACTTGAGACCCATTTGCAGTCAGATTAATTTCAGTTGGGCTAGTAATATAAACCGTGTCTTCGGTTGAAGTAATCTGTACATCTTTTCGAGCAATGATATCTAAGGCATCACCTTGAGCCTGAATTTCAACTTTACCTTGACCAGTAAAAAGCCGAGCGCCTTCTTGGGCTGCAAATAGACTTATTTTTTGGCTTGCATGAGCCACTATATTTTTTTGTGTACTGATGTTAATGCTATCGCCTGCACTTTGAGTAAGCTGACCATCTGCACTGATATAGATATCCTCATTACTGCTTACAGCGATACTTTTTGGAGATGCTAGCAGCATCACTGCTGATTGAAACTCAGCAGCCTTTTTAGGATCTTCTTGTTGGAGAACTTCAATAAATGACTGAATATTTTCAAGCATATCTAACGGGTCAGTTTGCTGATTTTTAGCAACTTCACTGAGTGCTTTAGCATTATTGAGGCTGCCTTCTATTTGTTGTTTGGCCTCATTTGCATCTAGATGTACGCCTTGAGCTTGATCTTGTTTGTGAGTACTAACGAGTAAGCCACTGCCTGCTCTTACCGCGCCCCATTGGTCTGTTCTGAGTTCGAAGCCTTCACCACGACCGTCACTCTCCGCCTTGTCTTTTGGATGGCTTAAGTTACCCAAGTTTAGTTGGCTTGCCGCATGACTGCTTTGTAGTTGAGCACTAATTTGTCCAGTGGTATCATCAAAACGTAACTGGTTAAAGCCTTTACCATTGACTTCTTCTGAACGAATGCCGCTCAGTTTTTTTGTGTCTGGCAATTGGCCTTTTTGGTCAAATTGGGTTGGATGACGTTCAGCTTCATGAATACGCCCCACTACAAACGGACGGTCAATGTTGCCGTCAAAGAAATCGATAACAACAATCTCACCTACACGAGGCAAGAAACGAGCGCCGTAACCAACACCTGCCCATGGGGTTAATACATCTACCCAAGCCGAGTCGGTATCATTGTCATTACTTCCCGCTCCACCGTCATGATTATGGTCATCAGTTCGGGTAAATAAGAAACGGACTTTAATACGTCCCCATTGGTCGACATGAATACTTTCGCCTTCCAAGCCTACCACTCTAGCGCGCTGTGGATAAACCGCAGGTCGGTGTTCTAACGGATGATATTCAGGAACAGTTTTAATATTTCTACGCGACAAAATGAGTTCACTACCTTGACGCTCAGTCTTGTCGTTTAGCCCTGATTGATTGTTTTGCCATTGGCTTTGACTAAAAAGTTGATTGATTTGTTGTTGCAAATCTTTAGGCAAATTATTTTGCTGGTAAAAACTTTTCCCAATAATCAGAAACTCTTTGTCTGATCCACTATGTGTATCTATTTCTGGATGTTCATTGAGTTCAAACCAATAACCAACCTGCGCATCACGTACCGTGGTTTGTGCGCGGAAGTATTTTGATTGAGACGCATAATAATCAGATAGATTTTGATTGAGCCTTTCTAGCTGTTGGTGACTCGATGCGGTGGCTTGATCTTCACCGTTTAAATCTTGCATCCAAGCAGGACTTATGTGCCATGCCTGCTCCAGACTTAAACTTGCATTATCCTGATTAGCACTATGACTATGCTTTGACTGAACACTGCCCATGCCTTTTTCTTGGCTTAAGGCATCCGCCTGCCAACGTTGCACATGCACAGCTGTAGGCTGTAAATTTCGGGTCGCCACAAGGCTGGTCATACTGTCTTGTTGTTCAACTGAGCTACTACGGTGGTAACGGATATTTCTTCGATTTAATGCTAAATATAATTCATTATTATCAATTAAACGTAGCTTTTGTGGTTGGATCTCATCTGAGCTATTAGTGGCAAACAACTGAGCTTCATCAATTAACCAGTTAATGGCTTCACTACGCCAAAGTCTGGTTAAAAAAGCATAATCCGTTTCATTACTTTGCATAACAAAAGGTCGAACATCGTAGTTTTCAGTTAAACTTTTTAAATCTAAAGTTAAGCTAGACGCAAACAATGGGCTTTTGTTCTGCCATTCTGTAAATAGAATTTCAGTGATATCCCGTACACTTTTATTCATAAACACACGGCTATTGCGGCGTTTATGCCATAGCGCGGTTGGATCTTGTAATCTCAGTTTATACAATGTTAATGAACCATCACTCTGCCCCTGACTGGCTTCGGTAATAATTCCTGTAGTTCTAAATAGCTGCCCCTGATCAGTTACTTGATCGACTGCAACCTGACAACCAATAAATTGTTTTAACGAAATATGCGCATTAGTAGAGAGACAAAATAAATCGGCGATCAGTCCCTCATTTAGCTGATGCTGCCCTTCAATACTTTGTAAAAAAACTTGAGTATTCAACGATGGATTAGAAAACTGAATATGAAGCACGCGTTTTTGCGAACTAATACCCAAATCTTCTAGAATTCTATGTATATGAGATAACATCTTTTTATGAAAATTTTGTCAGGATTGGCATTATTTTACAAAATACAGACACATCTGTCTATTTTGTAAAGAAAAACTTAACCATATGAATACAAGAGTGGATGAGGAACGTAATAAAGATCTAAAGTGAATTAAAAACTTACGCTATTAATTCATTTTTAAAAGTTGTTAATATTTTAGTATTCTAAGAAATTCACTTTGAGTTTGTTCCTGATAGCCCTTGTCATGCCCATTCAACATTAATTGCTGAGTTAAACTCCCCACCTCATCATAACATTGTTGTTGGCTAAGACCATTTGCATAGTGTCGTAAAGCCTCTCTATGTAAATCATCACGCTCGAAACTAACAACATCTTCACCATTTAAAGCCATACCAGACATGTTCCAGACATGAAAAAGCCTATCAATTGGATAGGTCTCATACATAAAGGACTAAATAAAAATGTTATTGATTTTCCATATCTAAATACCAAATAGTCTCTCCCCAAGAATTATCTTTAATTTCAGGCATGATTTCACCTTTGGTAAAGTATCTCTTCTTCATATTATTAGCTAGGCTATACCAATCTCCAGAGTATGGACAAACATCTCCAGCCTCACACTTTAATAGCTGTCTATCTAAATCATCGTTATCAGGATGGCTAATTATCTCCCAAACATTTCCGTCATAGCGTATAAGTTTTTTATATGTTAGCACCCAAAGAATATTTTCTTTAACTTCAACTGATATTACTCCTTGAACTGCTTCTAACTCTGAGAGTATGGAGTATTTTCCCTCCTCATACAGATAAAGTCCTTGTTCAGAAGCTATATAAATTTTATTATTATAAAAGGCAGCATTATAAAATGTAGAATTAATACTTATATCTTTTAAATTCTTAAATCCATTATCAATATTACCTCTTAAAAGTGTTCCATATTGACCCAGAACCAGAATGTTTTTTCCATCAGGACAAGGAACTATTGCATACAGTGCAGATGGTGTTATACGGTTAACTTCGAGCCATTTTAAGCCATTAAAAAATGCAATAAAGCCTTCATCATTTTGTGTTCCACATACATAAACATTATTATTATCAAAACCATTTATATCATAAAGATTTTTTTTGAAAGTTAAATCTTGATCATTATTTAGAAAAAAATCATCATTTTTAGGAATTTCTAAAGGTTTCTCTTCTAAGTTGTTGGCGATACTTTTCCAGTTTTCATCTTCATAAAAATAGATTTTTGCACCATCTCCACAAGCATAAATCCTATCTTGAATTACACGTAAACGATTAAATTGTCCATATATAAACTGCTCATTAGTAACAGGACATATTTGTTGGTACTCTTCACTAGCTTGCTGAAAAATCTCTACATTTCCCTCTTTATCAAGCGAGATTAGAGATCTATTATTTAATAAATTCGTGTAAGCCACTGAAATAACTTTCCAGCCATCTAAATCATGACTAGACCAATTTGTATCTGATTGTTGACGATAAATAAATACTCTGCTAGAAGTATCCCTAGAATCCAATTCATCAATACTAGCAGAAAGGTAATAGTTGTTATTACTAATAGCACATCCAGCAGTAAAGGTAATTGGTGTTTTTTTCATATTCCAATAACTTCACTTATTTTCAAGTTTTCATTCATATCTTTAGAAAATACAAAATAGGATAAAGAAAAATCTTGTGCTTTATAAAATGCCCTTGTGGGCATTCAATTAATTCTCACCATCCCAAGACCAATACACCTCCCCCCAATCAGTTACTAATTGAGGAAAAGCATCGCCTTGTTTAAAATAAGCTCTCGAATTAGGTTTCGCAACTGTATACCAATATCCAGTTTTAGGACATTTTTCATTTGCACTCACAGTTAAAGATATTTTTTGATATTCTTTATTATCTGGATGATCAAAAATTTTCCAAGAATTTCCATCATATCTACCTATAAGTTTATTAGTAAAAATCCATAATGTATTTTCAGTAGAATCTACTTTAAAAACAAGATTATTATCTATGTCCTCATGAATATTCACTTTAGTAATTTCATTTTCATAAAATTTATATAAACCGCATGCCGAACCTATATAAAGAATATCATTAAATTCAGCTAAAGAATAAAAATCATCTTTTATACTTAAGTTTGTTTTCCGATTAAGAGTAGCATCCTGATTAATTTCTATTAAATTTCCATATGTTCCACATATGATTAATTTTCCATCTTTTTTCGGAATAATTGAATATAATGTAGCAGGTGTAACTTTTTTCAATACATTCCATCGCTTACCATCATAATTAGCAATTAATCCATTATCTCCGATACGACCTACACAGAAATAATTACCACTTATTTCACATATATCTATAACAGAAATATCATCCTCTTTTTCAAGAGATTCAAAATCTAGTATTTGATTATTACTCGTTTTTAAACCATTTGATAAGTCAAGCCAGTTAAATTCGTTAATATAAACTTGACCATCATAGCCACAAGCAAATAACTTATTATTTTGAAATTTTATTGTGGAGAGATAACCACGATCTTTACTCCATTCTTGATTTAAACCAGCTCCATCTATATTTTTAAAATTACTAACTTCACCATCAAACTCTTCAATTTCACCTTCATCACTTAATGCTATTAACTTTTTATTATTTTCAACATTATAAAAACATACATCAACTACAATAAAATTAACATCATGATAATACCATCCCTCTCCATTTTCTTCAGTATAATCGTACATAAACAATCGACTAAACTGTTGATTGTCATCAAAGTTATCCAGTGAGCTTGCTACATACACCATATCATCTGAGATAGCGCATGCTGCATTAAAAGTTACAGATGATATTTGTGTCATAGTTTTTTTCCACCTTGTTTTGTATTGGTAGCAGGTTTAAAAATATTTGCGTCTATAGACATTTTTCCAGTTGGATCAGCTGTAACCTTAAAATCAGGCCCCATACCATACCCTGTATGATAAGCTCTTAATTCTGCTAAAAGTATAGCTTTATTACATTTCAATACTTTTGAAACTGAAAATGCCCCTATTAATTCAAGCTTTTCCAATGTTGTCACACCTTTAGGGGTTGATACTTTTCCTAAAACTCTTTCTTTTTTATCATAATAGGAATGAATTTGTCCGTGCTGAAGCTGTCTCCCTTTTCCTGTTACACATACAACTAAACCTTGTCCTTCTGTAATTGCACCAGGAATTCGATTATTAGTATCTGTTCTTAGCCCTAATCTGAATGCTCTATCTGGTACCACATGATGACCTGTTTTACCTTGTGGTTTACATGTATCAGGTTTATAAGGTCTTAAAGTACAAGGATTATTTATATCTTTATCTTTTGATTTCTCTTTTTCGGGCACCTCTTTCTTTTGACGATGATTGGTTTCTGTTTTTTTACCAGAGTGAACATTCGCTTCATAACGTCCTGTAGGTACATTCTTACCTCCCCCACCTGCATGTGCCATTGCTAATTGTTGTTGAGGTAATAAATGGCCAATAGCCTTATCCACTTCATCACACAACTGATCAATATACTTTTTGATGGTATTTAAAACATGGTTTAAAGTTGCCTGAAATTTTGCTAAAGCAGCTTTCAATGCGCCATTAAATTTTTTCAAACACTGATTTATTACCAATAGGATTCGGTTAATATTATTTTTTAAAGCATTAAAACCTTGTGTTGCTATACCTTTCCAAGGTCGAGATCTTAACCATGCCTCAGGTGCCTTACCCCATGGGCATTTGACTTTGAGCTTTGTTAAAGCCTCTTCAAAATATTCCATGACCTTAAATAACTTTACCTTACTGACATCTTTTGCCCGACTTGATTTCACAACAGTTTTGATTGCTGAACCAATTTCAGGAATGATACCTACACTTGTCAGAGCAAGTGCCATATAATTATCTTTCGTTCGATCTTTTTCATCCGACAATGTAATAAGGTTAGCAATAACATCACGAACATCACACACCTGATCTGCAACAGGTATAAGGCTAATCAATCCACCAACAATAATCTGAGACATGGAAGGGTCTTTATTAAAGTCACCTTTGAGCATTCCCCACAACCAGCTCCCTTGATCAGCAATTACTTTACTTGTGTTATAGCTACTTACCGCCTCATTGTAGTGAGCTTGTCCACTGTAAAATAATATCTTTTCCCACCATGATAAATTAGGGTCAGGTTTACTTGTATCGTATTCCATATAACCTTTATACATAGCTGGATTATCATTGAGATACTTTGCTAATTTTTCAGCACCATACCAAAACTGCTGTTGTATTTCAGTAGGTCGTTCTGCGATCTTTGACCAGAATTGTTGATTTTGAGGATTTGGCATAATTCTTTATTCCTCTTTTCCAGTCTTTGTGCTACTTCCAGATTGAATAAACCAGTCATCTATCTCTAAAGCTGGAAATTCATCTTTACTTTGGTCTTCCCCATATTGGATTTTGGCTCGTCCAGCAGGTACACCACTCACGATAGCTTTACCAGAAGCATCTAATTTTCCTTTACGGATAGAACCATCAGATAATAACACCTCATAATCAGCACCTTTAACAGGTGTTCCATCACTATGTAAATACTCTAATAATAAATCATCGGTTTTTGTTTCTAGTGCTGGTAAAGGAGGTAAAACATAATTTGCCTTTGTCCCCCCCATAAACAAATGTTGCCCAGCTTTCACCTCAAACTTACCACCAGTGACAGGGAAAATTCCCGAGCCATTAATCTTGAGTTGAGATCCACCCGCCGTGATAACAATTTCTTTAGAAGCACTAATTTCAATTTTATCTTCTGTAGAAATAATCTGAACTGCTTTACGGGCAATTAAATCTGCTCCATCGCCTTGTGCCTGTATTTCGACTTTACCTTTGCCTGCATACAGTCTTACCCCTTCTTGAGCCGCAAAAAGGCTAATTTTATTTTGGGCATGTGCGATCAGGTTCTTTTGAGTAGACAGATTAATGCTGTCTCCAGCAGTTTGGCTTAACTGAGCATCTGCGCTTAAGTGAATGTCTTCATTACTGGCTAAAGCGATACTGTTAGGTGCAGTTAATATCATCAAGGCTTGCTTAAAAGCAGCAGCTTTGTCTTGATCTTTTTCTTCAATTTGTTCTATGAACGTTTTTAAGTTCTCAAGCACTTCCAATGGATCAGTTTGCTGGTTTTTAGCAACTTCACTGAGTACCTTGGCATTGTTGAGGCCGCCTTCGATTTGTTGTTTGGCCTCGTTTGCGTCTAGGTGTACGCCTTGAGCTTGGTCCTGTTTGTAAGTACTAACGAGTAAACCACTACCTGCTCGAACCGCACCCCACTGGTCTGTTCTGAGTTCAAACCCTTCACCTCGGCCTTCACTCTCGGCCTTGTCTTTTGGATGGCTTAAGTTACCCAAGTTGAGCTGGCTGGCTGCATGGCTACTTTGTAGCTGGGCACTGATTTGCCCCGTAGTGTCATCAAAGCGTAGCTGGTTAAAGCCTTTACCATCGACTTCTTCGGAGCGAATGCCACTGAGCTTTTTAGTGTCAGGTAGCTGGCCTTTCTGGTCGAACTGGGTTGGGTGACGTTCAGCTTCGTGAATTCGACCCACCACAAACGGGCGGTCAATATTGCCATCAAAGAAATCAATCACAACGATCTCGCCCACGCGAGGTAAGAAGCGTGCGCCATAACCCGCACCTGCCCATGGGGTGAGTACGTCGACCCAAGCCGAGTCGGTGTCATTGTCGTTACTTCCTGCACCACCATCATGACTATGGTCATCAGTTCGAGTAAACAGGAAGCGGACTTTAATACGTCCCCATTGGTCAACATGAATGCTTTCGCCCTCTAACCCCACTACTCTAGCGCGCTGCGGGTAAGCGGCTGGTCGGTGTTCTAGCGGGTGATACTCAGGCACTGCTTTAATATTACGTCGAACGACATTTAGCTCAGCATAGTGGCGTTGTTCTGGGTTTTGCGTGTCGAGTTGGGCTGCCTTGAGCTTGTCTTTTGGTAATAAGCGCTCAAGTTGCTGTTGTAATTCTTTCGGTAAATTATTCTGGTTATAGTAATGCTTGCTTAAGATTAAGAACTCTTTGTCAGCACTGTCATGGCGCTCAAGCTCAGGATGATCATTCAGTTCAAACCAGTAACCCACTTGTGCATCGCGAACGTTTCCTGAGACCGTAAACTGTTTAGAACTCAGGTGATGGTAAGCATTAATGCGCTGGTTCAGCTGTTCAATCTGACTATTACCAGAAGCTGTGGCTTGATCTTCGCCTTTTAAGTCTTGCATCCAAGCGGGGCTGACGTGCCATGCATCTTCAAGGTTTAGGCTAGCATTGTCATAGTGTTCACTATGTTGCTGGGTGCCTTGTACGCTGCCACTGCCTTCTTCTTGTTGTAAGGCGTCGGCTTGCCAACGTTGCACATGAACTGAAGTTGGCTGTAAGCGACGCTCAGCTTTGACTTGGGTAATGGTATCGAACTGTTCTGTAGCACTGCTGCGTTGGTAGCGGAGGCTACGACGTTCAAGAGCTTGATAATTTTGGTTATCGTCAATTAAACGTAAGACTTGTGGCTGAATGGAAGCATTCGGGTCAACGACTAAAAGCTGCGATTCATCAACCAGCCAGTTAATGCCTTCGCTACGCCACAAACGGGTTAAAAAGTCATAATCACTTTCGTTTGACTGCATCACAAATGGGCGCACATCGTAGTCTTTAGTTAAGCCAGATGTGTCGAGCGTTAAGCTTGAGGCAAATAGCGGGCTTTTCCCCTGCCATTCTTTAAACAGAATTTCGCTAATATCCCGAACGCTTTTGTTCATGAATACGCGGCTATTGCGGCGTTTATGCCAGAGTGCGGTTGGGTCTTTTAAGGTGAGGTTATAAATGGTGAGTGAGCCGTCACTTTGCCCTTGGCTCGCTTCGGTAATAATGCCTGTGGTTCTAAAAAACTGGCCCAAGTCAGTGACCTGATCGATGACAACCTGACAGCCAATAAATTGTTTTAATGCAATATGCGCGTTTGTCGACAGACACAGTAGCTCAGCAACGCTGCCCTGATTGAGCGTATTTTCGCCTTCAATACGTTGTAAGAAGACTTGATTGTTTAATGATGGGTTGGAAAATTGCACATGAAGTACACGGTTCTGTGCAACCAAACCTAAACTATCTAAAATTTGAAATATTTTATGGGACATCATTATTATAAAACTGAGTCGTAATCATCGGTATTTTATAAAAAACAGACAGAATTGTCTATTTTTTATAAAGTAGATTAGTTTCCATAGCTTAAATACTTTTTTAGTTTATCTAAAAGAAAGACGGGCCACCAAGAAGTCTATAAATACTCGAGTTTTGGCCGGTAAATTAGAGGTATTAGCATAAAGCAATTGAATATTTTGTAACGGTAATGAGAAATCAGGAAACAAACGAATTAAGCGGTTTTGTTGAATATCTTCATTAACTAGCCATGCTGGGCAAATCGCAATACCTAATGATGAAAGAACCATTTGATGAATTGCTGTTACCGAGTTTGATTCATACTGACTTCGAATAAAAGGTAATGAATATTGCTCCCCTAAACTATTTTGCAAAATATATTGTGAATCTTGCCAATTTAATAAGGTGTGTCCAATCCAAGGAACATCTGCCAAATCGGATATATTTTCTACAGAATGGTTTTGTATAAATTGCGGAGTAGCCACAAGATAAATTGGATATTCTCCGATTTTTCGAGTTTTTAGAGATGAGCTTTTTAAATTTCCTAGCCGTATAACAAGGTCTAATTTTTCAGTAACTAAATCATCGAGAGATGAATTAAACGAATATTGTAAGCGTAAATGTGGATAAAGCCGACAAAATTCAGGAAGTAAAGGCAGAATAAAACGTTGACCAAATTCATTGGTTGATGAAAAACGTAAAGTGCCTGTAATGCTTGTGCCTAAATGTTGGCTTCGCTCAAAAGCCTCATCAATCTGAAGTTGGATTTGTTTAAAATCTTGATAAAAATGCTGGCCTATTTCAGTTAATGCAATATTACGGGTGTTTCGAATTAAGAGACTTGTATTTAACTGCTTTTCTAATTGTTTTATATCAATACTGACCATTGATCGGCTCAGTCCCAAAATTTCGGCAGCCTTAGTAAAAGATCCGGAATCAACAACTTGTAAAAAACTAGTAATTTGCTTGAGATTTTTTTGCACAATTCAGCCAATTGTTTGAAATTATTAAACAATGATTTTACTTCGCTTGCATCGACAATAAAAGAGCCGACTCTTACCCTGCCTGCACGGAGGTAGGTATGTCTTATCGATATAAAATAGCAACGGTGTTTTTACTTGGGTTCTTTATTGATTGCATTAACATTTTTATGTCAGCAATTGCTTTACCTAATATTGCATCATCATTTTCAGTCAGCCAATCTATGGTCGCTTGGGTAACAAATGCCTATATTCTCGGCCTCATTTTAATCATGCCCATGAGTTTATGGTTAGCCACCAAGTTAGGAAACCAAAAGTTATTGTGTTATTCGATGCTGTTATTTTCTATCAGCATTTGCTTTATTGGATTTAGTGAATCGATTTATAGCTTAATTTTTTGGCGTTTTATTCAAGGTATCGCTGGAGGTTTATTAATTCCAGTCGGCCAAGCTCTTGTCTATGCCTTATTCCCGAATCAAGAACGCCAACGCATTTCTACTATGATTATGGCAATTGCACTGATTGCACCAGCTTTTTCACCTGCCATTGGTGGCGTAATTATTGATTCATTGAGTTGGCGTTGGGTATTTTTTTCTAATCTTCCATTTTCTTTACTTGCCTCATTTCTAGCTTGGCTATGGGTTAAAAAAACAGAGAATGTATCTAGTGAAAGACCAGACATAAAAGGTTTGGTTATTTTTAATATAAGCCTGTTATGTTTGTTACTCTCATTTTCATTCTATGGTGATTATCACAATCTCACGTTGGCTGTAAGCAGTTTTCTAATTTCGGTGGGAATGCTTATTTTTTACATTCAACATTCGAAAAAAATCGATCATCTTATTCTTAATCTTCAGTTATTAAAAAATAAAAATTTACGCAATGCATTTATTGTCTATTACGCCGTTCCGGGTATTTTTACAGGTGTTAATTTACTTAATATTTTTAATTTACAGGTTAACCTTGGCTTTAACGCAAAACAAACTGGCTCATTCATGTTGCTCTATGCAGCAGGTGCGCTGGTGGCAATGATTAGCGGTGGCTTGCTCTATCAAAAAATAGGAAAGAAATATTTACTTATTATTGGCATTATCCTTCATAGCCTTGGAATCTTTTTCTTATTTTTTATTTCAAACACTAGCCCCATAAGCTTTTTAGTATTCGCCTATTTATTGATGGGTATGGGAGGCGGCTTAAGCGCCAATATTGCCCAAATTAGTTCGTTAATTGATTTTTCAGGCCAAGATTTATTACAAGGAAGTGTGCTCTGGAATATTAATCGACAAGTTTCATTTAGTGTCGGCACTGTTGTTCTCATTTCGATCTATAACTTGATGTCTGACTCAAGTGATCTGCTTCGCTATCAACATACATTTCTTGTTGCAGCAGTCCTCTGCTTACTTTCACTCATTCCCATTTTAAAAGAGAAAACCTATGTCTAACCAAATGTACAAAGCCGTTCAAAGCGTGATTGACCTACATGTTTTGATCGAAAATGTATTTACAGGCCAAAATGCACAGCAAAGCCTTAGCCCGCTTTTAGATAGCTTTGATCAAAATTTTAAAATGGTTACGGTTCAAGGCCAGAGTATTGGTTTCGCTGAAGTGAATAGTTTATTTAGTCAAAATGTTGGAAAGAAACCCACTTTAAAAATCAATATTCTTAAAAGCACAGCTTTATTCGAATTTGAAAATTATTGTTGGATGCAATATCAGGAACATCAGCAAACCAATGAAACCGAAACATTACGTACTTCCACAGCCTGCATTAAAGTAGAAGACGAAAAATGTTATTGGGTTTATTTACATGAAACTTTAGCCCCACTCGGAAAATAAGAATTAAGTCATATCACTCATCTTAAAGATGGC
>Ga0308161_1004276_pt1 | contig 13157 bp, 13 predicted proteins | sample PhyFR2_FD_201034 | JGI IMG/M metagenome (GOLD analysis project Ga0308161, IMG submission 201034) | Phyllosphere microbial communities from UC Gill Tract Community Farm, Albany, California, United States - DLSLF.R2 | ecosystem: Host-associated > Plants > Phyllosphere > Unclassified | place: USA...
ATCCGCCGCGCCGCACCGAAGAATTGAATGTAATGAACTGAAGCCGACAATTCCATGAACCCTTCATCGCTCACGCCGTCCGAATATATACCGGCCCCGGCCGCCCTCCATTCCGCCCGCCTGCTCATTGCCGGCGACATCATGCTGGACCGTTACTGGTTTGGTGAAGTCAGCCGCATCTCGCCCGAGGCGCCGGTGCCGGTCGTGCGCGTGCAGCGACGGGAAGAGCGCCTGGGTGGCGCGGCCAATGTGGCCCGTAATGCCAGTGCGCTTGGCGCACAAACTGGCCTGATGGGCGTGGTCGGTGACGACGAGGCCGCTGCGATTGTCGAGCGCATGCTGAAAGAAACAGGCACGGCAAGCTACCTGAACCACGACCCGGCGATCTCCACCATCATCAAGCTGCGTGTCATCGGTCGCCAGCAGCAGTTGCTGCGCATCGACTTCGAAGAGGCGCCGAGCGACATCGTTCTGCGCGACAAGCTCAGCAAGTTCAACGCGCTCTTGCCCGAGTACGACATCGTGGTGCTGTCCGACTATGCCAAAGGCGCCCTGGTCAATGTGGCGGCCATGATCAAGGCGGCGCGCAGCCAGGGAAAGAAGGTGCTGGTCGACCCCAAGGGAGATGATTTCTCGCCGTATGCCGGCGCTTCGCTGCTCACGCCCAACCGGGCCGAACTGCAGCATATCGTGGGCAGCTGGAAGACCGAGGAGCAACTGACCGTCAAGGCGCAGAACCTGCGGGAAGAGCTTGCCCTGGAAGCCCTGCTGGTAACCCGTTCGGAAGAGGGCATGACGCTCTACACCGCCGCCAGCGTCAGGCATTTCCCCGCCATGGCGCGCGAAGTGTATGACGTGTCCGGCGCGGGCGACACCGTCATTGCCACGCTGGCCAGCATGCTCGGTGCTCAGGTGCCGCTGGAAGATGCGGTGGAGATCGCTAACCGGGCAGGCGGTATCGTGGTGGGCAAGCTGGGTACGGCGACTGTCACCCGGGAAGAATTGTTCGGGTTCTGACTGCGGCACTGTCAACCGCAAGCAGCTTGAGCCGTTAAGGCGGGCAGACATGGATCATGTCCGAATCACATTGGTCGTATGAAGTGCTTTCGGAGTATCGTTATGTTCAAAAAAATCCTGCTGTCTCTCGTTTTCTGCCTGTCAGCCATGAGCGCCGCTTTCGCGGCCGACGTGGACATCAACAAGGCCGATCAAGCCGCGCTGGATGGTGTTAAAGGGATCGGTCCATCGCTCTCCAAGGCTATTGTGGAGGAGCGCAAGAAGGGTGATTTCAAGGACTGGTCCGACGTTGAAAAGCGGGTCAAGGGCGTGAAGGAGAAAAAGGCTGTAAAACTCTCCGAAGCCGGGCTGCGCGTCAACGGGCAGGCAATTGGGAAAAGTACGGCAGCGCCGGCCGGCAAGACGGTCAAGAAGGAAGAGGCCAAGAAGTCCTGATCGAAGCAGTGAATGGTGTACCAGCCCCGCGCATGCGGGGTTTTTTCATGGGCAGGCATCCTTTCCGGCTCGCACAGGCTTTCTGCGGTCGGTGGCGTCTCCGATTAAAATGGTGTTTTATTTAACGTGGATGCACACCACCATGCACTATCCCACCATCGAAGACACCGTAGGCAATACCCCCCTGGTCCAGTTGAAGCGCATACCAGGAGAAGAGGCTGCCCGGCGCAACAATGTCATTCTGGGCAAGCTGGAAGGCAATAACCCCGCAGGCTCCGTGAAGGACAGGCCAGCACTCGCGATGATCAAGGGCGCCGAGGAGCGCGGCGAGATCAAGCCTGGCGACACGCTGATTGAAGCGACCAGCGGCAACACCGGCATTGCGCTGGCAATGGCCGCCTCGATGCGCGGGTACAAGATGGTGCTCCTGATGCCCGAGAATCTCAGTCTTGAGCGTCGCCAGAGCATGGCGGCATATGGGGCGCAGATCATCCTGACGCCCAAGACCGGCGGCATGGAATACGCTCGCGACCTTGCAGAGCAGATGCAAAAGGAAGGGCAGGGCATCATTCTCGACCAGTTCGCGAATCCGGATAATCCGCGCTCGCACTATGAAACGACTGGCCCGGAAATCTGGCGCGACACCAAGGGAGAGATCACCCATTTTGTCAGTGCCATGGGCACCACCGGCACCATCATGGGCGTATCGCACTATCTGAAGGAAATGAACCCGGAGGTTCGCATCATCGGCGCCCAGCCCGAGGAAGGTTCCCAGATTCCCGGAATCCGGAAATGGCCGGAAGCCTATCTGCCGAAAATCTTCGACCGTTCAAGGGTTGATCAGGTGGAAAATGTCAGCCAGGCGGCAGCGGAGCACATGGCGCGCCGCATGGCGATTGAAGAAGGAATTTTTTGCGGAATTTCGGCTGCCGGCGCTTGCGAGGTAGCCTTGCGCCTTTCTCAGACAGTTGAAAACGCCACGATCGTGTTCATCGTCTGCGACCGAGGCGATCGTTACCTCTCTACCGGCGTGTTTCCTGCCTGAGGCTGGAAGCTTGAGCCTGTTATGGACTTCAGGCGGAAGCGTGGAAGCCGGGATCCGTAACAGGCTCTGATTTTCAACGCAGCGTCAGTCGTCCGACGCGGTATCGGAAGCGGCGTTCTTGGGCTTGAACTGTTTGTCGCTGATGCGGAATTTCTCGCGGCGATCGCCCATCAGAATGCGCAGTTCACGGATGGTGAGATCGCTGACTTCATGCATGCGGATCAGGAGCGATGCGCCTACCGGCAGGCGGCGATGCCGGATCTTGCTGATCACGGGCGGTGCAACTTCGAGAGCCCGGGAAAGGGCGGCGTCATTTTTCAGGTTCAGCCTTTCAATCAGCGAGTCCAGCAGGTTGTTCGGATCGTAACCGGCGGGCTCATTGAGCAGGTTGGCTGGTTGTTCATGAGGATTATTCATGGTCGGTATGACTTCCATGGTACTAGGTCAAGGACGGGAAAGGCGTTAGTGACGCGGAATGTCTTTCTGGTCCACAAGGCGCCAGTATTTAATAAACTGACAATTCGTTAGTGCAATATGCCGACGGATAATTTCGTGCAAACGCCAAGTTTCTCAAAAAAATAGAAAAAAAGAAATAATTTTCCTTAAAGAAACCAGCTGCTGGCTTACTGATGAGTCAGGATGGGTTCTGGCCGGGATTTTATCCAAGGCTTTAATCCTTGTCACGAAAAGCGGCTAAGTATTTTGCAATTGCTGAGGCAATTGCAAGGTATTGATAAATATGAGAAATATCTCACCTATCATCGAACAAACACGCGCGTTTTTTTAGGTTTGTTCGTTTTTGTTGAATAAGGCATCCCAACCGCTGCGGCCGAGCTTCTCCAGCGTGGCGATGTTTCTCTTGTAAATATCATCCGGATCCGGATAGGCCGCGACAGCGCGCGTGATGCTGTCTTCACGCAGCAAATGCAGGATCGGATAGGGCGAGCGGTTGGTAAAGTTGGCGATGTCGTCCCTGTGGGCATCGGCAAACTGGTAATCGGGGTGGAAACTGGCGATCTGGATTTCTCCCTCCATCCCCAGGCTGGACAGGATCAGTTCGGCAATGCCAAGAAATTCATTGTATTCGGTGAAATCCTGCAGTATCCACGGATGGATCAGCAAGGTGGTGTCGGTGACAGCCGGGTCGCAGTCATGCAGGTGCTGCAGTGCCTGCGTCAGGTCACGAACCAGTTGCTCCGGTTCCGTCGCTTCGCTGACGGCGTAGCGGATCTGGCCCCGGTTGTGAACTGCCTTGGCAAAGGGACAGAGGTTGAGCCCGATCACGGCGCGTTCCAGCCAGGTTGAAACCGCATTGATTACGTCCTGATGCGAGCCGGAATGAGTGGTCGTCATGTTTTTTTCATGCAAGAACAGCCGTGCGTGCTTTCGCATCGCGCTGATCGGCTATTCTTGCGCTCCTTGGAAAATGTTTGGACCTGAATTATGGCCTTGAAGTCAACGATTTATAAAGCCGACCTGCAGATTGCAGACATGGATCGGCATTACTACCAGGATCACAGCCTGACATTGGCGCGGCATCCATCCGAAACCGATGAACGCCTGATGGTCAGGCTGCTTGCCTTTGTGAGGCACGCCAGCGAATCGCTGATGTTTGCAAAGGGATTGTCCGATGTCGATGAGCCGGATCTGTGGCAGAAGGACCTGACCGGCGCGATCGACCTCTGGATCGACGTTGGCCAGCCGGATGAACGTCGCATGCTCAAGGCCTGCGGCCGCGCCAGCCAGGTGGTGGTGTACAGCTACAGCAGCACCAGCGCGATATGGTGGGGACAGATGGGTAGCCGCGTGGAGCGGGCGCGCAATCTGTCGGTCTACAACCTGGCCAGCGAAACCAGCCTGGCGCTGGAGGCCATGGCCAGCCGCAGCATGCAGTTGCAGTGCACGGTACAGGATGGCCAGATCTGGATCAGCAACGGCAGCGAGCCGCTGCAGGTCGACTTCACGCTGCTCAAGGCGCCCGGCTAGCTTGCCCGCGCCGCCTGGTGCCGAGCCAGATGCAGGCCAGCGCCGGAACCCCGAGCGCGATGGCGGCCAGCAGATCCCAGCCGCCATCGCCGACCAGGCCTGCGATCAGGCCTGCGAGCGTCGAGACCGCGATCGCAATCGGCCAACCCCACATTTGCAGGAACGAGCGCTTCATCGGCTTTCCCTGGAAAGCAGCGGCGATTGCGCCGGCGCGCCGCGCGGCATGCTCCCCGGCTGTGCTTGCCTGCTGTTTTCTGCCGTACGGGTGCCGCGGCGCAGCCAGAGATACAGCCCGCTGCCGAGCACGATGATGGTGGCGAGATCGAGCAGCGCCCAGAGTATCTGCATCGTCGTGCCGCCATAGTCGCCGAAGTGCAGCGGCTGGGACAGCAGCAGGGCCGTCACGTACCACGGCAGTGCGCGGCTGTCCGTCACCTGCGCGGTCTGGGCATCCACCAGTACCGGCTTGAACAGGCGTGCGGTCAGCGGCGATTCGCCGCGCAGGAAAACGCCGTAATGGTGCGGGCTGGAAAACGAGGTGCCGGGGAAGGCGATGAAGCGGATCTTCATTTCCGGCTCCAGCGCCGTCGCCGCATCGACCGCCGCCTGCAGCGAACCCATGCGCGCCGGCGGCGGCAGCCCCTTGTACTGCGAGGTCATCTCGCTGACCTGGTCGGAACGCCACAGGTCGATCAGCGGGTCGGCCAGGGTGTTGATGATGCCGGTCAGCGTGACCACCGATGCCCACGCCAGCGTCACGATGCCCAGCATGTTGTGCATGTCCAGCCAGCGCGTGCGCGGCGTGCGGTCGCGCCGGACCGTGCCGAAGTCCAGCTTGCGCATGAAAGGCGCGTACAGCACCACGCCGGACACGATGGCCACCATCAGCAGCACGCCCATGAATCCGAGGAACAGGGTGCCGGGCAGTCCGGCGAACAGGTCCACATGCAGGCTGTGCATGACGTGCATGAAGCCTTCGTCCAGCTTGGGTTCGGCCAGCGGCTGGCCGGTGCGGGCGTCAACCGCCACCTGTTTCAGGTCCTTGTCCGAAGTGGGCGTATCGGCCAGCGTCACATACCAGACCCGGTCATCGTCGGGCTCCTGGGAAACAAACATGCCCTGCTTGCCGGGATGGCGGGCAATCGCCGTTTCCATTACCCGGTCCAGGCTGATGCGCGGCGTGGCTGCCGGCAGTTCAGGCGCTTCGACCTCCGTGCCCAGCAGATGGCCGATTTCATGATGGAAGATCAGCGGCAGGCCCGTCAGGCAGAGCAGGAGCATGAACAGGGTGCAGATCAGGCTGCTCCATTTATGGATCCAGGACCAGCGGCGGATGGCGGTGGGTGTCATTGGGTTTTGGAAATTTTATGTGCGTTCACCGCAACATTGGCGATAGAAAGTGATTGCCAACATCAAATGCGTTCATGCAATAATAATCATTCTCATTTACATTTACAATTGTTGCATTATTAACCAGGTCAACTTTTCATGTCCGCTTTTCAATTCCAACGTTCCAGAATCAGCCTGGCCGTATTGATGACGCTGTGTGCCAGCGCGCATGCCCAATCGCAGGAAACCGCCGCGACGCAGACCCTGCCCACGGTCAATGTCAATGCCTCCGCCGATGCATCCGCCGGCGGCCTGCCGGCCGAGTACGCCGGCGGCCAGGTGGCGCGCGGCGCGCGTCTGGGCCTTTTGGGCAACGTCGACCAGATGAACGCGCCGTTCAGCAGCACTGCCTACACCCAGGCGCTGATCCAGGACCAGCAGGCGCGCAGCGTGGCGGACGTGCTGCAAAATGATCCGACGGTGCGGGTAGCGCGCGGTTTCGGCAACTACCAGGAGCTGTACATGATCCGCGGCTTCCCGGTCAATTCCGATGACCTGGCCTACAACGGACTGTATGGCCTGTTGCCGCGCCAGTTCGTGGCGACCGAACTGCTGGAACGGGTGGAAGTCCTGCGTGGCGCGAACACCTTCATCAATGGCGCAACGCCGGGCGGCGGCGGCATTGGCGGCGTGATCAACCTGGTGCCCAAGCGCGCACCGAACACGCCCCTGACCCAGGTCACTGCCGGCGTCGACAGCGGCGGCCAGGGCTACCTGGCAACCGACCTTGCCCGCCGGTTCGGCGAGGACAATGCCACTGGGGTCCGCCTGAACCTGGTGCGCCGCGACGGCAATACCGCGATCGACCGGGAAAAGCGTGAACTGAGCGTGGCTTCGCTGGGCCTGGATCACCGCGGCCGGGATTTCCGCCTGTCCGCCGATGTCGGCTTCCAGGAACACAACCTGAAGCAGGCGCGCCCCAGCGTGCGGCTGGACGCCGGCGTGCCGGTGCCGGACGCACCGAATGCCTCGTCCAACTTCGCACAGCCATGGTCGTATTCGAACGAACGTGACACCTTCGGCACGGTGCGCGGCGAATTCGACCTGTCGCCGGATGTCACCGCGTGGGCCGCCGCCGGCGCGCGCCACGGCACCGAGCGCAACAGCCTGGCCAATCCCACGGTGATCAACGCCGCCGGCGACACCAGCACCTACCGTTTCGACAATGCCCGGCGCGACACGGTGCGCACCGGTGAAATCGGTATCCGCGGCAAGCTGCGTACCGGCGACATCGGCCATACGCTGAGCGCCACCGCCTCCAGCTTCGACCAGAAGGCGCGCAATGCCTATGGCCTGAGCGACTTCAGCGGCTTTGCATCCAGCCTGTATGCACCGGTAGCAGTCGGAGCGCCGGCATTGAACCTGCCTACCGCTGGTGCGTTCGGCAATCCCTTGCTCACGCAGCGCACCGAGTTGTCCAGCGTTGCGCTGGCCGACACGATGTCGTTCGCGCAGGAGCGGGTGCTGGTCACCGTCGGCGCACGCCACCAGAACATCAAGGAACGCACCTACGACTACGCCACCGGCGCGCAGAACGGCAGCTACGACAAGAGCGCGGTGACGCCAATCGCCGGCCTGGTGGTCAAGCCGATGCAGAACCTGTCGCTGTATGCGAACTATGTGGAAGCCCTGACACGCGGCGCGGTGGCGGGCGGCACCGTGCGCAACGCCGGTGAAGTGTTTTCCCCGTACCGTTCGCGGCAAAAGGAAATCGGCGCGAAATACGATGCCGGTCAGTATGGCGTGACCCTGGCGCTGTTCTCCACCTCGCAGCCGATGGGCATGATCAACAACGCCACCAACCTGTTCGGCATCGATGGCGAGCAGCGTAACCGCGGCGCCGAACTGACGGTATATGGCGCGCCGATGCGCGGCCTGCGCCTGCTGGGTGGCCTTACCCTGCTCGACGCGGAACAGAGAAAGACCGCCGACGGCGTCAATGATGGCCGCGACGTGATCGGCGCGCCCAAGCTGCAGGCCAACCTGGGCGCGGAATGGGATGTGCCCGGCGTGCGTGGCCTGGCGCTGAATGGCCGCATGCTGCATACCGCTTCGCAATACGCCGATGCGGCCAATACGCAGAAGCTGCCGTCCTGGAACCGTTTCGATGCCGGCGTGCGCTATGTGACGAACTGGGGCAAGCAGGCAGTCACGCTGCGCGGCCAGATCGAGAACCTGACCGACCGGGATTACTGGGCATCGGCCGGCGGCTATCCGGGCCAGGGTTACCTGGTGCTGGGCGCGCCGCGCACGCTGACGGTGTCGGCGACGATCGATTTCTGATCGCTCATGTGAATCCGCCCCGCCATGGCAATCCATGGCGGGGCGGGCTTGGTGTGTTTCAGTATTTGCCTTGCCGGTGTCGTCTCCGCGGCGCCGGCAGGGCGGCATCGATATCAGTCTTCCTTCTCGCCCATCTGCGATTGCAGGTAGTTCTGCAGCCCGATGTCCTGCATCAGGCGTTCCTGGGTTTCCAGCCAGTCGATCGCGTATTCGCAGTGTTCCAGCAGTTCTTCCAGCAGGTCGCGGGTCACGTAGTCCTGGGTGGATTCGCACAGGGCGATCGCCTGGGTCAGCACCGGATGGAAGCTGCGCTCGTATTGCAGGTCGCAATTGAGGCATTCGGCCGGGTCCTCGCCGATCAGCAGCTTGCCCAGATCCTGCAGGTTGGGCAGGCCATCGAGGAACAGGATGCGCTCGATGAGCTTGTCGGCTTCCTTCATCACCCGGATCGACTGCTTGTATTCATACTTGTCCAGCCGCTCCAGCCCCCAGTTGCGGAACATGCGCGCATGCAGGAAGTACTGGTTGATGGCGGTGAGTTCGTTCTTGAGGACCTGGTTGAGCGTGCTCAGGACCTGGGGATTGCCTTTCATGTTCTTTTCTCCTGTTTAAGTGGGGGAGGACGCATCCATCTGGCTCTGCTGGTAATTCTGCAGGCCGACCAGCCTGATCAGTTCCATATGCTGTTCCAGCCAGTAGGCATGATCCATCTCGGTGTCTTCGAGTTGCACCAGAAGCATGTCGCGGGTGACGTAGTCCTTCACGCTCTCGCAGGCGGCGATGGCCTTTCGCAGTGCGTCGGCGACATGGTATTCCAGGTCGAGATCGGCCTGCAGCATGTCGGGCACGGTGCGGCCGATGTTGAGCGGGTCGCGCTTGCTGAGGTCGGGCGTGCCGTTGAGAAACAGGATGCGCTGGATCAGCGCGCGCGCATGCTGGCGTTCATGGTCGGACTCATGCAGGCTCATGTCGGCCAGGCGGTTCAGGCCGAGATGCCGGTAGATCTCGCCATGGATCAGGTATTGATCGACCGCGGTGAGTTCGCCGGTGAGCAAACTGTTCAGGATACCGATGATTGCTGTATCACCCTGCATAACACTCTCCACCTTGAAATGACGACATGGACATGTTGCGGCCGATCCAGGATCGGGCAACGCCGGTATTGTAATTGCTGGAGCGCGGCGCATTGCGCCAAAGCGCAAGGAAGCTTGCGTAAGCCCGTGCGTTTGCGATCTTGAGGCACCGCGCAATACCGCTTATCGCTTCAGATAATTAAAAATTCGCACGTATGTACAGGAAATTCTTTTGAAGCAATTTCTTTGGTGACGGCCTTGGCGACGCTGTTCAAATACCGCGCGCGGTGCGGACTGCCCGCCCCAAGTCGATGACCGACATCGCGTAAAAGAAGCTGCGGTTGTACTGGGTAATGGCAAAGAAATTGTTGGCGCCCAGCCAGTATTCGGTAGGCGCGGCGCCGTTTTGCAGATCGACCAGGCCGAACAGCATGTCGCTGGGCGGCTCCACCGGCGTCTGGACGCCGGCCGCGCGAATCTCATCCAGGCGGAACTTGGCCTGTAGTCCCTGGTTCAGGAACATTTCCCAGCCGCTTCCCGATGATGCGTCGAGCGCGGCCGGGAACACGGTGGGTTCGCCCCGCTTCCAGCCATGCTGGACCAGGAAGTTGGCAATGCTGCCGATGGCGTCGACGGGCGAATTGCGCAGATCGATTCTGCCGTCGCCATCGAAATCGACCGCGTACCTCCGGATGCTGCCCGGCATGAACTGCGGCCAGCCTACGGCGCCGGCATAGGAGCCGCGCAGCGAAAACGGATCGATGCCGCTGTCGCGTGCAAACAGCAGGGTGTTGGCGAGCTCGCCGCGGAAATAGTCCATGCGGGCTTGCCGGGTGGGCGTGTCCGGATAGGCAAAGGCCAGCGTGGTGATGGCGTCCATCACGCGGAAATTGCCAGTGTTGCGGCCATAGACGGTTTCCACGCCAAGGATGCCGACGATGATCTCGGCCGGCACGCCGAACTGTTCTTCCGCGCGCCGCAGCGCGTCGGCATGCTCGTTCCAGAAACTGACGCCGGCATTGATGCGCACCGGCTCGACGAAGCGGGCGCGGTAGGCCGCCCAGTTCTTCGGCTTGCTGGCCGGCGCCGGCTTCATCAGCTGGATGGCGCTATCGACGAAACGCACTTTCGACAGCGTGCCTTCCAGCTCGGCGCGGGAGTAGCCGTGCCGGGCCACCATGTCGTCGATGAAGGCGCTGACTTCGCGCCATTGGGCAAAGCTGGCGAACTCGCCGGCGTCGTCCGCTGCGACGGCCGGCTTGCGCGCCTTGGCCGCGCGCTGCGCGGGTTCTGCAGCCATGGTGTGGCAGCCGCTGAGAAAAGTGGAAGCAAGAAACAGGGAAAGAAAAAGCCGGGTGCAAGTCATCTGGATTGAATCAGTAAGTTCTTGAGTTGTTGGATCGGTGTGCCATAGCCAGTGCGACGCAGCGCATCGACCGTGGCTGGAGAGCCGTAACGTATTGTCTCGTAAAGTTCGAGGAAGGCCAGCACGGCAAGCCGGCGCTCCGCCGACAATCCGCTCTGCTGCAGGCGTTTGCGGTATGCCAGCGGCCCTTCGTGGGCTGCGCGCGGCAAGCCCTGGCGCGCCATTTCCTCGCACAGCCTGCGATACAGCATGTCGGCCGGGTCAGTCTTTTCACGGTGGCGGATCAGGGGCAGCGCAACCAGCGCGGTCACTGCCGCGCCCAAAGTCAGCACCAGGATTGCCAGCGTGCTCCAGTCGGGGTTGTCGATGCCCAGCGACTGCAGGAAACCGCGCTGCTTCGCCGGGGTGTAGTTCAGCACCCACTGGTTCCAGGCATTATCGATCGCGTCCCGGTTGTCGCGCAGCTTGCGCAGCGCCGTCAGCCAGGGACCCTGCGGCCCTTGCAGGGACCAGAAATTGCCGAATGCGCCCGGCGCCAGCGCCGCCGACAGATTGCGCTCGACGCGGTCCGGCGCCACGGCGGCGGTAGGGTCCACGCGAACCCAGCCGCGTCCGGCCAGCCAGACTTCGGCCCAGGCATGCGCGTCCGATTGTCGAACAGTCAGATAGCCATCGACCTTGTTCAGTTCCCCGCCCTGGTAACCCGTGACGACCCGCGCCGGGATGTCGAGGATGCGCATCAGCACCACGAAGGCGCCGGCATAGTGTTCGCAGAATCCAGCCCGGGTGGCAAACAGGAATTCATCCACCGCATGCCTGCCCAGCGTGGGCGGACGCAGGGTATAGCGGAAATTCTGCTCGCGAAACATCTGCAGCACCGCGTTGACCATTTCCATGTCGCTGGAGGACCGGGCCCGCAGACGGGTAGCGAATTCATGGGTTTGGGGGTTGTAGCCTGGCGGCAGATCCATCCAGTCGCGCAGCGTCATCGGCGATTCATTGGCCTGCAGCCGGTAGGTCAGTGAGGAAACGGCGTCGTAGCGTACGCGCTGGCCGATCGGCTGGCTGGCCAGCAGTTGGAAGTCCGGCTGTATCCGTACCGGATTGTTTTCCAGTTGCGGCGGTCCGGCCGGCAGGTCGAGCGCGAACAGCGAACGCCGGCCGCTGGCTTCCAGGGTGACCTGGTAACGCACCGCCTTGCCGCGGCCAAGCACCTGGCGCGAGGAGGGTGATGCGTTCGTCAGCGGCGTCCAGCGGCGTCCGTCGTACTGGCCCAGTACCGGGCCGCGCCAGTACAGCGCCGACGGAGGCGGTGCGGCGTCGTCGAAGCGCACGCGAAAGGCGATTTCCGGCGACAGCGTCAATTCGGAAATGCTGCCCGGCTCCATGCTGTCGGAAAGGCCGGTGCCGTTGCGCACCGCATCCTGCGGCATGCCCCAGAGCGGCCCCTGTATGCGCGGGAAAAACACGAACAGCACCACGGCCAGCGGCGCGGCCAGCAGGAACAGCTGGGATGCGGCCGCCAGGCGCTTGCGCAGAGGCGGATGAACGCCCGTGTATTGAAAGGACATCAGCGCCATCAGGATTGCAATCACGCCGGCGCTGGCCAGCAGTGCGCTGGCGATGGTCTGCGAATAGAAGAAGGTGGTCAGCAGCACGAAAAAGCTGAGGAAGGTGACCACGAACAGATCGCGCCGCGCCCGCATCTCCAACAGTTTCAGCGCCAGCAGCAGCACCAGCATGCACACGCCCGCCTCGCGCCCTAGATAGGTGCCGTAGCTGCCATACACGCCCAGCATCAGCAGCGCCACCACCGGCAGCAGCAGGAGGCGCGGCGGCATGCGGTTGCCGTGGAAGGTGATCCAGCCGCGCCACAGCAGCAACGCAGCCGCCGCCAGGCTGGCCCAGGCCGGCAGGTGCCAGGCATGCGGCATCATCACCAGCGCGCAGGCGCCGAGCAGCAGCAGGGTGTCGGACTTTTCGCGCGGCAGGCCGCGCATCAGGCGTTCGTGCCATGTCCCCATGCGCGCAGCGGGGCGGTTCATGATTCCTGCCCGTACAGCGCAAGCGCGCGCAGGCAGCTTTCGCGGTGCGCGCCGCCCAGCGCGGACGGATGGCTTGCCGCTCCCAGGCGAAATGCGTAGGGCAGGCCGCGTGCCTCGGCTTCCAGCACCCAGCGCGTCATGCGGGAAAGCCTGGCCTCGGTATCCATGGCAACGGGCAGGGCGGCGAAGTCGATGCGCATCTCGCTGGCGGCGCCGCCTTCGAAATGCTTGCTGACCAGTGCGCCGTCATTGCCCAGGCGTGCAATCTGGCGCCATGCCAGCCGCTTCATCGAGTCGCCGGTCTGGTAGGCGCGCACGCCGGCAAAATCGTCCTCGCCGCCGACGCCATGGCCCTCGTTCAATAAGGCTTCGGCAAGCGGCAGCGGCGGCGCATGGTCTTCCGGGCGCGGATAGACCAGCACCTTCTGTTCCGGCTGCCAGTAGCTCCAGGCGCGCAGCAGCCCGAGCGGAAAGCTGGTGTGCAGCCGGATGCGCGGCGCGGCCAGCCAGCCGCGATG
>Ga0308161_1004277_pt1 | contig 13157 bp, 12 predicted proteins | sample PhyFR2_FD_201034 | JGI IMG/M metagenome (GOLD analysis project Ga0308161, IMG submission 201034) | Phyllosphere microbial communities from UC Gill Tract Community Farm, Albany, California, United States - DLSLF.R2 | ecosystem: Host-associated > Plants > Phyllosphere > Unclassified | place: USA...
GAGTCTCCCTGTCACGGCTCATGCGGCTTTCACGGCTGCGCGCGTCATTGGCGCGTGGCAGTTCGATTGTGGGCGCCGGTTCCACGGTCGGCGCAGGCGCCGCGCTTGGGGCCGGCGCAGGGGAACGTGCGGCGCCGTCGGCAGCCGCCTGGCTGATCAGCTTGTCCAGAGGCAAATACATCAGGTTATTGCTGGAACGGGAGTCAACCATGAGCTTTGTCGTGTTGGAAAAAATCTGTTGCATGACGTCGAGATACATCCTGTCGCGCGTGACGGCCGGCGCCTTCTGGTACTCGACCAGCACCTGCTTGAAGCGCGCCGCCTCGCCCTCGGCGTTGGCGATGATGCGGGCACGATATCCCTCGGATTCCTGCGCCAGCCGCGACGCCGCGCCGCGTGCCTTCGGCACCACGTCGTTGGCATAGGCCTGGCCTTCATTCTTCAGGCGCTCGCGGTCCTGTCCTGCCTTGACCGCGTCGTCGAAGGCCGCCTGCACCTGCTCCGGCGGCTGCACGCCCTGCATGGTGACATTGGTGATCTGCACGCCGGCCTTGTAACGGTCAAGGATCTGCTGCATCAGCTGGCTGACCTCGAAGGCCACCTTTTCCCGGCCTTCATACAGCACGAAATCCATCTTGCTCTTGCCGACGATTTCCCGGATGGCGGTTTCAGCCACCTGCTTGACCGTCTCTTCCTGGTCGCGCAGGTTGAATACCCATTCGGAAGCGTTCTTGAGCTTGTATTGCACCGCAAACTGGATGTCGATGATGTTCTCGTCGTCGGTCAGCATCAGCGACTCGCGCGCCACCTTGTTGCGCACGCTGGAACGGTAACCCACTTCCACCGTGCGCACCGTCGATACGTTGACGATTTCGTGGCTCTGGATCGGCGACGGCCAGCGCCAGTTGAAACCGGCGGGAGTCATGTGGCTGTAGCGCCCGAAGGTCATCACGACGCCGGTCTGGCCTTCCTGAACGATGAAGAAACCGCTGATCAGCCAGAGGAAGAGAATGATGGCGCCAACGATGCCCGCGCCGATGCCGGCGCCGCGCATGTCGGGCCGGAAGCCATCGCCGCCACCGCCGCCGCTGCCGCCACCGCCGCGCCTGCCGAACAGGCGGTTGATGCGCTGGTTGAAGTCGCGCCAGAGTTGATCGAGGTCTGGCGGACCGTCGCTGGGACGCTTGTTGTCCTGGTTCTGGGGCGGCTCGTTGTTATCCGAGCCACGCCCCCAGCGCGGATCATTCAGCGAAAATTTAAGGCCGATCTTCTTCAATAAGGGTACAGGCATGCTGTCGCAATCCGGCTTAAAAGTTATAAATTTGTGTGCTGATCGGGCGCGCTGAATCGCACGTCTTCCTCATCGGACGACTGCTGCGCCCCGGCTTGCATGGCATGCTCGCCGACTGCGAATTCCCCTATCGCCTCCCGCAACAAGTCGATGCCGGCGCCGGTCTGGGCGCTGATGAAAACCCGGCGGATTTTATCATATTCATTACGTTCGACCGCCGGCTCCAGGCCAGCCGCGTCGATCTTGTTCCAGACCAGAATCTGGGGAATCCGGTCGGCGCCAATCTCGCGCAACACCGCGTTCACCTCTTCCACCTGCTCCAGCCGCGTCGGGCTGGAAGCATCCACCACGTGCAGCAGCAGGTCGGCGCGTATGGTTTCCTCCAGGGTGGCTCGGAAAGCCGCCACCAGCTGGTGCGGCAGTTCACGGATGAAGCCGACCGTGTCCGAGATCACGACGCTGCCCGCCTCGCCCAGATAGATCCGGCGCGAGGTGGTGTCCAGCGTGGCGAACAGCTGGTCGGCCGCATACACCTGGGCCTTGGTCATCGCATTGAACAGCGTCGACTTGCCGGCATTGGTATAACCCACCAGCGACACCGACAGCGTATTGCTGCGGCCGCGCGCCCGGCGCTGGGTTTCATGCTGACGCTGCAGCTTCTTCAGCTTGGCGCGCAGCGCCTTGACCCGCTCGCCGATCAGCCGGCGGTCGGTCTCGAGCTGGGTTTCGCCCGGACCACGCAAGCCGATACCGCCTTTTTGCCGCTCCAGGTGGGTCCAGCCGCGGATCAGGCGGGTGGCCAGATGCTGCAACTGGGCCAGTTCGACCTGCACCTTGCCCTCGTGGCTCTGGGCGCGCTGCGCAAAGATATCGAGGATGAGGCTGGTACGATCCACCACGCGCACCTTCAGCACCCGCTCGAGGTTACGCTGCTGGGCAGGCGACAGCGCATGGTTGAAGATAACGAGATCGAGGTTGCCGTCCTGGACGGCCTGGGCGATTTCCTGCGCCTTGCCCGAACCCACATACAGCGCGGGATCGGGACTGGCGCGCTTGCCTACGATGGTGAGCACCGGCTCGGCGCCCGCGGAACTGGATAACAGGCCGAGTTCTTCCAGGCTGGCGGCAAACTCCCCTTTGCCAAAATCAACGCCAACAAGTGCGGCACGCATGTCAGCAGCCATCCGCAGGACTGGCAGTATGCAAGGCGTTATTCAGCGTCGGACTCCAGGTTGAGGTTGACGGCACGTGCCGGCACGACGGTGGAAATGGCGTGTTTGTAGACCATCTGGGTCACGGTGTTGCGAAGCAGAACGACGTACTGGTCGAATGATTCGATGTGTCCCTGAAGTTTGATCCCGTTGACCAGGTAGATCGAAACGGGGACGTGCTCTTTGCGCAAGGCGTTGAGGAAGGGGTCTTGTAACAGTTGCCCTTTGTTGCTCATGAAAGCTCCATTGTGTTGTTGTGATGAGGAGTTGGAGGCAACTCGACCATATTCAAGTAGCGCGTTGCCGCGATGAATCCCGAATGTAATCGATTTCCCTGAGTATTGCCAAATCAATAGCGTTTTTAATCGGATTTCGCAAACGGATTTTTACCGGAACGCAGTTCTATACGCAGTGGAGTGCCGACCAGTGAAAAAGTTTCGCGGAAGTGCTTCTCCAGGTAGCGCTTGTAGTTTGCGTCAATCGCGTCGAGCGCATTGCCGTGGATGACGATGACGGGCGGATTCTGGCCGCCCTGGTGGGCATAACGCAGCTTGGGCCGGATCGAGCCCTTGCGGCGCGGTTGCTGGTGCTCGACCGCTTCCAGCAAGGCCCGGGTCAGCTTGGGCGTGGGCAGGTTGGCGGTGGCGGCGGCATAGGCGGCGTCCACCGACTTCATCATCTGCGCGATACCGGTCGACTTCAGCGCCGAAACAAAGTGAAACTTCGCGAAGGACAGGAAGGACAGCTTGCGGTCGAGATCCATCTTGATCTCGTCGCGGCGATCGCTGGTCAGGCCATCCCACTTGTTCACGCCCACCACCAGCGCCCTGCCGCTTTCGAGGATGAAGCCGGCGATGTGCGCGTCCTGCTCGGAAATATCCTGTTGCGCATCCAGCAGCAGGATCACGACGTTGGCTTCGGAAATGGATTGCAGCGTTTTGACCACCGAGAATTTCTCGATCGCCTCGAACACCTTGCCGCGCTTCCTGATGCCGGCGGTGTCGATCAGCGAATAGCGGCGGCCATCGCGTTCGAACGGGATTTCGATCGAATCGCGGGTGGTGCCCGGCATGTCGAAGGCGATGACCCGCTCCTCGCCAAGCAGGGTATTGACCAGCGTTGACTTGCCGACATTGGGGCGGCCGACGATGGCGATGCGGATGCCGCGGTCCTGCTCGTCCAGCAGTTCCTGCGGCGTCGTCTGCTGCGCAAAGGCCAGGTCCAGCGCCTCGTCCACCAGGTCCATTACGCCGTCGCCGTGCGCGGCGGAAATCACATAGGGATCGCCCAGGCCGAGTTCGTAGAATTCAGCGGTGACCGAGGTGTACTTCATGCCCTCGGACTTGTTCACCACCAGCATCACCTGCCGTCCGGAACGGCGCAGGAAGTCGGTAATGGTCTTGTCGTGCGGCGTCAGTCCCTGGCGGCCGTCGACGATGAACACCACGATGTCGGCCTCGGCGACCGCCTGCTTGGTCTGCTTGGCCATTTCATGCATGATGCCTTCCTTGGCCACCGGCTCGAAGCCGCCGGTGTCGATGACAAGAAAGGGACGCTCGCCAATGCGGCCTTCGCCGTAGTGCCGATCCCGGGTCAGGCCCGGCAGGTCGGCAACCAGGGCATCACGCGAACGCGTCAGGCGATTGAAGAGCGTGGATTTGCCGACATTGGGTCGACCTACTAATGCGATAACCGGCTTCATGACTTTCTTACTCGGCCCTTAATGCGGCCACAGTTCCTGCTTGTGTTTGAAAAATGAGACTGCTGCCCGCCACGACCGGGGTGCCGATCACGCGGCTGCCGTCGCTGGCAACGCGCGCCATCAGCGCACCGTCCTCGGGCGACAGGAAATGCATGTAGCCCTGGTAATCGCCGACGGCGACCGTGCGGCCCAGCGCGACCGGGGTTGCCAGGCGGCGATTGGCGAGACTGGTGTTGCGCCAGACGCTGACGCCGGCGTCGCGGGTCAGCGCACTGACGTTGCCACGGTCATCGGCGCCATAGACATACCGCTCGTCGGCGCCGAGGCCGACTTCACTGGAAAACTCCTTGGCCCAGCGAGTGGCGCCACTGGTCGCATCCACGCAGCCGAGCCGGCCCTGATAGGCCACCGCGCATACCTCGCGGCCCAGCAGCAGCGGTATGCCCGACACGTCGGCGATACGCTCCAGTTCGGTGGCGCCGCGCGGGTCGCCGACCGCCACTTCCCAGCGCGGGCCGCCATTCGACAGCGACAGCGACACCAGGCGTCCGCCCGGGAGTCCGACATAAGCGGACTGGCTGTCAACCGCAATGCCGGGGGCGCTGCGCAGGGCCAGGGCTGGCGCATTGCGCTGCAGCTGCCATTTGCGGGTGCCGCTGTCGGCATCGAAAGCGACGATGCGGTTGTCGATGCTGCGCACGATCACCAGGCCCTGGGCAACTGCGGGCGCGCCCAGAATTTCGCTGGAGGCCTGGGCTTTCCAGCGCTGCTTGCCATCAGCGCTGAATGCCAGCACCACGCCGCCGGCCGCGCCGACCGCGATGGTGTCGGCACTGGCGCCGACGCCGGCGGTCAGCGGCATGCCGGCCTTGATGCGCCAGACCTGGCGGCCGGTATCGGCTTCCAGCCGCGCCAGCGTGCCGTCGGCGGCAGCAACATAGATGCTGTCGCCGCCCAGCGCCGGATTGAACAGTGCATTGCCGGCGCTGCCGACATTGACGCTCCACGCGGTCTTGACCGTCATGGACGGCTTGAAATCCACCAGCGCGGCGGGAGGATTGCGCGGCGTCGGCTTGCTGGCAAACGGGTTGAGGGATTGCAAGGTCGAGCAGCCGCCCAGCACGGCAAGTGCGATCGAGATGGAAACGGCCTTTGTTGCAATGTGCATTGTTTTCCCTTCTTTTTCTGGTTTTCCTGGCGTGGCCGGGATCAAGCCGCAGCCTTGGCGCCACCGATCGCGTCCAGTTTCAGCTGGATCAGCTGCCGGCCCGGGCTCTTCGCATCAGACTTCTGCAGGGCTTCCTGATAAGCGGCCCGCGCCTCGGCAACCTTGTTCTGCGCCATCAGCAGGTCGCCCCGGCGATCGGCCAGCGCGCCGGCAAAAGCGACGGGCACGTCGGCGGACAACACCTTCAGGCCTTCGTCGTAGGCTTTTTCATCCAGCAGCACGCCGGCCAGGCGGATGCGCGCCAGCGCACGGTATTCCTCGTCGCGTCCGCTGTCGACCACCCACTGCAGCTGCGCCTTGGCGCCGTTGAGGTCGTTGGCGTCGAATGCGGCCTTGGCGGCGGTCAGCGCGGCCATCTCGGCATACGCGGTGCGGCTGAACTTTTCGCGCATGTCGGCGGCGCCGCGCAGCACGCGGGCAGTGTCCTTGGCCGCGACGGCACGGTTGATTTCATCGTAGAGCTGGCCGGCCTGCGCTGCCTGGCTGCGCTGGTAGTAGTTCCAGCCGGACCAGGCTGCATAGGCGCCCAGTGCCGCAATCAGCAGCCAGGTGACCAGGTTGCCGTACTGCTTCCACCAGCTTTTGAGAGTCTCAATCTGTTCCTGTTCTTCAAGATCGTATGCCATGGCAAGCCCGCTTAATGTTGCTTAATGTTTGTAGTGGACATGACCGTCGTGGTCATGATCATGCTCGTGGTCGTGGCCGGCGCTGATGATTTCAGTCACCAGGTAATCGGCCACCTTGTCAAATTCGACGCTGCGCTGCTGGCTGCTCTCGCCTTCCGCGCCGCGCAATGTCTTGACGCTGGCGGTATGGCTGGCGACTTCGTCCTCGCCGATGATGACGGCAAAGGCCGCGCCGCTGGCGTCGGCCCGTTTCATCTGCGATTTGAAGCTGCCCGCGCCGGTGGCGGCGGCGCAGTGCAGCACCACATCCAGCCCGGCATCGCGCAGCCGCTCGCCCAGCACGAACGCCTGCAGCTGCGCTTCGCTGCCCTGGTGCACCAGGTAGACGTCGCACTGGTTGGGCGTGAACTGCTCGCCCGCCTCCTTCATCAGTTCAAGCAGGCGTTCCACGCCAATGGCGAAGCCGCAGGCCGGCGTCGGCTTGCCGCCAAACATTTCGACCAGCGGATCATAGCGACCGCCGCCGCAGACCGTGCCCTGCGAACCGAGTTGGTCGGTCACCCACTCGAACACGGTGCGGTTGTAGTAATCCATGCCGCGCACCAGCCGCGGATTGATGGTGAACGGGATATTGCTGTGGCGCAGAATGGTCTGTACGCCTTCGAAATGCGCCTTCGATTCCTCGCCCAGATAGTCCAGCAGCTTGGGCGCGGCATTCACCAGTTCCTGCATCGCCGGATTCTTGGTGTCAAGGATGCGCAGCGGATTACTGTGCAGGCGGCGCTGGGCATCGGCGTCAAGCTGGTCGCGATGCGCCTCGAAGTAGGCGATCAGGTCGGCACGGTGCCGGCTGCGCTCCTCGGCGTCGCCGATCGAGTTGAGTTCCAGGCGGATGCTGTCGAGGCCAAGATCGTCCCAGAGACGCTGGCACAGCATGATCAGTTCGGCATCGATGTCCGGCCCGGCAAAGCCGATCGCTTCAGCGCCGACCTGGTGAAACTGGCGATAGCGGCCGCGCTGCGGACGCTCGTGGCGGAACATCGGGCCGGCATACCAGAGCCGTTTCGGGCCGTCATAGGTCAGGTTATGTTCGAGCGCCGCGCGCACCACGCCGGCAGTGCTTTCCGGCCGCAGCGTCAGCTGGTCGCCATTCATCGAATCGGTGAAGGAATACATTTCCTTCTCGACGATGTCGGTGACTGCGCCAAGGCCGCGGGCAAACAGCGGGGTCGGCTCGACAATGGGCGTGCGGATCTGCTGGAAGCCATAGCTCTTGAGCACGGTCTGCACCGTGTTCTCGAACAGTTCCCACAGCGGCGCATCGGCCGGCAGGATGTCGTTCATCCCTTTGACGCCGACGATTTTTTCGGTTTTTTTATTTTCTGACATGATCTCTACGACTCGTTTTCAACTTGGCTGGCCGCGTCGGCGGCCTGCGATGTACTGCCATTTCCATAGTGGCTGCGTACGTAATCCAGCACGATGGCCTGGAATTCCTCGGCGATGCGCTCGCCGCGCAGCGTGACGGTTTTCTTGCCATCGACAAAGACCGGCGCCGCCGGCGACTCGCCGGTGCCCGGCAGGCTAATGCCGATGTTGGCATGCTTGGACTCGCCCGGTCCGTTGACGATGCAGCCCATCACGGCCACATTCATTTCCTCGACGCCGGGGTATTGCGTCTTCCAGGCCGGCATCTGCTCGCGCAGGAAGGTCTGGATATCGTCCGCCAGTTCCTGGAACACGGTGGACGTGGTGCGGCCGCAGCCAGGACAGGCGATGACCATGGGCGTGAACTTGCGCAGGCCCATGGTCTGCAGGATTTCCTGTCCAACGATCACTTCCTTGGTACGGTCGCCGCCCGGTTCGGGGGTGAGCGAAATGCGGATGGTATCGCCTATGCCCTGCTGCAACAGCACCGACAGCGCCGCGGTGGAAGCCACGATGCCCTTGCTGCCCATGCCGGCTTCGGTCAGGCCCAGGTGCAGCGGGTAGTCGCAGCGACTGGCCAGTTCGCGATACACCGCGATCAGGTCCTGCACGCCAGACACCTTGCACGACAGGATGATGCGGTCGCCAGCCAGGCCCAGTTCCTCGGCGCGACGGGCGTTTTCGATTGCCGACGTCACCAGCGCCTCGTACATCACCGCCTGCGCCGACCATGGCTGGGCGCGCCGCGCATTCTCGTCCATGATGCGCGCCAGCAGCGACTGGTCCAGGCTGCCCCAGTTCACGCCGATGCGCACCGGCTTGTCATAGCGGCAGGCCACCTCGATCATCTGGGCGAACTGGCTGTCGCGCTTGGCGCCCTGCCCGACGTTGCCCGGATTGATCCGGTATTTCGACAGCGCCTGGGCGCATTCCGGGAAGTCATTGAGCAGGGTGTGGCCGTTGTAATGGAAGTCGCCGACCAGCGGCACGTCGATGCCCATGCGGTCCAGCTGCTCGCGTATCGCCGGCACGGCGGCGGCGGCCTCGGGATTGTTGACGGTGATGCGCACCATCTCGGAGCCGGCACGCGCCAGTTCCTTGACCTGGATCGCGGTGCCAATGGCATCGGCCGTGTCGGTATTGGTCATCGACTGCACCACCACCGGCGCATTGCCGCCAATGATGATTTCCCGGCTGCCATGGCGCACCACCGCGCGCCGCGTGGCGTGGCGCGGGGACGGGCCCGATGCCGCGGCCTGGCTTGCTTGATTCATGGCGAATTTCCTTCCTTGTATGACGTGGCCTTGGCCTGGCGGGGAAGCAATCAGGGATCTTCTGCTGCCCGCCTGCCTGCCGCGCTCGGTGTTATTTCACGGTGAGGCGGGCAACGTTGTTGCGTGTCGTGCCAGCCAGGTTCAGCGGCTCGCCGCGCACGCTGGCCTCGACGCCCCGGGCATTGCCCACGGTCAGGGACAGCGGACCAGCCAGATCGAAGGATTCGGTCGTGCCGGCACGCATCACGCGCGCCACCACGGTGCTGTTGTCCGCCCGCTTTACTTCAACCCAGGAATCCTGCCTGAAATTGAGCACCAGCGCGCTGCTGGCTGGCGTTGCAACGGCCAGGGGCGCTTGCGCGGCCGGTGCCGGCGTTGCCGGCTCGGGCGGCGGGGCTGCCGGGACCGGCGTCGGCGCAGCCTGCTGTGCCGGGGCCGAATCGGCATGCGACAGCGGCGGCGTCACGTCCGTTTCCACCACGCGGCCCGGCTTGTCGGCGGCAACCGTCGGCGCTGCCTCCTTGTTCAGGCGCTCGGCCACCGACGGCGGCATCAGTTCAGCCAAACGGTCGCGCTGACTGATCAGGGCAGCCGCGGTAAAGGCAAGCACGACCACGCCGCCCACCATCAACAATTTGCCTGGGCCACGCTGCCGACGATGTGAAGCGGCGCGGTGCGGCGTGAAGGTGGCGGTCGGGATCGCCCGGCGCAGGGGAATCGCCTGTTCCGCCACGCCGGGGATCTGGGCAATCTGCGCCAGCATGGGCGTCGCGTCGAGCTGGAGCAGCTTGGCATAGGCGCGAATGAATCCGCGTGCCACCGCCATACCCGGCAGCGCGCCGTAATCGTCGGTTTCCATCGCGAGTATCTGGCGCGGCGCCAGGTTGAGCTGCCGGGCCACCTGGTCGACGGTCCAGTTGAATTGCTGACGCCGCATGGCCAGTTGCATGCCTGGCGTTGGCTGTCCGTGTTCCGCCGGCGTCTGCTGGCTGGCGTGTTCAGTCGGTTCAGTCATGGAAAAATCACTCATCGTATGCCCCGCGCGTCAGGGCGGCATATTCACGCGAATCCGGAAAGCGGCGGCGCAGCTGGTTCGACAGCGAGGATTCGGCGTCCCGGTCGCCGAGCTTGCGCTCGACCCTGATTGCCATCCAGAGCGCGGCGGCGTTGCTTTGCTCTGCGCGCAACAGGCGGCTGACGTAAAAACGCGCGCGCTGATAGTCGCCGCGGTCGTAGTAAAGCCGGGCCAGGTTCAGGTTCGCATCCGGATTGCCGGGATCGGCCTGGAAAGCCTGGTTGAAATAGCGCTCCGCTGCCGCCGCGTCCTTGAGCCGCAGGCTGCAGACGCCGGCATTGTTCAACGCCTTGGCGGGCGAAGTGTAGCTGCGGTTCTTCAGCGCGCTTTCGAAATAAGCCAGCGATTCCGTTGCACGACCGTTTTCGCACAGGAACCAGCCATAGTTGTTGGCAAAGTCCGGGTTGCCGGGCGCCAGCTTCATCGCCCGCTGGAAGCTGTCTTCCGCCAACTGGGTTTCATGCATGTCCATGTAGATCAGCGCGCGCACGCTGTAGGCATCCGCCAGCGCCGGATTGATCTGGATTGCCTGCTTGATCTCGTCCAGCGCAGTGGCGAGCTGGCCCTGGCCATAGTAGCCGACCGCAAGCTGCAGCCGGATCTGGGCGCGACGCTCGATGTCAGTCTGATCGACGCTGGTACGCAGGTCCTGCGGCGCCGGCGCCTGGCCGACGCCCGCGCACGCGCCGAGCAACAGAAGGGAAAACGCTACGCCTGACCAGCCGTCCAGGCCAGCCTTCACGAAGATATCTCCACGATGCGGCCGAAATCCTTGCCGAACTTCTGCTGGTACTCCGCCATCTTCTGCATCCGTTCCTGCACCCGGGTACGGTCCTGGACTTCACCCGCCAGCTGGCCGCAGGCGGCATCGATATCGTCACCGCGGGTCTTGCGGATGGTAGTGACGATGCCGGCATCCATCAGCACCTTGGCGAACGCCTTGATGCGCACATTGTTGGAGCGTTTCAGGCCCGATTCGGGGAAGGGATTGAAGGGGATCAGGTTGAACTTGCACGGCACCGGGTTATCGCCTTGCTGCACCAGCGCGATCAATTCACGGGCATGCTGGTCGGTGTCGTTGACGCCATCCAGCATGCAGTATTCGAAGGTAATGAAGTCGCGCGGCGCGAACGCCAGATAGCGACGGCAGGCCGCCATCAGGTCACGCAGCGGATATTTCTTGTTCAGCGGCACCAGTCCGTCGCGCAGCGCATCGTTGGATGCATGCAGCGATACGGCCAGCGCCACCGGGCATTCCTGGGAAAGCTTGTCCATCATCGGCACCACGCCACTGGTCGACACGGTGACCCGCCGGCGCGACAGGCCGTAGGCATTGTCGTCCAGCATCAGCTTCAATGCCGTGACGGTGGGCTCGAAATTGAGCAACGGCTCACCCATGCCCATCATCACGACATTGGTGATCTGGCGCTCGCCCTTCGGCCCGGGCTCGATACCCTTGGCGCGACGCAGCGCAAATTCAGCCATCCAGAGCTGGCCAATGATCTCGCCCACCGTCAGGTTGCGCGAGAAGCCCTGCTTGCCGGTCGAACAGAAACGGCAGTTGACCGCGCAACCAGCCTGGGTGGAGATGCACAGGGTGCCCCGATTTTCCTCTGGAATGAAAACGGTTTCGACCGCATTGCCCTGCCCGACGTCGAGCAGCCACTTGCGGGTGCCGTCGCTGGAGGTGTGGTCGCTGATCACGGACGGCGCCGCGATGAAGGCGCGCGTGGCCAGCTTGTCACGCAGGGACTTGGCAAGATCCGTCATCGCATCGAAGTCGCTGGCGCCAAACTGGTGTATCCAGCGCAGCAATTGCTTGGCGCGAAACGGCTTCTCACCCAGCTCGGCGCAATAAGCGACGAGTTGCGCGGGATCCTTGTCCAGCAGATTGGTGAGGTGCGTCATCACTAGCATTCCAGAGGAATGGCGCCGCCTGAATGGCGGCGCCGGTTGAACGAATTAACGGGAGTAGACGTTCAAGGTGGGGAAGAAGTAGGCGATTTCAACGGCAGCGGTTTCGGCCGCGTCGGAGCCGTGAACGGCGTTTGCGTCGATGGAATCGGCGAAATCGGCGCGGATCGTGCCCTTGTCAGCCTTCTTCGGATCGGTGGCGCCCATCAGGTCGCGGTTCTTGGCAATTGCGCCTTCGCCTTCCAGCGCCTGCACCATCACCGGGCCGGAGATCATGAAATCGACCAGGTCCTTGAAGAAGGGACGCTCGCGGTGCACCGCGTAGAAGCCTTCAGCTTCGGCACGCGACAGATGCATCATGCGGGCGGCGACCACTTTCAGACCCGCGTTCTCGAAACGGGTGTAGATCTGGCCAATAACGTTTTTAGCGACTGCGTCCGGTTTGATGATCGACAGGGTGCGCTCAATTGCCATAGTTGAAAACTCCAATGAAAATAATGGGTTAAAGATCAGGGGAAGGAATAGGATTAGCCGGTGATTTTACCACGAATGCTCTACCGCACAGAAGAAGCGAGCTTGCCGCCGTCAGGAATGGACCGGGAGGGAACTTCAAATGAAGCGTGGTATGCTTTCCGGGTACTTACCTGCATTGCTCACATACGGAGAAAACAGCATGGATACCAGATTGCAATCGACTTTCGGCGGCGCCGGCGAAGCCCTGGCAAGCCGCCACCGCGTCCTGCGCAACACCTACTGGCTGCTTGCGCTGTCAATGATTCCCACGGTGCTGGGCGCCTGGCTGGGCGTGCAGATGAAGTTCACTTTCTTTGCCGGCAGCCCGATGATCGGCTTCATGGTGTTTCTCGCCATTGCCTTCGGATTTTTCTACGCCATCGAAAAAACCAAGCACAGCGCCGCCGGCGTGGCGGTCCTGCTGGGCTTCACCTTTTTCATGGGCCTGATGCTATCTCGGCTGATCGGCCACACCCTCGGCTACAGCAATGGCGGTACGCTGGTAATGACGGCATTTGGCGGTACGGCGGCGATTTTCGGCGTGATGGCAACCGTCGCCACCGTGTCCAAGCGCGACTTTTCCGGCATGGGCAAATGGCTGTTCGCCGGCGTGCTGGTGATCCTCGCCGCTGCCGTGCTGAACATCTTCCTGCAGTTGCCAGCGCTGTATCTCGCGGTGTCGGTCCTGGCGATCGGCATCTTTTCCGCATACATCCTGTATGACGTGCAGCAAGTGATCAACGGCGGCGAGACCAACTACATTTCCGCCACGCTGGCCATTTATCTCGACCTCTACAATGTGTTCGCCAACCTGCTGGCCCTGCTCGGCTTTCTGGGCGGCAATCGCGACTGACGGGCTTTCCGCCAAATGAAAAGCCGGCCTTCGTGGCCGGCT
>Ga0308161_1004279_pt1 | contig 13149 bp, 10 predicted proteins | sample PhyFR2_FD_201034 | JGI IMG/M metagenome (GOLD analysis project Ga0308161, IMG submission 201034) | Phyllosphere microbial communities from UC Gill Tract Community Farm, Albany, California, United States - DLSLF.R2 | ecosystem: Host-associated > Plants > Phyllosphere > Unclassified | place: USA...
CTTCCGTATCCGCTATATTCCGATGGCATTGCGCCGTCTTTATCTTTTTTATTTTCCCTCCGTTTCCGTTGGGACTGCAAAGGTAGAAATCTTTTTTGAACTTCCAAAAACTTTCTGAAGTTTTTTTTCTTTTCTTTTTTTTTCGATTTCCGCGTTTAAAATAAACTGAGCGGGATTTTAAATCCTGTCAAGCTCACTTAAACCCTTCTTTTTTCATGGTTTCTTCTTTCGAGGTAACCGTCCCTCCCTTGCGGAGTGGTGCAAAGATAGGAAGTTTCCTAACAAACTTCCAAGCCTTTTGTTTTATTTTCTTTCAATATATCCCTAACTCGCTGTCAGGATGGGAGATTCTTTTTGATTTTTGGTGGCGGGAGCTGCAGAGGTAGGCGAAAAGGGTTTCCAGAGGGATTTCAGCACCGCCTGCAGCGGCAAACATAATCAGCCAATCCGGGAACGAGATGCCGGGCGCAACTGATGGACGGACGAATATCGGTAGGGCGGGAAAGATAGCAGAACACAGGGCTCTGGAATACCTTCTTTTGCAGCCATACTTTTCTACCTGTTTACTTAGGGTTAGTTTAGGGTTTAGTTAGGTTTAGTTTAGGTATAATATAGGTTATAGCTAAACTAAACCTAACTTATTACTAAGCTAAATATAGACAAAAGCTAACCTAAGGAATAACAAATCCAGAGCTCTTTCCCGTTTAGGGGGAAACCGGGGGCAGCCAGGGGATAAAGCTCCGGCTGCAGGTAAGAGCCTGTGGAAACCTCCGTTCCCCTCCGCACCTGCCCCTTGCTATGGTCCGGGCCGGGTTGGAACAGCTTCGGGGCACGTTCGGGACAGCCTGTGGACAGGTTTGGTCTGCTAGCGTGCTGCGTCCGTGTTCCTTCCGTGTTGCATCCGACTATTACCCTCTACCCACCCCGCTACCATCACGGACAGATGGCGTTCCGAGGGCGAACATGCCCCCCGCATGCCCCGACCGGGAGCCAACGCTGATCCGAACCGCAGCCGAGAACCTCCGCAGCAACGCTCGAAACACGAAGACAACCCGCTATATATAGCTATAACCACACAAAAAGAAGTCGAGACTAGCATCGGACTGGGAATGTCCTGATGTAACGATACAGCGGAGCAGTCCGTGTTTCGCTCACCCAACGGGTTTAAGGCGATATTTAGGTACTGCTTATTTAGCCGCAATACATACTGAATCCGTGTTAAGTCCGAGGTGAGTCCGTGTTGAGTCCGTGTCTGGCATGGAATCAGGTTACGCTCAAGATAGACGCACCCTACTCTCGGGGCGAAGCTAAGCTCTATTTAAACCCTTTCTAGGCCCCTTTAGGATAGATTTAAGGCCTATTCAACATTAAAAACGAAACGAACCACAGCGGGGCCTCTGCCCTAGAAATACCGAAAAAAGAGCCAAAAAACACCAAATACTCGGACTCGCATAGGATAAATGGATGCACAGCTCTTAGTTAGCTTTGTATATCACCGTTAACCTTCGTCTTACTTTGAAGAGGTATTTAATAAAGTATACAAACATCTCCCCTCCTTCGCTAATCCCAAGTTACAGCTCAATAAATAGCCTGACAAACGAAAACACAGGAAGAAAAAGACGGAAGACAACCTCTAGATCCGATAGATCCGAAAAAGAAACTTTAATACAGCGTAATCGTAGTTTGCAAGAATAAATAGTCGCAAGCGGTTCGGCTAGAAGCCCTACAACAAACAATATGCAAACGAAACCGTATATTCGTAAATAGCAAATTAAAATCTTCCTTATTTTGAACGAGCTTTTCAAAATCTATAAAATCGACGCCGATGAGGCACAGCGTATTCAGCAATCCAAAAACGAAATACACCAACATGATTTCGAGGAACTGATCATTGGCGTAGCAGGAAAACTCGAACATTTTATCGATTTTAAAACAAAAACGTATACTGCCCCCTTTATAAGCTTTGTCACTCAAGGCAAAAACCACCGCGTTAAACCGCTATTGAATAATAATCAGATTGATTTTTGGGTCATTCGTTTCAAGAGCGAATTTATCCCCGAAACAACATTTCAACTCTACGCCCATTTTCATGAAAACGCAACATTGACCTTCGATAGCCCCCACTGCTTCGACAGATTAATAATCTTGTGTGAACTCATGAAGCAGGAAACCCTGCAGACTGCTGTAGACTATGGAGTCATTAAGCAACTGTTGAGCACCATTTTTACCATGATTGAATCTGAACGGAAAAGGCAATTTCCAGATGCACAGCAACAATTAAAAAATCAAGGAACGACATTTAAGAGTTTTCTATCAATCTTAGAAGAGAATTATCACCGCCCCGAAGGGGTTAATTTTTACGCAGAGAAGCTTTTTATGTCGACGCGAAACTTAAACCTGATCTGTCAAAATATTTTGCAGCAAAGCGTATCTGAAATTATCGAAACCCGAAAGCTGATTGAGGCTAAAAACTTATTGTTGACAACAAACAAAACAATCTCAGAAATTGGCTTTGAACTGGGCTACCAAGAAAAAGCTTACTTTACCAATGTCTTCAAAAAGAAAGCAGGCATGACGCCTTCTGAATTCAGAAATGAAATCCAGAAGCTTATTTCCGAATAGTACAACAGTTTGACCGGATTATTATAACCCTACCTCCCTCCCATCTCTTACCTTTGTATAGAAATTGACGCAATTACATATTATCAAATGCGTAGAAAGGATTTTATCAAAATTATGGCAACATTACCTTTATCTGGAGTAGCACATAAAGCGAGCTCTTTATATAAATTTTCCGGAGAACTCGAAGCAACCGACAAATATCCGGTTCTATTTCTAGGCCATGGAAGTCCCATGAACGCTATCGAAGACAATGAATTTGTCCAAGGATTCAAAAAAATAGGTCAAACTTTTGAAAAACCGAAGGCCATTCTTGTTGTCTCTGCACATTGGGAAACACGTGGAACATTTGTTACGGCAATGGAACATCCTGCCACCATACATGACTTTGGGGGATTCCCCCAAGCCTTATTTGATGTGCAATATCCAGCCCCCGGAAGTCCGGCTCTCGCTGCAGAAACTCAGCGTATCGTCAGCAAAGCGGATATTCACCTGGATGACAAATGGGGACTGGATCACGGTTCCTGGTCGGTTGTTAAACATCTTTACCCTAATGCTGATGTACCCATTATTCAAATGAGCATCGACTATACACAACCTGCTGCATACCATTATGAGATTGCACAGCAATTAAACGAGCTACGGAAAAAAGGTATTCTGATTATCGGCAGCGGCAATATGGTGCACAACTTACGGATGGTTGCCTGGGATAAACTCAACACAACAGGTTATGCCTATGAATGGGCCACAATAGCAAATGAAAAAATGAAGAAATTTATTCAGGACGGGAACCACCAGGCCTTAATTGATTTCAGGAAACAGGGCAAAGAGTTTGACTTGGCAATCCCAACGCCTGAACATTACTTGCCTTTAATATATACTTTGGGTTTACAGGATAAAAATGACGAGCTGTTTCTCTTCAACGACAATTCAGTGGCTGGATCGCTGACGATGACTTCTTTGAAAATCGGTTAAGCCTCCAGCACACCTATCGGGGATATCCAACACGACCAGCCCATTCCATTGACCAAGTAAAGGGGCCAATGAAATGGGCTGTCTTTATATGGAATGGGCTGTTTTTATACAGTACTCGGCCGAGTTGGAAATAATCTCGAAATTTCTATGACAAAAATGGTTTTGATTGCAGCAGTAGGATCAATAAATTTGTTTGAAACAAAACAATGCATCTTAACTTGACTCATGGCAACAAAACCTGTTATCGAAATTGAATATTGTCCAAAATGCAATTGGATGCTACGCGCCGCCTATATGGCTCAAGAGCTACTGAGTTCGTTTACTGAAGATATTCACGGAGTGCTGCTCGTGCCTAGCGAAATTGCAGGCCGCTATACCATACGCGTAGCGAATCAGGAGATCTTTGACCGAAAAAGAGCAGGACGATTTCCAGAGATTAAGGAACTCAAACAACTGATCCGCGATCTAGTCGCACCGGAAAAGTCCCTGGGTCATTCGGACAAATCTTCTTAGTCGAACATTTAATTTAGCATAAATCGGATTTTACAGGTCTCTCCTTATACGCAACTTTGTATAAATTAAATGAACAATCATGACTATTCAACAAGAAGTAGATTTTCAACGTATTGCCAAGGCGATACATTTCTTACAGGAGAATTTTAAGACACAGCCCACATTGGGTCAGATCGCTTCCCATGTTTACATGAGTGAGGCTCATTTTCAACGAATGTTTACCGCGTGGGCGGGTACTAGCCCGAAAAAGTTCCTGCAATACGTGAGCATAAATCACGCAAAATCATTGCTAAAGGAAAATAATATCGCCGAAACCACCTATCAACTTGGTCTTTCCAGCAGCAGCAGACTGCATGAATTATTCATCAACATTGAAGGCATGACACCTGCTGAATATAAAAATGAGGGCGCCAATCTATTGATATCCTATGATTATTATCAAAGCCTATTCGGCACAATGCTCATTGCATCCACACCAAAAGGTGTTTGCCATATTGCCTATGCAGACGATCAGGCTACAGCCTTTGCGTCACTCCAACAACGGTTCCCGAAGGCAACCTATCTCCAACAGGGAAATAGTATGCATGAAAATGCCCTCCAAGCTTTAAATCCGGAAGATAAAGATATCAGTCAGGTAAAGTTGCATTTAAAAGGAACTGATTTTCAGCTAAAAGTATGGGAAGCTTTATTAAAAATCCCTATGGGCAATTTAAGCACTTACGGTGCCATCGCTTCCCAAATCGGAAAGCCCAAAGCCTCCCGCGCAGTCGGTACTGCTGTCGGAAGCAATCCCATCGCCTACCTCATCCCTTGCCACCGTGTGATTCAAAACAGCGGTATATTTGGTGGTTATCGATGGGATCCTATGCGTAAAACAGCCATAATCGGATGGGAGAGCCTACATACAGCCATTTAGTTAAAAATTACAATACAATACAATACAATACAATACAATACAATACAATGGAACTTTTCGACAATCTCTTCGATGGCAACAGGAACCTACTCCCTTACGATGGGACTGTCAATTACTATGGTAAAATATTGAGCCAGCAGGAAGCAAACCATTATTTTGACATACTAATGGATTCGGTGGAGTGGGTAAATGACCGAGCCATAATTTTTGGCAATGAAATCGTTACCAAACGAAAAGTAGCCTGGTATGGCGACCAAGCATTTGAATATAGCTATTCCAATACCACCAAAAGGGCCCTCCCCTGGACAAAAGAACTCCTAGAGCTGAAGAGACTGGCAGAGGAAACAACACAGGAGACCTACAATTCCTGTTTGTTGAATTTATATCACAATGGCGATGAAGGAATGGCCTGGCACAGTGATGGGGAAAAAGATCTGAAAAAAAATGGTGCAATTGCATCGTTAAGCTTTGGTGCCGAACGAAAATTTGCCTTTAAGCATAAGACCAGTAAGGAAAAAATAGATATCATTCTAGGACATGGAAGTCTATTGGTCATGAAAGATCTGACGCAAACCTATTGGCTACATCGACTTCCACCTACAAAGAAGGCTTTCCATGCACGGATTAATCTGACATTTCGAACCATTGATAATTTGTCGTAAAATATTCTTGAGGGCAATGAAAGACATCATCAAAGGCTAGATTTGCCCTGCAAAGAACTTTATGCATTGCAAAATCGTGTCAGCTTCTGTAAATAAAAGCTGACACGACCGATTGGATTATTTTAGGTTGTCCCAGCTGTTGTCTTTGGCCGTATAATCCATAAAAATACCACCATCCAATGTAATATTTTTCACCTTTTTAGTCGAGGACCAGGATAAAGTTGCTTCTTTTTCATTATGTTGCCAAATTGCAGGCGTCTGGTGTTTTGTCTCTACAGATCCGTCCGCATAGGTAATTAGCACATCAAAAGGAATCGCAAATCCCCCCACATTGGTGATCGTAAGCGTATTTTTACCGTTAAGCTGCTTAAAGCTATTCACTTTGAGGTCGATGTAATTGTTGCTGAAATACCAGTTTTTCCAATACCAGTTTAGATTTTGTCCAGCGCCCGCATTGATGCTATAAAAGAAATCCCATGGCGTCGGATGTTTTCCATGCCATAGCTCCATGTAATGATGTAAGGCTTTTTTGAACAGGGCATCACCCAGATAATCTCTTAATGCAATATAAGATAATGCAGCTTTGATGTAGGCATTATTGCCATACCCTAGACCACTTAACTGGGAGGTCATGGTAATTAAGGGTTGATCTTCCTCTGTAGAAGGGTCAAATATATAACGTTTTACGCGTGCATCTTTAAAAAGCTCTTTGTTCTTATCTGCACCGATCTCTGCATTTCCAATCCAAAATTCCAGTGCCGTAGCCCATCCTTCATCCATATAGCCGTAGCGTGTCTCGTTTATTCCCATGTAAAAAGGGAAATAGGTATGTGCAATTTCATGGTCCGCGGTTTGCCGCGCGTCCACAAGATTATCCGGAACACTTGAATCATTGATCATCATGGGATATTCCATATCGGCAAATCCCTGAACCGCTGTCATCGTCGGGTAGGGATAGGTGACACCGGGCCAGTTTTTGGAAAACCAGTCAATACAGTATTGCTGCCAGCCAATATAGTGTTCAAAGTCTGGCGTTCCGGCAACGTAGCTGGATTGAACACTCACCCGCTTGCTTCCCAAGTCGACACTTCCGCCATCCCAGATATAATTATCACTCACACTGAAACAGAAATCAGGAACATAAGCAGCTTTAAATTTCCAGGTATTCCACGCTTCCTGTGCTGTCACTTTTCCCGCTTTCATTTCAGCATCTGTAGCGATATGTATCGCTGTATCGCTAACTTTTGATTTTTCGAAACGTTCTAAAATAGGTTTCTGCAATACTTCTGCGGCATTTGTCAGCTCACCAGTCGCCCAAACGACGAAATTCTTTGGAACGGATATTTCAAATTGATAATCATTGAAACCATTGTAAAATTCCTGTCTCCCGTTATGTTCCAAAACATCCCAGCCATTATAATCGTCGTATACAGACACCCTTGGATAGGAGTAAGCACAATAAAAAGTAGAAGCATTTAACAGTCCTTCGCGATCGCTTTCTACAGATAAAGGGTATTCCCAGCTGATCTCCAAGTTAGCAGTGCCTCCCGGAAGGATCTTCTGTCCAAAATCACCTAACTTGACAGTCCCCCAATCTTTACTGTTTACCTCGTAGACCTGGCCATTCAGTTTAAAGGATTTAATCTTCAATCCCGAAGTTAGGTAATCGTCTGAGGCATAAGCCGCACGTACGGCATTAGGCTTGTGTACATTGTTGACAAATCGTATTGCCAGCCGCTTCAAGGTATCCGGGCTATTATTGCTGTATAAAATGGTTTCTGTTCCGCTGACCGTTTTTGTGGCAGGATTCAATTGAACCTGCACATTATATTTGCCAAAATTCTGCCAATAGTTTTTCCCTGGCTCACCCGTAGTTGTACGCGTGCCCTTTTCAATCGCCTGCTTAATATTCCTTGGGGTATAAAGCTCCTGTGCATGGGCGACCCCGGTCAATAAAAGCAAAGTCAATCCGTAATTAAATATAGTGCGTCCTATCATATCCTAGTTTAAATAATCAAACTAAGATAAATTTGCTGTGATTTGCAAGTTTAATTCTCCTGCTTCGCAAGAAAAATAAACTTCTTCAACACAATACCGGATTTGCATTTGTTCAAAGATCAAAAAAGGCAGGCTCCGAGTGCCCAAGAAAACATTTTAATTTTTTTTACGTTTAGTTTTAAGATAAGCCCGAATGTATGCATCAACTTTTACGTTATAACAATTTCCTCCGATACACTTTTTTAGGAATGCTTTTAATCTCAATTCCTACGTTGCTTTCCGCCCAAACCGATGCAAAAACAGACTCTCTTGCACAGTACAATCATCGGCGCGATTCTATCCTTGCCAGTCAATATGATATATCTGACCTCATTGGAAGAATAATACACCCCAAACGGAAAAAAGAACACTCGAGCAAACGCTCACCCATCACCTTGATGCCCAATATTGCATATAACCCGACAATTGGCGGCCAGATTGGAATTAAAGCTGTCGCCGGAAAAGTACTTGGTGACCCGAAAACGACTACCATGTCGATCGCAGCAACATCTGCCTCGATTACGACAAAAAATATTATGGTTTTTTATATCAGCCACAATGTATTTACGCCAAACAACAAGCTGAATTTTCAGGGGGCTTTTGCACTCGTTAAGATGGTTGCTTTAGACGCAGGCTTGGGCATGACGCCTCATGGAAAATGGACCAATGCCGATGAAGAGATACTTGCAAATCCTGAGCATAAGAAGTATGGCGCCAAGTACAACGCCTTTACATTTAACGAAAAAGTCTACAAACGTATCGCTGATGGGCTATTTGTTGGAGCTGGATTAGCTTTTGACTTAAGGCGCAAAATAACGAGCAGCGGTCCTAATGGCAATGTTACCCCCAATACAATCTATACGGAAAAGCATGGCTTCGAACCAGACAGTTATAACTCCAATGGGTTACTGTTCAATTTGCAGTATATGACAAGAGATAATCCCAATAGGCCTTACAAAGGCATCTATTCCGATATCGGCGTCCGATGGAACACCACGTTGTTGGGCAGCAGCAAAAGTGCCGTACAGCTTACAACCGACTTTCGGAAATATTTTAGTCTATCTCAGTCTGACCCAGCTCATGTCCTTGCCTTCTGGTACTGGGGGTCCTATAAACTTGGCGGTACACTCCCCTATTTTGACCTCCCCGGCACAGGAAGGGATGTCGCCGTAAGGAGCGGCCGTGGTTATACCATCGGTTATTTCAAAGGAATTTCTTTCGGTTATGCCGAAACCGAATACCGCTTCCCAATTTTAAAAAATCGCTTCCTGAGTGGAGCTGCATTCTTTAATCTACAGACAGCAAGTGACGAACTTGGCACTAAGCTGTTTGAAAGGTGGCAGCCCGGCGGCGGCGCCGGATTACGGGTTCTATTTAACAAAGCAACGCGCACAAATCTCTGTCTGGACTATGCTTTCGGAAAATATGGATCTCGGGGTTTCTTTTTGGGGCTCAACGAAGCGTTCTAATTCAACCTTAGGAGAACCTTCTTTGCCATAAAATAACTAAATTAGCCGATATTGTTACTTCTTCACGCTCTATACCGTGAAGAAAATGCATCAAAGAGACTTCATCATGAATTTACAAACCATCCTGCTGTCCATGCTATTTCTGGGTCTAGTTTCCTGTCATCAGACAAAGGCCCCGAAAACACAGATTACATCAACAAAAGATACGACAACGTGCAGTCAAGAGCAGGTCGCGGTTTCTCTTTCCGTACAAAATGCATCAGATACCTCCTGCTATGAAAACCCTCGTTTTGCTGACAGAACAAGAGAACAAGAACAGCAGTTAATGAAAATGGCCAACGATGGCCTCTTCGAGAAACTTCATCAGAAATTGACCCCCACATTGAGTACCGACCAAAAGGATTATTTCCTAAGCCACGCCAATTACACCATTTTAGCCCTTACGCAAGGTAATATATTCGAGAATGCTGACAGCGATTTAGGATATATTGTTTACAATAAGGACAACCATCGCGTTGAAATCGTACTTTTTGATCAGAAAAACAATAGTTTAAAAACATTGTACAGCGAATTAAAAGTTGTCAATACGCTCCAAAACATGGACTGTTCCTCCAGCTTTGGCACATTGGATTACCTGATTGCTTCCGAACTGATTGATCAGGAAGATTATATCCGCTTAAATAATTCGAATTATCTGATTGACGACAACTCCTTTTGTGTTGACAATATCGCTACGAATAAAAATTTTGATCTCCAGCGCGGATGTTTAAATAAAAAGTTTTCAAGAGCTGCCATGTCGAATACCTTATGCGTACCGACCAGCTCCGTATATGCTAATTTTCAATGCCTAAAGTATAACAAGACAAAGCAAGTTTTTGAAATTTATTTCAGTCAGGAATTTGCAGACTAAGCCGACCTAACAATAACGATGAAAAGATATTACATTCTTGCTACCCTGAGTTTATGTAGCAAATTATATGCGCAGGAACTAGATACGACAACTAACAGGCTAGAACAAGTCGAGGTGAAAGCGTATTTCAATAAACAACCTTTATTGCGGTTAACTTCTTCGGCCGCTGTTTTGAGCCGACAGATGATCCAATCCCAACAATCTCCCGCACTGGTTTCAGCAATGAATTTGATACCGGGCATACGGATGGAAGAACGTTCCCCCGGCAGTTATCGTCTGGCACTGCGCGGCAGCATGATCCGCTCACCGTTCGGTGTCCGGAATGTAAAAATCTATCTGGACGACTTTCCGCTTACCGATGCCGGTGGAAACACCTACCTTAATCTGATAGATCCTTACGCATTGGGCCAGATCAATATCTTAAAAGGTCCTGACGGTTCTATTTATGGAGCCAATTCAGGTGGTGTAGTCTCCTTGTACAGTAAAGGGTTTGATCAGTCTATCAAACCGGAAGTCAACCTGCAATTGACAGGTGGCTCTTATGGTCTCTTTCAGGAGCAGCTTAATGCAATATTGCCCGTCAGCCAGACGCAGCAGCTAGCGATCAATCAGAGCTGGACCAGAAGTGACGGATATAGACAAAATTCGGCCTTAAACAAGAAGAATATTCAGCTCAATTACAACTGGCAGTACGCAAAAACTTCGGAATTAAAATTTACGGGATTTTACTCAGATCTGGGTTACCAGACTCCGGGCGGTCTCACCGCAGCACAAATGGAAAGCGATCGAAGACAGGCCAGACCAAAGGGAGGACCAAATCCCGGGGCGGCCGAACAGAAAGCTGCGATCTATGATAAAACTTTCTTTGGCGGACTCAGCAACCAGACACAAATCAGTTCTAAGATGACTTTGTTTGCCAGTGTATTTGGCTCATCCAATCAGATCAGAAATCCTTTCATCACCAATTATGAAAAAAGGGACGAGAAAAATCTGGGAACGCGCTTGTATTTATCCTACACGGATTTGCTGAGCAAGACCCTAAAATACGAAGTTCAAGTGGGCTTAGAAGCGCAAAAAGGCTGGTATGCTATCGATAATTATGACAATGATAAAGGGATCGCTACCGATCCGCAGGCCAAAGACAAACTGGAGAATAGTCAGCAGTCATTTTTTGCCCGCACACAACTAGCGTGGCTTGAACGTTTGCAGCTCGAGCTGTCGCTCGGATTGAATGGCAATAAAATAGCCTATCAACAGCGCTATCCTATTGCCCAAGAAAACAAATCAAGTATCGATTTCGGAAATACATTGATGCCAAGAGCTGCACTATCCTACTTAGTCACACCAACTGTTGCGCTCAGAGCGTCGATCTCCAAAGGTTTCTCCGCGCCGACAGTTGCAGAAGTGCGCTCCTCAGACAATACGGTCAACACGATGCTGAAACCAGAAACGGGGACAAATCATGAGCTGGGGATACGCTGGCATTTATGGAATAGACGGATTATTGTAGATGCTGCAGCTTACACTTACCAAATGAACAATGCTATTATCCGCCAAATACGAGATACGGGTGCTGAATATTTTCAAAATGCAGGTAAAATAAATCAAAAGGGTGTGGAAGCATCGATATTAACTTATTTGATTACCCCCCAGACAAGCGGCATTGTTCGGAGCTTACAGCTCGCCAGTAATTTTTCCCTCAATGACTATCGTTTCAAAACCTATCAGGTGGGTGACAAAGATTATAGTGGCAATAAGCTCCCTGCTGTGCCAAAAACAGTATGGGTGAATTCGTTAAACGTGCTTTTCCCGAAGGAATTTCGATTAGATCTTCTTTCCAATCTAACAGCAGCAATACCATTGGATGATGCAAACACCGTGTATGCCAAACACTATCACCTTTTACAAGGTAAATTATCGTGGACCAAGTCCGTCGGTTCAGGTCACAAGATCAAAATCTTTGCGGGAGCAGACAATTTACTGAATGAAAAGTATAGTCTTGGAAACGACATCAATGCTTTTGGAGGCCGATATTTCAATCCAGCTCCCTTACGTAATTATTATGGCGGCATGAGTTTTAATTTTTAAGCGATCAACATGGAATTCCATCAGCACATATTGACCGATATAGATTTCAGCAGGGTGAGCCGTTATTCCTATTTTCCGTGGATGGAAGTGGCATTGGCACATTTTCAGATCAATGTTGTGGTGATGGAGGTCAATCAGGCTACTTTTCAAGTACTGGAAAATTACACCAACTTTGAGGTCATGATCATCTATACAGCGCCCACAACAGCTGTATTTTGCAACTGTCCGGAAACAGCATTCTGCCGGCATCAAAAAGCTGTTTTAAGCAAATTATTTACGCAAGAAAACTGGCTGGCTTTTTTTGATCAAACCCGCCATCAGCATCTTCTAAAAAAAGTAGCCATTCAATATGGGCTAGAAAATGAATCCTCTTTGGAAAACTATTTTACTGCGCATATCCAATCTGGAGAGCTCCAGTTTCTATTAAAAGACAAACAGCTAACTTCGATAGATGACTTTGATCTGCTGGAGGAATCCCTGGCTCCAAAGGTCAAAGAAGGCGCCGAACAGCAGCATACTTTTGTCGTGTTAACACGCAATCGCTACTACAAAAATTTACAGATACTCCTCTGCCAGGCTCCATTCACCAAATCGGGCATGCCAAAAAATCCAATTTCGGTAAGCGAAAGCCAAGCGCGTATCTGGCGGACCAATGCGATCGAAGAAATGCAATTTTACACAGCGATCCATCAGTTTTCCCAAGCCGTACAACAGGATATCGACGTTACTTCAAGCCTACGGGCAATTATAAAAAATCCTTTGCATCTCGATTTTTATCTTCATGATTACGAGAAATCAGAAAATATAACAGCTACATCGCTATCGCCAATCCTGCTTAGTTTAAACAAGGGCGAGATTAAACTGTTTATTACCAAAACCGATGCATTCTTTGCCGTTAAGGGAGAGATGCACATGCATACCCTAACGTACAATTTACAGGATCTCGTTATTCTTCTGGAC
>Ga0308161_1004281_pt1 | contig 13141 bp, 8 predicted proteins | sample PhyFR2_FD_201034 | JGI IMG/M metagenome (GOLD analysis project Ga0308161, IMG submission 201034) | Phyllosphere microbial communities from UC Gill Tract Community Farm, Albany, California, United States - DLSLF.R2 | ecosystem: Host-associated > Plants > Phyllosphere > Unclassified | place: USA...
CGCACCACGCACAGCGCGCGGCCCCTGGCGCGGCCGCGCCAGTCCTGCTCGTAGCTGGCGAGGTCGTCGCCGGTCAGCACATGGCCGGCGCCAACGATGGCGGCCAACGTTTCAACGATCTCGGCAGCAGGCTTGCTCATTGCTTTTCCAGTTTTGCGGCCTGCACGATGCCGGCCCAGTGTTTGAATTCAGTGCGCGTGTAGTCACGGAACGCCGCCGAGCCCATCTGGCGCGGCTCGCCGCCCAGCGCCGCGACGCGGGCCTTGAACTCGGGGCTGGCCGCGACCTTGAGCAAGGCGGTCTCGACCTTCTGCACCACGGCGCGCGGCGTGCCCTTGGGCGCGAGCACGCCGTTCCAGGTCGCGGTCACGAACGCAGGAAAGCCGCTTTCCTTCATGGTCGGCACATGGGGCAGCAGCGGCAGGCGCTCGGCCGAGGTCACGGCCAGCGCCTTGAGCTTGCCGCCCTGGATGAAGGGCAGCGCCGGGGTGACGTTCTCGAAGATCAGGTCGATCTGGCCGCCGATCAGGTCGGTGAGGGCCGGCGCGCTGCCCTTGTAGGGCACATGCACCAGATCCAGGCTGGCGGCGCTCTTGAACAGCTCGCCCGAAAGATGCACGGTCGAGCCCGTGCCCGGCGAGCCATAGCTCAGGCCGGTGCGGCGCTCCTTGGCATGCGCCACCAGCTCGGCCACGCTCTTCACCGGCGTCTTGGTTTCGTTGACCACCAGCACGTTGGGGATCGAGGTGATCAGCGCCACGTACTCGAAATCATCGAGCGTCTTCTCGCTCTGGTTCTTGTAGAGGCTGGGATTGATGGCCTGCGTGCCCGCGGTGCCGAACAGCAGCGTGTAGCCGTCATTGGCCGAGGTGGCCACGCGGCTCGCGCCGATCGAGCCATTCGCGCCTGGAATGTTCTCGACGATCATCGGCTGGCCCAGGGCTTCGGTGAGGCCTTGCGCCGCCAGCCGTGCCACGACATCGGTGTTGCCGCCCGGCGCGAACGGCACCACCAGCTTGATCGGGCGGCTGGGGAAGGTGTCGGCCAGCGCCGGCAAGGCCATGGCGGCGCCAAGCAGCGCCAGCGAACCGAGGAATTGTTTGCGCGAAAGGATCTGGGGCACGGTCATGTCTCTTTAGTTGTAGTCAAGCCGGGCATCATGGGCAGCGGGTTTCTTGACGTCAATCAATGCTTTGGAACCCAGGCATTCGCAAATGGAATGCCTGGAGTTGCGACCGCGCGTGGTGCCCCTCGATAGAATGCCAAACGCATTCCCCACGATCATGAATTCACGGAAATATCTCCCGTCCATGGGCCTGCTCGTGGCCTTCGAGGCCTGCGCGCGGCTGCACAAGTTCACCACCGCCGCGCAGGAGCTGAGCCTGACGCAGAGCGCCATCAGCCGGCAGATCCGCGCGCTCGAGGAAATCGTCGGCGTGGCGCTGTTCGTGCGCGAGCGCCAGGCGGTGCGGCTCACGCCCGCGGGCGAGATCTATGCCGAGGAAATCCGCCATGCGCTGCGCGATATCTCGAACTCGACGCTGCGCATCAAGGCCAGCCCGGGCACGGGCACGCTGAAGCTGGCCATCCTGCCGACCATGGGCACGCGCTGGCTCGCGCCGCTGCTGCCCGACTTCGTACGCCGCCACCCTGGCGTGACGCTGAACCTCGTCACGCGGCTCGAACCCTTCGACATGGATGCCGAGGACGTGCATGCGGCGATCCATTACGGCGCTCCCGAATGGCCGCGTGCGGAACTGGATTTCCTGTTCGCGGAAACCACCTTTCCCGCCTGTTCCCAGGGCCTCAAGGCGCAATACGGTTTTTCAACGCCGCAGGACCTGCTGCAGGCGCCGCTGCTGCATCTGGCCTCGCGGCCCCAGGCCTGGGCGCAGTGGTTTGCCGCGCAGGGCGTCGCGGGCCCGCTCGCGGGTGGCACCAGCATCGACCAGTTCGCCACCGTGACCCAGGCGGCCTCGGCCGGGCTGGGCGTGGCGCTGCTGCCGGAATTCCTGTTTCGCGCCGAACTCGAACGCGGCGAGCTGGTATCGGCGCTCGATGTGCGCAGCCGCAGCCAGGGCAGCTATTACCTGGCCTGCGCCGCATCCAAGGCCTGGTATCCGCCGCTGACGGCATTTCGCCAGTGGCTCCAGGGTCAGGCGGCGGCCAGTGCCGCGATTGCTTCGAGCGTGGCCTGAACCTGCAATGAGAAAACCGCCCGAAGGCGGCTTTCTGTCAGGCGGCCGCGCTGGCGGCCAGCGTGCTGGCCACGGCTTTGCGCGCGCGCCGCTTGCGCTCCCAGATCACGATGCCGGTGATCGACAGCATCACCACGAACACGCCCATGATGGACATCATGATGCGCCCGGTCAGGCCCAGGATGCGGCCCGAATGCAGCGGCAGCTGCAGCTGCACGAACACATCGGCGGCCGTGCCGTGCCAGGGCCGGTGCATGCCCAGCACCGCGCCGTTGTCGGCGCTCACGTAGATGTTCGACATGCCCATGCCCGCCGGCCCCATCTCGTCGGTCGGATCGAAGAACGAGATGTTGTAGAACGGGAAGTCGCCGCCATACCAGATGCCGGCCGGCGGGAACTCGAAGCCCAGGCGCTGGCCTTCGGCGCGCGCGATATCGATGGCGGCGGCAAACGAGATCTTCGGTTCGATGAAGCTGCCGAACGGCGCCGGCTTGATGGTCTCGTAGGGGCCGGGCGTGGTGGTCGAGATCTGGCTCATCACCGGATAGAACACCTCGCGGTAGAGGTTCAGCGAGAACGAGGTGAACGACACCACGATGATGATCAGCCAGACCCAGAGCCCGCCCGCGCGGTGCAGGTCGAAGTTGAGCTTGTAGCCGCCCGAGCGCCAGCGCACGACCCACGACGGCTGCCACCTTTTGAGCCAAGACTTTCCACCCCCTGAGCCGCTGACGCGGCTTCCCCCTCTCAACCTTCGGTGGAGGGGGACGGCACCCTCGGTGCGGGGCGGCCCTTCCTCGGCGCCACTGCGCTGGAACACCACAGTTGTATGGGCTGTTGACGGCATTGACATGCGGCGCGCGGCCAGGCGCCGCGGCAGCGTGAGGTAGAGCGCGACGAAGCTGTCGATCAGCCACATCAGCGCAATGCCGCCCATCAGCCAGAAGCCCCAGCGGTCGCTGCCCCAGAATGCCGGCATGTGCAGGCTCTCATGCAGATGGCGCAGCCAGGACATGAGATTGCGCTTGCTCAGCGCAATGCTCTTGGAGTCGCGCTGGCCGGTCACCTTCGCCGTCACCGGGTCGACGAACACGTTGTTGTAGCCCAGCACATAGGGCTTGCCCGTGGCCGGATCCTTCTTCGGCCGGACCAGGAAGGAGGCCGCATGCCCCTCTTCCAGACCCAGCGTCATGTACGACACGTCGACGCGCGGGTCGCTGGCCTCGACGGCCGCGGCCAGCGCCAGCGGGCTTTGCAGCGCGCCGCGCCCCGGCGTGTGCATGATGTCGGCATTGAGCCATTCGTCGATCTCATGGTCCCACGAGATCACCGCGCCGGTCGCGCCGGCGACGATCAGGAACAGTGCCGCGGTCAGGCCCAGCCAGCGGTGGACGACGGTCCAGAACTCACGCATGCGCTGCCTCAGAAGTCGACGCTGGCGCTGATGGCGAACGTGCGCGGTGCCGACTGCACCAGGTAGTTCGAGCCCGGATAGCCGCCGACCGACGCCCAGTACTGCTTGTCGAACACATTGTCGACACGCGCGCGCAGCGTCAGCAGGCGGTCGTTGCCGATGTCCATCAGGTAGCGCACGCCCAGGTCGGTACGCGTCCAGGCCTTGACGTTGAGCGTATTGGCGGCATTGGCATATTGGCTGCCGGTGTAGATCACACGCGCGTTCAATGCCAGGCCCTGTACTCCGGGCACGTCCCAATCACCGCCCAGCGTCAGCTGGCGGCGCGGCACGCCGATCACATTGTTGCCCTGGGCCACGCCACCTTGCGTTTCCTGGTACTTGGCATCCGTGAAGCTCATGCCGCCCAGCAGGCGCAGGCCCTTGACGGGTTCGCCATAGAGGCTCAGCTCCAGGCCGCGGTAGCGCTGGGTGCCGAACTGGCCATAGACGTTGTTTTGCACATAGGCAACAGGCTTGTCCATGGTGTAAAGCGCGGCCGTCGCGCCCAGGCCGCCCTGCTGCCACTTCAGACCGATTTCCTTTTGCTTTGCCTTGTACGGCGAGAAAACTTCGCCCTCGTTGTTCAGTGGCGGCTGGCCGGTTGCGGCGCGCGCAACATCGCCCTTGATCAGGCCTTCGACATAGTTGGCATACAACGAAAGTTGTGGAGTGGCCTTGAAGACCAAGCCAGCAACCGGTGTGGTGGCCGACTTCTTGTAGTTGCCGGTTTCCAGATCGGTGGCATTGCTGTAGCTCGTCTGCTCGATGGTCTGGTGGCGCAGGCCCAGCGTCAGCAGCACGCGCTCGTCATAGAACGACAGCGTATCGGCCAGCGCATAGCTCTGCAGGTTGTCCACCGCCGAACGCAAGGGGTTGGACAGGTTGCCGCTACCGGCTGTGGTGGCAGGACGCGCCGAACCCACGAAGTTATAGATGTTGATCGGGACCGAGGCACCGGTATACGCGTAGGCATTGCGTTCCTCATGTCGGAACCACGAGGCCGAGGCCACAACCTGATGCTTCACCGCGCCTGTGACAAAACGTCCGCGCAGGCCGATTTCTCCGGTTTCCACGTCGTCTTCACGCGTATTGTCAAAGCGGCCCGTGTTGGCAGCGCCCGAACGGTCCACCATGGTCGGATTGGCCAGCGAATTGTCTTCCTTGCCACGCTTGAGGCCGCCCGCGGCCCAGGCCGTGATCTGGTCGTTCAGATCCCATTCGGCGCGCGCAGTGGCAAACACGTCCTCGGCATTGGAGTAGGTCCAGGGCTGGGCGTAAGTGGCCTTGTTGTCCGGCACATCGGGAATGAAGGTCGTCGGCGTGATGCTCGGGCGCGGGGCCTTGAGCTTGTCCTTCTGGTAGCCGATATCGGCAGACACGCGCACATCGCGGCTGCGCCAGTCGAGGCCCAGGCCCACGGCCGTCATGCCGCGGCTTTCACCATCGATGGCGGTGTCGCCATCGCGGCGCACTGCATTCAGGCGCAGACCGGTGTTGTTGCCGGGGCCGAAGCGACGCGACAGATCCACCGCAGCAGAAGCCTGACCACCCGACTGCACGCCCAGATCGACCCGGCTCAAAGGCTCGTTGCCCGCGCGCTTTGGCATCAGATTGATCGAGCCGCCCAGGTTGCTGCCGCCCGGGGCCGCGCCGTTGAGAAACGCGCTCGCGCCATGCAGCACCTCGACGCGCTCGAAGAATTCCGACGCCACATACTGGCGCGGCAGCAGGCCGTAGAGGCCGTTGTAAGCCAGGTCATCCGAGTACATATGCTGGCCGCGCAGCACATAGAGTTCCTGGAAGTTGCCAAAACCGCGCGCGCCGCGCACCGACGGATCATTGAGCAGCACTTCGCCCACGCTCTTGGCCTGCTGGTCGCGGATCAGCGTGCTGGTATAGCTGGTCTGGTTGAACGGCGTGTCCATGATGTCCTGCTGGCCCAGCAGGCCCACGCGTCCGCCGCGCGCGACCTGTCCACCCGCAAACGGTTTGGCCAGGCCTTCGGACGATGCATCGGCGCTGGCTTCGACGGTCACGGTCTCCATGGTGGGCGCGGCAGTCTGGGCATTGGCAGCAGCTGCGACCGCCCACAGGGCAATGGCGCCAATGGTCGGGCGCAGGACAAACGAGGGTTTTTTCATGGAAATGGTATTGGAAACGATTCGCGTTAAATTTTATAATTGGATGATTTGCTTTCTGTAACAAGCAACCTTACTGTGCACGGTGTCTGCGACCGGCTATTGACTTTTGCTTCAGCCGATGAAGCTCTCTACCGGTTTTCAGTGAGCGGCCCCATGTGGCCCGACAAGACCCGGCGACCGCCGGCGCACTGCGCCTGCAGAGCCAGCGGCTTGTAGGCCGTTGGCGTTTTCACGGCCCGGCGCACGCAGAATCAGGACAATATCGGTGCTGGCGAATATATTGAACCTGATTGGCCACCGCAGCGGCGATGTTGCCTCGAATGTGCTGCGGCCTCCTGCTTCCTGACCATGACCGACCCGACTCCCACACCGGTGCGCCCCGGCTATCGCGTTCCCTCGTGGCCCGTGCGCTGCCTGCTGATGGCGTTTTCCGCGCTGTGCGTGCTGCTGGGCATGATCGGCGCCGTGGTCCCGGGCATGCCGACCACGGTGTTCATCCTGATGGCGGCCTGGGCTGCGATGCGCAGTTCGCCGCGCATGCATGCGTGGCTCTATGCGCATGCGAGCTTCGGTCCGATGCTGCGCAACTGGGATGATGGCGGACGCGTGAGCCGGCGCGTCAAATGGATGGCGACGCTGAGCATGGCCGCCAGCAGCGCCTTGATCGTCTTTTTCAGCACCCGGCCCTGGCTGGCGGGGCTGGCGCTGGCAAGCATGGCTTGCGTGCTGGCTTGGCTCTGGCTGCGGCCCGAACCCGCGCCAGACCCGGAGGCATGAAAGCGCGGCGGGAACGCATCGGCGTGCCGGCCCGCGACCGTGCCTGTCCAGATGCCCGTGTTGATATCAGGGAATAGGTCCCGCCTGCCACCCCGCTCAGCCAAGACGCACCCCATCTGCCTCCTATGATGCTGCGGATGAGCTGGATCCAACGCTGCACCCTTGCCCTTGCCTTCCTGTGCTGCCTCGCACTGCCCGCCGTCCAGGCGGCGCCTGCCGTCGCGGCCCCGGCCGCCGCGGCCCCGGCGCCCGCTGCAACTGGCACACAGACCCCGGCCACGACGGCGCCTGCCGCCGAGGAGCCGCTGCCCGACGTCGAGTCGCTGCGCCGCCAGCTTGACGCGCTGCCCGCCACGGCCGAGGGAAATGACGCCGTGCGCGCGCTGCAGTCCAGCTATGCCGCGCTGAACGCCGGCGCCAACCGCATCATCGATGCGCGCACCGGCGAGCTCAACGACCTGAATGCGCGGCTGGGCGAACTCGGCGCGGCCCCGGCGCCCGGCACCAGCGAAGACGCCGACATCAAGCGCCAGCGCCAGACGCTGATCCGCGACCGCAATGCGGTGGATGCGGAAATCCGCCTGGCCCGGCTGATCGTGGTCGATGCGAAGCAGCGCAGCGAGGCGCTGCGCACGCGCGAACGCGACCAGCTGCAGGCGCAGCTCACCGACCGCGCACCGTCGCCGCTGAGCGCGGCCTTCTGGCGCGAACTGGGCCAGTCCTGGCCGGACGATCGTGCCCGGCTCGCGCCCATGGCCGAAGAAATGCAGGATGCGGCCGCGCGCCTGGCCGTGCCCGGCCACCGCGGCCCGGTGCTGCTGGCGCTGGTGCTGGCGCTGCTGGCGGTCACCGTCGGCGACCTGCTGGCCGAACGCGGCCTGGCGCGCCTGGCGCAGCGCGTGCTGCCCGGCGGGCGGCTGCGGCGCTCCTTGCTGGTCATTGCCATCGTCGCCGTCAACATGGCCGTGGTGGCGCTGGCGCTGCAGGGCTTTTTGCAGACGCTGCGCGCGCACGCCGACTTCGGCCCGCAGTCGAGCAAGCTCGTGGCGCTGGTCGACGAATCGGTGCTGTACATCGTCTTCGTGACCAGCCTGGGCCGCGCGCTGCTGGCCAATGCCCGGCCCTCATGGCGGCTCGCGCCGCTGTCCGATGCGCTGGCGCTGCGGCTGCGGCCCTATCCCTGGCTGGTGGCGCTGGTCGGCGTGCTGGTCTGGGTGCCCATGCAGGTCGCCGCCATCTCCGAGCTCAGCCTGCCCGCGCTGCGCGTGTGCCAGGGCATCACCGCGCTGGCGCTGGTGCTGCTGATGGCCGCGATGCTCACGCGCCTGAACCAGCCGCAGCCCGGCGACCCGGCAGAGCCGCCTGCGCCGCGTCCGCTGTGGGAGGGCCTGGTGCTGACGGTGGTCACGCTGTCGCTGGTGGGCGTGGTGCTGCTGGTGGTCATCGGCTATATCAGCGTGGCCAGCGTGGTGGCCATGCAGCTGGCCTGGACCGGCCTCGTCGGCCTGAGCTTCTACGTGCTGTTCAAGTTTGCCGACGACCTGTTCATGGCGCTGGTTTCCTCGCGCGGCGACTTCGGCCAGCGCCTGCAAAAGAGCTTCGGCTTCGCGCCGTCCACGCTGGACCAGGCGGCCGTGGTGCTGTCGGCCCTGGCGCGCGTGCTGCTGTTCCTCTACATGCTGATCGCGCTGGGCGCGCAGCTGGGCACGCGGCCCGAGGAGGTGCTGCAGCAGACCGACCGCATCAGCGCCGGCCTCACCATCGGCGAATTCCAGATCAAGCCCGCGGCGATCTTCAGCGCGCTGGCGGTGCTGGTGGGCGGTTTCGTCGCCCTGCGCGTGTTCCGCAACTGGCTGCGCGAACGCTACCTGCCCACCACCACCATGGAGCCGGGCATGCAGAGCTCGCTGGCCACGCTGCTCAACTACGTGGGCATCGTGCTGGTGGTCGCGGCCGGGCTGTCGGCCATGGGCATAGGCGTCAACCGCATCGCCTGGATCGCCAGCGCCCTGTCGGTGGGTATCGGCTTCGGCCTGCAGGCCATCGTGCAGAACTTCATTTCCGGGCTGATCCTGCTGGCCGAGCGGCCCGTCAAGGTCGGCGACTGGGTGGTGCTGGGCACGACCGAGGGCGACATCAAGCGCATCAACGTGCGCGCCACCGAGATCCAGCTGGGCGACCGCTCCACCGTCATCGTGCCGAACTCCGAGTTCATCACCAAGACGGTGCGCAACATGACGCTGACCGCCGCCGAGGGCCGCGTGCTGATCCGCCTGCCGCTGCCGCTGTCGACCGATGCCAAGCAGGTGCGCGAACTCATGCTGGCCGCGTGCCGTGCGCATCCCGGCGTGCTGGAAACGCCGGAGCCCTCGCTGAGCCTCGAGGGCATCGAGAACGGCAGCCTGATCTTCCAGGCCATTGCCTATGTCTCCAGCCCGCGCCTGGCCAGCGGCGTGCGCAGCGACCTGCTGTTCACGATATTGGATGAATTCAAGACCGCCGGCCTGCCGCTGGCCGTTCCGACCATGATGATGGCCAGCCCGCCGCCGGCACCGGCCTGAAGCGCGCCCGAGGGCGCGCGCAGGTGCCGGAATCAGAAGGTGTAGCGCATGCCCAGCTGCACATTGCGCGTGGGCGCGTAGATGCCGGTGTAGAAGGTCGTATCCAGGCCCTGCAGATAGTGCTTGTCGAACACGTTGTTGAGGTTCAGCGTGACTGCCAGTTGCGGGCTGAACTCGTAGCGTGCCATCAGGTTGGCAACGGCATAGGCCTTCTGCTGGCCCGTCAGCGCCAATCCGGACGAGGTCGCGGTGTAGTAGCTCCGGTCTTGCCAGTTCACGCCGCCGCCCAGCGTGAGCTTGCTCCAGGCGCCGGGCAGGCGGTAACTGGTCCATAGCTTGGCCATCTGGCGCGGGAAGACGGTGCGGATGCGCTCGCCGGCCGCGTCCTTGGTCGTGCCATAGCTGTAGCTTGCGCTGAGCTGCCAGCCGCGCGCGACTTCGCCGTTGACTTCAAAATCGATGCCGCGGGTCTTCGCCCCCTTTACCGCGCGGTAGGCGGCTTCCGCCGGCGACGTCCCGGGAACGGTGAAGCCGGTGTCGGCTTCGGCCAGGTTTTCCTGGCGGATCTCGTACAGCGCCACGGCACTGCTCAGCCGGCCGCCCAGCCAGTCGCTCTTGAGTCCGATTTCGTAGTTGTCGCCGGTGCGCGGCTCCAGGATCTCGCCATTGCGGTCGCGATTGCTCTGCGGCTTGAAGATGCTGGTGTAGCTGGCATAGACTGCATGCGTCTTGTTCAGGTCATACACCACTCCTGCATAGGGCGTGACGACACCGCTTTCCCGCATATTGGTGATGCGGTTGTTGCGAGCCGAGGCCGCGGCCGTGTATTCCAGCGCCAGCCGGTAGCGATAGTCGCTCACGCGCGCACCGGCAATGACCGTCAGGTCGTCGCGCGGCCTCAGGCGCACGGCGCCGTAGACGCCGCCCTGCTTTTGCCAGCCATCGTAGTCATAGAGCTTCTCGCCGGTGATGGTCGGGCCCGCGGTTTCGTTGCCCCAGTTGTAGATGTTGACGTAGCGGCCTTCGATGGCGGCGCCGCGCTGCGGTTCATGGAAATTCTTGAAGTCGGACCAGTTGAAGCCCAGCACGGCCTCGTGCCTGCGCCCGAGCCACTCGAACGGCCCCTGCAGCTGGGCATCCAGTCCGCTCTGGCGCTGCTTGGCCGAGCCCAGGCCGCCATAGAGGCGCACGCCTTCGCCGGTCTGCTTGTCGGGAAAGCCCCAGCTCGCATCGGCGCCCGAGAATTCGCGCTCACCCTGCATGTAGTTGGCCGAGAGCCCGAGCTTCCAGTCGTTGACAAAGCGATGCTCGAGCTTCATGAACGCGTTGTAGACATCCAGCTCGTTGCGCTTCCAGCGTGCTGCGGCATTCTGCGAAGGGCTGAATGCGGTCTGCTCGCCATTGCTGTAGAACAGCGGCAGGCCGGTCGACGACTGGCCGCGCGGGTCGCTGCGCTGGTAGTCCAGCCCAGCAGTGAGCAAGGTCTGCGGCGCCAGATCCGCTTCGAGCACGCCATAAAGCACGCTCTTGTTCTGCTGGTACCAGTCAATATGCGTGCCGCCCTGTTCGTGCGCGGCCACCATGCGCCCGCGCAGGCTGCCGGCGGCGTTCAGCGGGCCAGACAGGTCGACTTCCGCGCGGCCGCGGTCCCAACTGCCGGCGCTCAGGTTCACGTATCCCTGGAACTCACTGGTCGGCTTCTTGCGCACCAGATTGACGGTGCCCGAAGGATTGCCCGCGCCGGCGAGCAGGCCCGCGGCGCCGCGCAGCACCTCGACGCGGTCGTAGAGCGCCAGATCGGCCTGCGACTGCGGCACGTTCTGCGAGACGATGTCGGTGGCCGTCACGATGCCGTCGTACTGGTAGTTGTCGATGTCATAGCCGCGCGACAGGATGGAGAAACGGCTCGCGCCGATGTTCTGCACCGAGATGCCGGGCGTGCGGTCGAGCACCGTCTCGACGCTGTCGAGGCCTTCATCGTCCATGCGCTGGCGCGTGATCACGCTGATGGTCTGCGGCGTTTCGCGCAGCGTGAGCGCCAGGCCCGTGGCCATGGTCACGGGGCCGCTGGCGGCATAGCTGCCGGTGTGCTCGGTGCTGCCGCTGCGCAGCGGGGCCGCGGTCACGGTGACCGCGGCCAGGCTTGCGGCGTCTGCGGCTGCGGCCGTGGGCCGGGTCCGCAGGCCGTAACTGCCGTCCGCCTGAACAAAGGCTTCCAGTCCCGTCTGGCGCAGCAGCGCGGAAAGGCCGGCGGACACGCTGTAACTGCCCTTGAGGCCGGGACTGGTCTTGCCTTCGGCCATGCTGCCATTGCCAACCAGCAAGATACCGGCCTCGCGCGAAAAGCGCGTCAGCGCCTGGCTCAGCGGGCCTGCAGGAATGTCATAGCTGCGCGCTGCAGGCACCGTGGTGGCGGTTTGCGCCAATGCCACCTGCGCATGCGTGGCGGCGCCCAATGCGCCGAGAACGAACAGGGGAACCGCGAGCCGGCGGGACGCGACGCTGCGGCGTGGCTGGCGGGTGGACTTGGAATTGCGAACGGACATGAAAGCGTGGCTCCGGGAGAAAGTGATCAGTCGAAGACCATGGGTCACCATCCCATCGGCTGCCTGGACCGGCACGCCAAGCGGCGCGGCCCTGGGTTGCGGGCGCAACGGCGAATTTTGTCTTCTCCCTCTGTAAAACCAGCGAGAAGGCGAAACCCGGAACCACCATTTGCAACTTTTTGGAAATTCAGCGCGCTTCGATGCTGGTCCACCAGGGCAGCGGCTGTGCAATGCGTACCGGCAACGCGGACGCCAGCATGTGCAGCGCGGTGTCGGTGTCGTGCAGCGGGAAATTGCCGTAGACGATGAGTCCGGCCACGGCATCGGCCACCGCGAGGTGGCCGCGGCGATGGCGGCGCAGTTGTTCGACCATCTGTCCCAAGGGCAGGTTTTCGGCCACCAGCGTGCCCTGCGTCCAGGCTTCGCCATCCAGGCCGGCGGTCTGCAGAGGCTCGGCATCCTCCGGCGTGAAGGAGGTCTGCCGGCCTGCGGGCACCACCAGCGTGCGGCCCGTGGCCGCAAGCCGGATCTCGACTGCGCCCGCATAAACCGCAAGCCGGGTGGCCGAACGCTGCAGGTGCACGTTGAAGCGCGTCCCCAGTGCACGCATCTCGCCCTGGGGCGTCTGCACGCGCAGCGGCCGCGCATCCCTCGCCGTGGCAACGAAGATTTCGCCGCTCAGCACCACGATGCGGCGTTCGTGGACGTCAAAGCGGATATCCACCGCGCTGGCGGTATTGAGCCACAGCTGCGTCCCATCGGCCAGCGTGAGCTGGCGCTGCTCGCCGGTGGCCGTGCGATGGTCGGCGCCCAGTGCCATGACTTCGGCCGGCAGCCAGGCCTGGTGCCAGCCCAGCGCCGCGGCCAGGCCACCGCCCGCAAACAATCCCAGGCCGGCGAGAGCGCGGCGGCGGCTGCGTATCCGGTCGCTGGCGGCATTGAGATGCCTGGCGGTTTCGCGCGGATTGGGCAGCGAACGGGCCGGCTCGAAGGCGTTGCTGATGTCCTGCACATACTGCCAAGCCATCGCGTGCGCTTCGGCCGCGGCCAGCCAGGTTTGCCAGGCTTCGCGTTCGCGCAGGCTGGCCTTGCCATCACGCAGGCAGGCATACCACTCGGCGGCCTGCTGCAGATCGGCATGGGCGGGCGCGGCGTGAGATGGCATCTGACGAACCCTTGCTAGGGCAGATCCTGCCGCAATTGCGCCGCCGTCTGGCGCGCCGCCAGCGTCAGGCAACCGAGCATGGCCTGTGCCACGTATTTGCGCACCATGCGCCCGGAAACACCCAGTTCGGCCCCGACTTCATCGTCCGTCATGCCGCAGACCACGGCCAGAGTGAACGCGCGCGCAGCCTTGGGCGAAAGCGATTGCAGCATCTGGCCGATCTCCTCCAGTGCCTCCAGCACGGTGGCCTGGCGTTCAGCCGAGGGATAGCTGGCTTCGGGAGCCAGGGCCAGAATG
>Ga0308161_1004282_pt1 | contig 13141 bp, 11 predicted proteins | sample PhyFR2_FD_201034 | JGI IMG/M metagenome (GOLD analysis project Ga0308161, IMG submission 201034) | Phyllosphere microbial communities from UC Gill Tract Community Farm, Albany, California, United States - DLSLF.R2 | ecosystem: Host-associated > Plants > Phyllosphere > Unclassified | place: USA...
TCCTGGAACGCCGTCTCGCCCTTCAGCTGCGCCGCGCCGAACACGACGCGGAACGAAAACGCCACCGGCGGCGCGAAGCCGTCCGCCGGACGCAGGTTCGCCTTGCGCGCCCGCAGGGCGGCGGGCGTGATCGCCCCGCCGCCGCGGGCCGCCGGCGCCGACGACCTGGCCAGGGGTGGCGGCGGCGGTGGCGGCGCGGGCGGCGGCGGTGGCGGTGGCGGCGGAGGCGGCACGGGTACCGCCGCCGGCCCCGCGGCGGCCACCGTATCGGCCACCGCGACCGTGTCCGCGGCGGCGGCACCGGCCACCGTATCGGCAACGGCGCCAACCAGCGCCGCCGCCTGGGCCACCAGCTTGTGCAGCAACGTCGTCATCGTTCGCTCCGCATCCCCGTCAGCCGTTGGCGATCGTCAGTCCTTCGTGCGCGATCTCGATCGTTTCGATCGCGACCGCGTTGTCGTCGGACTTCATGTCGGTGCTCGTGATCTTGATGGGAAACGCATTGAGCAGGGTCCAGACCATCGTCGGCTCGCCCGCTTCGTCGAGCAGGCTGATGGTCACGGGTTTGCGCTTGATGGTGTTCATCTTGATCTCGTTGAACCACACCCAGAACTTGTTGTCGCCCTTGTAGATGCCCTTCTTCATCGTCACGTTCCCGACCTTCATCATGCCGGGCATCTTCATCTTGCCGAACGACTTGCTGTCGCCCGCGCGGTAGGTGAGCTCCTCCATCTCGACCTGCAGGCCGGAGACTTCCTGGAACGACATCACTTCGGAATCCCACTTCACCTGGAAGTAAAACTTGGGTAAGGGCCACAGGTTTTTCGACTGTGCGGAACCGTCATCTGCCATTGCATCCTCGCTTCGTTAGGGTTGAAAGGCCGCCGCGGCGGCACCGGATCGGGTCAGGATTTCTGCATCTGCTGCTGGAACGTGATCTCGATGAACTCGGCCGGCCGCGACAGCGCCACCAGCACCGTCATGTTCATGCGCCCTTCGAGGATGTCTTCCGGCGTCATCGTCTCGCCCAGCCCCACGTGCACGGAGAACGCGTCTTCCGGCGTGGCGCCCGCGAGGCCGCCGCGCTTCCAGATCCCGGTCAGGAAGTTCGCGGCCATGCCCTTCACCGTCACCCAGGTGTTGGCGGTGTTCGGCTCGAAGACGTAGGCCGCCATCGCCAGGCGCAGCGATTCCTCCAGCATGATCATCGTGCGGCGCACGTTGATGTAGCGCCAGTCCAGGCTATTGCCGTCCAGCGTGCGCGCGCCCCAGACCAGCACGCCCGAGCCGATGAAGGCGCGGATCGCGTTGATCGACTTGCCGGACGTCGTCACGTTCAGGTCTTCCTGCTCGGCGTGGCTGATGCTGACGGTCGGCGCGATCACGCCGTTCAGGCTGACGTTGGCCGGTGCCTTCCACACGCCGCGGCCGTTGTCCACGCTGGTGTACAGGCCGGCCATCGCCGCCGCCGGCGGCAGGCGGTTCAGGCGGCGCGCGAGGTTGGTCATCAGGCGCGCGTACAGGGGGCTGAACTTGGCGAGCATCTGGTGCAGGGTCAGCTGGGCGCGCGCGACGTCGTCCGGCGTCTTGAGCTTGTCGCCGTCGAGTTCCCACTTGCTGTCCAAGAGTCCCACGGCCGCCACTTTCTCGTCGAAGCCCTTGCGCGGGATCGGATCGGCCGGCGCCTGTGCCGGATCGAGCTTCATGTCGGCCGTGAGCAGGGTCTTGAGCAGGCCCTTGTCGTTCAGGTTGATGAAGCTGAGCGCACTCTCCGGCACGATCGTCGTGTCGATCCACGGGTAATAGGCGGCGGCGAAATCGAGGTGATTCACGCCGAGCGCGTCGCGGAACCCGGCGATCGGGTCGCCGGCCGGGTCCTTGCGGTCGCGCCAGCCGTCGTAGATGTCGAGGATGGCGAAGCGGTTCTTCATCAGCTCCCCGCAATGCTGCAGCACGGCCTGCTGCACGCTGATCGCCGCGGCGGCCGGGCTCTCCGGCGTACCCTTGAGCAGCATCGCATCCGGCACGACGACCATGGTCGGCTCCTGCTCCTTGCGCAGCGCGTCCAGGCCGGCCAGCAGCGGATCGGCCTCGATGGCGTCGCCGTAGTGCCCGACCGACGCCACGTAGCACGGTCCGCCGCCGTTCTGGAAGAACAGCTGCATGCTGTAGTACAGCAGATAGGCGCCGCTGTCCTGCGTCAGGCGGTAGGCCTTCTTCGGGCCCGCCGGCGCGGCCGGGTCGGCGACGAGGACGTCGGACTCGCCCGCCTCCTTCGCGTCGACTTCGGCCAAGTTGAAACGCGCCGGCGGCGGGCCACCGAAGTACTCGATGTACTCGCTCAGCGACGTGACGCGCCACGCCTTGCCGGCCAGCGACGTGCCTTTGTTGTCGGCCTTTTCCGTGTAGCCGATGAACGCCGGCACGGCGGTCGCGACCTCGACGACCGAATTCGGGAAGGCATCCTTCTCGACGATATATACACCAGGGGTTTTGTAAGCCACGTCATCCGCTCCGCAAGTTAGATATTGAGAAAAATTTCCGACACCAGCACCGCCTGCCCGCCGACCAGCGCCCGCGTACAGCCGCCGGCACTCCCCATGGGCAACCTCTTCACCAACACCTTTTCGCCGAACGCGGCCTGCTCGCGCAGTTCGAAGCGCTGCGCGGGCCGGGCGCGCAGCGGGATCGGGCGGTCGGACAGGAACACGGCGGCTTCACGGCCACCGACCGCCGTCTCGTCCGTGCGGGTGAACGACACGCCGGCGTCCACGTCCACGATCGCGACCGGCCGCGTCGCCAGCGCCCCCTGCAGGTAATACTTCCAGTGACTGGCGGCGGCGTCGAGCCGCACGACGCAGCGCAGCGGCGCGTCCCCGGCGACGCCGAGTTCGTCGGGCGCGATGCGCACGCGCAGGGCCGCGGGCAGCATCCCGGGCGGCAGCGCCGCATCTTCGATGGCGTCGGCGCCGATGCGCTCCTGCGCGTGCAGCCGCCACACGCCGCCCGGCTCGCGCACGGCGGCGCGGCTGTCGGCGACGAGCGTGCGCCCGGCGGGCAAGGTCGGCGCCGTGTAGCGGGCAAACTGCGCGTCGTCGAACGCGACGTCGAACAGCAGGCGGAGCGACTCCCCGGCGTCCGGCACCCGGTCCGCCGGCGCGAACACGGCAAGGCCGCCCGCCACCGGCCGCGCCAGCAGCCGCTCGCGGCGCAGCAGTGCGCGGGTCGCGTCCGTGGGTCGCACCTGGACCGCCGTGCAGCTGCCCGGGCCGTAATAGGCGTGTTCGATGCCGATGCGCACCCATTCGCGCCACGCGGTCATGACAGGCCTCCCGGCACCGGCGTCGTCGTGACCTGCGGCTCGGCAACGTGCGGCACGCGCGCCCGCACGGCATCGCCAGCCAGCGCCACCATGCGCACGCGATACAGCACGGACGGCAAATACCGGCCACCGAGCACGCCCCAGATATTGCTCATGGCCTGCGGCGACGTATTCTCGATATCGAGAATCAGTTTTTCGATGCGCGCATCCAGATCGGGGGAATTCAGGCGATCGATGACGGGGCGTTCGTGGAAATAGGAGATGGCCAGCGACAGGAATTTGAGCGCTTCCGGATAATTATTACCGGTGAAATTCGCGGCGACCATCAAATACAGATTCAAGAACAGCGGTGCCGATTGGGCATAGCCGCCGGCATGCGTTTCCGGCGCGCGCCGCGCCACCGCATCTCTTTCGACGGACGTCAGAAACAGGACGATCCGGTTATTCACATTCGGCGCCGGCGCCCCGTCCGGCCCCAGCAGATTCGATACCACGACAAGGTCTTCGGACGTATTCAGCAGGCTGCGCAGATATTCATTGAGCTGGGCCGCAATCTGCCCGATCGCACGGTCGATCATTTACGTCTCGATTCTCGATTCTCGATTACCGGGACAGCGCCGCCGATAACGGACTGTCCTGCATTGCAAAAACGCCAGGGCGCAGGAATGACGCGCCACGCCTGGCGGCGCATGCGGCATTCATTCACCATGCAAACACGATGCGATTATTCTTTACGCGTAACGGCGCAATCAAGCACGTATTGTGCGCCACCAATTCAAGAAAAATCAAATAATCAGTGGAGAAATAATGCACCTTGCAGAAAAAAAATTCATCTCTTTTTTCGAAAATTATTTTTCGATTTCCGGCCGCAAGGTGATTGTCAATTCCCCGAAATGGGCGGTAAACTCGGACGGCCGTACGTCCGCTCCACGATTTCCCTCCTCGATTCCATATCCCCAATCGTTTTTACTTCGCGTTTTATGCGATTGACATCGTCATATCCAGCGCAAACACTTTTTTCTTAGCTAGGTTTGATATTTATCAAACCGCTGTAAAGAAATTATGATATTGCGGGTTTCGATTAAATCAGGAAAAGGACGCTGCGGAATTTAATATATTCCGTGGATAATGAAAATTATTCTTGTGCAATTGAATTGACAAAGGCGAAATGGCGACGGGCACGATCGAAGCTGCCGCCGCTCGGCATCGTGTGGACGCGGATGCGGCCGGCCCGCGCTGCCTCCGGCCGGCGCGGGCAACCCGTCGGCCGTGGCGGAAGCACACCGTCAGGCTGGGCCGCGTTACCCGCTCGCCGCATGCCGTTCGCGGCGGGGTCCGGCCCGGCGAGCGCGGCGTTGTTCGCCGCAGGTCCGGATGCGCCGCCCTCGTGCCCGGGTGGCCGAATGCAGCGGCGCGCACGAGACGCAGCCGACCATCGACGCCGGCGTGGTGCCGGTCGAGTCAGGTCGGGACGGGTCGAGTCAGGTCGAGGCGGGCCCGGTCAGGTCGAGGCGGGTCGAGTCAGGTCGAGGCGGGCCGGGTCGGTCAGTCAGTTGATCGGTCGGGCGGTCGGGCGGTGGGGCGGTGGGGCGGTCGGGCGGTGGGGCGGTCGGGCGGGCCGGGTCGGTCAGTCAGTTGATCGGTCGGGCGGTCGGGCGGTCGGGCGGGCGGGCGGGCGGTCGGCGGTCGGCGGTCGGCGGTCGGCGGCCAGGCGGTCAGGCGGTCGGGCGGTCGGGCGGTCGGGCGGTCAGGCGGTCAGGCGGTCAGGCGGTCAGGCGGTCAGGCGGTCAGGCGGTCAGGATGCAGCGTACCGCCGTCGAGGGCAGTCGGCACAAGGGTGCCCGGCAGGTAGTCGCCGTTGAGGTGAGCCTGAAACGAATTGCCGCCGAACGCGCCACGGTGAACCGCGATTACGCAACCGGATCGAAGCACGTATCGCCGAAGAGGGAGAAGTCGGCCGGCCCGCCCACGCCTGCGGGCCGTGAACGCGCCGGCTTGGCGTTGCGTCTAGCGGGCGCCGCGGGCGCCCGGATGGTATTTGCGTTCGAGCTGCCGTTCGATGTCGTCCTTGTAGAACAGCACGTCCTTGAACTCGCCCCGGCTGTACATCGCCGCCTGGTCGTTGAAATGGGGCGACGCCGGATCGCCGCTCTCCCCGCCCGCCAGGATGCTTTTCGCGCGCACGCGCGGTCCGAACTCGACGACGGCCACGAAACTGTTGCCGCGGTCGCCGTAGATGCGCTTCGTCGTCTGCTCGGCGCTCATCCCGAACGACGCGAGCGCACCCCAGTTGGCGGACGCGAACGGCACCGGCAGGCTTGGCCTCGCGTCGTCGTAGCGCCCGTCGACCGCGCCGGACAGCCGCTGGAACCGGTTGATCTCGCCCCACGGCGTGCGCCAGTCGCCGAAATCGGCCTGCAGCTTGTCGCTCGCGCGCGCCAGCGCATCGAGCCGTTCCTGCGCGGTCAGGCGCGTCTGCACGAAGTCGATCGCGGGCACGCGCTGCGCCCTGGCGCGCGGCGCCGCCGCCTTGACCATGTCCTGGCCCCAGTACACCGCGAGCGACGTCGGCACCGACGCGAGGCCGGTGCGCAGGTCCCAGCCGCGCAGCAGCGCGACCTGGTCCCGCAGTCGCGCCTTGAGCGGTGCGTCGGACGGCAGCGCATCCCAGTCGCGCGCGAGCGCCGGCACCAGCGGCTCGAACGCCGTCAGGGCGCTGTCGTAGGCCTTAGCGATCAGGCCGTCGAGCGTGAGGTCGTGCGCGTCGTGCAGCACGCGCTCGGCGTGGATGCCGCGCGGGTTCTGCGGCAGGGACCACATGTAGGCGGGATAGCGCGCGCAGTCCGGATTGCTCGCGCCGAATCCGGTGCACGGCCAGTTGTTCGTGTTCGATACGTAGCCGCTCTTCGGATTGAACAGCGTGATCGTCTCCTCCACGCCGTGCAGCCCCTTCCACTCGGTGGCCGGATCGCTGCCGTCGACGGGCCGCGTCCAGTCGAAGCGCGCATCCCGGCGCGGGATGAAATTGCCGTGGAAGTAGGCGATATTGCCGTCGGCATCCGCGTACACGGTGTTGTTCGACGAATTCGTGCGCAGTGCCATCGTGCGGTAGAAGCCGGCATAGTCGCGCGCCTTCGTGCGGCCGTACGACTGCATCAGCGCGTGCATCGGGTCATCCATCATGCGCACCGCGACCCATTTGCCATCCTGCGCGCGAATCACCGGCCCGTGGTGCGTGAAGTACGCGGTCACCGTGCGGTGCGCCAGGCCCTGCGCCGTGCGGTACGGCAGGTCGATGGTCCGGGTAGAGAGCGAGCGTTCGCCGTCGCCGTAGCGGTAGACGTACCTGCCGTCACGCTCGCGCACGGTTTCCAGATACTCGTCGATGACGTCGCCGCCGCCCGACGTGTGCATCCAGCCGATACGGTCGTTGAAGCCCTGGTAGACGAAGAACTGGCCCCACGTGACGGCGCCGTACGCATTCAGTCCCTCGTCGCTGACCATGTGGATCTCGGGACGGAAGTAGAACGACGTGTGCGGATTGATCAACAGGAGCGCATGCCCGTCGGCCGTGCGCCGCGGCGCGATGGCGAACCCGTTCGAGCCGCGCGGCTCCGGGTCGAAGCCCTTGCCGGCGTCGGCGAGAACGGCGGGCGCGGCCGGCCGCGGTGCCGCGCCCCCGTAGAACGCTTCAAGCGCCTTCAGGTCGATCGTCTCGATGTCGCCGCCGATGCTGCCCTCGCTGAACGCCAGCGCCATCCACGGCTCGAAGCGCGCGATGAGCTTCGGCCTGACGCGCGGATGCGTGACGAGATACCAGTTCAGGCCATCCGCGTACGCATCCATCAGTTTTTGGAGCCAGGCCGGACTCGCCGCGTACTTCGCCTTCAGGTCGGCCGGGTCGATGTACAGCTTCATGCGCAGGTCGCGCCACAGGGCCTTCTCGCCCTCGACCTCGGCCAGCCGGCCCAGCGCATTGATGTAATTGAGCTCGACGCGGTTGAAATCGTCCTCGGCCTGCGCGAACAGCGTGCCGAACACGGTGTCCGCATCCGTCTTGCCATACACATGCGGGATGCCCCAGCGATCGCGCAGGATCGTCACGCGCAGCGCCGCCGCCGCCAAGCGCACCCGTTCGGCCGGAGAGAAGGCTGCGCGGGCGGGTGCCGGGGCGGCCGCGTGCGCCGGCGCCGGCGCGGCTGCCTGCGCATGAAGGGGCTGGCACAGGGCCAGCAGCAAGGTGCAGGCGGCAGCGGCCGGGGTGGCGCGGGATGTCGTCATGGATCTCCTCGTGGTCGGCGCGTGGCCGGCGCGCGGTGCTCGCCGGCGCGGGCGCGGCGTTCAGGCGCCGAGCGCGGCGAGCTTCTGGCGCAGCACTTCGTTTTCCGTCATCAGGGTGGCGACGCGGTCCTTCAGTTCGCCGACCTGGGCGCGCAGCGCCTTCACCTGGTCTTCCGGCGACTCCGGCACGGTCTCCTTCTTCGGCTTGGCGCCGGCCTTCTGCTCGCGCACCTGGCGCGCGGCCTGCTGCAATTCCTTGCGCCCGCCGGCGACGGCCGCCACCTGCGCTTCCGGCGGCAGCGACGCGACGCTGGCGGCGGCGCTGACGGAAATCGTCCCGCTGCGCACGGCATCGACCAGTTCCGGCGCCGCCGTCTTGCGGATGCGCTCGATCTGGCTCAGGGTGTTGGCCGACACGCGCGCCGCCTTGGCGACGTCCTCGCGCGTGCTCCACGGCGGGTCGCTCGCGTCGTCCGCCGCCTCGGGCGCAGCCTCTTCCGGCGCGGCGTCGGGCGGCAGCTGCGCGGCGCGCTGGGCGGCGCGCGCGGCCACGATCTCTTTCTTGCGCAGCGCGAGCATGCCGCGCTGGAAGTCGGACACGCTGCGGCGCGCCAGGTTATTGTCGATCACCCACAGCATGACGTCCTCGAGCGAGTCGAACTTGTCGTTCGCGACGGTCCGGAACTCAATATTGTGCTTGCGGCAGATGTCGTAGCGGTTGTGTCCGTCGATCAGCACGTCGCGCCACAGCACGAGCGCATCGCGGCACCCGTCGGCCAGCAGGCTGCGTTCGAGCGCCGCGTATTCGACGGGCGTGAGGGGATCGATGAAAGAGCGGAGTTCCTCGTTGATCGTGATATTCAATGTTTTTCCTTGCATGGTGCTGCCACGGCGGCGACGGCCGCGGGCGTATCGCCCCGCATGCTACACCATGCGCCAGCCGGACTCCAGGCAACCGGCGTGCACTGCGATGCACTTGGCATGGCGTGCGCGTGCGGATGGGAGCACAATGAGCCGGTCTCGTCCATGAGGAGCCCATGATGAACCGCCGCAGCGACCGCATCTCCGCCCTGTTCATCGACGCCGTGCTGGACGCGAGCCGCCGGCAGGGCGTCGCCCGCGCCGCGCGCGTCCTGCACGACGACGGGGTCCCCCTGCCCGTCGCGCTGCGCGTGCTGACCCGCCCCGCGCTGCGGCGCTGCGGCCCGAAGCCGCCGCACGTGCTGGTGGCGGCCGCGGCGGCGCTCGTGCGGCCCTTCGGGTCGGGGCGGCCACATGTGCCCTTTCCGTCAACCTTGCATAATCGACCCTGAGCGGGTCCGGCTGTGCTAGAATCCTGCCCGCTGCCCGGATGGTGAAACTGGTAGACACCCGGGACTTAAAATCCCGTGCCAGCGATGGCGTGCCGGTTCGATCCCGGCTCCGGGCACCAGTATTCATGGGGGTTGAAAGGTGAGCGAGTACTTCGTTTTCTGCTCGATTTAGTTCCGCAACAACGAGGTAGTTCCGCAAACTATCTTGTCCACGGCGTGTTTACCCGTGTTGGATGAAGCTGTTATCCCGCTTATTGCGTCCTGAGGCGGCACTGTTCAGGTGTATCGTTTTCAGCTGTTCGACGAGGCAAACGATCCGCAGGATTGGTGCCCGCCAAGTTAGCGTTGCCTTTGACGTCCCGCGTGCTCATGTGAACGACGACTGGCTCACTCGAAAGGTCTATGTTCCGGCCCAGGGGGCTTCGGCGTACCGAGGCAATGCGAGGCTTACTCCAGCAGTGACGCGCCGAGGCGAGCCACAAGCCATTGACTCCAGCATATAAACTGCATTCTCCTGCGCCTCGTCCCTCATGCCATCGAATGCCGCCGGCGCTCCTGAACGACGATCCGCATGCCTCGTCTTCGTTTGCGCCGCTGCGCGTCCCCCGAAGTAATCCAACTGTAGTGTTCTGCCGCCAACGGGTCTTTGGTACTGTAGAGCTCCGAGCTCAGCTACCTGTTTCGTTATTAATACCACATTCATACATTAGTTAATGCCGGCGGCCCTGATAAGATGCTTTTGAGCAAGAAGTAATATATTCTTTTGATGCTATCCGAAGCACAGAAAATATGGTCTCGGTATTGTTAATTATGGCTTCAGCATTAAAGCCACTCGCCCGGCATACCTCCCCTTGCGCAACAATCGCGCAATTGACCATGTGAGGTCGAAACCAAAGAATCTGTCGACAACTGTCCGCTTGCCGGGGCACGCTTTATCAAGACGTCGAAGACGCAAGAGGAAAGAACTTGGACTCGATGAATGAACGATCAAATCACCCTGCGCTGTCAGCTGCAGCCCATCGAAGCCAGGCTTGCGGAACTGGAGCGGCACAAGGTGGAGCTTAAGCGGGTGTTGCCGTAATCGATTGACGGGCAATCCCAGGCGCGCTCAAAGCGGTTACAATTGATGAGGGTTTTGCCATGTATCCGACCGAACGCGCATGATCGCTTCAAGGATATGTGGAACGATCCGGAGTTGGCACGATTTCGTGGCGAATTCGTTGCCCGCGACCGGTGTGGCTTTCGTGAACGCCGAGAGCGGCTATGCCGGCTACGAGGGCTTTGAACAACACATCGTCGAAACTGACCCGGTGACGCCAGATGGAAGCAGCAGCGAATCATGGATGGCCGGTTCTTATTGGTTCGAAGTCTGTTAGGAAACCGAGTCCGCAGCAAATTGTCGCTTCTGACTCCGCTCACCTGGAGGTACTTTCCCCTGATGAGCGAAGTCGGATTGCATAACGGTATGAAGATGGAAGCTGCTCGGCCAATAGCGCTCTCATTGCTGGCGGGCGCTCGCCCTGCAAGCGTGGGCCACGGGCGCTCACAGATCGTAAGGACTATTTGCGCGCTGGGCTCCTTACGTCGGCATACTACTTCGCTGCCTGATTATTCAGACAACAATCTGCTTTCGTAACAACATGTACATCATTGGGGTGATCATACGCACCTATTGCCGAGAGATCACATGTCCAATATCAAAAAATTATCAAAACTGTAGTTCCCCTCGACTTTCAAAACGGATTCAATATGGGTTTCCTCCGGATACTTCTTGGCATTGCAGTGTGTCTTACGCATACCTCGCCCATCGGCCCTTTTTCCTGGATAGCGGGTATAACAGCCGTTTATGTATTCTTTGTCATATCCGGGTTTTATATGCAGATGGTACTGGAAACACGTTACACCAGAAAAAATCTGGGTGATTCGTGGCTCAGGCAATTTTATCTCTCAAGGTATTTGCGTCTGTTTCCTGTTTATGCAATCGTCATGATTCTTTCCGTTGGCTACTCTCTTTTTATACTCGGGACGTCGGGGACGCATGTACGTCCGATGGACAGCTGGCTGGCACCGGCCGGAGATATCAAGGATGCTTTCTACCGGGCTTTTGTGCTTTTGTCCAACGCCACAATGCTTGGCTTAAATGTTCCGAAGGTTTCCGATCTCGCGATTGGTCCTTCCTGGAGCTTAGGTGTGGAAATAAGTTTCTACCTACTAGCACCGTTTCTTCTGTCAAAATCGACGCGTTTTCTAGTGGCCGCCGCAGCAATCTCTGTGCTATTGAAACTGATTCCGTTCAATAATCACGCTCCGTTTTTTTCTGGCATTGACTGCTTCCTCCTCGGTGCGTTGGCGTTCCGATGGAAAAATATACTGACGATCAGGTCCGAAATATCCTGGCCTGATCAAACAATAGTCTTTGCCGTTGTTTTCGCGCTTGTCGCCTTTGCTCTTCCTCATGCGGAAACACCGTATATTCCGAATACACATCTCTATTTGGATACGCTGATCTATCCAATTATATTTGCAATACTGATTCCATCGATTTTCGCAGCCACGCGGCACAATGATATGGACCGCCGCATTGGGGAACTCTCCTACCCTTTTTATCTGCTTCACGCGATCGTGATCGTTGTTCTTTCAGGTGTTGACACGGGATTTTTGCGGCTCAACGGCGAGACACTTGCGGCAGGCACCACGCTGGTAACGCTGATCTTGGCGTTTTTGTTAACGGCAGTGGAAAATCGATGGATCGAGCCTTATCGTGCACGCCTGTCGACACCGAAAGGCTCACCAAAAGCAAAAAGGAGCATTGCGGCGGTTACTGAACCTACGGACCTCGTTACCTAGATCCGTTAACATAAGGCATCTATAAACATGAGCGGATGACGCCAGCGGCCAGCAGAGCCAACTGGAGCAAACACGGTAAAAGTTATGTGAGCGGTAGCGCTGCGGCTGGCGCAACACAACGCCCGGGAAATACGGCACACCGACCTCAAGAGGCCAAGTCACTTCAGGGAGTTTGCAAGCCTTTACGCGCGCCTCGTTCTTGCCGTTCGAACGAGCGCACTCACATCCTTGATGGATGCGGGTGCGATCTTCATCGCTCCATACCCTAACGGCCAGCCGACCTGCAGCAGCCCGCGGACTATTGAACCGTCGTGACGGTTGGCATGACCACGTCGATTCTGGTGTGGGGCGTTCGCGCCGATCGTCGAGGACGCGTACGTCATGGCGGCGTCATCGGTGGCCTCGCGTCCGTCAACACGACGGACGAGTCCCTCGAGGACTGGATGCGCAGGCTGACCGGATCGGTCGGCGATGCGCTGATGGAGGAGCTGCGGCGCATGTTCGGCTGATCCATCGCACGCTTTGGTGGCCGCTGGTCGATGCGTGCCGTGGACACTTACGGGAAAAAGGAGAGAGATGAAACTAGCCGATGTCGATGATGCGCTGTACGAAGCGCTGTGCGAACGTTTAGTGCCTGCTGGATTTGTTGCGAAGAAGGAGGACTACAGCCTCGTGCGTCACGTGCATTTCGGATTTCAGGAGGTTATATATGCTCTGTACGGTTATGCTCCCCCGTTCGTTTTCTCGTTCGCTTTTGCAATCAGGTTCGATGCGATACACAATCTTGTAGCGCCGTTCCTGGGAATCTTGCCGAAATCCTGGGATTTAGCATTTACGATACATGTCAACTCAACCGACCTCATCGGCAAAGAGTTGAAGCCTCTTGTTGGTTCGTTGGAAGAGGTGGCTGCAGCTGTTCGTACATTCGATACGTTCTTTCAGGAATATGTAATACCGTTTTTCGATAAACACAGCAGTCTCGAGGCCGCAGAATATCTGTTGAATCACGATCCCAGCTATAAGACCACCGGAGACTTCGTCCAACATGCGATCTGCGGCGTTGCCGCCGCAGCACTGTGCCGACGACCGGATTTCAACGAGATCGTGGCAAGGTACCGCGAGGAGCTCAGCGGGTACATCAAGCCGGCGCGCGATCGCTTCGAAGCCGCCGTCGCCCATGTGACAGCACATGCTTTGCAACTTTGAATCACGCGCACAAAGATATCAGCGGCTTCATTTCTCGGGCCATAGGTTATCGTAAGGTGACCGGGCGCTGCCAGGATATGCAATGAAAGATCCAAAATGAAAAAGGAAGAAGTAGACAGCGTGATTTACGACGGGTTGGCGAAGATTCTGGTGCCTGCCGACTTCAAGGGTC
>Ga0308161_1004287_pt1 | contig 13132 bp, 9 predicted proteins | sample PhyFR2_FD_201034 | JGI IMG/M metagenome (GOLD analysis project Ga0308161, IMG submission 201034) | Phyllosphere microbial communities from UC Gill Tract Community Farm, Albany, California, United States - DLSLF.R2 | ecosystem: Host-associated > Plants > Phyllosphere > Unclassified | place: USA...
CGGCAGTCGCTGCACGATCATGTCACCGACCAGCTGGCTGGTCTGGAAGGAATAGCCCAGGCACGGAGCCGCGCAGTCCACGGGCGCACCGGCGACCATGAAGGTGCGCCCGGTGAACAGCCCGCCGACGTAGGTGAAGAACTGCGTCCAGAACGGCTGATCCAACCCGAGGTTCGTGCGGATCTGATCGATCAGCTCCGGTGTGCAGTTCTTGCCGCAGATCTGAGCGGCCGGGTCCGGCGAGAGCAGGAAGAAGATCGCGTAGGTGAACAGCGTCACCAGGAACAGCACGACGACCATGCCGAGCACGCGGCCGGTGATGTAGCGGATCATGCGCGCGTCTCCCCGCTGACCAGGATCGCCCGCACGCGGTCCCCGAGCGTGACGAAGGACAGCACCAGCAGGAACAGGAACGCACCGGGGAAGACGAAGTACATCGGGTCGACCGCGTACCACGGCGCCGCGGAGGCGATCATCTGCCCCCAGGACGGCGTGGGGGGCACGACCCCGACGCCGAGGAAGGAGAGGCCCGCCTCGGTGCCGACGTAGCCGGGTACCGCGAGAGCCGCCATGACGAGGATCGTCGAGGTGATGTTGGGCAGGATCTCCCGGAAGATGATTCGCGCGGAGCCTGCGCCGGACGCCTTCGCCGCCTCGACGAACTCCCGCTCCTTGATGGAGAGCGTCTGGCCGCGCACGATGCGTGCGAGGTAGGGCCAGCCGAACAGCGAGATCACCACGACGAGCAGCACGATCCGGTTGTCGGAGGGGAGCGCCGAGAGGATGGCGATCATGAAGATCAACGCGGGGAAGGCCATCATGAACTCCATGACGCGGGAGATGATCGTGTCGATGATGCCGCCGAAGTAGCCGGCCAGCATGCCGAGCACGGTGCCGATCACGGTGGTGATGACGGTGGCCGACAGCGCGACGGCCATCGACACCTGCGCTCCGTACGCGATGCGGACGAAGATGTCCCGGCCGCTGCCGGGCTCGACGCCGAACCAGTGCTCAGCACTGATGCCGCCGGCGGGTCCGATCGGGATCGCGCCCATGTTCGGGTCGATGGCTCCCTGATCGAACTCGTACGGCCCCCACCCCGTGATCCGGGCGAGGAGCGGGGCGGCCAGCGCCATCAGGATGATCAGGACGATGTAGGCGGAGGACAGCACCGCCGCCCAGTCCTTGACGAATGCGTGCACGAGCCGGCGGCCGGAGGTGGGTGCCGATTCCGAGAGGGACTCGGAATCGGCACCCGGTGCGGCCTCGATCTCGAGCGAACTCGAGGTGAGGGTCATGGTCAGCCCTTCGAGGGGTCCTTCAGACCGACGATGGTGAGGTCGGTCATGTTGGTGCTGGGGCGGTACCCCGCGATGTTGGTGCCGGGCAGGAACAGACCCTTCTCCCACACCAGCGGCGCGATGGGCGACAGCTCCAGGATCTGCTTGTCCAGATCGCCCCACGCCTTCTTGGCCGCATCGGTGTCGGTCATCGTCATGATCTCGTCGATGCGCGCGTTGACCGCCGGGTCGTTGAGCTGCGAGAGGTTGTTGTTGCCCTTCTCGGTGACCTTGCGGCCGTCGAACAGCGGCGGGATGAAGGTGCTGGCGCTGGAGGCCCAGTCCGGGCACCATCCGGTGATGGCGGCATCGTGCTGCTGAGCCGGGGTGCCGATGGTCTCGTAGTACACCGAGGTGTCGATGACGTTCAGCTTGACGGTGATGCCGGCGCGCTTGAGCGACTCCTGCACAGCCTCGGCCTGCGCCTGCATGGCCGGCTGCGAGCGGATGTCCATGGTGAAGGTGAAGCCGTCCGGCAGGCCGGCCTTGGCGAGCAGCTCCTTCGCCTTCTCCGGGTCGCCCTTCCCGTCCTTGCTCTTCCAGAGGTCGAAGTCGGCGTGACCGCTGACGGCCGGCGGGATGATCGTGGTGGCGACGTCCGCCAGCTGCGTACCACCGCTGGCGTTCTGGACGGCCGAACGGTCGAGCGCCCAGTTCACGGCCTGACGCGTCTCGACCTTGTCGAACGGCGGCCTGGTGGTGTTCATGCCCAGGTAGGTGGTGCAGAACGCCGGCGCGCTGATCACGCGCGCCTTCAGCTGCGGGGTCTGCAGGCGCGGCAGGGTAGCGGCGCTGATCTTGCCGGCGATCGCGTCGGCGTCATCGCCCTGACCGGAGATCATGCGCTCGTCGATGGTCGCGGGGTCGATGCCGAGGTTGACCTGCCAGGCATCCGGATAGGCCTTGCGCACGTCGTCGGTCTTCGAGTCCCAGTACTTGTTGCGCTCGAGCTTGATGACGCTGCCCGGTGTGTACGAGGCGAGGGTGTACGGACCGGAGGCGATCACGTCCTTGATGAAGGAGTCTCCTCCACCGGAGCCCTTCGGGAAGGGCACCGCGTTCGGCTGGGCGAGAACGTTGTCGAACTCGGGGAACGGCTGCTTCAGGTGGAAGACGATGGTCTTGGCGTCCGGGGTCTCGATGGTCGGGATGTCACCGGAGACGTACGGACCCTGGTAGTCGCCGGGCGCGTCGATCACCGCCTTCAGGTAGGGCGATCCGATGCCGATCTGGGGGTCCCAGGCGCGGGAGATCCCGAACTTGACCTCGGCGGAGGTGATCGGGGTGCCGTCGTCGAACTTGAGGTCGTCTTTGAGCTTGTAGGTCCACGTCAGGCCGTCATCCGACGGTGTGCCGAGGGACTCGGCCAGGTCGGGGACGATGGCGTTCGGGTCCTTGGCGTCACCGGCGTTCTGCATGGTCAGGCCGCGGTACAGCAGCCGGTAGAACGCGTTCACGCCACCGTCCCAGCCGCGGGCCGGGTCGAGGTAGGAGAAGTCCGCGTTCTGCAGCATGTACACCGTGCCACCCTTCTTCGGGGTGGCAGCGGACGAACTGCTGGCCTGGTCTGCCGATTCGGGGCCGTTCCCGCTGCATCCGGACAGCAGCAGCACTGCTGTCACACCGACGGCGAGGATGCCTGTGATTCTCTTCCTGGCGGTCATCGGACCGATCCCTTCTCTGCTCCGTTGCATAGATGCCCTAAGGCACAGCGCATGACACTGCAATGTAAAACCTTACTGAGCGACGATGTTAGCGAGAACAGAACGCGAGCGCAACGATCGGGTCGTCACAGACCGCCCCGGATGCTGAGCCCCGCGGTTACCGGAGGACGGCTGAGGTCGACGCTCGGACGACCAGCTCGGGGCGGATCAGCTCCCGGTGACCGGGCTGGCCTCCGTCGATCGCGGTGAGCAGTTCTCGGATGACCAGACGGCCCAACGCGGTGAAGTCCTGGCGCACAGTGGTCAGTGGTGGCGTGTAATGGCGGGCGTCGGGCACATCGTCGAACCCCACCACGCTGACATCGTCGGGCACACGGATGCCCCGCTCCGCAAGGGCGTGCAGCAGACCGAGCGCCATCTGGTCGTTCGCCGCGAACACCGCCGTCGCGCCGTCCAGCCGGAGCGCGCGCCCCACCAGGTACCCGGACTCGGATGACCAGTCCCCCACCACCGGGTCCGGAGCGTCCAGACCGGCATCCTCCAGCGCGTCCCGCCAGGCCGCGGTGCGGGCGCGGGCGTCGAACCAGTCCGGAGGCCCGGCCAGATGGAGTATCCGGCGGTGACCGAGTTCGATCAGATGCCCGACGGCCAGTCGGGCTCCCGCGCGCTGGTCCACCGACACGGTGTGCAGCAGCGCATCGGCCTCCTCTTTCACGACCAGAGTCGGCAGCGCGGCGGCGTGCTGACGCACAGCCTGCAGCGAGGACTCGCGCGGCGCGATCACGCACAGGGCGTCGACGCCTTCGGTGACCAGATCGAGGATTCCCTCCCGGATGCCCGCCGTCCGCCCCTCCAGCGACAGCGCGCTCACTGCGTACCCGTTCTCTCGGGCAGCGGCCTCGACCGCGCGCAGCGTGCTGCTCGGTCCGTACTGCCCGGGATTGTCCACGATCGCGCCGATGCGCAGGGAGCGGCGGCGCACAAGCGCCCGGGCGATCGAGCTGGGCGCGTAATTGAGCTCGGCGATGGCATCCGTGACACGTCGGCGCGTGGACTCGCGGATGTTGGGATGGTGGTTCAGCACCCGGGACACGGTCATGTGCGAGACACCGGCGCGCTCGGCGACGTCGTAGATGCTCGGCCGCGACGCATCAGCGGATGCCGCTGAACCGCTCCTCACGTGTAGCCTCCTCGCCGTCATGATCGCAGACCATGCCAGGCTACCCGCCTGGAACGCGGCGGCCTCCTCCGAACACACGGCCCCGCCCCGCACTAGGCTGACCCGCATGACGCCGCCGACTCCGCACCGCGCGACGATGAAGGATGTCGCCGCCCTCGCCGGGGTCTCGCCCAAGACGGTCTCGAACGTCGTCACGGGCGCGTTCACGGTCAGCGAGGAGAAGCGCGACAAGGTCGAGCGGGCGATGCGGCAGCTCGACTTCGTGCCGAACCTCAGCGCCCGTGGCATGCGCACCGGCCGGTCGGGCACGATCGCGGTCGCCCTTCCGGACCTGGCCACCGCGTACTCGGCCGAGCTGGTGCACAGCCTGGTCGCCGCGGCCCACCAGCGCGGGCTCGCCGTGCAGTTCGAGGAGACCGCGCTCTCCCCCGAGCGCGAGGGCGAGCTGCTCGCACGCGCACGCACGCGCCAGGTGGACGGCCTCATCCTCAACCCGGTGCGATTGGAGGACAGCGCGATCCCTCTGGCGGATGACCTCCCGCCGCTCGTGGTGATCGGCGAGGTGGAGCAGAGCCGGGCGGACCACGTCGGCATCGACAGCCGGCTGGCGGCGGCCGATGCGACCCGGCACGTGATCGCCCAGGGTGCGCGGCGGATCGCCGTGATCGGCGGGGCGACCGGCCAGAGCACCGCCACCGCCACCAGCCGCCTGCGTCTGCAGGGCGTGCACGATGCGCTGCAGGAGGCGGGGATCCCCCGCGATCCTGCGCTCGAGGCGGATCGGCTGCCGTGGTCGATGGTGAGCGGAGCCGACGCGATGCAGGAGCTGCTGGACCGGCGGGTCGCCTTCGATGCCGTGGTCGCCTTCACCGACTCGTTGGCGTTCGGCGCCCTGCATACGCTGGCGGCACGCGGCATCCGCGTTCCCGACGACGTGCTGCTGACCGGCTTCGACGACGTGGAGCTCTCAGCGTTCACCACCCCGTCGCTCACCACGATCGCATTCGATCGGGACGCGCTGGCGAGCGCGGCGCTCTCGCTGCTGACGGCGCGCATGGACGATCGCGCGATGCCTCCCCGGGCGGTCACGCTGCCGCACCGGCTGCACCCCCGGGGCAGCACCGCGGGCAGTCCCGGCGGATACTGTCCCTGACGCCGCCGACAATCGTGCGCAGAGGCTCTTGCGCATTGATTACCACGATGTAATGATGGTGCCGTTCACGAAGGAGTGATTCATGACACCCCCGCTAGATCTCTCTCGAAGGCAGTTCCTCACCGCCGCCTCCCTCACCGCCGGCGCCGCCCTCCTGGCCGGCTGCGCGCCTGGCACTGCATCCGGCTCCCCCACCCAGACACTGCAGTTCTGGCATCTGCTCTCCGGCGGCGACGGGGTGACCATGTCCCAGCTGCTGGACGGCGTCAACAAGGCGCAGAGCGCCTACCGCATCCGCCCCACCGTGCTCGCCTGGGGCACCCCGTACTACACGAAGCTCGCCATGGCGGGCGCGGGCGGACGCGCCCCCGACGTCGCGATCATGCACGCCACGCGCGTTCCCGGCTGGGCGCCGGGCGGGCTGCTCGACGACTGGGATCTGGACCGCCTGGCCGAGCTCGGCGTGGACGAGTCCACCTTCCCCGAGCCGATCTGGAAGAAGGGCATCGTCGGCGGCAAGCGGTTCAGCATCGCGCTGGACGCCCACCCCTTCGTGCTCATGTACAACACCGACATCTGCGACGCCGCGGGCGAACTCGACTCCGACGGGCAGCTGAAGAAGACCTCCTCGCCCGAGGAGTTCCTCGATCAGCTGCGCGCGGTCGGCGGGTCGGCGAAGGGTCACGCGCTCTCATACGGCTACCTCGGAGACGGCGCCCAGATGTGGCGTCTGTTCTACGGGCTCTACGCGCAGCACGGGCTGGCGATCGAGCTGCCGGCCGGCAGGCAGATGGGCATCGACAAGGATGCCGCCGTCGAGACGCTCGCGTTCATGAAGACCCTGCTCGACGGCGAGATCGCCGCCGCGCAGAACGACTACGGCACTGCGGTCGCCGAGTTCGCGACGGGCAAGAGCGGGATGCTGATGACCGGCGTCTGGGAGCTGCGCACCATGCAGAACGCGAAGCTCCCCTTCGACGCGACGATGATCCCCACCCTCTACGGCACTCCCGCCGCCTACGCGGACTCGCACTCCTTCGTGCTCCCCCATCAGGCGCACGCCGACGAGCACCGCCGCGACCTGACGTACCGGTTCGTCTCCGACATGCTCAAGGGCTCGTTCGGCTGGGCCGAGGCTGGTCACATCCCGGCGTACCTGCCCGTCACCGAGTCCCCCGACTACGCGAAGCTGCTCCCCCAGGCGCACTACGCCGACGCCGCGCAGCACGTGGTGTACGACCCCGAGGCCTGGTTCACCGGATCCGGATCGAACTTCCAGGGCGAGTTCGGGGCGGCCGTGCAGGGCGTGCTGCTCAGCGGCGACGACCCCGGCGCCGCGATCGACCGGTTCATCCGGCGCGTGAACACCCTGCTCGCCCAGCCGAATCCCGCCGACCCCGAAGGGAAGTGGAAGTGATGACCACCACAGCCAGCACCCGCGCGGTCGTCACCGGCCGCAAGAGCTCCGACCCGTTCCGTCCGGCGGGTCCGCGGCGGCGCGAGCAGCTCGTCAGCTGGGCGTTCCTCGCCCCGTTCCTCATCGCGTTCGCACTCTTCCTGGTCTGGCCGATCCTGCACGGCATCTACCTGAGCTTCACCGACCAGTCGCTCACCGGCGCCGGCGGAGATCTGGTGGGCTTCGCCAACTACGCCGAGGCGCTGAGCGACCCGGTCATGTGGCAGTCGCTGTGGAACACCGTGTGGTTCACGCTGCTCTCGACCGTGCCGCTCGTGGCGCTCTCGCTGATCATGGCGGCGCTCGTCGACCGCGGCCTGCCGGGCCAGTGGCTGTGGCGGCTGTCGTTCTTCATGCCGTACCTGCTGGCCTCCACGGTCATCTCGCAGATCTGGGTGTGGATCTTCAACCCGCAGATCGGCGCCGCAAACAACATCCTGAAGGCCCTCGGCCTGCAGCCGCTCGCCTGGCTGCAGAACCCCGACACCAACATGCTCTCGATCGTGATCGCCACGGTCTGGTGGACCGTCGGTTTCAACTTCCTGCTGTACCTGGCCGCGATGCAGAACATCCCGCCGCAGCAGTACGAGGCGGCGTCACTGGACGGCGCGGGAGCCTGGCGCCAGTTCTGGTCGATCACGCTGCCGCAACTGGGCCCGGCCACCGTGCTGATCCTGATCCTGCAGATCCTGGCATCCCTGAAGCTGTTCGACCAGGCGTACCAGATGCTCGGCGGCGTCGCGAGCGACACCACCCGCTCGATCGTGCAGTACATCTTCGAGTCCGGTTTCGTGAACTACCGGTTCGGCTACTCGGCCGCCATCTCCTATGTGTTCTTCGCTCTGATCATCATCATCGGCGTCGCCCAGGCCCTCGTGACCCGCCGCAGGAAGGTGCAGTGATGTCCACCGCAACGCTCTCCCCGACCGAGGCCGTCGTCGTCCCGTCGGGGCGCTCCGCACGCTCCCGCCGTCCGCGCCTGCCCGGCCAGAAGCCGTTCGCGCCGCTGCGGGTGGTGGCGTTCGTCATCCTCGCGCTGCTCGCGATCGGCTGGCTGCTGCCGTTCCTGTGGGCGGTGGCGACCGGATTCAAGACCGAGACGGATGCCGCCTCTGGCGACCCGTCCTGGATCGGCGCGTCCGGTCCCACCCTCGACGCGTTCGGCGCGATCCTGTCGCAGGGAAACGTGTACCTGTGGGCGTGGAACAGCCTGCTCACCTCGGTGGCCATCACCGTGATCACGGTCGCGATCTCCGCACTGGCGGCGTACGCCTTCTCGCGGCTCGACTTCCGCGGCCGGAAGTGGCTGTTCGTCGCCATCATCGCCGCGATCGTCGTGCCGCCGCAGGTGCTGATCATCCCGCTGTTCTACGAGATGCTCGCGTTCAACCTGGTCGACACCTACTGGGGGCTGATCCTGCCGCAGGTGGTCGCACCGGCGATGGTGTTCATCCTGAAGAAGTTCTTCGACGCCGTGCCGATCGAGCTGGAGGACGCCGCCCGCGTGGACGGCGCGAGCCGGCTGCGCGTGTTCTGGTCGATCATCCTGCCGCTGTCGCGGCCGATCCTGGCATCCGTCGCGATCTTCGTCTTCATCGGCGCGTGGAACAACTTCCTCTGGCCGTTCCTGGTCATCAACGACACCACGCTGATGACCCTTCCGGTCGGGCTCCAGACCGTGATCAGCGCCTACGGGGTGCAGTACGCGCAGGTCATGGCGCAGGCCGTGCTGGCCGCCCTGCCGCTGATCGTCGTCTTCCTCGTCTTCCAGAAGCAGATCGTCAAGGGAGTCGCGACCAGCGGCTTCGGCGGTCAGTAGCATCCACCCACCCCTCACAAGGAGAGCAATGTCTTCGTCCCGCATCACCATCGACCGCGAGTTCACCATCGCCGACGTCCCGCGACGCCTGTTCGGCTCGTTCGTCGAGCACATGGGACGCTGCGTGTACACGGGCATCTTCGAGCCGGGGCATCCGCAGGCCGACGAGCGCGGCTTCCGCCGCGACGTGCTCGAGCTGGTGCGCGAGATGGGCCCGACGGTGGTGCGCTACCCCGGCGGCAACTTCGTCTCGGGCTACCGCTGGGAGGACGGGGTCGGTCCGGTCGCCGACCGTCCGGTGCGCATCGACGGCGCGTGGCACACGATCGAGACGAACGCCTTCGGCCTGCACGAGTTCGTCGACTGGGCCCGGGATGCGGATGTCGAGGTGATGGAGGCGATCAACCTCGGCACGCGCGGGGTGGAGGAGGCTCGAGCGCTGGTGGAGTACGCCAACCACCCCGGCGGCACGTACTGGTCGGACCTGCGGCGCGCGAACGGCGCCGCCGACCCCTTCGACATCAAGCTGTGGTGCCTGGGCAACGAGCTGGACGGTCCGTGGCAGATCGGCCACAAGACCGCGCACGAGTACGGCCGGCTCGCGCAGGAGACCGCGAAGGCGATGAAGCTCGTCGACGACTCGATCGAGCTCGTCGCAGTGGGGTCGTCGAGCCGCGGGATGCCCACGTTCGGCACCTGGGAGCACACCGTGCTGACGCACGCCTACGACGAGGTGGACTACATCTCGATGCACGCCTACTACCAGGAGCACGACGGCGACGCTGAGTCGTTCCTGGCCGAGGCGGTGGAGATGGATGCCTTCATCGACGGCGTCGTGTCGACGATCGACGCGGTGAAGGCCGCGGGCAAGCACACCAAGCAGGTGGACATCTCGTTCGACGAGTGGAATGTCTGGTACCAGTCGGGGCTCGACACCGAGGATCAGCCGCATCAGGTGTCGAAGACGTGGCGCGAGCACCCCCGCCTGATCGAGGACACCTACTCGGTGACGGATGCGGTGGTCGTCGGCACCTTCCTGAACAGCCTGCTGCGGCACGGCGACCGCGTGCGGATCGCCAACCAGGCGCAGCTGGTGAACGTGATCGCTCCGATCCGCTCCGAGGAGGGCGGCGCCGCGTGGCGGCAGACCAGCTTCTGGCCGTTCGAGCGCATGGCCCGGCTCGCTCGCGGCCGCATCCTGCGCCTCGCGGTGTCGGCGTCGCAGATCGGGACCAGGCGCTACGGCGATGTCGACTCCGTCGACGCCGCGGCGACCTGGGACGAGGAGTCCGGCCGCATCGTGGTGTTCGTCGCGAACCGTTCGCTCACGGATGCGAACGACCTGACCGTGGACCTGCGCGGCTTCGGGGACCTGCGGGTGCTGAAGGCCGAGACGCTCACGATCCCCGACGGGGGTGATCGGCACACGGCGAACCTCGAGACGACTCCGGATGCCGTGCACATGGTGCCGCTGCAGGCCGATGTCGTCGACGGCGCGGTGCGCACGGCGCTGCCGGCGCTGTCGTGGTCGGTGATCGAACTGGGCTGAACGCGCTCGGGGCTTCGAGCAGAGAAGCGGGGAGATGCTTGCGCAACTCCCCGCTTCTCTGATTGCATGGTTTTTAACGTCACAATGTTTACGTGAACATTGCAGGCGAAGACCATGAGTCACGAAGGAGTGCACATGAACAGAACGAAGGGCATCGCCGCGGCGCTGTGCGCCGCCACCGCATTGACCCTCTCCCCCGCCGGCCCCGCCCACGCCGACGTGCCGGTCGGAGACCCGGTCGCGTACACGGCGTATCAGCCGATCCACGACCCCGGCGCGAACACGCCCGACTACTTCCAGCCTTCCTGGTTCGACGACAACGGCAGGCACATCCAGGCGCACGGCGGCGCGGTCGTCTCGGCGCAGGAGCTGGGCGTCGAGGGCGGCGACGTGGTCGCGGGCTCTGAGCAGGGCCGCACGGTGTACTACTGGTACGGCGAGGACCGCAGCAGCGGCTACTACGGCAGCCCCGGCGTGCACGCCTACAAGTCGTACGACACCCTCAACTGGACCGACGAGGGCATCGTCCTGCGCTCCGTCTCCAGCGCCGCGGAGCTGGAGGACGACTACTTCGACGCGCTGTACGACACCGTCGACGAGTCCGGTCAGCCCCGCACCGACCGCATCGCCGAGCTGAACTACCACCTGAACACGGCGGATGCCGCCGACTACACCACCATCTTCGAGCGGCCCAAGGTGCTCCACAACGAGAGCACAGGCAAGTGGGTGCTCTGGTGGCACTCCGACGGGCAGACCTCGCCCGGCGGCAGCATGTACGCCCGCTCGATGGCGGGCGTCGCCGTGTCGGACAGCCCCACCGGACCGTTCCGGATGACCGGCGTCTACCGGCTGCCGAACCGCACGGACTACAAGGCCTGCATCTCGGCCGCCGTGCCCGGCCAGGCCCGCGACATGACGCTCTTCCAGGACGCCGACGGCACCGCGTACATCGTCTACTCGTCCGAGGAGAACCGCTCGCTGTACATCGCGCAGCTCGACGCCTCGTACACGAACGTCACTCACACGACCGGCACCGACATGGCGAACGCCCACCAGTACTCGGAGGACGGCCGCTACCCGTACCTGTTCGCCGACGGCACGGCGGATGCGCCGGTGCGCGGCGAGGACTTCCAGATCGTGAAGGAGTGCGGGATGCTCGAGGCGCCCGCACTGTTCACCCACGGCGGCCGCTACTACGCGGTGGCCTCCGGTGCGACCGGCTGGGCGCCGAACCCGCAGACCTACCACACCGCCGACAGCATCCTGGGCACGTGGATCCGCGGCGTCGAGGCCGACGACCCGTTCGAGAACGTGTCCTACAGCTCGGTCCCGGAGGGCGGCGACGGCCTGCTGTCGGTCGGCGACACCCGTCGTTCGACCTTCGGCTCCCAGTCGACGAACGTGCTCGACCTGGGCGGCGGACGCTTCGTGTACATGGGCGACCGCTGGAACTCCGGCGCGGCGAACTCCACCTACGTGTGGCTGCCGATCACGATCGGCGAGAACGGTCGCGCCGAGATGCGCAACCCGGCCACCGAGGACCCGGCGCGCTGGGGCGCCGGTTGGGACGCCTCGTACTTCGACGCGCACGGCCGCGGCACCGAGATCTGGCGTGTGGTCGATGACGGGCTGCCCAAGACCGTGGAGCCCGGCGAGGACTTCTCGGATGCCCTGCCCGCCACCGTCCCCGTGAAGGTCGGAAGCACGACCGTGGACACCGCCGTGACCTGGAGCGCGACCTCGTTCGCCGAGCGCGGGACGCAGCGGATCGTCGGCACGCTCGCCGCCGACGCGCAGTTCACCGCCGGCCGCACGTTCACCCGGACCATCGAGGTGGCCACTCCCGGGATCGTCGACCTCGCGCTGGAGTCTGCCGTATCGGCGTCCAGCCGTCAGAGCCTCGCGGCGACGGTCGCCGACGGCGACGTGAAGGGCAAGGGCTGGGATGACTGGGTGGGCGGGGGTGTGTACCCCAAGTCCAGCTGGCTGTCGTTCACCTGGCCGCTCACCCAGAAGGTCGACGAGGTCGTCGTGCACATGTACAAGGACGGCAGCGGGGCGACCTGGCCGTCGAGGATCGTCGCCGAGTACCTGGACGCCTCGGGCGACTGGGTGCCCACCGGCGCCGGTGTCGACGTCGCACAGGATCCGTCCGCATCGGCTCCGGTGGCCGCACTCGATGTGTCCGGCATCCCGCAGACGAGCGGCATCCGGCTGCACCTGACGACGGCGACGAACACCTGGCAGTCGATCTCGGAGGTGCAGATCTGGGGCGCCGACGGCGTGGAGGACGTCTGCTCCGCCGAGGGGACGACGATCTCCGCGAGCTTCCACCAGACGGAGTGGGAGACGATGCCGCCGCAGAACGCCTGCGACGGCCGCGCGTCGACCTCCTGGTCGACGTGGACCGGCGGGACGCCGAAGGACTCGGCGACGTTCACCGTGCAGCCGAAGACCGCGACCGTGGTCGACCGGGTCGGGTTCACGAACATCGAGGGCACGATCCGCGACGTGAGCGTGGAGTACCGCGACGCGCAGGGCACCTGGCATCCGACCTCGGCACAGCACGTGGCCCCGAGCGGGAACGGGCGGCCCACGCAGCTCGCCTTCGACCCCGTGCTGGCCTCCGCCGTGCGGCTCGCGTTCAGCACGCCGGGTTCGTACCTGAAGATCCCGACGCTCGCCGTCGGCGCGCGCGACGCCGGGTTCCTGCCCGCGGTGGCGACGCGCTGCGTGGCCGGTGACGTGCAGCTGGTCCTGACGGTGCGCAACGACCGGGATGCCGCGGCGGATGCCACGGTGCGTACGCCGTTCGGCCGGCGCGTGATCGAGGCGGTGGCGCCCGGCGCCACCGGCCAGGCCGTCGTCGCGCTGCATCAGCGGTCCGTGGCAGCAGGCGAGGTCGTCGCGTCATCGGGCGGGGAGTCGGTCACGACCGGCCACCCCGCAGTCAGCTGCGGCTGAGCACGCC
>Ga0308161_1004288_pt1 | contig 13129 bp, 13 predicted proteins | sample PhyFR2_FD_201034 | JGI IMG/M metagenome (GOLD analysis project Ga0308161, IMG submission 201034) | Phyllosphere microbial communities from UC Gill Tract Community Farm, Albany, California, United States - DLSLF.R2 | ecosystem: Host-associated > Plants > Phyllosphere > Unclassified | place: USA...
GAGGGGATGCCGAGCCTCCCGGCCGCCGTGATCGCGCGCCCACCCAACAGGAAGGGGCTGGCGGCGTGCAGCACGTCGGCGCCGGAGGCGGCGAGGATCGTGTCGAGGACCGGGTGCGGGAGCGCCACCGGGAACTGCCGGTACGCGACCGCCGGGATCCGGTGCACGTCGAAGCCGCGGTGCCGCTCCTGCTCGGAACGCGACCGCCAGGCGGCGAGGCCCGGCGTGTCCGGGGCGATGACGACGGCCCGGTGTCCGCGGCGCCGCAGGTGCTCGAGCACCGCGAGGACGCTCGTGGTGACGCCGTTGAGGGTGGGCAGGAAGCTCTCGGTCACGACGGCGACGGTCCGGGGGGACTCGGTGCCTCGCTCCATGCTGCTGCGTGCGTTCATGGCACGGCCCATGCTCACGCCGACGCGTGGACGACCGGGGGGCACGACGTGAACGCGGTGCGCGCGAGGGGTGAACAGACCGTGCGCGGACCCCGGTGCCGTCCACGACACGTCCAGACGACGTGCAGCCGCTGCACGGGGGCGCCGGTACGGTGGGCGCGTGACGGACGCACTCGACGACTTCTACGCGATCATCCCGGCCGGCGGCATCGGATCGCGCCTCTGGCCGCTCTCGCGCGCCGACGCCCCGAAGTTCCTGCACGACCTGACCGGCTCCGGCTCGTCGCTGCTCCGGCAGACCTGGGACCGACTCGAACCGCTCGCCGGCCCCGACCGCATCATGGTCGTCACCGGCCGGGCGCACCGCATCGCAGTCGAATCCCAGCTGCCCGGGGTCGAGGACCACAACGTCGTGCTCGAGAGCGAGCCCAAGGACTCCACGGCGGCGATCGGCCTCGCCGCGGCGATCCTGCACCGCCGCGAGCCCGACGTCGTCATCGGCTCGTTCGCCGCCGACCACGTCATCGGCGACGCCCGCGGCTTCCGCCGGTCCGTCCGCGAAGCCGTCGTCGCCGCCCGCGCCGGCTACATCACGACCATCGGCATCACGCCGAACGAGCCCGCCATCGGCTTCGGGTACATCCACGCCGCCGACGAGGCGCTCGGGGTCGACGGCGCGACCTTGGCGCACGCCGTCCGGTCCTTCGTCGAGAAGCCCGACCTGCGGACCGCGAAGAAGTACGTCGCCGACGGCTCGTACCTCTGGAACGCCGGCATGTTCATCAGCCGCGCCGACGTGCTCCTCGCCGAGATCGGACGCAACGAGCCCGAGCTGCTCGCCGGGATCGAGGAACTCGCCGCGGCGTGGGACACCTCGGCGCGCGGGATCGTGGTGGACCGCATCTGGCCGTCGCTGAAGAAGATCGCCATCGACTACACGGTCGCCGAACCGGCCGCCGCCGCCGGACGCATGGCCGTCGTGCCCGGCGACTTCGACTGGGACGACGTCGGCGACTTCGCCTCGCTCGCGAAGCTGCAGTCCGGCGGGCGGAAGAACAACCTGGCCGTGCTCGGCGACAACGCCCGCATCCTGGCCGACTCGGCGAGCGGCATCGTCGTGTCGCAGAGCAACCGGCTGATCTCGCTGATCGGGGTCGAGGACATCGTCGTCGTCGACACCCCGGACGCGCTGCTCGTCACCACGAGCGCGAACGCGCAGCGGGTCAAGGGTGTGGTGGACGCGCTGAAGATCAGCGGGCGGGACGACGTGCTCTGAAGGGTGACGTGCTCTGAGGGGTGACGTGCTCTGAGGGGTGAGGTGCGGCGGCCCCGGGCTGGGTCCCTCGCTCCCGGACCGGCGGGTACGGTCGAACCGGGGGAACTGCGAGCGGGGGAGTGCGCATGGTGCAGACCGAGTGGCGAACGACGGCCGCCGGGCGCGCGGCACGCAGCGCCGTGACGCTGGTGGCGTCTGCGCTGGTCCTCACCGGCTGTGTCCTGCCCGAGCAGGGTGCTGGCGAGCCACGCCGGGCCCAGCCGGTGATCGATGCCGACGCCGCGAAGCAACAGATGGTCGGTGCGGTCGACGACGTCACCGGGCGTCTCGGGGACGCTTGGAAGGCGCGGACCGGTCCCGACTACGCGGAGGACTGTGCGCTTCCGGATGGCGCGTCAGGTGCCCAATGGGTGTACCTCGTGGGAAGTAGCCGCACCGTGACACCCGAGGCAGACGCGCAGGACGCGATCGATCGCTGGAAGGCATCAGGGTTGCGTACTGGGCGGTGGGGCTCCGGCGGCCGTCCAGCAGTGCTCGCTGCCGGAGGAGACCAAATCGCCTCGATCAGCCTCTACGCCTACTCGGGCAACTACACGGTCCAGGCGGTGTCGCTGTGCTTCCCCGGAGACCCCGATGAACTCGGCCGGGACCTGGAGTGACCGTTCGATCCGCTCTCCGGCGAGGCGCGAGCTGCGTACCGGTGCTCGTCGCCGTCGGACTGCTCGTCACCGCTTGTGCGCAGCACCCGTCGGTCACGACCACCCCGCTCGCGACGGCCGCTGTGACGCCTGCGGCAGCGAAGCAGCAGATGGTCGCTGCGGTGGACGACCTCACCGGACGGCTCGGTGGGGACTGGGACCAGGGTACGGGTCCGGACTACGCCGATGCGTGCGCTCTGCCGGGCGGACAGCCGGGTGCGCAGTGGGTGGACGTCCGGACGCGTCCGTTCGTCGGGAACGTCACCAAGGACCTCCCCGTGGTCGAGGCCCACTGGAAGCGTCAGGGCATGACCATCGACCGGTGGGGTTCCACCGCTCATCCGACCCTCGTCGGCCGCGGCGGCGCGGCGACCGACTCGATCAGCCTCTCGGTCGCTGACGACCAGTACGGAGTCCAGGCGCTGTCGCGGTGCTTCCCCGGAGACCCCGATGAGCTCTGACACGATCACCGCACGCCGGTTTGCCGCGGCCGCGATCGGTGTGCTCGTCGTCGGCACGCTCGTCGGCTGTGCAACGCCCGCTCCGACACCGACACCGAGCGAGACGGCGACACCGGTGGACGCGGACACCGCACAACGGCAGATGGTCGATGCCGTGGACGCGGTCACGACGCGACTCGGGGGTGACTGGCGGCAGCGGAGTGGGCCGGACTACGCCGAGGACTGCACGGGGTCCGACGGTCGGGCGATGGCGCGGTGGACCTCGTTCGTCACCCGGACGGGCAGCGACGGCGTGGCAGACGAGATGCCGACGATCGGACACGGATGGCGCGAGCAGGGGATGACCGTCGAACGGTGGGGAACCACCTCCGAGCCGACCGTAGTGGGACGCGGTGGGGGTCGTCTTTCATCGATCAGCCTGTCCGTGGCCCCCGGTCTGACCGCCGTCCAGAGCGTTTCGTTGTGCTTCCCCGGAGACGCTGATGCGCTCTGAGGACGTGCTCCGGCGACGTGCTCACCGGGGTGTCGGCGCCACGATCGGTGTGCTCGTCGTCGGCACGCTCGGCGGCTGTGCAACGCCCGCTCCGACACCCACACCGACACCGACACCGAGCGAGACGGCGGCACCGGTGCTCGACGCGGACACGGCGCAGCGGCAGATGGTCGAGGCTGTCGACCGGGTGACCACCGCGTTGGGCGGCACGTGGCAGCACGAGACCGGTCCCGACTACGCGGAGGACTGCCGGTTGTCGAACGGCGAGCCGGGTGCGCAGTGGCGCTTCCTCGTCACACGCGGCTCGATCGGGGACGTACCCGCGGACGTCGCCGCGGTGACGGCGCGGTGGAAGGGACAGGGCATGTCGCTGGAGCGGTGGGGAACGCAGGACGAGCCCACGATCACGGGCCGTGGCGGTGGGACGACGAGGTCGATCAGTCTCTCGGTCGCCCCGGACCTGTACGGCGTCGAGGCCGTCTCGCTGTGCTTCCCCGGAGACGCTGATGCGCTCTGAGCACAGGCTGCGACGACGCGCCGGGGTCCTGGGGACCGGTGTGCTCGTCGTCGCCGCGCTCGTCGGCTGCTCCGCGGCTGGCCCGGCCCCCGCACCGGCACCGACGTCCGAGCACGCTGCCCCGGCCGTCCACCGGGACGTCGCGCAGCAGCAGATGGTCGACGCTGTCGAGGCGGTCACCGGTCGACTCGGTGGGACGTGGCAGCCGCGGACCGGCCCCGACTACCTGGAGGACTGCCGGCTCCCCGACGGCGACCAGGGTGCGAAGTGGCGGTACCTCGTCACCCGCGCGTCCAGCGGCGACGTGACGCAGGACGTCACCACCACCGAGGACCGGTGGACGGAGCAGGGCATGACGATCGACCACTGGGGGACGGCGGACCGCCCGACCATCGTGGGTCGTGGTGGCGGGCGGACCGACTCCGTCCGGTTGACGGTGTCGGACGGACAGTACGCGGTCCAGGCTCTCTCGCTGTGCTTCCCCGGCGACGCAGACGACGACTTCTGAACCACCCTGCGGACCGGCGGATGTGGGGGATGCCTGCACGATCCTCCAGACCGGAGCCCGGCTGTAGCGCTCCATCACGAAACCCCGCGAACTGGGGGCACGACGGGGCCGTCGCGTTTCCGGCGCGTTACGGCGCGGTCGCGATCGCGTAACCGATGTCGGAGGGCCTCCGGACCGGTCCTGTACCGCCCGGCCGGTCGTGTACTGTCCTGACGATCGCCCGGTGCGCAGTGACTCCGGGTCGACTCCCGATCTCCCCGGAGGAACCCCCGTGTCATCTCGTACCCGCCGCGTCGCCATGAGCGGTCTCGCGCTCGTCGGCACCGTCGCCGTGCTCGCCGGCTGCGCATCCGCACCGTCCAGCACGACCTCGTCCAAGAAGTCCGACTTCCTGCCCTGCATGGTCTCCGACGCCGGTGGCTTCGACGACAAGTCGTTCAACCAGCTCGGCTTCGAGGGCATGAAGGACGCCGCCTCCGACCTGGGCGCCCAGTACAAGGACGCCGAGTCGAAGGACGCAACCGTCTACGACTCGAACATCCAGCAGCTCGTCAACCAGAACTGCAACCTCATCGTCACGGTCGGCTTCAACCTCGCCGCCTCGACGAAGAAGCAGGCCGCGGCGAACCCCGACACCGACTTCGCGATCATCGACGACAACTCGATCGACGCCAAGAACGTCAAGCCGATCACGTTCGACACCTCGCAGGCGGCGTTCCTCGCCGGCTACGCGGCGGCGTCCTACTCGAAGTCCGGCACCGTCGGCACCTTCGGCGGCATGCAGATCCCGACCGTCACCATCTTCATGGACGGCTTCGCGGACGGCGTCGCGTACTACAACGAGCAGAAGAAGAAGGACGTCAAGGTCGTCGGCTGGGACGTCAAGAGCCAGAAGGGCTCCTTCACCGGTGGCTTCGAGGCCGGCACCCAGGCGAAGTCGGTCGCGCAGTCGCTGCTCGACCAGGACGCCGACGTGATCCTGCCCGTCGGTGGCCCGATCTACCAGTCGGCCGCAGAGGCGATCAAGGACGCCGACAACGGCTCCGTCCTCATCGGCGCGGACAGCGACCTCTACGAGGCCGACCCCCGCTACAAGGACATCGCCTTCACCTCCATCGAGAAGGGCATGAAGCCCGCCACGAAGGACGTCGTCGAGCAGGCCGCCAAGGGCGACTTCTCGAAGACCCCGTACGTCGGCACGCTGAAGAACGACGGCGTCGGCATCGCGCCGTTCCACGACTACGAGTCCAAGGTCGACTCGGGTCTGCAGGGTGAGCTCGACAAGATCAAGGCCGGCATCATCGACGGCTCGGTCAAGGTCGACACCGAGGCATCCGTCAAGTAGTCCGACGAACGCGGGCGGGGGAGCACTCCTCCGCCCGCGTTCTCGCGCGCACGGGGACCCGTGCACGCCCGAGACAGAAATAGACTCACCGACATGAAGCTCGAACTCCGCGGCATCACGAAGCGGTTCGGCAGCCTGGTCGCCAACGACCACATCTCGATCACCGTCGAACCGGGCGAGGTGCACTGTCTCCTCGGCGAGAACGGTGCGGGCAAGTCGACCCTGATGAACGTCCTCTACGGCATGTACCAGGCCGACGAGGGCGAGATCCTGCTCGACGACGTCGTCCAGGCCTTCGACGGACCGGGCGACGCCATGCGCTCCGGCATCGGCATGGTGCACCAGCACTTCATGCTCGTCCCCGTCTTCACCGTGGCCGAGAACGTGATGCTCGGGCAGGAGGAGACCGCGTTCGGCGGCCGCCTCGACCTGGCGGGTGCTCGCAAGCGCGTCCGCGAGATCTCCGAGCGCTTCGGGTTCGACGTGGACCCCGACGCCCGTGTCGAGGACCTGCCGGTCGGCGTGCAGCAGCGCGTGGAGATCATCAAGGCGCTGTCCCGCGACGCCTCCGTGCTGGTGTTCGACGAGCCGACGGCCGTCCTCACCCCGCAGGAGACCGACGAGCTGATGGGCATCATGCGCCAGCTCCGCGACGCCGGCACCGCCATCGTCTTCATCACCCACAAGCTCCGCGAGGTCCGCGAGGTCGCCGACCGCATCACCGTGATCCGCCTGGGCAAGGTCGTCGGCGAAGCGTCCCCGACCGCGTCGAACAGCGAGCTCGCCGCACTCATGGTCGGCCGCAGCGTCGAACTGGTCGTCGACAAGGCCCCGGCCACCCCGGGCGACGCCGCCCTGGTCGTCGAGGGGCTCACCGTCACGGACCCGACCGGCCTGGTGCTGGTCGACGACGTCTCGTTCACGGTCCGCCGGGGCGAGGTCCTCGCCATCGCGGGCGTGCAGGGCAACGGCCAGACCGAACTGACCGAGGCGATCATGGGCCTCGAGCCGGTGCGCTCCGGCCGGATCACCCTGGACGGCCGCGAGGTCACCGGCCGCAGCGTCAAGCAGATCCTGGACGCCGGCGTCGGGTTCGTCCCCGAGGACCGCAAGGAGGACGGCCTGGTCGGGGAGTTCACGATCGCCGAGAACCTCATGCTCGACCGCGCCGACTCCGCCGACTTCGTCCGTGCCGGCACCATCCGCGCCGCCGAGCGGGACGCCTTCGCCGACGAGAAGATCGCCGAGTTCGACATCCGCACGCCCGGGCGCACCACCGCGGCCGGTCGGCTCTCCGGCGGCAACCAGCAGAAGATCGTCCTGGCCCGCGAACTCAGCCGCCCGCTGCGGCTCTTCGTCGCCGCGCAGCCCACGCGCGGCATCGACGTCGGCTCGATCGAGTTCGTCCACAAGCGCATCGTCGAGACCCGCGACAGCGGCGTCCCGGTGATCGTCGTCTCCACCGAGCTCGACGAAGTCGTCGCGCTCGCCGACCGGATCGCCGTGATGTACCGCGGCGCGATCGTCGGCATCGTCCCCGCGTCCACACCCCGGGACGTCCTCGGACTCATGATGGCGGGCGAACTGCCCGCAGGAACGGAGCTCGCCGCGTGAGCGACCCCACGCCGCAGCACGACGGCACCACGCCGTCGGACCGCACCGCACCCACCGACGCGACCACGGGCCTCCCGGCCGACGCGACACGAGACGACGCGACGAGCGCCGACGCGACGAGTGCCGACGCGACGCCCGCCGTCGACGACCGTCTGCAGGAGGTCACCGGCGCCCCGCACCTGATGACCGACTCGGCGACCGACAGCGAGCGCCGCGAGGGCCGCTGGAGCGACGCGCTCCGGAGCATCGTGAACGGCTCCGTCCTGACCACCGTCCTCGCGGTGGTCCTGGCCCTCATCGCCAGCGGTGTCCTCATCGCCCTCACCGACAAGGACGTCCAGGCCGCGGCGGGGTACTTCTTCGCCCGCCCGCTCGACACGCTCCGTGCGGTCGGGACGGCCGTCGGCGGCTCGTACTCGTCGCTGTTCCAGGGTTCGGTCGTCAACTTCGGTGCGCCGTCGTTCGCGACCGCGATCGCCCCGATCACGCGCTCGGTCGACTACGCGGTGCCGCTCATCGCCGCCGGCCTCGGCGTCGCGGTGGCGTTCCGCACCGGCCTGTTCAACATCGGCGGGCAGGGACAGGTCCTGATGGCCGCCGCGGCCGCCGGCTGGGTCGGCTTCTCGTTCGACCTGCCCGCGATCGTGCACATCCCGCTGACGATCCTGGCCGGCATCGTCGGCGGTGCGGTCTGGGCGGGCATCGTCGGACTCCTCAAGGCCCGGACCGGTGCCAACGAGGTCGTCCTGACGATCATGCTCAACTACGTCGCGCTGTACCTGGTGAGCTTCATGCTCCGCACCCCGGGCCTCCTGCAGGCCGGCGGCAGCCCGAACCCGATCTCGCCCGCGACCCGTGACTCGGCGGTCCTGCCGTCGCTGTTCGGCTCCCGGTTCGGCATCGACGTCGGGTTCCTCGTCGCCCTGGTCGCGGTCGTCGTCGTGTGGTGGCTGATGAACAAGTCGTCGCTCGGCTTCCGCTTCCGCACGGTGGGCGAGAACCCCCGCGCGGCCCGCGTCGCCGGCATGAGCGTCCCGGCGCTGACCGTCTGGGTGATGGTCATCTCCGGTGCCCTCATCGGCATCGCCGGTGCCTACCAGGTCGAGGGTGCCGTCACGACGGGCTTCACCTCGGGCATCGACGCCGGCATCGGCTTCGACGCGATCACCGTCGCGCTGCTCGGCCGCTCCAAGCCCTGGGGCACCTTCTGGGCCGCGATCCTGTTCGGCGTGCTGAAGAACGGTGGCTACGCCATGCAGGCCGCCAACGGCATCCCGATCGACATCGTCGGGGTCATCCAGGCCCTCATCGTCCTGTTCATCGCGGCCCCGCCGCTCGTCCGCGCGGTCTTCCGGATCCCGCAGCCGGGCGCACGTCGTCGCACTGCGAAGAACTCCAAGCGGAAGGCGGTCGCCGCGTGAGCACCCTCAGCCCCACCGCGGCCCCGGCCGCACCCGTCGCGGACCGAGCGGTCGAGACCACCCGCAGCTGGAAGGCACCGATCGCGTTCGCCGTGTTCTCGGTGCTCGCCGCCGTGCTGTTCCTCGGCGTCCGTCGTGGCGGTACGACCACGTTCCGTCTGGCCAACGCCGGCGACTTCGTGCAGCTGCCGAACGTCGGGCTGCCGTCGTTGGCGACCGGCGTGGTGGTCGTCGTCCTGCTGTCGCTCGGCACCGCCGTCGCGTTCTTCCTGGTCGGCCGGTTCCGTCCGGTGCCGCTGTGGCTGACCAGCGTCTTCGCGGTCGTGTTCGTCGTCGGCTTCCTCACCTGGGCCGCCGCCGGCAAGACGATCCCGCTGCCCGGCCTGCTGGTCGGCGCGATCGGCCTCAGCGTCCCGCTGGTGTTCGGTGCCCTCGGTGGCGTCATCTCGGAGCGGGTCGGCGTCGTGAACATCGCCATCGAGGGACAGTTCCTCGCCGGTGCGTTCACCTCGGCCCTCATCGCCTCGCTGACCGGGTCCGCCTGGGTCGGTCTGATCGGTGCCCTCATCGCCGGTGTGCTCGTGTCGTTCGTCCTCGCGGCGTTCAGCATCAAGTACCTCGTCGACCAGGTCATCGTCGGTGTGGTCATCAACGCGTTCATCTCCGGGCTCACCGGGTTCCTGTACTCGCAGGTGCTCTCGCCGTCCGAGACGACGCTCAACGTCGGCATCCGCTTCCCGAAGATCGAGATCCCGGTCCTGCACCAGATCCCGGTGATCGGCCCGGTGTTCTTCGAGCAGACCGTCATCGTCTACCTGGCCTACATCGCGGTCGCCGTCGTCACCTTCGCGCTGTTCAAGACCCGCTGGGGCCTGCGCCTCCGCGCGGTGGGCGAGCACCCGGAGGCCGCGGACACCGTCGGCATCAACGTCACCGGCACGCGCTTCTGGAACGTCTCGCTCGCCGGTGCGATCGCCGGCCTCGGTGGTGCGTACTTCACGCTCGACGCGGTCGGTCCGTTCACGAAGGACATGACGGCGGGCGCGGGCTACATCGCGCTGGCCGCGGTCATCTTCGGCCGCTGGGACCCGATCAAGGCGACGCTCGCCGCGCTGCTGTTCGGCTTCGCGTCGAACCTGCAGAACACCCTCGGGGCGATCAACTCGCCGGTGCCGAGCGAGTTCCTGCTGATGCTGCCCTACGTCGTCACGATCTTCGCGGTGGCCGGTCTGGTGGGCCAGTCGCGAGGCCCGGCTGCGTCCGGCAAGCCGTACATCAAGAACTAGCCGGGAGGCCCGCCACATGACCGACACGAACGCTGCGGGTGACCAGGGGGTCACCACCGACCCGACGACCGGCGAGCCCTCCTGGACGGACCCGGCCCAGAGCCTCCCGTCCGACCCGGACGCCGCGATCGACGGGACCGTCGACGTCGACTGGACCGCCCTGCGGGAGGCTGCGACCACCGCGATGGGCCGCGCCTACGTGCCGTACTCGTCCTTCCCGGTGGGGGCTGCGGCGCTCACCGACGACGGCCGGATCGTCTCGGGCTGCAACGTCGAGAACGCCTCGTACGGGGTGACCCTGTGCGCCGAGTGCTCGCTCGTGTCGCAGCTGTTCATGACCGGCGGCGGCAAGCTCGTCGCGTTCACCTGCGTCGACGGCGACGGGGCGACCCTGATGCCGTGCGGGCGCTGCCGGCAGCTGCTGTTCGAGCACTCGACCGAGGGCATGCTCCTCGAGACGGTCTCGGGCATCCGCACCATCGACGAGGTCCTGCCCGACGCCTTCGGGCCGCGCACCCTCATGACCTACCAGCAGGAGCACTGACCATGGCCGTCGAGCCGTTCGACACCGTCGACCTCATCCGCACGAAGCGCTCCAGCGGGACGCTGTCCACCGCCGAGATCGACTGGCTCGTCGACGCGTACACGCGCGGCTACGTCGGGGACGAGCAGATGGCCGCGCTCGCGATGGCGATCTTCCTCAACGGCATGGAACGCCGTGAGATCCGCGACCTGACGCTCGCGATGATCGCGTCGGGGGAGCGGATGTCGTTCGGTTCGCTCGGCAAGACCACGGTCGACAAGCACTCCACCGGCGGCGTCGGCGACAAGATCACCCTGCCGCTCGCACCGCTGGTCGCCACGTTCGGCGTCGCGGTGCCGCAGCTCTCCGGCCGCGGGCTCGGCCACACCGGTGGCACGCTCGACAAGCTCGAGTCGGTCCCGGGCTGGCAGGCCGCGATCTCGAACGAGCGCATGTCCGAGATCCTGTCCGACGTCGGCGCGGTCATCTGCGCCGCCGGGTCGGGTCTGGCACCGGCCGACAAGAAGCTCTACGCGCTCCGGGACATCACCGGCACGGTCGAGTGCATCCCGCTCATCGCGTCGAGCATCATGTCGAAGAAGATCGCCGAGGGCACCGCAGCGCTCGTCCTCGACGTGAAGTTCGGCTCGGGTGCGTTCATGGCGGACTTCGCGCAGTCGAAGCTCTTGGCGCAGACGATGGTCGACCTCGGCAAGGACGCCGGGGTCGCGACCTCGGCCCTCCTCACCGACATGGAGGTCCCGCTCGGCCTGACGATCGGCAACGCCCTCGAGGTGCGTGAGTCCGTCGAGGTGCTCGCCGGCGGTGGACCCGCCGACGTCGTCTCGCTGACCGTGTCGCTCGCCGAGGAGATGCTGCGCCTCGCCGGGGTCACCGACGCCGACCCGGCCGCCGCCCTCGCCGACGGCCGCGCGATGGACACCTGGCGCCGGATGATCGAGGCGCAGGGCGGCGACCCGTCGGCCGCGCTGCCGGTCGCCGCCGAGACGCACGTCGTCACCGCCACCGAGTCCGGTGTGCTCGCCACGCAGCAGGCGCTGCCGTTCGGCATCGCGGCCTGGCGCCTCGGCGCCGGTCGGGCACGGGCGCAGGACCCGGTGCAGGCGGGCGCCGGCATCGAACTGCACGTCAAGCCCGGCGACACGGTCACCGCCGGTCAGCCGCTCTGGACGCTCCACACGGACGAGCCGGAGCGCTTCGAGCGGGCGCTCGAGTCCCTCGAGGGTGCCTGGTCGATCGGCGAGTCCGCGCCGGAGCGCGGCCCGATCGTGCGCGAGCGGATCCAGTAGCGGCGTCCGCCACACGCTCGGAACCGGAGGCTCCCCACACGTCCTGTGGGGAGCCTCCAGTCCGTCCTCCACGGGTTTGTCGACCCCGCCCTGCGGGGGTCGGTGACCACCGATAGCCTTGGGCGCATGAGCGACGCCGCCACCATCCACCGCCTGCCCGACGCCGGAGCGGTCATCAACGACCTGCCCAAGGTCTCGCTGCACGACCACCTGGACGGCGGCCTCCGCCCCGCGACGATCATCGAGCTCGCCGCGACCGACGGCGTCGAGCTGCCGACCACCGACCCGACCGAGCTGGCCGCGTGGTTCGCCGACCAGTCGAACTCCGGCTCCCTGGTGGAGTACCTCAAGACGTTCGACGTCACCACCGCCGTGATGCAGACCGAAGCCGGGCTGACCCGCGTCGCGAAGGAGTTCGTCGAGGACCTCGTCGCGGACGGTGTCGTCTACGGCGAGATCCGCTGGGCCCCGGAGCAGCACCTGCAGCGCGGGCTGACGCTCGACCAGACGGTGGAAGCCGTCCAGGCCGGCATCGAAGCCGCGGTCGACGCCGCCGGCGGATCGATCCGCATCGGCCAGCTCGTCACCGCGATGCGCCACGCCGACCGCTCGCTGGAGATCGCCGAGCTCGCGGTCCGCCACCGTGACCACGGCGTCGTCGGCTTCGACATCGCCGGCGCCGAAGCCGGGTTCCCCGCGTCGAACCACAAGGCGGCGTTCGACTACCTGGCCTCCGAGCTCTTCCCCGTCACCGTGCACGCCGGCGAAGCGGACGGCCTGGCGTCGATCCGGTCGGCGCTCGTCGACGGCCGCGCGCTGCGCCTCGGCCACGGCGTCCGGGTGTTCGAGGACGTCGCCCTGACCGACGGCGGCGACGGCTCGATGCTCGCCACCCTGGGCGAGGTGGCCTCCTGGGTCCGTGACCGCGAGATCCCGCTCGAGGTCTCGCCGTCCTCGAACCTGCAGACCGGCGCCATCGCCGCGTGGGGCGACGACCTGGCCGACCACCCGTTCGACGTCCTGTACCAGCTCGGCTTCCGGGTGACCGTGAACACCGACAACCGCCTGATGAGCAACACGACGCTGTCGAAGGAGCTCGCGCTCCTGGCCGGCACCTTCGGCTACGACCTCGACGACCTCGCCGCGTTCCAGATCAACGCCGCCCTCGGCACCTTCCTGCCGCTGGAGGACCGCGAGGAGATCATCGCCGCGATCACCGCCGGGTACGCGGAGGCCTGAGCCGATGGGCCTGCCGCCGCTGCCGGACCCGGCCGTCGTCCTCGGG
>Ga0308161_1004289_pt1 | contig 13128 bp, 6 predicted proteins | sample PhyFR2_FD_201034 | JGI IMG/M metagenome (GOLD analysis project Ga0308161, IMG submission 201034) | Phyllosphere microbial communities from UC Gill Tract Community Farm, Albany, California, United States - DLSLF.R2 | ecosystem: Host-associated > Plants > Phyllosphere > Unclassified | place: USA...
TTCCCCGTCCCTGCCTGTTCCGGCCAAAAGCCGGTCCCACCGGTCCGGAAGACAGGCAGGGAGGTGGGGTCGAGTCAGCCTTTCAATTTTAGGCCGTCACCCACCATTTAAGAAAGGCATTGACATTGATCGAGCGCAGGAAAGGCCCGATTCTGGCTGCGACACGTTGTCGCACCGCGCAGGTGTGACGGGCGCATGACCCAGGACTGCGTCGCGGCCCCGCGCGCTCGTGGGGCCATTCGCCCTCGTTCGGCAAAGTCACCTGAACCGGTTCAGCGTACTGGCGGGTGCCTGGCGTGGGATGCTCTGCACAGGAGGAAGCCCCCGATGGACAAGATCGACTTCAAGAAGCGCGACCGGGCGCTCTATCAACCGCCCGCCGGCAGGTTCGTACCGGTCGATGTGCCGCCCCTGCCCTACGTGATGGTCGATGGTCGCGGCGACCCGAACACGGCCCCCGCCTACCTGCAGGCCGTGCAGTGGCTGTATTCGGTGAGCTATGCATTGAAGTTTGCGCTGAAGGCCGAAGGGCGCGACTACGTGGTGCCACCGCTGGAGGCGCTGTGGAGCGCCGAGGACCCGGCCAGCTTCATCGCGCGACGCAAGGATGAGTGGGCCTGGACTGTAATGATCCGCACGCCCGAGGGCATCGGCCCTACGCAGTGGCAGGCCGCGATCAGCAAGGCGCGCACGAAGCTGGGGGATGCGCCGCCCAGCCTCCGCCATGAAATCCTTGCCGAGGGCCCCAGCCTGCAGACCTTGCACGTGGGCGCCTACGACGACGAAGGCCCCGTCCTGGCGCATCTGCATGACGAAGTGATGCCCGCACTGGGTTACACCTTCGCCGGCCCCCATCACGAGATCTACCTGAGCGACCCGCGCAGGACCGACGCGGCGCGGTTGAAAACCGTGCTGCGGCAGCCGGTGCGGCCGATCAAGCCTGATGAGGATTCCGGCACATGACACAAGGAATGCCATGCACCTGATCAACCGACTGCTGCACTGGACCACCCTGCCCGCCGGGCGCCGCCTGATGGCCGTGCTGGGTGCCGCGCTGGTGATCGTGCTGGCCTGCAATCCGGATCTGCTGTCGTTGTTGCCGGTGGTGGATGCGCTGGGGCTGGACGCGCTGATGCTGTTGCTGACTGCGCAGGTGGTGGCGGTCCTGCCTTGGGTGCGGGAGCGGGCCGCGCGTGGGACCACGGTGCTTGCACGCCTACTGATCGGCGCGTTGGCGGGAGCTGCAGGTGGTTATCTCCGGCAGCTGGCGTGGTGGCTGGCGCTGGGTCCGGGGATGACGAGACGTTGCTGAAGACTTGCAGCCTTCAGTGAGGTGACCATCCTATGATCACCGCCGGGCGCAAACAAAAAGCCCCGACCAAAGGCCGAGGCTTTTCACTACAACTGGTGCCGGAAACAGGAGTCGAACCTGCGACCTACGCATTACGAATGCGCCGCTCTACCAACTGAGCTATTCCGGCCTAGCTGGGCATCATAGCAGCAGCTTTTCGCTGTGGTCAATTACCCCCACGGGAGAACAATTGCCTACTGGCCCCTCAGAACGTCCGCAGTCATTGAGTCACACTCTCAACCCACGTCACCTTCCCAGCCTGCCAGGGGGTGAACCTACGGCTCCGGAGGCAATTCGCACGTTGATGTCCCCTCTATAGCTTTGATCGCCTTTTCAATCTCTTCGCGAGGGCTTACTGCTGGTGCAAGAACCAGCGGTCCCAAGTTGGACTCAATGGGTTCTGTCTTTTTAATTGCATCATGGAGAAGAGGCAGCGCCACTCGAGAATGGCATCCAAGCACTGCCAATGTCTTCGATGCGTAAAACCGCCCCACATCGCCATCAACATCTAGAAGTGAAGCGATCTCGCGCACTGTCGAGCTGTTGACTTCATTAACCTCCTCCTTCCCGAGACCCGAAAGATATTCGAACAAGGCACTCATGCCCAGAGCCCTTCCATCGGCGGTAGGTTGCGCTTTTATCTCATGAACTGATGAAGTGACACTTCGGTTAACGTCCTGACCACCTCCTGCAAATGCAACACCGAGAACAAAAAAAAGTGCAAACACTTCCATACACTCCTCCAATACCCAAATAATTCATCAAGGCCATTCCACTTGAAATCTAACATCTACCGAAGGCGTCGCCGAGGAAGTACTCAATTTCGGATCAACTGATGTTGAAGGAAGTACTCCTGCAAACCCTACTCCACCAGGAACAAAGGAAGAAGGCAAACTCAAACCCTCATAGAACCTCGCACTTCCAGACCAGGTCACCTTTCCCCTATACCATTCACTCGGAAGCCTGTTGACCTTGAATGTATCCTGTCCATAGGGCGTAGGAACCGAACTCCCTGGAGACACCGTCCAAGCTTCCCAGTAACGAGTGGATGGAAGACCCACGATGCGATGCCCTGCCCTGTCATACGCCTCAACAGTAACTGAAATATCTTGGACTATCGCACCACCTCTTGGCGAAACCTGAGAAAGGCTCCAATTCCGCACCAATTCACTTGTCCCATTGGCACCTGCGGAACGGTTGATCGTCTCGTCTGCAACGAGACGCTGCCCACCGATAGAAGTGCTCCTCACTCCCGCTGTTGACCTGCTCACTCCAGAGGAACCGCCAAGCGCCCCCTGCTCCAACTGGCAGCCTGTGTCTTTGCCACACGCTCGCCGGCCATCGGGATCAAAGTAGCGGTAGGGATTCGAATTGGCGTATCTGTAGCGTCCGAATGCGCCCACCGGATCGCGCGTAGCCGATACAGGATCCACACTTAGAAACGCACCCAACTGTGAATCCATGTACCGTTGCTGCATGTAGCTCAAGCCTGTCAAGGCATCAGTCACATGCCCGGTATAGCCAGGCCCATCAGCAACCGGCTGGCCCACCACCGCGCCATACGGCTCATAGACGGTACGCCGGATTACGCTGCCAGCCTCGTCAGTCTCAGCGACCGGTGACCCCAACGCATCGGTATGGATATAGGTAATCGTCTCCGCAGCAGCCTGATTGAACAGTCCACCCAGAATCAGCGCGGCCCCGACTACGGTTCGACTCAGCAGCGTCTTCATTCCTGCGTTCATCGCGTCCACCTCAGTTCGACCAGGCCGAGCACGCCTGCGCGTTGCAGGCACGTACCTTGTAACCACCCTGGCAGCGCGTATCGAGGTCGTAGCCGATGCCTTCTGCCCTATAGGTCGCGCCGCCGCTGCTTGAACGCATGTTGTAGTAGGTGGCACCCGGCGACGCATTCCAGATGACCGAGCAGATGTTGGGGCCGCTCTTTACGATCCTCACACCCGTAGGTACGGCCGGCGCACTGGAAATCGCAACCAGGCCAGCAGCAGAACTGGGGCTGCAGCCTGCGGGATTGCAAGCACGACCACGGTAGTAGAAGTTGCCTCCGCCGCCCTTGCTGAGGGAAACGGCTCGATCCCCCGCAATCAGCGACCAGTTGGCGCCGTCAGTACTTTCGTCGATTTCATAGCGCGTCGCGTCCGCCACTTCCAGCAGGGAGATCGAGTAAGCCGCGCCGATTCCCACCCCATCCGGCACGCGCAGAACCGGGGTCGCCGGAGGACCAATCACGCGCACGCCCGCTACCGCGGACCACGGTCCGCAACCGGCGACATTGCAGCCACGCACCTGGTAGTCCCACTGTCCCGGCCAGCGGCCGCCTCGGGCCACGGCGGTCGCACCGTCTTCCTGGGCGAGTCCGAAGCCACCCCCATTGAGCTGCTCCATCAGCTGATAGCTCGTCGCTGCGGGGATTGCGCCCCACCACATGCTCACGGTTGAACTGTAGCTCACGCCACCGAGATTGATCGCCGTGGCTTGGACCGGTGGCAATGTCACGACGATACTGCCTACGGCGCTTGACGCACTGCACCCGGCGTCATTGCATGCAAAGGCACGATAGGCGTAACTGCCGGCGATTCGTCCGCTGATGGCCAGTTGATTCCCACTGATCCGGTTGATCTCAGTCCATGCCCCCCCGTTGAACTGTTCTTCAATGCGATAGCTGCTGGCCTGGGCCACGCTCGAAACAGAGACGGCGTAGCTGCCGTTGTAGCTCGCAGCGGGTACCGACAGTGCGGGTACGGATGGGGCATACAGCGCAGTAATCGCCGCTTCGGCCGAGTAGGCGCCGCAGCCCTGTGGATTGCATGCTTTGACCCGATAGCGATAGGTGCCTGCAGGCTTGCTGGTCACTTGATAGGTTCGGCCAGAGCCATCAAAGGCCACATTCCAACCACCACCCACGGCCTCCTCAAGCACAAAGCGGGCGGCCCCCTGCACCGCTGACCAGCTCAGGGAATAGGTTCCGTTGATACCTTGCGCCGGTGCAGTGATCACCGGCGCAGCGGTGGGAGCAAGCTCCACCTGGATGGAGGCTTCCACACCCCAAGCGCCGCAGACAGTGCCATTGCAGGCACGGCCACGATAGCGATAGACGCCGGAGCTTCGCCCGGCCAGCGAAACGTTCAGCGCAGGCCCTTGATAGACAGCCTGCCAGTCACCGCCACTCGACTCCTGCACCTCGTAACGCTGCGCACTGGCAACGGCTGTCCACTGCACCGCAAACGCACCGTCCGCGCTGTAACCCGGAACCGTTACGACCAATGCTGCAGGCGCGATATCCACGGCACGCTTGGCAACGAGGCTGCCGTTGAGCTGGATGTAGTCAAAGCCCTTGGCCTGGCGCTGGTCGTGCTGATAGCGCAGCACGCCATCCTGCCCATAGAGGGAACGAATGTTGCCATTGGTTGCGCTGGCCAAGGTACGACGGCCATGTGCATCGTACTGATAAGCCTCCTTGCCATCGACCTCGCGCAGGCGATTGCCGTAGTCGAACCGAAACGCGACGCCATTGCGGATCTTCAGGTTACCCTGGCTGTCATAGCCAAGCCCGGTCACGGTCGCACCACTGCCGACATCCCGCACGTTCGTCAACCGATTGTTGAAGTCGTACTCAAAGGACTGCCGCCGTGCGCCGACGTTGGCGGTGACGATATTGTCCAGAACGTTGTACGCATAGCTTGCGTTTCCGAAGCTGGCCGCCGTCACCGTGGTCAGACGATCCAGGCCGTCGTAGCGCATGTCGCGGTTTCCAGGGGCTGCCGGCAGGCCGTCACTGATGGCCGCCACATTGCCATTGGCATCGTAGTCGTAGCCGTCATCGATGACCTTGCCACCTGAACCACTGTCTGTGCTGCGATCAGGCAGGCCGCGCGCATTCTGCGTCATCTGATGCACGACGCCGTTGCCATAGGTGAAGCCGCTCATGCCGCCGTTCGCGTAATAGCGCACGTTGGTGGCGAAGGCTCCGGCTCGCGTCGGCTGCCCCAGCGCATTCGGGCCGTAGTCGATCGTCAGGCCGGACGGCTGCACATGGGTTGCCAAGGCGCCGTTTGCATCGTAGCCATAGCCCAGCGCCCAGGCCTCGCCACCGTCGTAGGCCACGCTCTCGGACGTGGGCAGTCCACGCAGATTGTAGGTGTAGTCGTTAGTGGTGACGGCGCCGTTGTTGCGCGTCTGCACACGCTTGACTTTCCCGCCCGGCCAATAACTCCAGTCCTGATCACCCTGGCCATCAGAGAAACGCAGGGTCAGCAAGCGATTCATGCTGTCGTAGCTGCGGTCAGCCCGCGAAGGCGACGCATAGGCAGCGTCGCTGTCGCACTGAGGGCCCAGCAACGTCAGGCCCGAGGCAGACCAGAGCAGATTGCCTGCGGCGTCGTAGCCCATGCCGGTTGCACCGGTCTCAGGCTCCATGCTCTTGCACAGGCGCTGGGCGCCGTCATAGACATACTGCCGCCGCACACTGACGCTGCCATCGTAGTTGCGCCGCAGGATCGACAGCGGCTTGCCCAGCGTGTCGCGCTGAATCTCCGTCACCACTCCCTCAGCGTGGAGAATCCGGATGGGCGTGTCCTGGCTGGGCTTGCCGTACATCAGGTAGTCGGTGGTGGTGGCAATGCCGCGCGGATTGGTCACCTTTACGCTGCCTCCGCCAAGTTGCTCGGTGGTCGTGACAAGCCGCCCCAGTTCGCTGTCCTGCTCGCTGCGATTGGGGCGCCCGAGTGCGTCATAGCCGGTATAGGTGCCGGGCAGCGCCGAGCGGAAGTCGGACGCCGTGCGCGTCGGATAGGAGGTGAAAACCGGGCGCCCATTGCTGTCATAGCGGGTCACCGTCTGGCGCAATGTACCGCCACGGTCCGCAGCGTCGAACGACTCTTCCAATACTGGGCGCCACAACCCGTCGTAGTACGTCACCGCGCGTGCGTTGCCGGTACTGGACTCGCGCTTCCAGTGGCCTGCTTCCAGCCCGATCTCCGCGCCCGGCACCTGGAAGAATTGCGTTGTAGAAGGATTCCAGGCCACGCTGTCATTGGCGGCCTGGGTCGCCAGTACGATCCGGCCCATCCCGTCGTAGTCGAAACTCCGGCTGGCACCATTGGGCTCCACTGCCGCGCGCACCCAGCCATTGTCATCGACCTGCAGCGAGGCACTGCTGCCGTCCGGGTACGCAACACTCTGCGGCAGGCCACGCTTCCAGCTGCCCAGCGCAATGGCATTACCCTTGCCATCGGCCACGGAGGCGAGCGTGCCATCGGCGTGATAGCCCAGCGTCTGCTGCAGCACGCCGAAGGCGTAGGTACGTTGCGGGCGCGCCATCGAGTCGAACTCGGTGCGCTCGGTCTCGATCTCAACGCCGCCAACGCTCTGTGTGCTGCGCCCGACCTGGCCGAGTATCCAGCGGCCGGTGTCGTCGAAGTAGGTGGTTCTCAGCGTCCGCGAGCGTCCCAACGAGTTACTCTCGGTCTGCACTACCGGCCGCACATGCGCGTCGAACTGATCGGTCGTGTTGACGAAGTTGACGCCATCCTGGCTGAGCACAGATTGCTTCAGGGGACGAATCTTGACGGCGAATGGATCATCGGCTGCGGTCATCGAACCGTAGCTGTCCGGGAACGGCCCGGCCTGGACCTCGTCCGAACTCATATAAGTATTGGTGGTGACCTGGACGATCTGACCGTCCGGAGCACGCACTGCCTCCTGCAACAACTGCCCTTCGTTCTCATCGAGTTTTCGTCCGAACACACTGTGACGGCGCGTACCATCCGGTTCCACGATCGTCGACACTGCGGAGTTGGCCAGGCCCGAGTCATATCCACCCGACTCGTACGTCCAGGTCAGATTGCCCAACCCGGGCCCCGTCAGCGTCTTGCTGGTGATCGCGAAGAGGTCGAACGCATTGGAGGCGCGTTGCGCGTAGCGCCCACCGCCCATGTCTGCGCAAGCGGTACTTTTTACACCCAGGCGGGTGCGGCGCAGGTACTTGAACTCAAACTGTCCACGCGTTCCAGATGGGTGGGTCGCGATCAGGCTGAATCCAGACTGCTCGAACGTGGGCTTGGTGCAGAGCTTCGGTTCGCCATCCCAGCTCTGATATTCCGGATTCAGGCCACCGAACCCGCCGTCCTGCCAGCTGTATTCGTAGCCCAAGCGCGCGCCATCAGGCTGCTGGACGGCGCGCAGCGAGGGCCAGCGTGCAAATCCCATCCCACCGGAACCTTCGTTGTACTCGTAGCTCCAGGTACGGCCATTGGCTGCCGCACTGGCAATGCGGTCCCCCGCATAGGCAATGGAGATGGCGCGGCCATCACTGCCGCGAATGCCAACCAGCTTGTCGCCCGAATAGTCATAGGCAACCCAGTTGCCATGACGGTCTTCGACCCGGCTGGCCATCAGCAGAACACGCACCAGCTTGGACCCCATGCCTTGGCCCAGCTCCATGAAACCCGCTGTTCGCTCAATGCCTACATTGAAGAAGTAGCGATTCCCCGATGCATCCACGCCCAGGAATCCCTCGCCGGGATAGCCATTGGCCGTCGAGCCCAGGCAACTGAGGCGCATGTTGCCCCGAGTACCCCAGCGATAGGTTTCACCATTGGTGGGTTTCGGGTTGGAGGCGTTGGCGATCAGCAGCATCTCCTGCTCGCCCTGGTCGGGGACACGCACCTGCACGCCGGTCCATATCTCGAAGGTGCCCACGCCGGTACGCGTCTTGGGGTAGAAGGTCTGCGAGCAACGCTGGGTAGCGCCGTTACCCGACTCGTTCCACTTCCAGATGGAGTCGAAGGTGGCGTGCATGTAAGGGACTTCGATGTCCCAGCTGCCGAATCCCCCTAATGGTTGCCGGTCCTTGAAGGACTGCACAGCGAGGCGACGTTGCAATCGCACCGGCAGTGCATTGTTGCCTGGCAGGTCAATGTCAGTAACGACAAATTCGGTCGACCCCGAGCTGGGGCTGATGCTATCCCCGAACAGGCTCGAGGTCAGCGGTGCCAGCCCCTCGCCGTTCTTGATCTTTTTGTAGTACTCGGTATGCGGGGTGACCGGGCTGCTCGCCCAGCTCCCCCCGGATGACATTACCAATGCTGCGCCGAACAACGCCTGCCACTGCCAGATACGCATGGAACATCCCTTTGTCCAAATGCGTCGGCAATCACCAGACGTTCGGTAATCCACCGACGTGTGCTGGCGTCATGTTCCGGCCGAAAAGCAGCTGCGCCGTCCCTTGCGCCCCCCTGTACCTTCAGGGGCCCAAGCCCCTTCACGTCAGCTTCATATAATACTCACCCAAAGTAAATAGCCGAGGTGCGGACTGGGCGAGGCCCATTTCCGCAGCGTGTCTACTACGCCTCCACCCGGTTCGCACACGCCCGCCCCTCGGCGAAATCCCGCAGGTTCCCCAGCGTGATCGCCGAGATCTCCTGCAGCGCCTCCACTGTAAAGAAGCCTTGGTGGCCGGTCACCAGCACGTTGGGGAAGGTCATCAGGCGCTGGAAGGCCTCGTCGTCGATGATCTCGCCGGACAGGTCCTGGAAGAACAGCGCGCTTTCCTGCTCGTAGACGTCGATGGCCAGGTGGCCGAGCCGCCGCGACTTCAGCGCGCGGATCACCGCGTGGGTGTCCACAAGCGCGCCGCGTGACGTGTTGACCAGCATCGCGCCGGCCTTCATCCGCGCCAGCGAGGCGTCGTTGATCAGGTGCTGGGTATCGGGCGTCAGCGGGCAATGCAGCGATACGATGTCGGCCCGCGCCAGCAGTTCATACAGACCAACCCTGTCGCCCACGCCGGCAAAGGCCGGCGATGGATACGGGTCGTGCCCCAGCACGGTGCAGCCCATGCCCTTGAAGATGCGCGCGGTGGCCAGGCCGATCTTGCCGGTGCCGACGATGCCGACCGTGCGCCCATGCAGGGTGCGCCCGAGCAGGCCATCGAGCATGAAGTTGCCCTCGCGCACGCGGTTGTAGGCGCGATGGGTCTGCCGGTTGAGCGTCATCACCAGCGCCAGCGCGTGCTCGGCCACGGCTTCGGGGGAATAGGCCGGCACCCGTGCGACGAACAGGTCCAGCGCTTTCGCGGCGGCCAGGTCCACATTGTTGAAGCCGGCACAGCGCAGCAGGATGGCGCGTACGCCCAGCGCATGCAGCGCGTGCAGTACCGGCGCGTCGAGGCGGTCATTGACGAACACGCAGACGGCGGCGCAGTCCTTTGCCAACGCAGCGGTATGCACGTCCAGCGCGGCATCGAAGTACACGAACGCAAAGCCCTGCCCGGCCGCATCGCGCTGGTTGGCCTCGTCCAGGAAACGACGATCGTAGGGGCGGGCACTGAAAACGGCGATCTGCATGACGGGGCCTGGCTGGATTTCCCTGCCGACCATACCGCAGCACCTGCCCTGATGGGATGGCCCCGGCGATACGCATATCGCCGGGGCCGGGTACCGCTTAGAACCGGTAGCCCAGGCCCAGCATCACGCCGTTCTGGATCTGCCCGTCGCGGCGCTCACCCACGTAGTCGGCCATGATCGACAGGCGCTCGCTGGCGCGACTGGTCACGCCCACGTTCCAGGCCAGTACCTGCTCGCCCACGGCCTGGCTGCTGGCGCCAAACACCAGGTCCGGGGCCGCAGCAAAACCGGTGCTGTAGCGCGCCTGTGAATCGCCCAGCTCCTTCTGCCAGACCACGCGGGCACGCGGGGTGATGCGCTCGCCGTTGTTGCCCTCGAAGGTCTTGAACAGCTGCAGGCCGGCACCCACGCGGATGCTCTCCAGGCTGCCGCCGCGCCCCACCAGCGCACCAGCGCCCTGCCCTTCGTTGAAGCGGGTGGCCGAGGTCCGCGCGTAATCCACCACCGGCAGCAGCGGCTGGATCACTAGTCCCTTGCCGGTGGTGAAGGAGAACGCGTGTTCGACCCGCGCCGAGATCGCATCGTTGCTGTATCGGGCACGCAGCGGCTGTTGCAGGCCATCGATGGGCGAAAGGCTGCGGCGGGTATCGTGGCGCAGGTCGGTGTAGCGCACGGCCGCCGACAGGTAGCCACGCGAATAGATCGCATCCAGGTAGCCGCCCACATCCAGCGCGCGCACGTCGCCACTGAAACCGGAGCCATCGCTGGCCTTGGTCGACATGTCCGCGGCGGCCACGCTGACGCCGAGGGTCACGCGGTCATCGGCCACGCGCGTGTCGGCACCGACCACGATGCCGCCGATGTTATGGCTCAGGCCGGCCACGCCACCGTCGGCATCGATGCGGCCATGGCTGGCAAAACCGCGCGCCCACAGGCTACGGCTGCCACCCGCCGCGCGGCTGTCGCCAGCAGCCTCGCCGGCCGGCTCGACCAGATGCATGGCCAGCTGGTTGAACAGGCTGCCATGGCGCATGCCCGGCTGCGCCGAGACCGACTGCGCCGCCTGCGAGGCCAGGCCATCGGCATCGCCGCCACTGCGCATCGCTGCCTGGTGCTGCTGCACCACGTTGCCGATGCTGCCCAGCAGTGCGTTGTCGGCCAGGCGCAGGCTGGCGTGTGCATCACCGCGCAGGGCGCCGGCCTGCTGTGCGATCACATCGCGGTCGGTGAACTGCAGTGCGCCGAGCAGCGACTTCAGGCCGCTGTCCTGGCGATCCGATGCGGCTGCCAGCGCGCGCCCCAGTCCATCGCCGGAGGTGCCGTTGGCAAACAGGCCCAGCTGATCGAAGCCCGGGTTGGCGGTCAGCCACAGCCCGTCGGCCGTCTGGTTGACGTTGAAGCTGAGCAGCGAATTGTGGCGCGGGCGGAATACTTCGCCCGCGGTGATGCTGGCGCTGTAGCCGGTGTCGCCCAGTCGCACGGCATCCTGGAAACCGCCCTGGTAGATCGGCCCTTCCACCAGATCGCGGCGGTAGCCGCCGGCATAGAAGCCCTGGGCGACGTTCAACGCCAGGTGTGCGCCCTGCGCGATCACCAGCGCCCCCTCTTCGGCCCCGCCATCGTAGAAGCTGCCGACGCGCAGGCGGCCACTGCCGGTGCCCCCGGCCTCGGTAACATCGAACAGCACCTGCCCGCCGGGCATGATGTTGACGTAGCCGTGGGTCACCAGATCACCGCCACGCGGCATCAGCGTGCCGAACACGCGCAGTCGGTTGAAGCCGTCTTCGCGGTAGGACGGGCCGGTGCCATCCAGCAACGCATCACTGTCGGTGCCGACCGATGCGATATCGCCATGGCCAACCACCACGCTGCCCGGCATCACCCGCAGCTCGGGGGTACGCAGCGCGCCGCCCTCCAGCGCGATGGTGCCGTTGTCGACCAGCATGAAATCGGCGCCGGTGGTTTCGGCGGTGCGCCAGGTGGCGCCGTTGCTGACACGGATCACGCCCGCCGAACTTGCCAGGGTGGACGCATCCAGATCGGCCAGCCGCAACTGGCCGCGCAGCTCATCCTGGAGGTCGGGGTCGGCAAGCAGCTGCTGCAGCGACTGCGTGCCGATGCCGTTCGGCCCCCGCGTGGAGACGTTGTACAGGCTCACCGCGTAGTTGATGTAGGTGCTGGCCCAGTCGGTGTTCCAGCGCGCGAAATCGTCGTCGACGAAGGCCTGCAGCTGGCGCGCGGTGCGCAGGTAGCCCGGATTGATGTCGCCGCTGACGTTGCTTGTGACACGCAGGGTGTCACCCGGATCGCGGTAGCCCGCCGTGTTGATGATGTTGTTGCTGCGGATGTCCTGGCCCGGGAACGACTCCAGCTTGCTGCCGCTGCCATCCGGATCGAAGGTGACCGAGGTACCTGTGGTGCGCGCCGGGTCGCGGAACACCAGCAGGCCATTGGGCTGCACCACCTCATACATGGCCTTGTGCAGCAGGCCCGCATCCATGCCGCCGCCATAGTTGCCGGTGTAGATCTGGGTCATGCGCGGCGACGGTGCGTAGGTGATCCTGCCACCACTGCTGGCGGCATGGATCTGCACCGAATCGACCAGCGGCAGGTCGCCGCCGAGATAACGGTTGACGCCGCCGGACTGCATGATCGAGCAGGACGAAATGCAGTGGCCGGACACGATCGTGTCCAGGCCCTGGGTGCGGATCACCGCCTGCAGCCACTCGCCGGCGATCAGCGCGCCACCGTTGGACGTGCGCAGCACGACTTCGCGGATCGGGCGTCCTTCGGCCTGCGCCTTGGCCAGCAGCGCGGGCAGCGCCACCACATCGGCAACGGTTACGCCGCCGCTGAGGAAGACGCGATCGTCCTGCACGTGATAATTCATTGCCATGACGTCATCAGCCGCCGCCATGGCGGTGATGCCCAGCAACGCTGCCAGGGCCAGGCTCAACTTCGAATGCTTCATGTGTTCTCTCTCCACCCGCAACGCACGGGTCGAAAGTTCAACGTCCGGACGATGCGCCCTCCCCCAGTGCAGCGGCCCTCGAAACATGAACGCATTCACAATGAATTCGTGGGCCACGCACACTCTTCCCCATCCGGTCATCGTCGCGTAAAACTCGAAGACGTACCCGCCACCGACGTCCGAGGCCAGCCCTGTCCGCCCCCTCTCCTCTGATCCATCGCGCGCCGGACCTGTCCGCGCCGGCGGACGCGTTCATTGCGTTCGTGCGGGAGGAACGCGCGCCGTTGTGTGCGTTCCTGCGCACGCGCGGTGTCGGGCCGGAGGATGCCGAGGACATCGCGCAGGACTGCATGGAGCGGCTGATCCGCTATCGCGCGCACAGTGCCGACGAGCTGCGGTTGCTGCTGTATCGTATCGCCCGCAACCGCCTGGCAGACCGC
>Ga0308161_1004291_pt1 | contig 13127 bp, 10 predicted proteins | sample PhyFR2_FD_201034 | JGI IMG/M metagenome (GOLD analysis project Ga0308161, IMG submission 201034) | Phyllosphere microbial communities from UC Gill Tract Community Farm, Albany, California, United States - DLSLF.R2 | ecosystem: Host-associated > Plants > Phyllosphere > Unclassified | place: USA...
GTTACGATGTCGAATAAGGCACCTGACGCCGGGTGGCGCTACGCTTACCCGGCCTACACTCTCCCTGCTAAACGACAAATCCCATCATCATTCCCGTATCCTCATGCTCCAGCAGATGACAGTGCGCCATATAGGCATGCTCTTTCGGGGCATCATGATCGAACTTCACCAGCACCTCGCTGCGCGCGCCGTAGACGTTTACCGTATCCTTCCAGCCTGATCGATGGGCCGCAGGCGGCTTGCCGTTTTCAGACAGAATGCGGAACTGCGTGCCGTGGATATGGAACGGGTGCTGCATCATGTCCCCCTCCCCTGAAATCACCCAGCGCTCATACTGCCCTTTGCTCGCGGCAAACAGCGGGTTATGCATATCAAAGGCTTTACCGTTGATACGGTTGGCGCTGTGGAAATCAAACTCGCCGCCGTGGCCGCCGTGATCCATGTTCATATTCATATGACCCATCATGTCGCCGTGATGCATTCCGGTCATGGCCTTGTCGCCGTACTTATCCTTCAGCGCCTGCATGCCCATCATGTCGAGCATCGGATCCATCGACAGGTGGAAGGTGCGCTGGGTTAAGCCCGTGAGATCCGGCAGCGCTGGCACGTTAACCAGGGTATCGGGCAGCATGCCGGAGGCAGTGACCCGCAGCGGCTGGATGCGCAGAACCGGGTGCGGCTGGTCAAACGGTGGAAGGGCCATCCCCATTTGGCTGACGGGCAGCGTCACCAGATCGACCGGCTTGCCGTCGCTGATATCTACCAGCACCTCAAAACGCTCCCCGGTCAGCACCGGCAGCTCCGTTACCGCAACCGGCTCGGCGAGATGACCGCCGTCGCTGGCGATGATGTACATCCGACGTCCGTCGCTGAGGGCAAAGTTAAGGGTGCGCGCGTTGCAGCCGTTCAGCAGGCGCAGACGCAGCCAGCCACGCGGGGCCGCATGCTGAGGATAGACCGCCCCGTTTGCCAGCAGGGTCTCGCCAAACCAGCCCACCGCCGCGCTCATCACGTCGAGCTGATAATCGATCTGGCCGTCGGCAGCCAGACGTTTGTCCTGCACAATCACCGGCACGTCGTCGATGCCCCACTGCTTGGGCAGACGCAGCATGCGGCTCTCGTTGTCCTCGATCAGGACCAAGCCCGCCAGACCCATCGCGACCTGATGGCCGGTTTTGCCATGCTGATGCGGATGGAACCAGCAGGTAGCCGCCCGCTGATCGGGCGTGAAGGTCACTTCCCGCGCACCGCCCGCCGGGATGATCCCCTGCGGGCCGCCATCTACCTCACCCGGCACCTCCAGTCCATGCCAGTGAACGGTGGTCTCTTCAGTCAGTCGGTTACGGATCTCTACCGTCACCGCTTTGCCCTGCCGCAGCTGAAGCGCAGGCCCCAGCAGGTTGCCGTTATAGCCCCAGGTCGTGGCGGTTTTATCAGCAAACGTAGAGGAGCCAACCTGTACGGTAAGCCTGATGCGGTTCTGAGCGTCGGGAGTAAGCAGATCGGGTATCGGCAGCGTAGCCTGCGCCTCTGGCGCGGCGGCCCGCGCCCACGTCGGCAGCGCGCCGAGCGCCCCCAGCGCAGCGGAATATTTTAGAAAATCACGGCGTTGCATAGTCGAATCCTTATCGTCGGCAAACGGTCTCCTGAGCTTAAACCCTGCCCCTGCGGCAAGGTCAAGCGAAAGGCGAATAATAAAGATCGTCGGCTTACCCACAAGTATGCTAACGTTTAATTTCCGTGATGTTTTGGTAAAAAGAATGAAGACGTTTTTCAGAACCGTTGTGTTCACCAGCCTGCTGGCGATGTCAGCAAATAGTTATGCTCTCAGCGAGTCTGAAGCGGAGGACATGGCCGATCTGACGGCAGTGTTCGTGTTTCTGAAAAACGATTGTGGTTACCAGAATCTACCGAATGGTCAGATCCGCCGGGCGCTGGTGTTTTTTGCCCAGCAGAACCAGTGGGATCTGAGCAACTACGACACCTTTGATATGAAATCCCTCGGCGAAGATAGCTATCGCGATCTCAGCGGCATTGGCATTCCGGTTGCCAAAAAATGCAAAGCGCTGGCCCGGGACTCCCTCAGCCTGCTGGCCTACGTCAAGTAACGTAAACCCGCCTCCCCTGCTAAAGTTATAGCCGTGCATCAGCGGCTGTAGTTAGCTATGATGTTGCGCCCATTTTGTGTGGATGTTAACGAAGGAGGATGCATGGCTGATACCCGCCAGTGGCATGAAACGCTGCATGACCAGTTTGGTCAGTACTTTGCCGTTGATAACGTGCTCTACCACGAGAAGACCGATCACCAGGATCTGATCATCTTTGAAAACGCCGCCTTTGGCCGCGTGATGGCGCTGGACGGCGTTGTCCAGACCACCGAGCGTGACGAGTTTATTTATCACGAAATGATGACCCACGTTCCGCTGCTGGCCCACGGCCAGGCGAAGCATGTGCTGATCATCGGCGGCGGCGACGGGGCGATGCTGCGCGAAGTGAGCCGGCATAAAAATGTTGAAACCATTACCATGGTCGAGATCGACGCAGGCGTTGTGTCGTTCTGCCGCCAGTATCTGCCGAATCACAACGCAGGCAGCTACGACGATCCGCGCTTTACGCTGGTGATTGACGACGGCGTCAATTTCGTCAACCAGACCGCGCAAACCTTTGACGTGATTATCTCCGACTGCACCGATCCGGTGGGGCCGGGCGAGAGCCTGTTTACCTCCGACTTCTATGCGGGCTGCAAGCGCTGCCTGAATCCTGGCGGGATCTTCGTTGCCCAGAACGGCGTAAGCTTCCTGCAGCAGGATGAGGCCATAGGCAGCCACAAAAAGCTGAGCCACTACTTTAGCGACGTTAGCTTCTACCAGGCGGCGGTGCCCACCTACTACGGCGGCATCATGACCTTTGCCTGGGCGACGGACAACGAGATCCTGCGTAACCTCTCTACTGAGATTATCCAGGCGCGCTTCCACAACGCTGGCCTGACCTGTCGCTACTACAATCCAGCTGTCCATACGGCGTCATTCGCCCTGCCGCAATACCTGCTCGATGCGCTCTCCTCAGGAGGTGATGAAAATTGAAAAAACTGAAACTGCATGGCTTTAACAACCTGACCAAAAGCCTGAGTTTTTGTATCTACGATATCTGTTATGCCAAAACCGCCGAAGAGCGTGACGGCTATATTGCCTATATCGACGAACTCTATAACGCTAACCGCCTGACGGAGATCCTTACCGAGACCTGCTCCATCATCGGCGCGAACATTCTCAACGTTGCCCGCCAGGACTATGAGCCGCAGGGGGCGAGCGTGACTATTCTGGTGAGCGAAGAGCCGGTCGATCCGACCCTGATTGATAAAACCGCCCACCCCGGCCCGCTGCCGGAGACGGTGGTTGCCCACCTCGATAAGAGCCACATCTGCGTGCATACCTATCCGGAGAGCCACCCGGAAGGCGGCCTGTGCACCTTCCGCGCCGACATTGAGGTCTCAACCTGTGGCGTCATCTCCCCGCTGAAGGCGCTGAACTACCTGATCCACCAGCTTGAGTCGGACATCGTCACCGTTGACTACCGCGTGCGCGGCTTTACCCGCGACATCAACGGCATGAAGCACTTCATCGACCATGAGATCAACTCGATTCAGAACTTCCTCTCTGAGGATATGAAGGCGCTGTATGACATGGTGGACGTGAACGTCTATCAGGAGAACATCTTCCATACCAAGATGATGCTGAAAGAGTTCGACCTGAAGCACTATATGTTCCACACCCGCCCGGAAGAGCTCACCGCCGAAGAGCGAGAGGCCATTACCGAATCGCTATGGAAAGAGATGCGCGAGATCTACTACGCGCGCAATATTCCCGCCGTGTAATCTCTGCTTAAGCCGGAGCAGGGACGCTCCGACAATCTTTTTAAAACACGTTACTTCTGCTGAATAAATTTACGGTACGCCGTGACGACCTGGAGAAAATCCTCAACGCCGCACAGCGACAGGCTCTCTTCGTCGTAGTAGCTCATCCCCTCTTCGATCTCATCCCCGGAGAACTCCAGCTGGTTAGCGCGGATGATGACCTCTTCGCCGTCCATCCAGATCGTGTACTCATGGCCAATTCGCTGCCACTGGCGCTCGCTGCCCTTGACGGTTTTCGCCGCCTGCTCTACCTCATCCAGCAGGGCGAGATTCTCTTTTACCTCTTCGTTAAACCAGTGTCCGACCACCTCGTGGCCCATCGACATGCGCACTTTCACCTGGCCCGTGATGTCGCGTAAGAATTCGTAATCCATGTTTTTTTCCTCACATCCGCAATAGGGTAATTATCGCAGCCGCGGAGAAGAAAAACAGCGTAACGGGGAGAAGGAGGAGAAATAAAAAAACCCCTTCGCAAGACGAAGGGGTTTTATGCTGGCCTAAGGCCGTGTCTGACTTACACGGCGGTCTGGAAGATCACGCCGTCGGCTTTCTCGGTGTACTGGCCGAGCTGGTCAAAGTTCAGATAGCGATAGGTATCCACCGCCGTCTTATCGACCTGCGCCATAAAGATCTGGTACTCGTCCGGCGTCGGCAGTTTACCCAGCAACGAAGAGACCGCAGCCAGCTCCGCTGATGCCAGGAAGACGTTCGCCCCGGTACCCAGACGGTTCGGGAAGTTACGCGTCGAGGTTGACACCACCGTTGAACCATCGGCTACGCGCGCCTGGTTACCCATGCACAGCGAGCAGCCCGGGATCTCAATACGCGCCCCGCTCTTACCGAAGACGCTGTAGTAGCCCTCTTCCGTCAGCTGAGCGGCATCCATACGGGTTGGCGGCGCGACCCATAGGCGGGTCGGCAGCTGGCCTTTATGGCTGTCCAGCAGCTTACCGGCAGCGCGGAAGTGACCGATGTTGGTCATGCACGAGCCGATAAACACTTCGTCAATCTTCTCACCGGCGACGTCAGAGAGCAGACGTGCGTCATCCGGATCGTTCGGTGCGCAGAGGATCGGCTCTTTGATATCGGCCAGATCGATCTCGATGACGGCGGCGTACTCGGCATCGGCATCGGCTTCCAGCAGCTGCGGATCCGCCAGCCACTTCTCCATGCCCTGGATACGGCGCTCGATGGTACGGCGATCGCCGTAGCCTTCCGCAATCATCCACTTGAGCAGCACGATGTTAGAGGTCAGGTACTCGGTGATCGGTGCCTTATCCAGCTTGATGGTACAGCCCGCAGCGGAACGCTCGGCAGAGGCATCGGCCAGTTCAAAGGCCTGCTCTACTTTCAGCTCCGGCAGACCTTCGATCTCGAGGATGCGGCCAGAGAAGATGTTTTTCTTACCTTTCTTCTCAACGGTCAGCAGCCCCTGACGGATCGCGTACAACGGAATAGCATGCACCAGATCGCGCAGGGTAATGCCCGGCTGCATCGTACCTTTGAAGCGCACCAGTACCGACTCCGGCATATCCAACGGCATAACGCCGGTCGCCGCGGCAAACGCCACCAGACCAGAGCCTGCCGGGAAGGAGATCCCTACCGGGAAACGGGTGTGGGAGTCACCGCCGGTGCCAACGGTATCCGGCAGCAGCATACGGTTCAGCCACGAGTGGATGATGCCATCGCCCGGACGCAGCGACACGCCGCCACGGTTCATGATGAAGTCCGGCAGCGTATGGTGCGTGGTCACGTCCACCGGCTTCGGATAGGCCGCCGTGTGGCAGAAGGACTGCATCACCAGGTCGGCGGAGAAGCCGAGGCAGGCCAGATCTTTCAGCTCATCACGGGTCATCGGACCGGTGGTGTCCTGCGAGCCTACCGAGGTCATTTTCGGTTCACAGTATTCGCCAGGGCGAACACCGGTCACGCCACAGGCGCGGCCCACCATTTTTTGCGCCAGCGAGAAGCCTTTGTTGCTGGCTTCAACCGCTTTCGCGCTACGGAAAACGTCGCTGTGCGGCATGCCCAGCGCTTCACGCGCCTTGGTGGTCAGGCCACGGCCGATGATCAGCGGAATACGGCCCCCGGCGCGCACTTCGTCGATCAGCACGTCGGTTTTCAGCTCAAAGTTGGCCAGCAGCTCGCCGGTTTCGTGGTTGCGCACTTCGCCTTTGAACGGATAGACGTCAATCACGTCGCCCATGTTCAGGCTGTTTACGTCCACTTCGATGGGCAGCGCACCCGCATCTTCCATGGTGTTGAAGAAGATTGGCGCAATTTTGCCGCCCAGCACCAGACCGCCGCCGCGTTTGTTCGGTACGTTCGGAATGTCGTCGCCCATAAACCACAGCACCGAGTTGGTAGCGGATTTACGGGAGGAACCGGTACCGACCACGTCACCGACGTAGGCCAGCGGGAAACCTTTTTTGTTCAGCTCTTCAATCTGCTTGATCGGGCCAACGGCACCCACCACGTCCGGCACAATGCCTTCACGGGGGTTTTTCAGCATCGCCAGCGCGTGCAGCGGGATATCCGGGCGTGACCAGGCATCCGGTGCCGGAGAGAGGTCATCGGTGTTGGTTTCGCCAGTCACCTTGAAGACGGTAACGGTAATTTTTTCAGCCAGCGGCGGGCGGCTCAGGAACCACTCGGCGTTAGCCCAGGAGAGCATCACCTGCTGCGCATGGGCGTTGCCCGCTTTCGCTTTCTCTTCCACGTCATAGAAGTTGTCGAACATCAGCAGCGTATGGGAGAGCGCTTTCGCGGCAATCGGGGCCAGCGCGTCGTTGTCCAGCGCCTCAATCAGCGGATGGATGTTGTAACCACCCTGCATAGTGCCGAGCAGCTCAACGGCTTTTTCCGCTGTAATCAGCGGCGAGGTGGCTTCACCTTTTACGATGGCGGCCAGGAAGCCTGCTTTTACATAGGCGGCTTCATCAACGCCCGGCGGAACACGGTTGGAAAGCAGATCTAACAGGAACTCTTCTTCACCCGCTGGCGGGGATTTCAGCAGCTCGACCAGTGCGGCCATTTGGGTTGCATCGATAGGCTTGGGTACAATTCCCTGGGCGGCACGTTCGGCTACGTGCTTACGGTATTCTTCTAGCACGACGGTATTTCTCCTCGCTCTCACTCTCATTGTCATAGTGCGGCAGGCGATCTCTTCGCGCTCCTGTGGAACAGCAGTTTGTAGGGTAATGCCCGATACCGCATTGGGCAGCATATCAGGATTTAGGGGGGGTGTTAATCTGTTTACAAAAAAGCAACATTAAATATTAGCTGAATCGTTAAGGGTGGAATAAAACAGAGGGACGCGCCTTTTTTAACGCGAAAATCTACGCCCGTGTCGACATAACGGCCCTGCCGGGCCGTGTCACTTTCCACAGCGCTACAGCGTTTTTAATATCGCCAGCTGCTTATCACGCGAATAGGCTTCCGGCGTCACGGTTTGATCAACCAGTTTGCCCAGCACGTATTTTTTCACCGTTTCGCGGTTATTCACCTGCTCATGTTGCCCAACGCTGGCCAGCTGTCCATGCCCGTTATAGTTTAGCGTAGTGGCGCTCTCTTCATCATTATCCAGCAGATGATAATAATAGTTTTGCGACGACTTCATGGCGTTCAACGCCAATGGAATCGACGGATCGAGCGCCTCGTGCCAGGCGGCGCTGAGATGGCTATGCGTCGTCTGCTTCACGGTTTTCACACCGCTGCTGCCGGTACTCTCTTCCGTCGACTGCGAGGCTGAATAGGCAAAGCGGTCATTTTCCTCACCGCGCGCCGGGTTAGCTGATTTTTGCGTTTGCGTCAGCGACAGTGAAAAATCATTTAAGCCACTCAGCTGCGACGCACCGTTATCGCCGATGCGGATCGCTTTGCTGTCGCTTATCGCCGCCGCTTCACTCTCGGTATGGCTGTTTAACGCACGGAATACCGACTTCAGCACAGCGATTTGATCGCGGTCGCCATGCCCTGCTCTACGCGCCTTGTCGAGTTTGTCATCCCACGCACTCAGCGCAGATTGCTGCTGTGCGGCATTGCCGGTCAATGCCGGATGGGAGGTGTCACTGCTCATCTCGAGCGAGAACTCGGCATCCTCATACGCCACCGAACGCGTTTTATCATCGGCATGGAAATTGAGCGACTGTAACGTAGCCTCGCCGTTGCGCAGATCCGTTTTCAGATCGATGGATTTCAGCACGCTGCTGTCAAAGTGACTCAAACCAAGAAGATCCAGCTGTGGCGGCTGCTGGCCCAAACCGTTTAGCGTCTTCTCCAGCGCCCCGCTCAGGTTAGCTACCGCAGCCGCCTCATCATCACTGAGCGCCTCACCCTGCGTTTTCACCTCGACGGCCAAACCTTCAGCCTGCTGGGTCATGACCAGGCTCACCGTCGAACCGGAGTGCGTAACGATATTCAGCGCTACCGCAGCATCACTGGACGCATTTACCGCGCCCATGTCCGCTCCGCTCAGCGCCTGAGTCACATTCTCGCGCTTATCGTTGAGGTTGCTAAGTAGCGCGCTGCCAAGGCTGGCAAAAGAGGAGACCGACCCGCCCGATACCGCCTGCATCAGTCCGAGGAGCTGAGTATGTTGTGGTATTAACATGCTGGCCGAGATCTTTTTTGGCGACAGACTGTAAACGGCTGCGATCTCCGGCGTCTGGCTGCCAAACATCACTTTTGTCGATGCGCTGGTTGGGGGAACGCTATTACTGGCAGCACGTGTATTTGCGCCAGGCTGTAGTGGAGAACTCACACGTGCTGTAAAAGGCAACGTCGTGGTTGGGTTAAGACCGTGGATCATGCGATGAAACTCCCTCTCACCGTTAGGGGTAGGGTAATAACATCGGCAGAGGTAGCGTAACGTTTATTTTTTTAGCCGAAAAACGGGGCTGAATCGCTAAAATTTACTCGCTGCTTCAATCCCTTCGTATCAGGAGGGCTTCACTGACGCCTTTTCTACACTTGCTGCCCGCAACATTAATCAAAAAATAAAATCTCTTCTCTTTCATACTCAGGCTATATCTGACCCTGCGATTTCTGTGGAAATCGGGAGAAAAAAATGACCCTGCCTTTTAAATACGCTGCGCTGGCCCTCGTGTGCAGCGCCGGGCTGTTTGCCGCCTCGGGCATGCTCTATGTCAAAAGCCGCCCTCCTGAGACGCCTGCCCAGACAGTGCCTGTGACTCCCCAACCCCAGCCGTCGATGGTGAAGGCTGCGTTTACCTCGGCGCAGATCGATCAGTGGGTCGCGCCGGTGGCGCTCTATCCTGATCCTCTGCTCTCTCAGGTATTAATGGCTGCCACCTACCCGGCCAACGTAGTACAGGCGGTGCAGTGGTCGCGGGATAACCCAACCCTACAGGGCGATGTGGCCATCCAGGCGGTCTCTGGGCAGCCCTGGGATCCGAGCGTGAAGTCGCTGGTTGCCTTCCCGCAGCTGATGGCGTTGATGGGTGAGAACCCGGAGTGGGTACAAAATCTTGGCGATGCATTTCTCGCCCAGCCGCAGGATGTGATGGACTCCGTACAGCGATTGCGGCAGCTGGCTCAGCAGACCGGCGCCCTAAAATCAACGCCGCAGCAGACGGTAAGCAGCACGCCAAAGAAAGTGACCGCACCTGCAACGGTACAAAGCAGCAGCGCGCCCGCCCCTGCCCCGACGGTGATCAAGATTGAGCCTGCCGATCCGCAGGTGGTTTACGTCCCTAACTACAACCCTGCCACGGTCTACGGTAGCTGGCCAAACACGGCCTACCCGCCGGTCTATCTGCCCCCGCCTCCCGGCCAGCAGTTTGCAGAGAGCTTTGTCAAAGGCTTCGGCTATAGCCTGGGCGTTGCCACGACCTATGCCCTGTTCAGCAACATCGACTGGGACGATGACGATGATCATCACCACGATCATCATGATGAGGGTTACCACGGTAACGGCTACCAGCATAACGGGGATAACATCAACATCAACGTTAACAACTTCAACCGCATCTCAGGGCAGGATCTGAAAGAGCAGAACATGACCTGGCAGCATAATCCGGCATATCGCAACGGCGTCCCCTACCAGAGCGGCGCGGTTGCCCAGCGCTTTCACCCCACCGACGTGAGCGGCGGACTGAGCGCCACGCAGAAGCCAGCTGCTTCACGAGATAGCCAGCGTCAGGCAGCCATGGCGCAGTTCGAGCAGCGTAATCACGCGCCAGCGAATAGCGTAGCGGGCGTCTCTTCACGCGATGCGCAGCGCAAGGCCGCCTCGCAGCAGCTCAACCAGATTGCGCAGCGGAATAACTACCGCGGCTACGATAGCGACACGACGCGCCCAGCCCATCAGACAAAAAAGGAACTGGCTAAAGAAACCCTTCAACCGAAACAAAGGGTAACGAGAGAGATGCACCAGCGAACCGTCCCCACCTCTCCACAGCGCGAGCAGCGTCTGGTGAGCACTCACGCTAACGCCTTTAGCGGAAACGATAGTCGCTCGCCATCATGGCAGTCGCAGCAGTTGCGCGGCGAGCAGAGCCGCCGCATCAACAGTGGCAACCTTGAACAGCGAGCAGCCGGGCGTGAAGCCCTGTCTGAACGCCATGAGTTTCGCCGTCGTTAACCGGAGCCGACAATGAAAAAAATCCTGCTAAGCACCCTGCTGCTCTCGCTGCCGTTGATGAGCTATGCGCAACAGCTGTTCTCCTCTCCTGACGAGGCGGCGAGTGCTTTTGCCACAGCGGTGGCGGATCAAAACGAAGCCCAGCTTGCCGCCGTGCTGGGCGATGACTGGCGGCAGTTTCTGCCGCAGAGGGAGGTCGATCCCGAAGCTATCGCCCGCTTCAACCGAGACTGGGCAGTGAAGCATGAGGTTGTCGAACAAGAGAATGTTGCCCATCTCAACGTCGGCGACGCGGGTTGGCAGCTGCCGATCCCTATAGTCAACATCGCCGGAGGCTGGCACTTTGATATGCCTGCCGCGCAGGAGGAGATCCTGACCCGCGCCATTGGCCGCAACGAGCTGTCGGCGATTGGAGCCATGCATGCCTACGTTGATGCGCAATACGATTACCGGCAGCGCAAGCAGGTCTATGCCACGAAGCTCATCAGCAGCGAAGGGCAGCAGGACGGCCTCTACTGGCCGGTAAAGCCCGGCGAGGCACCCAGCCCACTCGGCCCGGCATTTAGCCCAGGCGTGCCGGGTGAGGGCTATCACGGCTACCACTTTCGGATCATCCACAGCGACAGCGCGCAAGGATTTGCTCTACTGGCGTGGCCAGTGGCGTGGGGAAAAACGGGAGTGATGAGCTTTATGGTGGATCAGGACGATCGCGTTTATCAGGCTGATTTAGGCAAGGAGACGAGCAAGAAAGCGCAGGCGATCGATACGTTTGCCGCCAATGAGCCGTGGCAGCCTGTAGAACCTTAATCCGGCAGGGTTTGCCGGCCCGACCCATAAAAAAAGCGGCTCCATGAGCCGCTTTCATCATACTGCGTCGAAGCTTACTTCTTCTTGGCTTTCGCGTTTGGCAGGTCGGTGATGCTACCTTCAAACACTTCTGCCGCCAGACCCACGGATTCGTGCAGGGTCGGGTGCGCATGGATGGTGAGCGCGATATCTTCAGCGTCACAGCCCATTTCGATAGCCAGACCGATCTCACCCAGCAGCTCGCCGCCGTTGGTGCCGACAATCGCGCCACCGATAACACGGTGAGTTTCTTTGTCGAAGATCAGCTTGGTCATACCGTCTGCGCAATCGGAAGCGATAGCACGGCCAGAAGCAGCCCACGGGAAGGTGGCGGTTTCGTAGCTGATGCCTTTCTCTTTCGCTTCTTTCTCGGTCAGGCCAACCCAGGCAACTTCTGGCTCGGTGTAGGCGATGGACGGGATCACTTTCGGATCGAAGTAGTGTTTCATACCGGCGATAACTTCAGCGGCAACGTGACCTTCGTGAACACCTTTGTGCGCCAGCATCGGCTGACCGACGATGTCGCCGATAGCAAAGATGTGCGGTACGTTGGTGCGCAGCTGCTTGTCAACGCGGATGAAGCCACGGTCGTCCACTTCCACACCGGCTTTGCCTGCGTCGAGGTTTTTACCGTTCGGCACGCGGCCGATAGCCACCAGCACCGCGTCGTAACGCTGCGCTTCAGCCGGCGCTTTTTTGCCTTCCATGGAAACGTAGATGCCGTCTTCTTTCGCTTCAACGGCGGTCACTTTGGTTTCCAGCATCAGGTTGAACTTCTTGCTGATGCGTTTGGTGAAGACTTTAACGATATCTTTGTCAGCGGCCGGGATAACCTGGTCGAACATCTCAACCACGTCGATCTCTGAACCCAGCGCATGGTACACGGTACCCATTTCCAGACCGATGATGCCGCCGCCCATAACCAGCAGACGCTTCGGCACTTCTTTCAGCTCCAGCGCATCGGTGGAGTCCCACACGCGCGGATCTTCATGCGGAATGAACGGCAGTTCAATCGGACGGGAGCCTGCCGCGATGATCGCATTGTCGAAGTTGATTACGGTTTTGCCGTTTTCGCCTTCCACTTCCAGGGTGTTCGCGCCGGTGAATTTGCCCAGGCCGTTAACCACTTTCACTTTACGGCCTTTCGCCATACCTGCCAGACCACCGGTCAGCTGGTTGATGACTTTTTCTTTCCAGGTACGAATTTTGTCGATGTCGGTTTGCGGCTCGCCAAAAACGATACCGTGCTCGGCCAGCGCTTTCGCTTCTTCGATCACTTTCGCTACGTGCAGCAGCGCTTTAGAAGGGATACAGCCGACGTTCAGACAAACACCACCGAGGGTGCTGTAACGCTCAACAATGACGGTTTCCAGACCTAAATCAGCGCAACGGAAAGCAGCAGAGTAACCTGCCGGGCCTGCCCCAAGTACCACGACCTGAGTTTTGATTTCAGTACTCATCATGACCTCTTAATTATTTCCGGCCGTACAAAGTGCTTTGGCTTTGCATCCGCCGGGACGTTCTATCCGCTCGCAGTTTACAAAATTGTTAACATTTTTGAAACAACAAACGGCAAACGAAGTGTCCTTTGTCCCAATAACCTCAACGACATAATGAGATTACCAGAAAAAAGCCGACCGTTAGGCCGGCTTTTACGATTACATCACCAGACGGCGGATGTCAGACAGCATGTTGTTGATGATGGTAATGAAACGCGCACCATCAGCACCGTCGATCACGCGGTGGTCGAAGGAGAGAGAGATC
>Ga0308161_1004292_pt1 | contig 13124 bp, 11 predicted proteins | sample PhyFR2_FD_201034 | JGI IMG/M metagenome (GOLD analysis project Ga0308161, IMG submission 201034) | Phyllosphere microbial communities from UC Gill Tract Community Farm, Albany, California, United States - DLSLF.R2 | ecosystem: Host-associated > Plants > Phyllosphere > Unclassified | place: USA...
CGCCTCGCGCACCAGCGTGTACCAGAGCAGGAAACCCACGGCCGCGCTCACCACCAGCATCACGAACGCGCCCAGCGCGCGCGTGTCGTAGTTCTCCTCGTAGTAGAGGTAGAAAGTCGCGGTCATCCAGCAGAACATCACGAACACTTCGTAGAGATTGCTGACGGGAATATGGCCGATGTCCGGGCCGAGCAGATAGCTCTCGTACCAGCGCACCATGGTGCCGATCAGCGCCATCGCGATCGCCACCCACGCGATGCGCGAGCCCAGCAGCGCCATGGTCTTCTCTTGCGGACTGGTGAATATGCCTATCCAGTAGAAGATGGTGCTCATGAAGAACAGCATGCTCATCCAGAGGATGGCCGACTGGCTCGACAGGAAATACTTGAGGCCGAACACCGTCTCGGCGCGCGCCAGATCGCCCGCGCCGTCCACCTGGTACAGGCCCAGCGCCAGCAGCGAGAACGCGCCCACGGCCAGCAGCAGCGTGCGCAGCGGGCGCCAGAACCAGCCCAGCCAGATCACGGCCGGGATCGTGCCCAGCAGGATGGCTTTCTCGTAGACATCCATGTATTCGGCGTAGCGCTGCAGCGCAAACAGCCCGCCGGCCGCGACGATCACGGCAAACAGCCAGTCGAACCCGTTGCGGCGTGAAAAATACCCCGAATGCAGGGTGATGGTCTCGGAGGAATCGGTCGTGGCGGTCGTCATTTGTCGGCTCCCGGGCGGCGCGCGATCGGCTTCGCCCCAATGAGTTTTTCAGTCAGCAGGGCGAAATCCTTGTCGCCTTCCATGGTCTGGCGGTTGGTGGATTGCGCCATGGTGGCGTGGCTTGCGCCTTCGCCGGCCGGGGCCAGCCAGATCCACAGGCGCCGGTCACGCACGTAGAGCATGGCAAAGATGCCCAGGATCAGGAACAGGCAGCCCAGATAGACTACGTTCTTGCCGGGCCCGCGCGTGACCTGGAAAACGCTGGCTTGCACATGCGTGAAATCGTCAAGCATGAAGGTCATGGGCGCGGGATAGAACTGGGCATCGCTCAGCGAGAACACGGCCTGCGTCATGAACGCCAGCGTCTGCGCATCGTTTTCCATGGGCTTGAGGCCGTTTTTCTCGCGCAGCGCCTGGGCCATCTCGAACAGCACGCCATTGAGGATGCGCACCAGCACCTCGCCGGCGCGCGCGCGCTCGGCCTCGGGCACGTTCTGCTCCATGAAGCGCGAGACCGCCTGCAGGCCGCCGATCTTCACACCGGCCTCGTCCGTCGTGCCCGCATACATCTCGAGCGCGCGCAATGCCGACTGCATCAGCGGCTCGCGCAGGTCGGGGCGCGCGGCATCCACGGCCGTGGCCACATAGCGGCGCGCGGCCTGCTCGCGCAGCGCGGGATCGGCCAGCGCGGTGCGCAGGCGCAGGAAGGTGTCCATCGAGCCTTCGGCATCGGCCGGCACGCGCAGGAAGCGGAAGGCGTCGGCCGGGTTCTCGCGCACGCCCAGCAGGTACACCGGGTTGCCGTCGCCGGTGTCCACCGGCAGCATGTAGTTCTGGTATTCGCGCGCCTGGCCCGAGGCATCGCGCAGCTTGTAGCCGATGCTCGGGCCGATGTTGCGCAGCTCCTTTTCGGTCGTGGTCTTGTGGCCCGCGCCCAGGCGCGCATCGATGGCCGCCTTCAGGTCGACCTTGCGCACATCGGTGCCCGAATCCATGGCCCCCTTGGATGCGCCGAAGTTCTCGACGTTGATGGTGCGCAAGGCGGTGTATTCCAGCGTCAGCGTGTCCTGCGGGTCGCCGCGGCCCACGCCGGCGCGCGTGAATTCGCTGCTGCCGCCAATGGTGCCCTCGACCATGAAGGGCGTGCCCGTGCCGTCCATGGGCACGGCGCGCATCTTCACCGACGAGCCGCCATCATCGAAGCTCGACTGGTAGATCTCCACGCCCTTGTAATGCGCGGGATGGTTGACTTCGATGCGCTCGGCGGTCTGCTCGCCGGTGTGCTTGTCGTGAATGATCACTTCGCTGGCGAACAGCTTGGGCATGCCGGTCGAGTAGTACTCGACGATGAATTTCTTCAGCTCGACGGCGAACGGCAGCTCCTGCAGCAGCACGCCATCGGACTGGTTCAGGATGGCAGTGCTCGACTGCGTGCCCTCGGCCACCATCAGATTGCCGCGGAAGGTGGGGTTGCGTTCGGACAGGCGATGTTCGGGCGCGACATCCGACACGCGGCCGCCGCCGGTGTAGGGCGTCTTGTCGCCAAACAGCATCTGCGCGCGCACGATCAGGTCGCCGTCGAACAGCCCGCCCAGGCAGATCAGCACGATGGCGCTGTGCGCCGCGATATAGCCCAGCTTGTGCGCCGCGCCGGCCTTGGCGGCCACCATCCAGCCTTCGCCCCCAGCGGTATCGCGCTGCTGCAGGCGGACTTTCCAGCCGCCCGTGGCCAGCAGCTTGCCCAGGCGCTCGGCCGCTTCGCGTGGCGTGCCGCGGACCTCGGCCTGGGCCCGGTGGCGGAAGGCTTCGAGGCTTTTCTCGCGGATGTTTTCCTTGTAGCTGCGCAGGTCGGCCAGGTATTTGGGCGTATGGCGCGCCACGCACAGGCTGGTGCTGACCACGAGGAAGGCCAGGATCAGCAGGAACCACCAGGCGCTGTAGACCGCGTTGAGCTTGAGCGCGAGAAACAGCTGCGACCAGAACGGGCCGAACTGGTTCACGTAGTTGACGGCCGGCTCGTGCTGCTTGAGCACGGTGCCGATCACCGAGGCAATGCAGATGATGGTGAGCAATGCAATGGCAAAGCGCATCGACGACAGCAACTCGACGGCCGCGCGCCAGGCCCGGGATCGAAAGGAGGAAGTCGCGCGGTGAGTGGTATCTGACATGGGAAAAGAATGCAAAGCCCGGAAGCAAAAAGGCGGGGCCATCACAGCAAAGGATGGACCCGCCCCTATTGGGTTTTGTTATCGGCGTTTGGTTCCTTGCGCCGCAGGCCACAAGGATTCAATCAATCGTTCAGCGCAGGCCGGCGATGTAGTCCGCAACCGCCTTGATTTCACGGTCGTTGAGCTTGGCCGCCACCTGCGTCATCGGCAGGCTGTTGCCACGCTTGCCATCCCGGAACTCTACCAGTTGTTTAATAGTGTAGTCAGCGTGCTGGCCGGCGAGGCGCGGGTACTGCACGGGCAGGCCGGCGCCGTTCGGGCTGTGGCAGCCGGCGCAGGCGGCAATGTTGCGGTCCTGGATGCCGCCGCGGAAGATGCGCTCGCCCAGTGCCACCAGTTCCTTGTCCTTGGCAAAGCCGCCCTTGGACTTCTGCGAGGCCAGCCAGCCGGCGATGTTCTGCATTTCCTGATCAGACAGCATCGAGGCGAAGCCCTGCATGACCGGGTCCTTGCGCGCACCGCTCTTGAAGTCGCGCAATTGCTTGACGAGGTACTCCGGATGCTGTTGGGCCAGCGCGGGATTAGCCACAATGGTCGAGTTGCCATCCGCTCCGTGGCATGCTACGCATACCTCAGCAAAGCGCGCAGCGCCTTGCGTTAGATCAAGCTTGACGTTTGCCTGCGGCGCCGCGGGCGTTTCGCCTGCCGCAATGGCCGGGAGAACGGGTGCTGCCAGAAAGGCAGCCATCAGCATAGAGGCGAGCAACTTCATATCGAGGGTCTGTTGTTAGGTGCACTGAACCGCCCAATTCTACAATGAGGCCCCCAAGCATTGATACCCCCCATGACGAACTCCTCTCCCGCACCGGCTGCGGGCAAGCCTTCCCCCGCCATTGACGGCAAGCTCGCCATGGGCTGGATGCATACCGCACGCTTCCTGACCACCGCCGCACAGCTGCACCACCTGCCCCCGATCGACGTTCCCGAGATCGCCTTCGTCGGCCGCTCCAACGCCGGGAAATCCACCTGCATCAATACCCTGACGCAGCAAAAGCAGCTCGCGTTCGCGTCGAAGAAACCGGGCCGCACGCAGCACATCAACCTGTTCTCGCTGGGCCGCCAGGGCGTCACCGATGCGGTGCTGGCCGACCTGCCCGGCTATGGCTATGCCGCAGTGTCGCGCTCGGACAAGCTGCGCTGGCAACAGGTCATGGTTAACTACCTGATCAGCCGCAGCAGCCTCACCGGCATCGTGCTGCTGTGCGATCCCCGCCTGGGCCTGACCGAGCTCGACGAAGCGCTGCTCGAAGCCGTGCGCCCGCGCGTCGAGGACGGCCTCAAGTTCCTGATCCTGCTGACCAAGGCCGACAAGCTGACGCGCGCCGAACAGGCCAAGGCGCTGTCCATTGCGCGACTGCAGGCCGGCGGCGGCGAGGCAATGTTGTTCTCGGCACTGAAGAAACAGGGTGTGGAGGACGTGGCTCAGCTACTATGGCGTTGGTCGCATCCCGCAGAACCGGCGGCGGCCACGCCCGCAGTGCCGTCCGCAGCCGCGGACAGCGCTGGCGAACCCCAGGCCACCTAGCTTCCAGTACCGGGCCCGTCAGGTGCCGGGAGCTACCGAGAGAGTAGTTCCATGATCCAGACCTGCGACCATGTCCTGCCCCACGGCATCACGCTGCGCTGCCGCGCCGCGGGCACGCCCGGCCGGCCCGTGCTGATGTTCCTGCACGGGTTTCCCGAAGGCGCGTTCATCTGGGATGAATTGCTCACCCACTTTGCCGCGCCCGAGAACGGCGGTTTCCGCTGCGTGGCGCCGAATCTGCGCGGCTACGGCGGATCGAGCAGTCCCGCCGAGGTGACCGCCTACCACGCCAGGCATCTGGTCGAAGACATCCGCGCGCTGATCGAGGCCGAGAGCCCGCAGGCGCCGCTGGCCTGCCTGGTCGCGCATGACTGGGGCGGGGCCGTGGCCTGGAGCGTGGCCAGCCAGCACCCCGAAGGCATGCAGCGGCTGATGATCCTCAACGCCCCCCACGCGGGGGCGTTTTTGCGCGAACTGCGCGAACACGCGGAGCAGCGCCAGGCCAGCGACTACATGCGCTTCCTGCGCCGCGCCGATGCGCCGGTGCTGCTGGCCGAACATGGGTGGCGCCGCGCGCTGGGCTTCTTTGCGCAGGCCGATGGCCAGCTGCCGGCCTGGCTCACGCCTGCGCTGCAGCAGCGCTACCGCGAACACTGGGCGCTGGGCATGCAAGGCCCCTGCCATTACTACGGCGCCAGCCCGCTTTTTCCGCCCGCACCCGGCGCGCCCGACCATCTGGCCACGCTGCAGCTGCCGGCCTCGGCGCTGCGGGTCGAGGTGCCGACGCTGGTGCTCTGGGGCATGAACGACCCGGCGCTGCGTCCGGGGCTGCTCGAAGGCCTCGAGGAATGGGTGCCGCGGCTGCAGATCCAGCATCTGCGCAACACCTCGCACTGGGTGGTGCACGAGCGCCCGGCGCGCGTCATCGACGAGCTGGAGCATTTCGTGCAGCAGCAGTTCAGCGCTGAAAGCCTGGCGGCTTAGCCTGGCTTCAGCGGTAGACCGACGGCTCGCCCTCGGGCCGGGTCTTGAAGCGCTTGTGCACCCAGTAATACTGCTCCGGCATGGTGTTGATCCAGTGCTCGAGTTCGCGGTTCATGCGCGCCGTGTCGGCCACGGCGTCGTCCGTGGGGAAGTCCTGCCAGGCGGGGGTGAGCTGGGCGACATAGCCTTCGGGCGTGAGCCGCGTGTACATGCCGATGACCTTGGCCCGGCCCAGGCGCGCGAAACGCGACAGCGAGGGAATGGTCGCCGCCGGAACGCCAAAGAAGGGCACGAACACCGAGTCGTTCCTGCCAAAGTCCATGTCGGGCAGCAGGTACAGCAGCCCGCCGTGGCGCAGGCTGGAGATGATGGGCTTGACGCCATCGGCGCGGTTGAGCATGCGCACGTCGCCAAAGCGCTGGCGCCCGGTCATGAACCAGTCGTCGATATCGGGATTGGGATGGGTCGAGAAGATCGAGGTGAAGGCGCGCGTCATGTGCAGCGGCAACGTCAGCCCGCCCGCATCCATGCCGTAGAAATGCGGCGCGAACACGATGATCGGCGTGTTGCCATCGAGTTCGTGCAGCGCGCCTTCGAGCTTCACGCGCGAGCGCACCACCGATTCGGGCGCCGACCAGAGCCAGCCGCGGTCCAGCCAGGCCTGGCAGAACACGACGAAATTCTGCTTCGCCAGCGCCTTGCGCCGCTCGGGTGACAGATCGGGAAAACACAGCTCGAGATTGCGCAGCGCAATGCGCCGGCGCGGCACGGCCACCACGAACAACAGCCGCCCGAGCAACCAGCCCAGCGCGCGCAGCCAGCGCAGCGGCAGGCGCCCGAGCATGGCCATCAGCCAGATACCGAAGCGCGCGCTCATGGAGCCACCTGCCCGCCAGTGGACGCCGCGCTGGCGGCCTGCTCGGCACGCGGCTGCTTGTAGCGCGCATAGCCCCAGAGGTACTGCGAAGGGCTGCGGCGGATGGTCTGCTCCATGGCCTGGTTGAGCTGCAGCACAGCGGTTTCCAGCGAATCTGACAAAGGCAAGGGCAACTCCTCGAAATGCATCGTATAGCCGCGCCCCCAGGAGCGGCGCTCGCAGCGCGCGATGACGACGATCGCGCCGGTCTGCTGCACCAGCCGCGCGGCCAGCGTCATGGTGTAGGCGTCACGCCCGAAAAACGGCGACCACAGCCCCTGCCCCTCGGGCGGGACCTGGTCGGGCAGCAGGCCCACGGCCTCGCCGCGGCGCAGCGCCTTGATCATCTGGCGCACGCCCGACAGGTTGGTGGGCACGGCCTGCACGCCGGGGCGGTTGCGCGCGGTCTCCATGAGGCGGGCCAGCCAGGCCTGGCGCGCCGGGCGGTAGAGGATGGTGATCGGGCCGAACTGCGCGTGCCAGCGGTGCGCGGCGGCCTGCACCGACAGCTCGAAGCAGCCCAGGTGCGGTGTCAGGAAGACAATGCCGCGCCCCTGCGCCCAGGGCCGTTCGACGCGCTCGGGTTCGATCATCTCGCAGTGCGGCGGCTCGGGACGCAGCCACAGGCGCGGCAGCTCGGCCACCATGCGACCCGCATGGCCCACGGCCGCGCGCACGTCGGCGAAGCGGTAGCCCGCCTGGCGCGCATTGGCCAGGAAACGCCGGCGGTAGGTGCCCGAGGCCAGGAATACCACCCACCCCAGCACCGCACCCACACCATGCAAAAGCCACAAAGGCAGCAACGAGAACAAACGAAACAGGCTTGGCATTAAAATAGAAGGGTCGCTGAGTTAAATGAGCAACTTGCAGGGCGACGTTAAACAACTCTGCTAAAGCGTTCGCCGGAGCTCCGTCAGCTTGGGCAACGCCCCAAATGCTGGAACACAGGAGTTTATTCAATGGCGAACGATTTTCTTTTCACTTCGGAATCTGTCTCTGAAGGACACCCCGACAAGGTGGCCGACCAGATCTCCGACGCGATCCTGGATGCCATTTTCACCCAAGACCCCCATTCCCGTGTGGCAGCCGAGACGCTGACCAACACCGGCCTGGTGGTTCTCGCCGGCGAAATCACGACCGGCGCGAATGTCGACTACATCCAGGTGGCGCGCGACACCATCAAGCGCATCGGCTACGACAACACCGAATACGGCATCGACCACAAGGGTTGCGCCGTGCTCGTCGCCTATGACAAGCAGAGCCAGGACATCGCCCAGGGCGTGGACCACGCCAGCGACGACGAGCTCAACACCGGCGCCGGCGACCAGGGCCTGATGTTCGGCTACGCCTGCGACGAGACCCCCGAGCTGATGCCCGCGCCGATCTACTACGCGCACCGCCTGGTCGAGCGCCAGGCCCAGCTGCGCAAGGACGGCCGCCTGCCCTTCCTGCGCCCCGACGCCAAGAGCCAGGTGACGATGCGCTATGTCGACGGCAAGCCGCACAGCATCGACACCGTGGTGCTGTCGACGCAGCACAGCCCCGACCAGTCGGAAACCGCGACCAAGATGAAGGCCAGCTTCACCGAAGCCATCATCGAGGAGATCATCAAGCCGGTGCTGCCCAGCGCGTGGCTGCAGGACACCAAGTACCTGATCAACCCCACGGGCCGCTTCGTGGTTGGCGGCCCGCAAGGCGATTGCGGCCTGACCGGCCGCAAGATCATCGTCGACACCTACGGCGGCGCCTGCCCCCATGGCGGCGGCGCGTTCTCGGGCAAGGACCCAACCAAGGTCGACCGTTCGGCCGCCTACGCCGCGCGCTACGTGGCCAAGAACATCGTGGCCGCGGGCCTGGCGCGCCAGTGCCAGATCCAGGTCGCGTATGCGATCGGCGTCGCCCGCCCGATGAACATCACGGTCTATACCGAAGGCACGGGCGTGATTCCCGATGACCAGATCGCCAAGCTGGTGGCCGAGCATTTCGACCTGCGTCCCAAGGGCATCATCCAGATGCTCGACCTGCTGCGCCCGATCTACAGCAAGACCGCCGCCTATGGCCACTTCGGCCGCGAAGAGCCCGAATTCACCTGGGAAAAGACCGACAAGGCCGCGCTGCTGCGCGCTGCCGCCGGACTGCGCTGAAGCGCGCGCGGCAGGCGGCCGCGCCTGCCCGCAACCCTTGCCAAGGCCTGCCTGCGTGCAGGCCTTTTTCATGGCAGGACGGCTCCTACGCCATCAGCATCGGCCGGCCCACAAGCTGGCCGGGGCGCCGCGGATAACGTAGCACTGTCCCGTCGGCGCAGAGCCCGACAACCACTGATAACGAGGGAAATAACATGCTCAAGTACGCCATCATCTTCGCCATCATTTCGCTTCTGGCCGGTGCGCTGGGCTTCACCGGCGTTGCCGCGGGTGCCGCCGGCATCGCCAAGCTGCTGTTCATCGTCTTCCTGGTGCTGGCCGTGATCTTCGTGGTGCTGGCCGTGCTGGGCGTTGGCGCCGCACGCAAGGCGCTGAAGTAACCCGCGCCTGCCCGGGGCGTCCCGCCCCGGGTTGCAGCGCAGGCCGCAGATGCGGGCCTACACTGGCCCTTTGCCTTGCGCTGGCTGCCCATGCCCTCTTCCATTCAACTGCTGGCCATCGATCCGCAGAACGATTTCTGCGATCTTCCCGCCGCATACCTCCCCCCTTCGACCAAGCCCAGCCTGGCGGTTGCCGGCGCCCACCGCCACATGCAGCGGCTGGCGAACTGGCTGCGCCGCGAAGCGGCGCATGTCGATGCGATCACCATCACGCTGGACTCGCACCAGCGCTTCGATATCGCCCACCCCGATTTCTGGCAGCTGCCCGATGGCAGCGCGGTGGCGCCATTCACGCCCATCACCGCCACGCAGGTGCGCGATGCGCAATTCCTGCCGCGCCAGCCCGCCCATCTCGCGCGCACGCTCGACTATCTCGACGCGCTCAAGCGCCAGGGCCGCTATACGCTGATGGTCTGGCCCGTGCATTGCGAGCTGGGCAGCTGGGGCCATGGCATCCATGCCGACCTGCTCGCGGCCGGCGGCGCCTGGCAACTCGCGCACCAGCGACCCATGCAGCATGTGCTCAAGGGCACGAACCCGTTCACCGAGCATTACAGCGCGCTGATGGCCGAAGTCGTCGACCCTGATGACCCCGGCACGGCGCTGAACCGTCCCCTGCTGCAGCGGCTGGCCCAATCCGACCTGCTGGTGATTGCCGGCGAGGCCAGCAGCCACTGCGTGCGCGCCAGCGTCGAGCATCTGGTCGAGCACCTGCCTGCGGACCATGCGCAGCGGCTGGTGCTGCTGACCGACTGCATGGGCCCGGTCGCGGGCTTCGAGGCCGCCGAGCAGGACTTCTTCGCCGCGATGCGCACCCGCGGCGTGCAATTCGCCACCACCGACACGCTGCGGCTTGCCGACTGAGCCTTCCATGCAACCCATCATTTCCAGCCTGCTCGACACCGACCTCTACAAGTTCACGATGTGGCAGGCCATGCTGCACCGCCACCCGCAGACCCAGGCGCGCTACGAGTTCGTCTGCCGCAACACGCCGGCATTCCCGCTGGCCGAACTGCTGCCCGAAGTCGAGGCCGAACTCGATGCGCTGTGCCAGCTGTCTTTCGCCAAGGACGAGCTCGATTACCTCGGCTCGCTGCGCTTCATCAAGAGCGATTTCATCGACTTCCTGCGCATCTTCCGCTTCCAGCGCGCATTCATCGAGGCGCGCGCCGAGGGCGACACCCTGCATGTCGTGGCGCACGGCCCGCAGGTGCATGTGATGGGGTTCGAGATCTATGTGCTGGCGATCGTCAACGAACTGTATTTCCGCCGCTTCGACGCGGCGGCGGCGCTGCGCGAAGGCCGCGAGCGCCTCGCGCACAAGGTCGAGCAGCTCAAGGCAATGGCCGGCCCGGCCCAGCGCCGCCATCCGTTCGAGATGTTTGATTTCGGCGTGCGCCGGCGCTTTTCCGGCGCCTGGCAGCGCGAGGTGGTGCAGCGCTTTGCCACCGAGACGCCGCAATGGTTCAAGGGCACGTCCAACGTGCTGCTGGCACGCGACCTGCAGATCGTGCCCATCGGCACCATGGCGCACGAGTACCTGCAGAGCTACCAGGCGCTGGGCGTGCGGCTGCGCGACTTCCAGAACGCCGCGCTCGAGGACTGGGTGCAGGAATACCGCGGCGACCTGGGCATCGCGCTCACGGACACCGTCGGCATGGAGGCCTTCCTGAAGGATTTCGACCTGTATTTCGCCAAGCTGTTCGACGGCCTGCGCCACGACTCGGGCGACCCGTTCGCGTGGGGCGAGAAGGCGCTGGCCCACTACCAGCGGCTGCGCATCGACGCGCACAGCAAGCGCCTGGTGTTTTCCGACGGGCTCGATCTCGACAGCGCGCTGGCGCTCTACCACCGCTTTGCCGACCGCATCCAGCTGGGCTTCGGCATCGGCACGCGCCTGACCAACGACATGGGCCTCACACCGCTGAACATCGTGATGAAGCTGACCCATGCCAACGGCCAGCCCGTGGCCAAGATCTCGGACAGCCCGGGCAAGACGCTGTGCACCGATGAAACCTATCTGGCCTATCTGCGCCAGGTGTTCGGCATTCCCGACCCCGTGCCCGCCTCCCCGATGAACCACTGAACCGCAAGGAAACTGCCATGCTGCGCATCACCCTGGCCCAACTCAACTACACCGTGGGCGATATCGACGGCAATGTGCAGCGCATGCGCGCCGCCGCCCGCCAGGCCACGGACGATGGCGCCCACATGGTGGTGTTCAGCGAGCTGTCCCTGTGCGGCTATTACCCCGGCGACCTGCTGGACGAGCCGACCTTCATGCAGCGCGTGCAGGATGGCCTGGAGCAGTTGCGCCACGCTTCGGTCGACTACCCCGATCTCTACTGGGTGGTCGGTGCGCCCACGCGCTCGGAACTGCCGGGCAAGCCGCTCTACAACAGCCTGCTGGTGCTGCAGGGCGGCAAGCTGCGGCTGCAGTACGACAAGCAGCTGCTGCCGACCTACAACATCTTCGACGAGCGCCGGCATTTCGAGCCCGGCCCCGATGTGGCCAAGGTGCTGCGCATCGGCCAGATGCAGGTCGGCTTCCTGATCTGCGAAGACGGCTGGAACGACAGCGGCGCCGCCTACGCCACCAATCCCTTGCGGCGCATGGCCGATGCCGCGCCCGACCTGCTGGTCAGCATCAACGCCAGCCCGAGCCATCTGGGCAAGCGCGAGTTGCGCCACCAGGTGTTCAGTGCCGCAGCCAGCCGCCATGCGCTGCCGCTGCTGTACGTCAATCAGATCGGCGGCCAGGACCAGATCGTGTTCGATGGCGCTTCGTTCGCGGTCGAGCCCGAGCGCGGCGTGGTGCTGGAGGCGCCGCGTTTCCAGGAATGCGTGAATACGCTGGTGTTCGACAACGGGCGCTTTTCGCGCACCGATGGCGCGGCGCTGCCGCCCGTGCCGGCGCAGGGCCTGCAGACCATGGAGTTCTACCGCCAGCAGGTCGTGCTGGGCCTGCGCGACTATGCGCGCCGCTGCGGCTTCACGCAGGCCGTGGTCGGCAGCTCGGGCGGCATCGACAGCGCGCTGACGCTGGCGCTGGCGGCCGAAGCACTGGGTGCAGACAACGTCGTGGGCGTGACCATGCCCTCGGGCTTTTCCTCGGCCGGCTCGGTCGATGATTCGGTGGCGCTGTGCGAAAACCTGGGCATCCAGCTGCACCGCCACCCGATTGGCGAGCTTGTGGACGGCTATGCCCAGGGCTTCGAGCGCAGCTTCGGCCAGCCGCTGCAGGGCCTGCCGCTCGAGAACCTGCAGGCGCGCATCCGCGGCACGATACTGATGGAATATTCCAATGCCTTCGGCCACCTGCTGCTCACCACGGGCAACAAGTCCGAGGTCTCGGTCGGCTACTGCACGCTCTATGGCGATACCAATGGCGGCCTGGGCCTGCTCGGCGATATCTACAAGACCGAAGTGTTCGCGCTGTCGCGCCACCTCAATGCCTGCGCCGGACGCGAGCTGATTCCGCAGGCCATCATCGACAAGCCGCCATCGGCCGAACTGTCTCCGGGACAGAAGGACGAGGACAGCCTGCCGCCCTATGCCGTGCTCGACGAAGTGCTCAAGCTGCTGATCGAAGGCCCGCACCTGTCGGGGCTGGAGTATGCGAGCGCGCGCCAGTTCGTCGACGCGCTGGTGCTCGAACCCGGCGGCCAGGCGCTGGTGGACAAGGTGCAGCGCATGATCTACCGCAGCGAATACAAGCGCCGCCAGGCACCGCCCATGCTGCGCGTGCGCCCGCGCGCTTTCGGCACCGGAAGGCAGATGCCGATAGCTGCTTTTTACCCGTGAAGCCACAAGGCCCGCCGATTTTTTATCCGAAAATGGCGGATTGCGGCCTGGACCGCGTCAGAACAAGCAAGCATGGCTATTTCCGCTGATCCCTCCCCATTGCCGCATACCGCCGTCCTGATCGGGCGCTTCCAGCCCTGGCACAACGGCCATATGGCGCTGCTGGAGGCGGCGCTGGCACAGGCGCAGCAGGTCGTCGTGGTGCTGGGCAGCGCGCACCAGGCGCGCACGCCGAAGAACCCGTTCACCTGGCAGGAACGCGCCCGCATGGTGCAGGCCTCGCTCGCGCCCGCCGAACGCGCACGCGTGCACTGCATTCCGGTGCGCGACCACTACAACGAAGCGCGCTGGGTCGAGGCCGTGCGCCAGGGC
>Ga0308161_1004293_pt1 | contig 13122 bp, 11 predicted proteins | sample PhyFR2_FD_201034 | JGI IMG/M metagenome (GOLD analysis project Ga0308161, IMG submission 201034) | Phyllosphere microbial communities from UC Gill Tract Community Farm, Albany, California, United States - DLSLF.R2 | ecosystem: Host-associated > Plants > Phyllosphere > Unclassified | place: USA...
ACAACAGTATTAGCTCAGCCAGTCAGGATGAAAATTGCATGCCCCGGGCGTTAATGATAATGGCGCATATCCTAACTGTATTAACAGCAACCTAACAGCACCAACTACAACCGATAAGCATAAAAAAAACGCTTCGTTGACTTATATCAAATGCAATTGTAGCACGTTAACACTTTTGTGAAAAACTTCTCGCATATTGCCTGTTTAGCTCACAAAAAGCATCATTTTCGTTACATTTTCTGTGGGCGAGGCCCAAAATGAAACCGGAGCGTCAGGGCATTCTATCCTGTTGAAGTTAAATGCTTTAATAATGTTTTCTTTAATAATGGCCGCTTCAGTGATAAAAATATCCCGGCCACGATTTTTAATGAGTTTTAACATCGTTAACACTCTATTTTCTTATTACCTGCTGCCGACTGAATCATTAACAGCCATGTTAATATGGCGTTATGTAAATGGACCAATGGAATAAATATGCTTTTTCCCCTGATTCTCGTCTCGCCTGCGCGGCCAGAAAATATCGGCGCGGCGGCGCGTGCCATGAAAACGATGGGCTTCACCCAGCTGCGTATCGTGGCCAGTGACGCCTGGCAGGACCCCGCTGCGCGCCGGGTCGCCCACGGCGCGGGTGAGATCCTCGATAATGTGCAGACCTTTGCCACCCTGGCCGACGCGCTGGCGGATATCGATTTTTCGGTCGCCACCACGGCGCGCAGCCGGGCAAAGTTCCGCTACTACGCTACGCCGGAGCAGGTCGAAGCGCAGCTGCAGGAGAAGCGCCAGTGGGTCAACAGCATGGCGCTGGTGTTTGGCCGCGAGGATAGCGGGCTGACCAACGAGGAGCTGGAGCAGGTCGATCTGCTGACCGGCATCCCGATGGCGAATGACTATCCGTCTCTCAATCTCGGTCAGGCGGTGATGGTCTACTGCTATCAGCTGTCGAAGCTCAACCAGGTGGAGGCGCCGGTCGCCGCGGCCGCCGACGGGCAGCAGCTGCAGGCGCTGCGTCAGCGTTTCCATCAGCTGCTGACGCACCTTGAGGTCAGCGATGATGAAAAACTGGCAGACTGGATCGATCAGCGGGTCGGGCTGCTGGAGCAGCGCGACAGTGCGATGCTGCATCGTCTGCTGCACGATATTGAAAAAAAACTCACAGATAAATCCTCGGCAAAAAGCTGATTTTATAGCACCAGATCGCACCTGGTTTCGTCATGGCAAACGATCAAACACCGTTTCCGGCTTTCACCGGAGGCTGTGCGCAGTGGCGAAGATCTGTCCGGCGGACAAATCGGGTTGACTTAATGTGCGCTTTGCTTTACTTCTGGGAGCCAGACGGACAAAAAAGACAGACAGAAAATAAATCTTAATGCGTAAAATCAGCCTGAACACCACAATTATTACCACCACCATTACCCCAGGTAACGGTGCGGGCTGACGCATACAGGAAAAACAGAAAAAAAGCCCGCACCTGAACAGTGCGGGCTTTTTTTTCGGCTTAAATTCAGGAGAGTGAATATCATGCGAGTGCTGAAATTCGGCGGGACCTCGGTAGCGAATGCGGAGCGGTTTCTTCGCGTCGCGGACATTCTGGAAAGCAATGCGCAACAAGGACAGGTTGCAACCGTGCTCTCTGCGCCAGCGAAGATCACTAACCATCTGGTGGCGATGATTGAAAAAACCATCAGTGGTCAGGATGCTTTGCCGAATATCAGCGACGCCGAACGCATTTTCAGCGAGCTGCTGCAGGGACTGGCGGAGGCTCAGCCCGGCTTTGAATACGATCAGCTGAAAACCCGTGTCGATCTGGAGTTTGCCCAGCTGAAACAGGTGCTGCACGGCATCAGCCTGCTGGGCCAGTGTCCGGACAGCGTAAACGCAGCGATTATCTGTCGTGGTGAAAAGCTCTCGATCGCGATCATGGAGGCTCTGCTGCAGGCGCGCGGCTATGGCGTCAGCGTGATCGACCCGGTGGAAAAACTGCTGGCGGTCGGCCACTACCTTGAATCTACCGTCGATATTGCCGAATCGACCCGTCGCATCGAGGCGAGCCGGATCCCACCGCAGAACATGATCCTGATGGCGGGCTTTACGGCCGGTAACGAACGCGGCGAGCTGGTGGTGCTGGGCCGTAACGGCTCTGACTATTCAGCAGCGGTGCTGGCAGCCTGTCTGCGCGCCGACTGCTGTGAAATCTGGACGGACGTGGATGGCGTCTACACCTGCGATCCGCGTCAGGTGCCGGATGCGCGCCTGCTGAAGTCGATGTCCTATCAGGAGGCGATGGAGCTCTCCTATTTCGGCGCGAAAGTCTTACATCCCCGCACCATTGCGCCGATTGCCCAGTTCCAGATCCCCTGCCTGATCAAAAACACCGCTAATCCGCAGGCACCCGGCACCCTCATCGGCGCAGAAGGCGACCAGGATGAGACCCCGGTGAAAGGCATCACTAACCTGAATAATATGGCGATGGTCAATGTCTCCGGCCCGGGCATGAAAGGGATGGTGGGCATGGCGGCCAGAGTCTTTGCGGCGATGTCCCGTACCGGGATCTCCGTGGTGCTGATCACGCAGTCCTCTTCGGAATACAGCATCAGTTTCTGCGTGCCGCAGAGCGAGCTGGCGCGTGCGCGTCAGGTGCTGGAAGAGGAGTTCTATCTGGAGCTGAAAGATGGCCTGCTGGACCCGCTGGATATCATCGAAAACCTGGCGGTCATCTCGGTAGTGGGCGATGGCATGCGCACCCTGCGCGGCATCTCAGCCAAATTCTTCTCGGCGCTGGCGCGCGCCAATATTAATATCGTGGCGATTGCCCAGGGCTCCTCTGAACGCTCTATCTCGGTCGTGGTCAACAATGACGAGGTGATCACCGGCGTTCGCGTGGTGCACCAGATGCTGTTTGCCACCGATCAGGTGATTGAGGTGTTCGTGGTCGGCGTAGGCGGGGTGGGCGGCGCACTGCTGGATCAGCTGCATCGCCAGCAGGCGTGGCTGAAGCAGAAGCATATCGATCTGCGGGTCTGCGGCATCGCCAACTCGCGTGCGCTGTTAACGAACGTCCACGGCATCGATCTGAGTCACTGGCAGGCGGCGCTGGCCGAGGCGAAAGAGCCGTTCAATCTGGGCCGCATGGCGCGTCTGGTAAAAGAGTACCATCTGCTCAATCCGGTGATTGTGGACTGTACCTCCAGCCAGGCAGTTGCCGATCAGTACGCCGATTTTCTCAGCGAAGGCTTCCATGTGGTGACGCCGAACAAAAAGGCCAACACCTCCTCCTGGCATTACTATCAGCAGATGCGTGCGGCGGCGGCCAAATCACGGCGCAAATTCCTGTATGACACCAACGTGGGCGCTGGCCTGCCGGTGATCGAAAACCTGCAGAACCTGATGAACGCCGGTGATGAGCTGCTGCGTTTCTCCGGTATTCTCTCCGGTTCGCTCTCCTTTATCTTCGGCAAGCTGGATGAAGGGGTGTCCCTCTCCCAGGCGACCCGGATGGCGCGTGAGATGGGCTTCACCGAACCCGATCCACGCGACGATCTCGCCGGAACCGATGTGGCGCGCAAGCTGCTGATTCTGGCGCGTGAGGCGGGTCATCAGCTGGAGCTGAGTGACATTGAGATCGAGCCGCTGCTGCCCGCCAGCCTGACCGGGATTCAGGATGTTGAGCAATTTATGCAGCGTCTGCCGGAACTGGATGACGCCTTTGCCAGCCGGGTCGCGCAGGCGCAGGAGGCGGGTAAAGTCCTGCGCTATGTGGGCGTGATCGAAGAGGGCGGTATCTGCAAAGTGAAGATCGAGGCCGTTGACGGCAACGATCCGCTCTATAAAGTGAAAAATGGCGAGAACGCGCTGGCGTTTTACAGCCGCTACTATCAACCGATTCCGCTGGTGCTGCGCGGATACGGTGCAGGAAATGATGTCACAGCGGCCGGGGTCTTTGCCGACCTGCTGCGTACGCTGTCATGGAAGTTGGGAGTTTAATCATGGTAAAAATTTACGCACCGGCCTCGATTGGTAACGTCAGCGTCGGCTTCGATGTGCTGGGCGCGGCCGTTTCGCCGGTAGATGGCTCCCTGCTGGGCGACTGCGTGTCGGTTGAGGCGGCGGATCAGTTTTCCCTGACCAACGCCGGCCGTTTCGTCAGTAAGCTGCCCGCCGATCCCAGGGAGAATATCGTCTATCAGTGCTGGCAGCGTTTCTGCGAGGCGGTGGGCAAAGAGATCCCGGTGGCGATGACGCTGGAGAAGAATATGCCTATCGGCTCCGGGCTGGGCTCCAGCGCCTGCTCGGTGGTGGCCGGTTTAATGGCGATGAACGAATTCTGCGGCAAACCGCTCAGCGACAGCGCTCTGCTGACGCTGATGGGCGAGCTGGAAGGGCGGATCTCCGGCAGCGTACATTACGATAACGTTGCGCCCTGCTTCCTGGGCGGCATCCAGCTGATGCTGGAGGAAAACGACATTATCAGCCAGGCGGTGCCGGGCTTCGACGACTGGCTGTGGGTGATGGCCTATCCGGGCATCAAGGTCTCGACCGCCGAAGCGCGCGCCATTTTACCTGCGCAGTACCGCAAAGAGGATTGCATCAAGCATGGCCGCCTGCTGGCGGGCTTCATTCACGCCTGCCATACGCGTCAGCCTGAGCTGGCCGCTAAACTGATGCAGGATGTGATTGCCGAACCTTATCGCACGCGGCTGCTGCCCGGCTTTGCCGCGGCGCGCCAGGCCGCTAAAGATACTGGCGCGCTGGCGTGCGGGATTTCAGGTTCCGGTCCGACACTTTTCGCCGTTTGCAATCAGATGGAAACGGCACAGCGGATGGCTGACTGGCTGAGCCAGCACTATCTGCAGAACGATGAAGGCTTCGTCCATATCTGCCGTCTTGACACGGCTGGCGCACGACAATTGGGATAACGCATGAAACTCTACAATCTTAAGGATCACAACGAGCAGGTCAGCTTCGCCCAGGCGGTGAAACAGGGTCTGGGCTCACAGCAGGGTCTCTTCTTTCCGCTGGAACTGCCAGAGTTTGAACTGACCGACATCGACGCGATGCTGGAGATGGATTTTGTCAGCCGCAGCAGCAAAATCCTCTCGGCGTTTATTGGTGACGAGATCCCGGCCCAGCAGCTGCATGAGCGCGTGAAAGCCGCGTTTGCTTTCCCGGCGCCGGTCAAAGCGGTCAGCGAGGATATCGCCTGTCTGGAACTGTTCCACGGCCCGACGCTGGCGTTTAAAGATTTCGGCGGCCGCTTTATGGCGCAGATGCTGTCGTATGTTTCTGGCTCCGATGAGCAGATCACGATTCTGACCGCCACCTCCGGCGACACCGGTGCCGCCGTAGCGCACGCCTTCTACGGCATGAAAAACGTGCGCGTAGTGATCCTCTATCCGCAGGGCAAAATCAGTCCGCTGCAGGAGAAACTCTTCTGCACCCTGGGCGGCAACATCGAAACCCTTGCGATCGACGGCGATTTCGATGCCTGCCAGGCGCTGGTGAAACAGGCGTTTGATGATGAAGCGCTGAAGAAGGCGATTGGCCTTAACTCGGCAAACTCCATCAACATCAGCCGCCTGCTGGCGCAGATCTGCTACTACTTTGAAGCAGTGGCTCAGCTGCCGCAGGAGAAACGCAATCAGCTGGTGGTCTCTGTGCCAAGCGGCAACTTTGGCGATCTGACCGCCGGTCTGCTGGCTAAATCGCTGGGCCTGCCGATCAAGCGCTTTATCGCCGCCACCAACGCCAACGACACGGTGCCGCGCTTCCTGGGCAACGGCGAGTGGCTGCCTAACCAGACGGTCTCTACGCTGTCGAATGCGATGGATGTCAGTCAGCCGAACAACTGGCCACGTGTGGAAGAGCTGTTCCGCCGTAAAACCTGGCGCCTGACCGATCTGGCCTGTGGTGCCGTCTCTGATGAGACCACCCGCGCCGCGATGCGTGAACTGGCTGAAGCAGGCTATGTGTCCGAGCCGCATGCCGCCATCGCCTGGCGTCTGCTGCGCGACCAGCTGCAGGAAGGGGAGTATGGTCTGTTCCTGGGGACGGCTCACCCGGCGAAGTTCCGCGAGAGCGTGGAGGCGATCCTGGAGCAGACGCTGACGCTGCCGCCGGCGTTAGCGGAGCGCGCCGATCTGCCGCTGCTGTCGCATGAGATGAAGGCGGAATTCGCCGCGCTGCGGGCGTTCCTGCTGAAGTAAGAGTACCCAAGGCTTCTCCGATGGGGGGAAGCCCGGCGCGCGGCGGCGTTACTGCTCCGCGCGCTTAAACACCAGCTCACTGTCGCTGCTGCTGGCGGCATCAAAACGATACCCCTCCAGATCAAACGCTTTAAGCTGCTCCGGCTTCGTCAGCTGCTGCTGAATCACAAAGCGACTCATTAGTCCGCGCGCCTTTTTGGCATAGAAACTGATGACTTTGTAGCTGCCGTTCTTCTCGTCGAGGAACACCGGCTTGATCATCTGCGCCTGCAGTTTCTTCGGCTTAACCGCCCTGAAATATTCGTCCGAGGCGAGGTTGATCAGCACCTCATCGCCCTGTTCCGCCAGCGCGGCATTCAGCGTTTCGGTGATCAGATCGCCCCAGAAGGTATAGAGATCTTTGCCGGCCGGGTTCGCCAGGCGAATCCCCATCTCCAGACGGTAAGGCTGCATTAAGTCGAGCGGACGCAGTACGCCATAGAGGCCAGACAACATGCGCAGGTGCTGCTGAGCAAAATCGAAATCGCGATCGCTGAAGGTTTCAGCCTGCAGGCCGGTGTAAACGTCGCCTTTGAACGCCAGAATCGCCTGGCGGGCGTTCTGTGGCGAGAAGTCGGGCTGCCAGCTGTTAAACCGCTCGGCATTCAGGTGCGCCAGTTTGTCGCTGATGCTCATTAACGAGGCGATGCTGGCCGGGGACAGATCGCGGGCAATCTCAATCAGCTGTTGTGATTTTTCTAACAGCGCAGGCTGGGTGTAGCGCGTCGTCGCCAGCGGGCTTTCATAATCCAGCGTCTTGGCCGGAGAGATCACCATCAACATAGTCGTTTCCTCGATTAATAGCTGGATTTACAGGGCATTGGCTGCTCATCAGGGCTGGCAGTGTAGCAAAAAAGCTGCAAAGAATGACGAATCACACCTATTTGTCCGCACTATCGCAAACGGCATTCCCTGACCTTGCGCCACCGTTGCTGCGTGATATTATCGCCACAGCCTTTTTTCACACTGACAGTTAACTAAGAGAAAAGAACATGACGGACAAACTTACCTCCCTGCGTCAGCTCACCACCGTCGTCGCCGACACCGGTGATATCGCAGCCATCAAGCTGTACCAGCCTCAGGATGCGACTACCAACCCTTCTCTGATCCTCAACGCCGCACAAATCCCTGAATACCGTAAACTGATCGATGAAGCGATCGGCTGGGCGCGTGAGCAGAGCAGCAACAAAGAAGAGCAGCTGCAGCTGGTTTCTGACAAGCTGGCCGTAAACATTGGTCTGGAAATCCTTAAACTGGTGCCGGGCCGCATCTCGACAGAAGTCGATGCGCGTCTCTCTTACGACACTGAAGGCAGCATCGCGAAAGCCCGCAGCCTGATCAAGCTCTATAACGATGCCGGTATCAGCAATGACCGTATCCTGATCAAACTGGCCTCTACCTGGCAGGGTATCCGCGCGGCGGAGCAGCTGGAAAAAGAGGGCATCAACTGTAACCTGACGCTGCTGTTCTCCTTTGCCCAGGCGCGTGCCTGTGCCGAAGCGGGTGTGTTCCTGATTTCGCCGTTTGTTGGCCGTATCCTCGACTGGTACAAAGCGAACACCGACAAAAAAGAGTATGCCGCGCACGAAGATCCCGGCGTGATTTCCGTTTCTGAAATCTACAACTACTACAAGCAGCACGGCTATGAAACCGTGGTCATGGGTGCCAGCTTCCGTAACGTGGGCGAAATCATCGAGCTGGCCGGCTGCGACCGTCTGACCATCTCTCCTGCGCTGCTGAAAGAGCTGGCAGAAAGCGAAGGCACTCTGGAACGTAAACTGAGCTACAGCGGCGAAGTGAAAGCGCGTCCGGCCCGCATGACCGAGTCTGAGTTCCTGTGGCAGCACAACCAGGATCCGATGGCCGTTGCCAAGCTGGCTGAAGGTATCCGCAACTTTGCCATCGACCAGGGCAAACTTGAGAAGATGCTGGCAGAACTGCTGTAATCTGCTGACCGTGACGGCACAGGCCGTCACGGTTTTCCCTTTTGCGACCCTTTCACTTTATATTATCCTCTCTGCCAGTCCCCTTTTACTCCACCGCACCGCGGTAAAGCACAGCGAAATACATCATGAATACATTACGCATTGGCCTGATCTCAGTCTCCGATCGCGCCGCCAACGGCATCTATCAGGATCAGGGGATCCCCGCGCTGGAGAGCTGGCTCAGCAGCGCCATCAGCAGCCCGTTTGAGATTGAATCCCGCCTGGTGCCCGATGAGCAGGTGATGATTGAACAGGCGATTTGTGAACTGGTCGATGAACGCTTCTGCCATCTGGTGCTGACCACCGGCGGCACCGGTCCGGCCCGTCGCGATGTCACTCCCGACGCGACGCTGGCCGTCGCCGATCGCGAGATGCCAGGGTTTGGTGAGCAGATGCGCCAGATCAGCCTGCAGTTTGTGCCGACCGCGATTCTGTCGCGCCAGGTGGGGGTGATCCGCAAACAGTCGCTGATCCTGAATCTGCCGGGCCAGCCAAAATCGATCAAAGAGACGCTGGAAGGGCTGAAGGATGCGCAGGGCAAGGTTCAGGTGCACGGCATTTTCGCTTCTGTACCTTATTGTTTACAGCTGCTGGACGGGCCGTATGTCGAAACGCATCCGGAAGTGGTAGCAGCATTTCGGCCTAAAAGTGCCATCCGTGAGATAAATAACTAAATATTCCCCATTTCAGGCATAAGCTATAGCCCTGCTGGTGTGGCAAAAGATTGACGGTATAGTAATCGTATCTTTACAACGTTATCTCTTTTGCCTCTGGAATATTATGAATCCGACTCCTACTCAGCGCCTGACCGGTAAGGATTACCGTACGCTGGCGCTGGCCGCCCTGGGCGGCGCGCTCGAATTTTACGACTTCATCATTTTTGTCTTCTTCGCCGCCGTTATCGGCGAGCTTTTCTTCCCGGCAGATATCCCGGAATGGCTGCGTCAGCTACAGACGTTTGCCATTTTTGCTGCGGGCTATCTGGCGCGGCCGCTGGGCGGCATCGTGATGGCGCACTTCGGCGATAAGCTCGGCCGCAAAAAGATGTTCAGCCTGAGTATTCTGCTGATGGCGCTGCCGACCCTGATGATGGGCGCGTTACCCACGTGGCAGACGATCGGGATCGCGGCGCCACTGCTGATGCTGCTGATGCGGATGTTGCAGGGAGCGGCGATTGGCGGTGAAGTGCCGGGCGCCTGGGTGTTTGTCGCGGAGCATGTGCCTTATAAACGTATCGGCATCGCCTGCGGCACACTGACCGCCGGGCTGACCATCGGCATTTTACTGGGCTCGCTGGTGGCGACGCTGATCAATACGTCGATGTCTCCGCAGGCGATTCACGAGGGCGGCTGGCGTATCCCGTTCTTTTTAGGCGGGCTGTTTGGCCTGCTCGCGATGTACCTGCGCCGCTGGCTGCATGAAACACCGGTGTTTGTGGAGATGCAGCAGCGTAAAGCGCTGGCGGAAACCCTGCCGCTGAAAACGGTGCTGGCGGAGCATAAGAAATCCGTCGTCATCTCTATGCTGCTGACCTGGCTGCTCTCCGCCTGCATTGTGGTGGTGATCCTGATGTCGCCGGTCTGGCTGCAGAAGCAGCAGGGCATTGCGCCCGCGCTGACCCTGCAGGCCAACAGTATCGCCACCCTGATGCTCTGCGTGGGCTGTATCCTTGCCGGGCTGGCTGCCGATCGCTTTGGCGCCAGCCGCACCCTGTGTGTCGGCAGCCTGCTGCTGGCGATCTGCAGCTGGCAGTTTTATCACCTGACCGCTCTCTATCCGCAGCAGCTCTTCGTGCTCTATGGGCTGGCGGGGCTGAGCGTCGGGGTCGTCGGCGTCGTGCCGTTCGTGATGGTGCGTGCCTTTCCGGCAGAGGTGCGTTTTACCGGGCTCTCGTTTTCCTACAACGTCGCCTATGCGATCTTCGGCGGGCTGACCCCCATCGCAGTCTCACTGCTGATGGGGTTCTCGGTCATGGCGCCGTGCTGGTATGTGATGGCGCTGGCGCTGGCAGGCCTGATGACCGGGATCTGGCTGCGACGCGATCTCAGCCATGAACCGGTGCAGGCGCAGGAGATTAAGCCACTGTCATAAGCAACGCGGAGCCTGGCTTCGCGTGCTGTCAGGCTTCCGTGGCGTTTGCGCCAGTCGGCAGGAGGGTGCGGCCAAAGGGCTCATTCAGCACTTCACCCAGCGCCAGATAGCAGGCACTGGCCCCGCAGATCAGGCCGATCCAGCCTGCGTAAACCAGCAGCGCAGGCTGATGCAGCAGGTGGCCTGCGGGTAGCAGGATCGCCACAAAGTGCAGCCAGAACATGCCGCAGGAGGTAAAGGGCCGTCGCCCGAAGATGTTGTTCTGTTTAAACGACAGCAGACCGGCCAGCAACCTGGCCATCCCGCCATAAAAAATCCCCATCGCTAAAAGGGTCACATCCATGTCAGACAGGCCCGCGTTGTGCAGATTCAGCCAAACGGTTGTCATGCCAAATCGCATTAAGCCCGGTTGGGCAGGGTTAGCCAGCGCTGAATTTGCCACTGTTCCCCGGCAGTAAAAGGAAGGTTGATGAAATAAAAGTATCGCCGTCTGTGCGCTTAAAAGAGCAAGGCATCACATGATATTCAGCGCGGGAAGGGGGTTCATTGACACCGGCGGGCGCTGCGGCGAAAAATTTTTTTTGATTTAACCCTTGATGCGCTTCGAAGCGGCCCCATTTACTTCTCATCGAGCGTTGTGAACGCTGCAAAAAAAGCATGTGCTGGCAGGTTGAATGCAAACAACCCGCCCACATAAAAGGTTCACAACCCAAACTTGGCAACGAATTTAAGTGGGAGATGTTTAGATGGGTAAGATTATTGGTATTGACCTGGGTACAACCAACTCTTGTGTTGCGATCATGGATGGCACCAAAGCACGCGTGCTGGAAAATGCCGAGGGCGATCGCACCACGCCTTCAATCATTGCTTACACACAGGATGGCGAAATTCTGGTCGGTCAACCGGCTAAACGTCAGGCAGTGACTAACCCGCAGAATACCCTGTTCGCGATTAAGCGTCTGATCGGTCGTCGCTTCCAGGACGAAGAAGTACAGCGTGATATCAAAATCATGCCTTACAAAATCGCCAGCGCCGACAACGGTGACGCCTGGCTGGAAGTGAAAGGTCAGAAAATGGCACCGCCGCAGATCTCTGCTGAAGTGCTGAAAAAAATGAAAAAGACCGCCGAAGATTACCTCGGTGAGCCAGTGACTGAAGCGGTCATTACCGTTCCGGCCTACTTCAACGATGCGCAGCGTCAGGCGACCAAAGATGCCGGCCGTATCGCAGGTCTGGAAGTCAAACGTATCATTAACGAACCGACGGCGGCGGCGCTGGCGTATGGTCTGGATAAAGGCCAGGGCAACCGCACTATCGCGGTCTATGACCTGGGTGGCGGTACCTTCGATATCTCGATCATCGAGATCGACGAAGTTGACGGCGAAAAAACCTTTGAAGTGCTGGCGACCAACGGTGACACCCACCTGGGTGGTGAAGACTTCGACAGCCGCCTGATCAACTATCTGGTTGCAGAATTCAAGAAAGACCAGGGCATCGATCTGCACAACGATCCACTGGCGATGCAGCGTCTGAAAGAAGCGGCAGAGAAAGCGAAAATCGAGCTCTCTTCTGCGCAGCAGACCGACGTTAACCTGCCTTACATCACGGCAGATGCGACCGGTCCTAAGCACCTGAACATCAAAGTGACCCGCTCTAAACTGGAGTCACTGGTTGAAGATCTGGTTGCACGCTCAATCGCGCCACTGAAAGTTGCGCTGCAGGATGCGGGCCTGTCTGTTTCAGACATCAACGACGTTATCCTGGTGGGTGGTCAGACCCGTATGCCACTGGTTCAGGCGAAAGTGACCGAGTTCTTCGGCAAAGAGCCACGTAAAGACGTGAACCCGGACGAAGCGGTTGCAGTCGGTGCGGCTGTTCAGGGTGGTGTACTGGGTGGCGACGTGAAAGACGTGCTGCTGCTGGACGTTACCCCGCTGTCACTGGGTATTGAAACCATGGGTGGCGTGATGACTTCGCTGATCAGCAAGAACACCACCATCCCGACCAAGCACAGCCAGGTCTTCTCAACAGCAGAAGATAACCAGTCAGCCGTGACCATTCACGTGCTGCAGGGTGAGCGTAAGCGCGCCAACGACAACAAGTCACTGGGCCAGTTCAACCTCGACGGTATCCAGGCTGCGCCACGCGGTATGCCACAGATCGAAGTCACCTTCGACATCGATGCGGACGGTATCCTGCATGTGTCAGCGAAAGATAAGAACAGCGGTAAAGAGCAGAAAATCACCATCAAAGCTTCTTCAGGTCTGAACGACGAAGAGATCGAAAAAATGGTGCGTGATGCAGAAGCAAATGCGGAATCTGACCGTAAGTTCGAAGAGCTGGTACAGACGCGCAACCAGGGCGACCAGATTGCCCACAGCACCCGTAAGCAGCTGGAAGAAGCAGGCGACAAACTGTCTGCTGATGACAAAGCGCCAATCGAAGCCGCACTGGCCGCGCTGGAAACTGCGCTGAAAGGCGAAGATAAAGCGGAAATCGACGCGAAAATGCAGGCGCTGATGGAAGTCTCTGGCAAGCTGATGGAAGCAGCACAGCAGTCTCAGGCAGGTGCAGCGGATGCCGGCGATGCGTCAGCGAAGAAAGACGATGACGTTGTCGATGCTGAATTCGAAGAAGTGAAAGACAACAAGAAATAATTGCCCCTGACCGGGCGCGACGGCTGGCCTGACAGCCGTTGAAACCAGCACGGGCGTAGGAGATCTCTCCACGCCCGTGCGATCATGTTAAGGGCTAAATAAACATGGCGAAGAGTGATTACTACGAGATTTTAGGCGTCGCCAAATCCG
>Ga0308161_1004299_pt1 | contig 13112 bp, 10 predicted proteins | sample PhyFR2_FD_201034 | JGI IMG/M metagenome (GOLD analysis project Ga0308161, IMG submission 201034) | Phyllosphere microbial communities from UC Gill Tract Community Farm, Albany, California, United States - DLSLF.R2 | ecosystem: Host-associated > Plants > Phyllosphere > Unclassified | place: USA...
GCGGTATTCGCTACCATCCGGATGTCGACCTTAATGAAGTGATGGCGCTCTCCGCATGGATGACCATCAAATGTGCGGCGGTTAACCTGCCTTATGGCGGCGCTAAAGGCGGCATCCGCGTTGATCCATTCAAACTGTCCGATGGTGAACTTGAGCGACTGACCCGCCGTTACACCAGCGAGATCGGCATCATCATTGGGCCGCAAAAAGATATTCCTGCGCCAGACGTCGGGACCAACAGCAAAGTGATGGCGTGGATGATGGACACCTACTCCATGAACCACGGCACAACAATTACCGGCGTCGTCACCGGCAAACCGATTCATCTGGGCGGTTCACTGGGGCGTGAAAAAGCCACCGGTCGCGGCGTGTTTATTACCGGACGCGAAGTGGCACGCCGTGCAGGTATTGAGATTGAAGGCGCACGCGTTGCAGTTCAGGGCTTCGGTAACGTTGGCAGCGAAGCGGCACGTCTGTTTGATGAGGCGGGCGCTCGTGTGGTAGTGATTCAGGATCACACCGCGACGATGTTTAATGCCGATGGCATCAACATGGCTGCCCTGAGCGAATGGCAGATCGCCAATAAGCAGATTGCCGGCTTCCCTGGCGCGCAGAGCATTGATAAAGAGGCGTTCTGGACCACAGGGATGGATATTCTGATCCCGGCGGCGCTGGAAGGTCAGATTACCCGTGAGCGTGCTGAAGTCCTGAGCTGCAAAATCGTGCTGGAAGGCGCAAACGGCCCGACCTATCCGGATGCCGATGACATGCTGGCCACCCGCGGCATTATCGTGGTGCCGGACGTGGTCTGTAATGCCGGTGGCGTGACCGTCAGCTACTTCGAGTGGGTTCAGGACATGGCCAGCTTCTTCTGGAGCGAAGATGAGATCAATCGTCGCTCAGACAAGATCATGACGGAAGCGATGGTACACGTCTGGGAAAAGTCGAAGGAGAAAGAGTGCTCGCTGCGCACCGCGGCCTATATCGTGGCCTGTGAGCGTATTCTGATGGCGCGTAAAGATCGTGGTATTTACCCGGGTTAATGCCTGTGGCGCTGCTGCCTGCAGCAGCGCCGTTCCTTGCCTACTTCATCAGCACCTGAAACTTCGGATTAAATTCATCGAAAATCGGTAAAGCGGCGGCGCCGAGAGCGGCTGTATCGCTGCCGGTCATGCCAATTTTTAGTCGCATATCATTAATGTAACGTCCGCGCACCGACTGATAAAGCGGTGGCAATCGCTGCACCATCTGCTCCAGAAGCGGCGCAGGCATCATCCCGCCAATAATCACCGCCTCAGCATCAAACACCGACTCCAGAATATTGATCGCCTGACGCAACGGCGTCGTCACATTCTCAATCCATGCGGTAAAACGCGTGGCTTCAATCTGCAACAGATCTTCGGGCAGCGCCCGCATCGGATCGAGACCGCAGAATTCATAGGCGGCTTGCAGCGAGACGTAACGCTCCAGACAGCCCTGATTGCCGCAGTAGCAGTCGCGACCGCCCGGCTCGACCACAATGTGCCCGATTTCGCCCGCATTATGGGCGTGGCCGGTATAGATATGGCCATCGGTGAAGATCCCCGCGCCCAGGCCGGTGCCGATATAGAGATAGATAAAGGAGTTCAGGTGACGCGCTGTGCCGTGAAAGCGTTCGCCGATGGCGGCGACCGTAGCATCATTTTCCAGCGTCACAGGCAGACCACTGATGGTGGCGAGTTCAGCCTCGATATCGACCTGCTCCCAGCCGTTCAGCGTGGTTGGTCCTACTGATGAAATGCCCTCCACACCAAAAGGCCCTGGCATCACCACGCCAATCCCCAGCACTTTCTGCCACTGAGTACCCAGGAAGGCGCGCATCTCCTTCAGCACGCTGGCAATGCACGCCAGGGTGGCAGCAGGCTGAGGCTTTTGCACCAGAACGAGGCGGCGGAAATGCACTTCACCACTGAGATCGACCAGAACCAGCAGCAGCGTCTGGTGATCAAGATGAATGCCGATCGACCAGGCACTGGTGGGATTGAGCGTAACCGGAATTGAGGGCTGACCACGTCCGCTGCGGCGCGGCTGGCGGCTGGTCAGCAGTTCGGCCTGTTCCAGTTCCGCCACGATATTCGAGACGGTCTGCGGCGTCAGCGCCGTCATGCGGGCCAGTTCGGCACGGGTCAGTTCACCGTGAAGGCGAATGGCTTCAATCACCACACGCCGGTTGTGCGCCCGCGCATGTTCAAGGTTGGTACCCGAGGTTTTCATGTTGTTTTCCATTTCAGCGGGACCCGACAGTATTGGTCTCCGAAAGCATTCGGGCAAACAATATCTTTGATGCTGCACGCAATTCTCGCGCATCAGGATAGGCAATTTTGCCATAAAAGCGCAGTCTGAGTTTCAGCGTTGTTACGGCTTTGTTGCAATGTCCTCCGGCACTGTGGCACGCCGTTTGCTTAGATTCAGACAGGTCAGTTCACCCACTGACCAAAATTACGCCCCCGATTAAATCAATCAAATTGATTTAATTAACCGACAGCCTGTTGCTGCACAGTGGAGAAGACCATGTCACAGCGTTACACACCCCAACTAAAAGCCGGTTTTGCCGCCTTACTGATGTTAAGCGCAGGCAGCGCGGCGGCGGCCAGCCAGATTAATGCCCTGTTTATGACCCAGGCGGCTTATAGCGAAAATGATATCCGCGCGATGACGCAAAATTTTCAGAAGCAGCACCCGGATGTTAGCGTCAACCTGGAGTTTGTTCCTTATGAGGCGCTGCACGACAAGATTGTGGCGGCGCGTGGCGCGGGCGGCAATGGCTATGATGTGGTGCTGTTCGATGCCATCTGGCCAGCGGAATTCGCCCGTTTCGATCTGCTGCAGGATGTCAGCGCACGCATTACGCCAGAGGATAAAGAGAAGGTCTTCCCGGGCGCGATGAACACCGTGGTTTACAAAGGTAAAACGCTGGGTATGCCGTGGATCCTCGACACCAAATACCTTTACTACAACAAAGCGATGCTGGCTAAAGCGGGCATCACCACGCCGCCACAGACCTGGCAGCAGGTGCTGGATGACGCGAAGATCATCAAGGATAAAAAGATTGTCACCTGGCCGCTGGTCTGGAGCTGGTCCCAGGCTGAGGCGCTGGTGTGTGACTACACCACGCTTGTTTCAGGCTTTGGTGGTCAGTTCTATCAGAACGGCAAACTTAACTTCTCCAGCCCGGCTTCACTCAAGGCGCTTAACCTGATGAAAAGCTCGCTTGATGAGGGCCTGAGTAACCCGGCGTCGCGTGAATATCTGGAAGAGGATGTGCGTAAATCGTTTTCTAATGGCGATGCGGCTTTCGCGCTGAACTGGACCTACATGTACAACATGGCCAACGATCCGAAGCAGAGCAAAGTGGCGGGCGACGTTGGGATCATGCCTGCGCCCGGCGATGCGCCAGGAAAAGTGGGGGCGGTAAACGGCTCAATGGGGCTGGGGATCACCAAAGGCAGCACCCATGCCAACGAGGCGTGGCAGTACATTCAGTACATGACCTCACAGCCGGTACAGAATCAGTATGCGAAGCTCAGCCTGCCGATCTGGAAATCCTCTTATCAGGATGAAGCGGTGAAAAAGGATCAGGAGAGCCTGATTGCCGCGGCGGACAAATCGCTAAACGTGATGCTGTCACGTCCGGAGACCGCTGACTATTCCCGTCTGTCGAACCAGCTGCAACAGCAGTTACAGCAGGTGTTGCTGGGTAAAGCCCCGGCGCAGGACGCGATGGCGACGGTTGATAAAAGCGCCGCCCGGCTGCGTTAAGGAGTCATGATGCTGAGTTTGCGTCAACGCGAACAGCGTCAGGCATGGGTGCTGCTGGCACCCATGTTGCTGGTGATGCTGCTGTTAACCGCCTGGCCTCTGCTGCGTACCATCTGGCTCAGCTTTACCGATGCTGCGCTGATTGGCAGTGGTGAAACGCCTGCCTGGATTGGGCTGGAAAACTATCTCTATGCGCTTAGCGATCCCGACTTTCGGGCGTCGATCTGGCGCACACTCTATTTCACCCTTGTGTCTGTCACCGTTGAAGGGATTATCGGCGTGCTGGTGGCGCTGCTGCTGAATCAGAAATTCATCGGGCGCAACGTTTTGCGGGTGCTGGTGATTCTGCCGTGGGCGCTGCCGACCATCGTCAACGCCATGATGTGGCGGCTCAACTTCAACCCTGATTACGGCAGCATCAACGCCCTGCTCAGCCAGCTCGGCATCATTGACGGCTATCGCAGCTGGCTGGGATCGCCGGAGGCGGCGCTCAATGCGGTGATGTTTGCGGATATCTGGAAAAACTATCCGCTGGTCACCCTGCTGGTGCTGGCGGCGCTGCAGTCGATCCCCGAGGATCTGTTTGAAGCGGCACGACTGGACGGTGCCTCCGCCTGGCGGCGTTTCCGGGCGATTACCTTCCCGGCGATTGTTGCACCGCTCGGCGTCGCGCTGGTGTTACGCACCATCGATGCCTTTAAAATCTTCGACATCATCTACGTGATGACGCGCGGCGGCCCGGTGGACAGCACCAAAACCCTGAGCTTTTTCGTTTATCAGGAGTCGTTCAGCTATCTGCGTGCCGGCAGCGGTGCCGCCTACGCGATACTGATGACCCTGATGTGCGCCCTTCTGATCACGCTCTATCTGCTGATGTTATGGCATCAGCGCCGCCGGAGTACCGCTTATGAAAACTAAACTGCGACGGGTGCTGCGTTACGGGGCCGCGCTGCTGGTCGCCGTCAGCATTCTGGCCCCGATGGGCTGGCTGTTTCTGATGAGCGTCAGTTCCGCCAGCGATCTCTCCCGCGTGCCGCTGGAGTGGCTGCCACGTCAGTGGGATTTCAGCCGCTATCAGGGGTTGGTTTCGCTGGCACCGAATCAGCCCGGCAACGTTTTTCTGCACGCGCTGGGCAACAGTTTGCTTGTGGCGACGGTGGCCACAGCGATCTCGCTGCTACTGGCGATACCTGCGGCGTTCAGCTTCTCACGCTACAGCGGTCGCGATGCCTGGCTTTCCGGCGCACTGGCAATCTATATGGTGCCGCCGGTGGCGTTTGTACTGCCGCTCTACTTTCTGCTGCAACAGCTGGGGCTGCTCAACACCCGTCCCGGCCTGGTGATGGTCTACTGTTCGCTGATCCTGCCGTTTCTGACCTGGATGCTGAAGAACCAGTTCGACTCACTGCCGCGTGATATCGAACAGGCGGCACGGCTGGATGGTCTGCGCTTCTGGCAGGTTCTGCTGCGCATTACGCTGCCGCTGGCAAAGCCGGTGCTGGGCGCTGCCGCGCTGTTCGGCTGGCTGCTCGCCTGGGATGAGTTTTTCTACGCGCTGCTGTTCACCAGCAATATTTCGGCACAGACCCTGCCGGTCGCCATTGCCGGTTTTACCGCCGGACGCGCGACCGATGACGGGCTGATCGCGGCAATCGGCATTCTGGCTTCGGTGCCGCCACTGTTTATTGCCATCTGGTTGCAGAAGACGCTGGTCAGCGGTCTCACCAGCGGCGGAAGTAAGGGATAATCATGGTCACTACCCTCACGCCCACCCTCTATGTGGTGGGCAATATAAATGTTGATTTAATCATGAGTACGCTCAGCGACTGGCCGCAGCGCGGCACGGAAGTGATGCTGCAGCACAGCGAGTTACGTCCCGGCGGGTCCGCAGGTAACTGTGCGCTGGCGCTGGAGGCGATGCAGGTGCCGCATCGGGCCATTGCCAATCAGGGCGACGATGGCTTCAGTCACTGGCTCGCCAGTCACTTTCCTCATAGCGCTGCATACTGGCCGCGCTATGCCTGTGAAACCTCGCTGACGGTAGGCGTGACCCATCCCGATAACGAACGCTCGTTTCTCAGCAATCACGGCCATATTACCGTGCTGACCGCGGACGATGTGCTGGCCCAGTTGCCGTCGCAGGCGACGTCGGGCGACATCGTACTGCTGTGCGGCACCTTTCTCTGTCTGGAACTCTATGATCACTACCCGGCGCTGCTGGCCGCGCTGCAACAGCGTGGCTTCTGTGTCGCCGTGGATACCGGCTGGCCGCCTGCGGGCTGGAGCGATGGGCTTCGCTTACAGATTGGCAACTGGTTAGCGGACTGTGACTGGCTGCTGCTGAATGAGGTGGAAGCGCTGGGCTTATCGGGCGCAGAACTGCTGGATGAAAGCGGTAAACAGCTGGCAGCCCGGCTCAGTGGTCGCGGCGGCTGTGTGATTAAGTGTGGCGCAGAGGGCGCACGTCTCTGGTCTGCCGCCTCTGTGCAGTATGCTGCTGCCCAGCCGGTAACGGTGGTAGATACCATTGGGGCCGGTGACAGTTTTAATGCCGGTTTTCTTACTGCACTGCTCTATCACCAGCCATCGCACACGGCGCTGCGCTGGGGCATTGAAGTGGCATCACAGGCGATAAGCAGCTCTCCGCGCCGCTATCCCAGCTGGCAACAACTCCAACTATCAAATGAGGTGCGCTGAACATGGCCAGTGTTGAACTTGTACAGGTGGCGAAGCGCTACGGTAAACAGAGCGTGCTGCACCCGCTGGATTTAACCATCCCTGATGGCAGTTTCACTGTGCTGGTCGGCCCCTCCGGCTGCGGCAAATCAACCCTGCTGCGGCTGCTTGCCGGTCTGGATACCGTCTCTGACGGGGCGATCATGCTGGATAAAAAACAGATTAACGATCTCGATCCTGCTGACCGGGATATCGCCATGGTGTTTCAGAGCTATGCGCTCTATCCGCATCTCACCGTCGCGGAGAATCTGGCGTTTCACATGCAGGTGAAAAAGGTGAAGCGCGAGGAGCAAAAAAGCAAAATCGCCCGCATTGCCGGCATTCTCGGCATCGATCAGCTGCTGCAGCGTTATCCAAGAGCGTTGTCGGGTGGACAGCGGCAGCGCGTGGCGATGGGCCGCGCCATGGTGCGCAATCCGCAGGTGTTTCTGTTTGATGAGCCGCTTTCTAATCTTGATGCGCAGTTACGCATGGAGCTGCGGGCCGAGATTAAGTCGCTGCATCAGCGTTTCAAAACCACCATGGTCTATGTTACCCACGATCAGGTTGAGGCGATGACGCTGGCGGATCAGATTGTGGTGATGAAAGAAGGGGTCATTGTGCAACAGGGTGCACCGCTGGCGATTTATGACCGCCCGGTTAACACCTTCGTGGCGCGGTTTATCGGGTCACCGCCGATGAATCTGCTGGATGCCCGTTTCCAGACACGCGATGGGCTGCCTGGCGTCTGCTGTGGCGAGCAGTGGCTGCCGTTGCCGCGTCGCTGGCACAGTGCGGCACAGCAGCAGGCCGATCAGCCGGTCACGCTTGGCGTACGACCCCACGATCTGATTTTTGATGCCAGCGGGCAACCCGCGGCGGTCAATATTGTTGAGATCACCGGCGAATCGACCCTGCTGCATCTGAACTGGCAGGGTTTCCCGCTGCATATGCAACTGACCGGCCGCAGCGATGCCATGCCTGGCGGCACGCTGCCGGTGACCGTTAACCCGGATAAAATGCACCTGTTTGATGCCAGCAGCGGTGTGCGGCTGACGGAGCAGTGATAAAAATAAACCCGCCAGCGGCTAATGCCAGTCAGTTAAGCGACAGATGATAACGCAGTCTGGTGCCGCTCAGGGGCTGGCGGTCCTCGCGCCGCTGTGCGGTTCCTTCACTTCATTCGCCTGCCTGACGGACCGCCGGGGAGGGCACATCCTGTGCCGCCCCGCCTTTCGCCCGCGTCCTGCGGGCTCTCCTGGCAGACTCATTCCGTTCAGCGCTGCGGATTGCCTGCTCCTGATCGCCACCGGCCTGCTCTGAAGCTTCTGGTGCGTACTGTTAAAAAGGGCACGAGAGTGGAGGCCTGAGCGCCTCTGCTGCTGAAAGGGCTATCCGCAGCGCTGAGGCGTGACGGTGGGCCAGAAGTCCACGCCGGGAAGCGTGGACAGGTCGGGGCCGGCCAGGGAGGGCCGATCCCCGAACGGTTCGTCGGCACGACGTCAAAGCCGAAGGTACCGCGTGAGCGGCGCGAGGACGGCCCGGCAGCAGCAGAGGTGCGCTGGCCCGCACTGCGGCTCGCTCGCCCGGAAAAAAAGCTGCCACGTCTGACCGTGACAGCCTTTACAAGGCTGATCTTAACTGATCAGCATTGCGCCAGCGGCGGGTTTTTATTTTGTGAAGCAGAGTCTGGCTCAGGAAACATACGCCTGCTTTACGCCAGATGAAACTGCTCTACCGTCTGTGACAGCTGCTGCGCCTGATCTTCCAGCGAACTGGCGGCCGCCGACATCTGCTGCACCAGCGCGGCATTCTGCTGGGTGACGCCATCCATTTCATTGACGGCGATCGTTACCTGGCTGATGCCACGCGCCTGTTCGCTTGATGCTGTGACAATCTCACCGATAATCCCCTGCACCGAATTCACCGCCTGCATCATCTCCTGCATGGTTTTACCGGCATCGTTCACCAGCCGGACGCCGCTCTCGACCCGCGCGCTCGACTCTTCAATCAGTGCGCCGATCTCTTTCACCGCGTTCGCGCTGCGCTGGGCCAGATTACGCACTTCAGAAGCCACCACGGCAAAACCGCGTCCCTGCTCACCGGCACGTGCAGCCTCCACCGCTGCGTTCAGCGCCAGAATATTAGTCTGAAAGGCAATGCTGTTGATCATGGTTGTAATGTCGCCGATTTTTTTCGAACTATCATCGATCTGCGCCATGGTCTGCACCACCTCACCCACCAGCGAGGCACCACGACTGGCGATGTGGGTAGCGTTTTCAGTCAGGCTGGTCGCCTGCTGCGCGTTATCGGCATTCAGGCGAATCGTGGCGCTGATCTGCTCCATGCTGGCTGCAGTCTGCTCCAGCGCGGCGGCCTGTTGTTCGGTGCGGGACGCCAGATTGAGGTTTCCGCTGGCAATTTCGCCCGCTCCCTGGCGTACCGATTCACTGGAATCTTTAATCTGCCCGACAATCTGCCGGAGCTGGCTTTGCATGATGTGAAGCGCAAAGAACAGGCTGCTGCTATCGCCGCTTTTCACCGCGATCCGGTTATCCAGCTTGCCATCGGCAACGGCCAGCGCAATATGCGCCGCTTCAACCGGCTCGCCGCCAATCGGACGTAGCACTTTACGGCTAAACAGCATGCCCAGCACCGCGCCGACCAGCAGAACGCTCACGACCATCAGGATCACCGCCCACATCAACTGCCGGTTTGAGGCGGCCATCACCTGACTGACCGGTGCCACCACGCCGAGATACCAGGGTTTGTCGCTGTTACCTATCATCACCGGCTGCCAGGTGACTAAAGCGTCTTCACCCAGTACGGCATCAAATCGCTGGACGACTTTCGACGTAAAACCCTCGTTTTCGCCTTTCCAGGGCTTCCCGGCGGCATCCTTCACCGGCGAAGAGACCACATTCCCGCCGTTAGAAAGCAGCAGCGCATAGCCGCTTCCCTGCCAGGGTTTGATCTGATTCACTTTCTGTTGCAGTGATGCCAGTGAAATGTCAGAGGTAACGATCGCCTTTAAGGTGCCCTGATCGATAATCGCGGCGGCGACGGAGGTGAGCAGGGTCGGCACGCCGTTATAAGCATAACTGTACGGTTCGGTGAGCGTGTCTTTTTGTGATTTTTGCGGGATCAGATAGTAATCGCCCTGGCCCGGTGTCAGATAGGAGAGCAGCGGATGCATCGCGTATTTTCCTGCCGCGTCACGATCCACAAAAAAGGCATAACGACCCTGTGGGGCCTGACCTGGCTGTGAGGCAAAATCAGCATCCCTGCCATCAAATGCATTTTGTTCAAATATGACTGACATCGACAGATAGTCTGGATTAGCGCGCAGCGCATATTCCATAACCTTATCAGCCGCTTTGCGATCGGTAATACCGGCGCGAGGTAAGGCGATCAGACTTTGACCGAGAAGGCTGGCAACGTCGCGAGCATGACTCAGTTCCTGCTGCACCTGTAAGCCACGGCTCTGCGCAATCTGCTGCAGATATTGTTCGGCCAGTTCTTTCTGTTCTTTACCTGACTGCCAGCTGAGGACGCCGATAGTCACGGTAAATCCCAGCACTATCGTTAAACCACCCATGATTAACATCTGCGCACGGGTACTCATTTTTTTCTTATGTGTTACCTGACTTGCCATAGTGATTCCCCTGAAATATACCCGCCTCAATACCTCCTTGTGGTGGTGGTGCTCCTGAGATCATCTATCGGCGGCGTTTTTTTGAACTTTAATGGGCTTGATCCCGCCGTGATGGGGGTCTCAGAGTGCGTGATAGAGGGAAATTGAGCGTAAAGGCAAAATGGTGCTGCGAATGAACGGCCTTTTTTTGATCTGCAGCAATATTGCCGGGCGCCATTACTGTCAGTTTATGTCAACAGTTGCTGTAGCCCCCTTATCGCAGTGGAGATAAAACAATGATCGGTAAATCAGGATTAGCTGTTGGGATGGTTGTCTGGCTGGCGTATGTCGCCTGGATCGTTCACTACTATTCAGACACCTTTATGCAGTTCTCCCGCTAAGCAAACAGGGCCTTCGGGTCCTTTTTTTTGCCCTCACTTCCGCCGGGTTGGCCTGTGAGCCAAATATTCGCTATTATCGACTCATTCTGTGAGCCGAATAACCTCTTATATTCGGCTCATCCACCCTTAGCGTGAGCCGATTATGAGCGTTAACTGGATCTGGCAACAGCCGGACTGGCCCCATTTTCAGTGGCAGGACGCCGTACTGTTACCGCGCCTGCGCCATCTGCAGCAGCAGCGCGGATTGCTGCTGGGCCGTGCCAGCCTGCATCCAGACAGTGAAACCCAGACGCTGGATACCCTGCTGAGTAATATCCTCTCCTCTTCCGCGATTGAAGAGGAGCGGGTCAACGTGCAATCGGTCCGCTCATCGCTGGCGCGTCGGTTAGGCGTGACGGAAGAGCAACCCTATCCGATCTCTGATCGTTCAGAAGGCCTGGCTGCCATGATGCTCGATGCCATCAACAACCGTAGCCAGCCGCTGACGCCTGAACGTCTCTGTCAGTGGCACCGCTGGCTTTTCCCCGCCGATGAGTGGACGGTGCAGCGCCTGAGCGTCGGCACGCTGCGCGGCAGTGAGCCGATGCAGGTCATCTCAGGTCGCATCGATCGTCCCACGGTACATTTTGAAGCGCCACCGCGACAGGGCCTTGAGCCGCAGCTGGCGCAGTTTATTGAGTGGTTCAACAGCAGTCAGCATGATGTGATGCTGGACCCGTTACTGCGCGCCGCCATCTGCCATCTCTGGTTTGTCACCCTGCACCCTTTTGATGATGGTAATGGTCGTATCACGCGTGCGTTAACCGATCTGGCGCTGGCGCAGGCCGACAGTCAGAGCATACGGCTGTATGCCATGTCACCCGCCATTCTGACGCAGCGTGCCGGTTATTACCGCATCCTTGAGCAGACACAGAAAGGTGGCCTGGATATCACCCACTGGCTGGTGTGGTTCCTTGATATCCTGGATGAGAGTCTGCAACAGGCGATGAACGTCATCGATCGCACTCAGATGAAAGCGCGTTTCTGGCTGCGGCATCAGGGGATGGGATTGAGTCCGGAACAGGTGAAAGTGCTGAACCGGCTGCTGGATGGCGGCGAGCAGGGTTTCGAACTGGGGATCAGTGCCAGCCAGTATCAGAAGGTCGCCAAAGTAAGTAAAGCCACTGCGACCCGTCATCTGGCCGATCTGGTTGAAAAAGGCTGCCTTTACCGACTCGAAGGCGGAGGCAGGAGTACCCGCTATCAGGTAGAAACAGAGGCTAAAAAGCGGCAGAAGTCAGAATAAAATAATCTGATAACGTTACACCACTTGCGCAACCGGACTCTGAACGTAACGCTGAAGCGTCTCAGCACTTAATTGAGCGGCTGAAGCTCTGTCGGCGATGATCACCAGTGAAGGATGTAATTTTAAAACAGATGCAGGAATCTGCTCTGTCACTTCCCCCTCCATGACCTGCGCCAAAGCCCAGGCTTTATTTTCACCGCTGACAATGAGTAGCAGATTTTTTGCTGCCATTACGCTCATTGGCCCCATCGTTACATAATGATCAGGTACAGATTGCAGATCACCGTTCATTTCAGTCAGGGCAATGAATTCAGCGATATTGTCCTCTATCGGAAGCTTAACGACCGGGTAATGAAATCGGGTCAGGCCAGGGATGTTGCCGCAAAAATGGCCATCTGAGCCCAGTCCCATTAACACAAGATCTAATCCACCATCCTGCTTTAACTGACGATCAAAATCTGAAAAATTGTCATCTGTCAGTTTATGAATATTCGTTTCTTTGATTTTTGCAGGTGAGAGGAAAAGCTTACGCAGATTCGAAATAGTAACGCCCTCACGACTTTGACCTTTAAACGCAATTTCATCAAAGTTGTAGTAATGAATATGCGAATAGCAGGAGTATCCGCCGATGGCTGAAACAAGGTGTTCGTACAATTTAACAGGCGTACGACCTGCCGTTATCGCCAGGTTCACACGTCGGTTTTTGGTCAGATAACCCAGCACATGATGGCTGGCGATCCGGCTCATTTCATTATAATCATCCGTCACGATCAGTTTCATTTCATCATCCGTAAATAGTTTCACTGAGAAGAGTCAATGTGGCATCGCGACTTGTCGTTAGCCACATCAATGACGTATCAATATGCAGCCATCACCCTTTTAGCGATGCCCCGTTTGTTGCAATGACCTCTTTATACCAGTAAAAGCTTTTCTTACGGCTGCGGGCCAGTGAACCTTCCCCAGTGTCATCGCGGTCAACATAAATAAAACCATAACGCTTAGATAATTCGGCTTTTGATGCGCTGACAAGATCGATCGGCCCCCAGCTGGTATAACCCATGACCTCCACGCCATCGTCAATGGCCTCACGCACCTGAACCAGATGATCGTTGAGGTAGCTGATGCGATAGTCATCCTGCACGACGCCAGTTGCATCCGGTATATCTTTGGCGCCCAGTCCATTCTCAACAATAAACAGTGGCTTCTGATAACGATCCCACAGCATATTAAGCAAGGTCCGCAAGCCCACCGGGTCAATCTGCCAGCCCCATTCAGAACT
>Ga0308161_1004300_pt1 | contig 13110 bp, 13 predicted proteins | sample PhyFR2_FD_201034 | JGI IMG/M metagenome (GOLD analysis project Ga0308161, IMG submission 201034) | Phyllosphere microbial communities from UC Gill Tract Community Farm, Albany, California, United States - DLSLF.R2 | ecosystem: Host-associated > Plants > Phyllosphere > Unclassified | place: USA...
TTCCAGAAGTAGCGTTCACTGAGGCGAATACGCTGCGAGGAGAGGCTGGTGATGTCGGTACGCACGATGCGGACCCGGTCGCCCTGCCAGGCAGTCACCGGGCGCAGTGCAAACACGCTTTTCACCGACTCGCTCACCGGCACGTCGGTGTTTTTACTCAGCACGTAGCCTGCCGGCTTGCGGTTGGTGATGAACCTTCCCACCAGGCCGCTGATAAGCGCGCTGTAGGTGTCCTGCTTCTGCTCGTACTCCCGCGCCTCCTCCGTCCCCTTCACCTCACGGTTATCTACCGTCAGGCTCAGGCCCGCGCGCTTGCCCGGTGTCGCCTGCACCGAGAAGGCAAAGCCTGACGCGGTCTGAACAAACATGGTGAACGGCTTGTCGGTCAGAGTGGAAAACACAACCGCGCCTTCCGGCGTCGGGGATTTGGCGCTCAGTACGCCCTGCGCCGCCTGCACGCTGAGGATGCGGTCATCGTTCACGCGCAGGTAGTTCGGGTTGGTGTTACTCACCGCCGCGTTGACGCGGGCGCCGGGGTTAAGCGTCAGCTGTTCAGCGCGCGCGCCGAACGCCGTCAGCAGCGCCAGGGCGCTGATTAGCAGGGATTTACGCATCAGGAACCTCCAGGAAAGCGCTCCAGCAGAGCCGGTTATTACGGGTGTCGGTGCGCAGGCGGTAGTGCTTCTTCACCGGCCTGGCGTCGTGCAGCCCGTAGCTCAGCTGCAGGTCGCCGGTCACGTCCACGATGCCCTTGTCCGGCCAGACGCTGACGTCTCTGGGGTAGAACACCGACCCGCCGCTGTTGCCTTTAACGCGCGAGGCTTCGTCAGCCAGCACGCCTTTAAGTGATTTCTCCGCGCCGTCGCAGGCGCCCGCCAGCAGCATTTCGTGGCTGGCCTCTGCATTTTTGTCGGAGATGTTGAGGCGCAGGTTCAGCCACGCCAGCGCCATCAGGCGCAGGTAGCGGGCGTCGCCGCGCTCGCCGGTAAAGCTGAACGGCGTGTCCGCGCCGTAGGGAACGATAATGGTCTGTTTGTTATTAAGGAGCTGATTCATCAGCGCCCGGTTATCGCCGTAGATGCGCCAGCAGAGAAGAAGCGCAAGGATCGTGATAACGAGCAGCACCAGAATAGCCACGGCCATATTGCGGTTTCCCGCCGAACGCAGCTTTAATTCCATGTTGTCTCCGGAGGGGGATCAGGCGACCCAGTGCCGTTTGTAGCTGTCAGGCAGGATGCTGATAAAGAAGCGCATCACTGAGGTGGGCAGGCACCAGTACGCAAGGTTGAGAAGATACTGAGAACCGCGGCCTTTCTTGAGGTGACGTATTCCAACCACGGCGGCTAAAAGCGTGGGGCCAAAAATCCACATGTTGAGGAAAACTGCCAGCAGTGCCAGTGGCACATACAGGCAGAACTCATCAGGTGGCAGCCCCACGAACCGCTTCTGCTCGGAAAACGTAGCCGCATAGGTATACCGGTCACGTTTATCCATAAGCAGACGTTAAGCCGGAATGACGTTGAAGGCGACGTTTACGAAAACCAGCAGCGCGGCGATGCTGCCGAACAGCGCGAGGTTTTTGGTTTTGATGTAGGTGAAAGCGATGAAAGCAATCTCAATCACATACAGGATATATACAACGGCAGAATTGCCGCCGAACGTATCCGTAACATCAGTTTTCGCCCCTGCGAAGTAGTCCTGGGCGTGGGCTGGCATCACGGAAACAGCCAGGAACGCCAGTGCTGAGAGCAGTGCAGACTTGTTCAGTTTCTTCCACGCTACCGCCCCTGCCTTGCGGCAGTAGTTTAAAGACGAAGAGAGAGAGCCCTTCATAGGTTTTTTCCTCAGTTAGGGATATAATGATCAGTCGGTTGAACTATCGTTTGTTTTTGCCTGTATGGCCTTAAGTCAAATTTCTGGCTTGCCGGTTACTCCTCCTTTACAAATCTGTGGGATTGCTACAGATGCTTACGGTTTCTTAACCGGCTGACGTTTTTTTACGCTTCCGGATGGCACACTTCAATATAAGTTATTGATCTTGCTGATCAATTTCACTTATCGTCATAGTGAGAAATTTCACTTAAGTTCCTAACCGATTGAATGAGAATGAAAAATCATGCCTGAAACTGCCGATTTGGTTGTTCTTGTCGCCGATCCGGCGGGCTTTGCGGCTGAGATTTTTAGGACAAATCATGAGGAAGCCTTAAGTGAACTACTCAATGATGCCCTTCTGCATTACATGCGTGACCCGGGCTGGTATGAGGTCACCTTCAGAGAAAACCGCTTTTATGCCTGCCAGCTGGTCACCATTCCGCTGCTCGCCTTTATTAAAAATCGCGTCCCGGCCAGACTGTTGCAGGCAACGGCCGAACGTTCACTCGCGCAGATAAAAGATTATTCAGACGTGGCCGATCCGGCCGCCTGGATAATGATTAATGCAGATTTTTTTTCTCCCCTTCCCCGCCCCGGCGTAAATCTTTGGCAGGCCCGTAAATTAAAGAACAGCCTTAATAAGGCGGTATTTACTGATCCGGGTGATATAACGGAGCCACAAAAAAAACCTGCACTGCCTGGTGTGAAATCATCGGCTGATGGTAAAAAAGACGCCGTGCCTGAGAGTTTTCCCGGAAATAAACGCGGCCCCAGTGCGGATAAAATAATGGAGCGGGTCATGCTCGGCTGGCGCGTAAAAGATATATGCGAAGAACAGGGCTGTTCTGAATCTTACGTTTACAAGCTGATTAAAAAACGTAAGGGAAATTCCGCAATGGAATACCGCTGGAAGCAGTGGGAGCTGATTGCGGGCATGTATCACGCCGAGCCAAAAATGACACTGGATGAAATTGAGAAAGCCTGCGGCGTATCACGCGCGGCCATTTATCAGGCTGTCAAAAAAATAGCCGAACGTGACGGCACAGAAATTACTCCCCGCGAAAGAGAAAGAAAGCTGACGCCTGATGACATTGAGACGATAAAGAGGAAATTAAGCGAGGGCGTGCTCAGGAAGCATATTCTTGCTGAATACGACATCACTACAGAAACGCTGATAAAATACGTCGGCACAAGCGACGATTACAGACCTGTCCCGGAAGAATTAAAAGAGGATGCGGTTCGTTTACGTGTTCAGGGAAAAACACTGCAACAGACGGCCGATATTCTCGGCGTGACCGTCTCTACCGTAAAAGATGCATGGAGGGAAAAGAAAGACTCACCCGACATTCAGGAAAAACGCGTCAAGTACGATAATCGAAACGTGCTGTCTAAACGCGACCGCGATCAGGCCGTTAACGCCGTTCTGCGGGACGGAATTACCCGTAAGCAGGTTTACACGCAGTACGGAATAAATGCGCTTACCCTGCGGCGTTATATTCGTGATGCGCAGAAAAAAGAGCTTGAAGTATTGCGACAAGAGGATACTGATTCAGAGAGTAATAAAGACTGATAATCCATTTCACCTGATGCGCAAGGGATGCGCATCAGGTAATGATTAATTATTTAAAGTATTCCTGCAATTTTCCTGCAACACGCTCATTGACAGCCTTCACCCACTCCGGGTCCAGAACCATTTCATTTTTGATGACCTTTTCGGGATCGACAGTTTCTTTCTGAATGCCAAAGATAGCGTCAGTGATAAAGCCACTGACGAGCACATTTTTAGCGATAAATTCCAGCTTCTGGTCAAGTGTCTTTTCAGAGGCATCTTTATTTATTTTATTTTCATAAACACGGAGGCCGAGCTTGAACATTTCCATCACAAACGCTGATCGGTTAGCAGTATCGCGAGACTCACCGTCTTCCAGCTTTTTTTCGACGTGTGCATCAATCTTTTCCAGCAGTGAAAAAGGGATGGTAAGGTTAACCCTGTTACGCTTTGCTGAATTTTCATCATTCATATTTTTTTCTCTCTCTCATTTTAATTCACGCAGACAAGTTTCACATCGGACCAGTCCGAATGCAAAGTTTCGGGCATAGGTTTACTGGTAACCATCAGGTAACAATCGGTCTAAAATGGAGTAACCATCTGGAAACCAATGGCTGAAATTTGATTTTAACTTACTGATAATATTAAAACAAACCTTTTGGTAACCTTTTAAAAACCTTCAGGATCCCACAGGGTTACCGCATGGTAAGTTAACACTGGTTAAATGCTCTACGATTTACAACTAACTCGCTGATTTTAAATAGTTTAATATGCAAAAATAAATTTGCGAGTGGTGTGTAAAAACCTGACTCTTATGATATTATTGAGCCTGACACCTACCCCGAACTTTTCAAATCAGGAGCCGCAATGCGTTTATTTACTTACGCTGCAGCCCTGCTGGCGACAGGCATTTTCTCCGCCAGCGTGAATGCGGACTGTTTTATTAAAGCTGGTGAATGGTATTCCATCGATCCGGACTATCTGCGCGCTATCGCCTGGCAGGAGTCACGCTATAATCCGGCAGCTGTAAATACCAACCGGACCAAAGATGGAAAACCCGGCAGCAGTGACTACGGGCTCATGCAGATTAATTCGGTCACAATGCGCCGCTTACAGAAAGAGTACCCGGGCCTCAGCAAAGAAAAGCTGCTCAGCGAGCCGTGTCTGAATATTTATATTGGTGCCATGCTGCTGCGCCGTAATTTCAATCAGTACGGCACAACGTGGCTGGCGGTGGGAATGTACAACGCGGGAATGAAAAACCTGCCGGTGACCGTAACGAACCGCTATAACTATGCGATGCTGATTGATAAACATTACAAGGCCATTAAGGCTGGTACGATCCCGCGTAAGGTATTCAACGGCTAATCAGGTTTTAGTACCGTTAAGGCCCGCACCTCCTTTTATTTTTTCTGTGCCAGACAATCTTACCGCCAGTAATGAACCCTGCGCACAGAATTACCCGATCCCGGATCAATACTGGGAACGGGTAACCTGAGTAATCCTCTTTTTTTCTTATGTGTCGCCTGTTCCCGACTTCGCGCCGGTTTATGTTTATTCGTCTCCGGTTTAATACCGCGGCGGATAACAGGCATAAAAAAGGGAACCTTCAGACTCCCCGGTGACTGTTATTTTATTTCCGCAAGAGTTCTGTTTATCTCACCCTGCACACCCTGACTGTGCCAGAAGTAATCGCGCCCGACCCGGTAAAGCTCGCCGGTATTAAAACGCGAAAGAGTTATTTCCTCACCTTCCAGACTCCCGCCATATTTTTTAGCGATAATGTCCACTGCCTTTTGCTTCATCCCGTCCGAATAATGCCGGTCGGTAAAAACGTATCCCACGCCACCATAAATTCGGTTGAACGGAGAGGCACAGGAAACGGACATATCCTGCATGCCGTCAAAATAACTGTCCTTGTACTTATCCGTTACGGCTTTTACTTCTTCCTCTGTCGGCCCGTCCATCCAGTTAATACTTACGCTGTCATAGCTGCGCTTACGAACTGAGAATTTAACACCCGGAAACCTGGCCTTCAGCTCCTTACGAATATTGGATGTTACCTGCACGGCCCCTTTTTTATCCTGAGAAAGTGCCGCATATTCCGTTGCTGTTTTTAAACGCTCGCATTCAGCTGCATAAAGGCGCTCTTCCTCCTCTTTTCTCTGCTGCTTGCGGCGTTCTTCCGACTCGGCATGTTTTACAATGCGCGCCGTTTCTTCCCCGCTTTTTATTTCCGGGAATATGCTCCACTGTTTTCCGTGCAGGATACTTTCCGGCAGCCCGCGAGATATTCCGCCGCTCTCAAACGCAATATCAAACGTGGCATTTCCCCCGTAAGATACGTAGCCCGAAAGCGACCCGACTGATGCCGGTTTCTGCTCACCATGAACGGCGAACACGACGCCCCGCCCGCGATTGTAAAGAACTGTACTGACAACCTGACCGATGACCACTGCCTGCGCATTGTGCATTTTCATTTCAGTTTTCCTTAAATCAGTTGAGACGAAAAAGCGGCCCGCCCTTACAGGCCGCGCAACGTTTTCAGAAGGGGATCTCGTTCAGAGTGGTATCAGCGGTATCAGTAGTTGCCTGATTTTCAGTCGCCGGGTTCAGGGCATTTTCCAGTGAGATAATCCCACGCGCGACGTCGCTTGCCTTGTAGAGGTCGAGTCCTGCCGCCATCGCCGCGTCAAAGTTATCGAGAAACTTCTGCACTTCCTCGCTCCGCACCTCTGAGGCCCGGCGAACATACTTCCGGCGCACTTCCTGCCATGAATCCGTGCGGTAAAAAATCTGGCCACGGCTGGCAATGAGGTAACGCCCGGCGGCCTTTTCGCCCAGGTCGTACAGCGCCGTCATGCCCCCGCCTGAGCTCGCCAGACACGGCAACGCGGTATGTCCGGCAGCCATCAGCGCGATGACATCTGTTTCATCAAGCAGCAGCGCGTCCACACCATAGCTGCCGTTTCGCGCCGGGTAGTGCTTCCCCTCTGACGGCGTGAGTTTTTCGCCGTTTTCGCCTGTGACGTGCCAGCGCGTGCGCAGATCGTTTGCACTGACGCAGATTTTTGGGCCGTTAATCCATGTTTTGGGAGATTCTGGCGTGGCGGTGTTGACGTTGACGTTATGTGTGTTCATGGCAGTTCTCCTGTGCGTGTGAGGTTTCATGTTTCGGTCGTTCCAGTCGCGGCAAAGGGCAAAGGAGCAACGGCAGGCAGCAGACACAAGGGCGCCGCAGGCGTGCATTTCACCCTTGTGTCTGATGAATGACGGTGCTACGACCAGCCCTCCGCGCCTGGAATGACTGGAACAGCCTCACCTGACGAAAAAGCGGGCATGAACACACCCCGGACGGCGGTCTTATGCCGGTCCGGTCCTCAGCGGCCACGGCTTTTTGTGGCCAGTGAACGCGCCGGCACAGCCGGCTGCAGGGGTTGACCTGGCCGTTGCCATCAGACCCCAGCCGCCAGGCCCGGAACGCTTCGCGGTCTGGCGGAGCTTACCGGCCCAGCCGGTTAGCGGAGTGGGGCTGACGACCCGGCAACGCCGGGGAGCCGGAGGGGGCCATCAGGCTGTTAATGCCGTTGACCTTCAGGGACAGGAAACCGGAGACGCAGCTGCAGCACAGCAGCAGAACAGAGAGCAGCAGGAAGCAGAGAGAGAAGACCGTGAGACAGCGTCCCGGAGAGAGAAAGCGCAGGCGAAGGGAGAGAGACGGTGCGTCAGCACCGTCTTTTCCCGGCCCGCAGGGCCGCCCGCTTTTAAAGCCGCGGCTGAAGCAGCTACAGGGCCATAGCCAGCCCCGCGCTTACTGCTTTTAACATTCTTCCAGCTCGGCCAGATAATGCATTTCCGCAGAACTGACCAGCGACGCAAATGTTACATTTTCGTCCGTTATGCCCTCCTGTTCACACAGGTGCATCAGGTTAGCTATCAGATCCTGCACAGCCGTGTAAGCTTCGTCCCCTCTTCCGTCTAAACCGGTACGCCGGGCAAATATCCACAATGCTTCGGCCGCAACCGTTGCCCGGTCCGTATTGCCCCAGATAAGTGCCGGTCGCTCAGTTCCCGCAGCCGTTGCGGCAATCTCTTCGATAACGTCCATTCGCACCGGCTCGCGCGTCCCGGTTAATTCCGGGTTTACTGTCTGGTTATCCAGTGTTAAGGTTTGCGCTGTAGACACATTGATCTCCTGTTCTGTGGTCAGTGTTTCTCTGATGCCCCGGCTTCGTCGCAGATACCAGGGGCGGAATCTGGCAGGGTTAACACCCTGCCTTTTTTCTGTTTGTTATTCCGGCTTGTACGCCATGAGACGCATCACGCGAACGCCCGTTCCTTCAAACTTGCCCTCCATTGGTTCTGACCAGCTGCAGTCCCAGCCCGGCAGCACACCTTTCCTGTCCATTCCCGCTGGCAGTATGGCCCCCACGCGCCCGCCCTCTTTTACCAGCGCAGCGGCTGCGTTCAGATGCGCCACGGCGCGGCCTTCGCTGTAGGGTGGATTCATCACCACGACGTCAAAGCGCTGGCGGGTTTCCTGCGCCCACTGCAGAAAGTCGCCTTCAGTTACGGTGTGCCCTTTGGCCTCAAGTACGCGGCAGTGCAGCGGCGAGATTTCCACGCAGGTGGTTTGCGTCTGCGGCATCAAATCCGCAAGTCCGCCCATACCCGCGCTCGGCTCCAGGCAGGTTTCGCCCTCCTGAATATTCACTTCATCAAGCAGCTGCGTTGCAAGCGCATGGGTTGTCGGGTAGAACTGGTGCGTTTTCTGATCCGGCAGCGCGCCGCTCAGCTGAATATCCTGAATTGCCGTGGTCGGGTCGTAGTCGAATTCAAACCAGGTAAATGCGTTTCTGACCATCTTCACGCCGCCAATACTTATCAGCACTTTTTCTGCCTCCGCGCGCACGCCCTTATCGAAGTCCATCAGGTTTTTAAAGCGGCGATTATTCGGGTTCGTGGTAACCGGCTGGCGTGGCTCTTCCCAGCGGTTACGCTGCTGCGGCTCTGTGCGCTCGATCTCCAGCTCGCTGAGTTCGCTCAGCACGCTGAACGGCAGCAGGTTCGACGCCAGGTTAAAGGTCTTCGACTTTGTGCGCGGCTTCTGCCGGTGCTCCGCCGGGATCGCTGCCGGATGCAGAAACGCCAGAATGTCATTAAGCCGCCAGGCCATATCGGGATGAATTTCAAGGTGGGCCGTGCCTTTCAGGAAGGCTTTCACGCGCAGCGCGCCGCCGTCGAGGGTCAGCCATTCCCCGGCACGCTTGCGGGCAATCTGCAAAATTTTGTCTGTGGTGCGGTAGCTGGTGGCATCCCGACCCATGAATTTCGCGATCACCTGGCGCAGGTCATCAATGTAGCCGGTGCGGTCGTAATTATTGCCGCCCCACTCGTCGTACACGCGCGCCATGATCATGCGCTTGCCAAAACCCTCCGGGCGGTTGGTGACGTGTTCCCCGGACAGGTTGCGGAAAATGCCATCTGTGCGCTCGGCAAAAAACTTCTCGCGTGAGAACAGCAGCTCAGATAGCGTGGCGCGTACGGTTTTCTCCTCAAAGTCCGGCGCGTTCATCTCGCGGATCTGCTCGTTCCACTCGTTGCGCCGATCGTTGGGCATGTACTGGTAAACGTCCGTCAGGTCTAACGCTTCCTGCCAGAATGCCGCATTCAGGGACGCGACCGCGCCCGGCACGCTGAACATCTCGCCCACGGAACGCCCGTGATAGCCCCGGCGGCTGCTCAGATTGCCGCTGATAAAGTGCGCCACCGCAGGCGCGTTTTCACCGCTGGTCACCATGCTGGCGATGGCTTCAATTTTCGCCCGGGTGTGCTGATAGCGTCCCAGCAGGGAATCAATCAGATCCGCCTCTACCGGCGCATAAAAGTTATCGCCCAGCAGTTCCCCCGCTCCGCCATGATCGCCCTGGCCGTTAAAAAGAGATGATTCTTTAGATTCTGAAGCCGTGGTGTTGAAGTTCTGCTGTGACATGTTGTGTCTCCCGTGTGGTTTAAGTGATGTTTCTTTGAGTTCCTCGCCGTGAGGGCAGAACAGGCAACCGGGCATCAGGCTGAACGCAGGGGGAAACGGCAAAGCCGCAGCCCGCAGGGACCGGGTGCAGCCGTTTAGCGCGCGACCCTTGCGTGAAGACGCCCGGGTGCCAGGTTTCTGCACGGCGAAGGGGTTCAGGGGAACAAAACACAACGCGGAAGGATGAACAGGGCACAGCCCCGGAACGGCACACCTCGGTGCCGGGCCGGTCCGCAGCGGCCACGTTTTTATGTGGCCAGTGAGCGCGCTGGCGCCAGCCCGCTGCAGGGGTTGCCTTTGACGTTGCCACAGGACCCCAGCCGGTAAGCACAAAGCGCCGACGACCCGGCGCTGCTGGGGCTTCGGCGGGACGATGCGTTGGCTATTATTTTTTTGTTGCGGATTGCGGGCAAAAAAATACCCGCACAGGGCGGGTTAAAATTCGTTACAGAGGAGACCTCCGCATTAACTGTAGACTGTAATGCCTGCGTTAGGTTCATTAATTGGCTGTTTAATAAAGATTTAACCTGACTATAGTTTTATTCCGGACCAGCCAGATTATTTATCACTGTTATCTTCAGTCAGCTGCCAGATTTTTTCACGAATGGCTTCCTGTTCTGTTTTATCCGCCGCGGCTTCAAGTTCACCAAACAGTGACCAGACTTTTTCTTCCAGCTCCGGTTTCTCCTGCTGTTGGCCTGAGACACTGAACTGCATGTCATCGTTCGCATAATGCTTACCGCCGTTATGTACATAATCTGCTGATTTCTCTGTCATAAATGCTCCGTTATCTGTCCGGCCGCTCTTGATGGGTGAATGCGAAAAAGCCCGCAAACGGAGCAGCGGGCAAAAATTACAAGGATTTCTCGTAGGTGCACATTTGATGCTGTCTTTGCAGCTGTAGATTCTGGCTAAAGAGTTCTTATTTGCAAGCGAGGCGCTTTACAGCGGCACAGTTTCAGTCCTTCACCATCAGGCTCCAGCCGGTAAGCGCAGCAGGGCTGTCGACCCTACCCTGCCGGAGAACCAGAGGGGCCAGCGAGGTGTTGATGCTGGTGTCCGCTTTGTGCCAGAAGCGGGCATTAACGTTTTGCTATATCAAATTATAGAAAGCAGCCCAAATTAATTAACTTGAAGTACGTTTTGGCTCTTCTGCTTAAGAATAATCTCTAAACATGAAACAAAACGGTGTTAAAGAATAAAGTTAATTAACGACTCGCTAGCTGATGCCATAATGCTTTTGTTAATGTCCTTCTTCACTAATATAAACAGGGCACTCAGGCTTAAGCCACTCAGGGGGAAACATGCGTGCTGTTATAACTGGAGCACTAATTGCAATCACGAGCGGGCTTACAGGAGCTGCGCTTTGTAATAATCATTTTTTATTCAATACCCTATCTGATTCTTCTGTCAGCGTTTCAAAAGAGCAGGCTGCTGGCTTTTGGGCTACACCAGCCGTGAAAGGCTATGGCGAGATTCACTATGACCGCAGTGCTGCCTTTCAGCCTACTCCAGACCTGAGTAATAAAATTGTTTTCAAAGTGGGCAAGGCCGGAGCTAACACATCATTGCCGAATCCGGCACTGGAAAACGTCGCGCAGGTGGTTAACCTCTATGTTGCAGCTGGGGTTCCAGTAAACAAACTCAAATTTGTCGTTGCGGTGAACGGTGGAGCAACGCCGGCGATGCTTGATAACGTTTATTATCAAAAAATATTTGGAACTGACAATCCAAACCTCAAACTCATTTCGGCCCTTCAAAGCCAGGGAGTTAAAGTGAGTATATGCGATCAGGCTATCGCCTGGCATCATTATAGAAAGGAATGGATCGCTGGTTCGGTTATACATACGCCTTCCGCACTGACCACCATAACAACCTTACAAAACAGGGGTTATGCCTTCCTGGAAATGTAAATCGGGCTGCATGGTAGGCTGGAGAGTTTTGCAAGCTGGTTGCTTGCTGAAATGAATATGCTCACAAGTACCACTTCATACCGAACGATGACATTACGTCCGCTCTTCGCTCATAGCAGACGTTCATCAAGCTTCTGATTCTAACCTTGCCGTTGCCATCAGACCCTAGCCGTCAGGCCCGGAACGCACCGCGGTCCGGCGGAGCTTACCGGCTCTGCCGGTTAGCGCAGTGGGGCTCGACGACCCGGCAACGCCGGGGAGCCGGAGGGGGCCATCAGGCTGTTTATGCCGTTGACCTTTATGGACAGGAAACCGAAGGAGCAGCTGCAGCGCAGCGCAGGGATTAACAGCAGCAGGAAGCAGAGAGAGAAGGCCGTGAGACAGCATCCCGGAGAGAGAAAGCGCAGGCGAAGGGAGAGTAACCGCCGTGGCGGCGCAGCCGCCGCAGCCGTTATCAGCCGCCGTTGACGTTTGCGGACCCGGCTGGCGACACTAATCCGGCCCCGCTGGCGCGAAGCCGGTAAGGCAGGCGATCAGGCATCAATGCGGACAATCATTGTTGAAACGTCCGTATAAGCAAACGTCCCGCGCGGCAGCGCCTCCTGATGCGTCGCAATATCCTTAAATTCCCGCTGCTGACGCGGACCGTTTGCGCAGACCGCCACCAGGTTACCGCCCGGCGCCAGCATTTTCAGCGCGTGCCGGATGTGCTTCAGATCATCGCCGTGGCGAAAAGGCGGATTCATGATAATCCGGTCATAAACGGGCTGCGGGGCGCAGCTCAGAAAGTCCGCGCAGGTCACGGCCACTTCAGGAAACGTCGCGCTGAGATGTTCAGCCAGCGCCGCGTTCATTTCTACGCACTGGCATATTACCTCCGGCACGGCCGCAAGCACCGCGCGGACAATGGCGCCGGTCCCGGCGCTCGGCTCCAGCACCCTACTACCCGGCCGGATGTCGGCCAGGGTGACAAGCTTCCGGCACACCAGATCGGACGAAACAAACAGCTGTGTATCTGCATGCACCCGGGTAGCGGGCTGCAGGCCGCTGAGTTTCTGCTGCATCTGCGCGATTCGCGCGCTGAGTTCGGTACGCATTTTTCGTTCTCCCGTGCCGGCAACGCCGGCACTTTGTATATTCATCTGTATATACATAAAACCCCGGGCGAGCCGGGGAGCCTGATTTGTCAGCGCGGAACCTCAACCGTTTTCATGTCGGTGATATACACCGGCGACAGGGTGTAGCCCGTGGACATCACACGGCGGATGCGGTAGGCCTTGTGATCGTCGCCGGCCGCTATGCCCTTCACCTGTTTAAAATCGGCGTGCTTTTTGCTCCACTGCTCCTTAGTCATCTGCTCGAAACCTTCGCCCGGATAGTTCACAATCGGCGGGCGCTTCGCGGCCGCCTTCGCCGTTTTTGCTTCCTCTGCGCTGGGCGCTTTATATTCCGTAATGCGATCGGGCGTGATGGTGATGACGGCACCGTTTCCCCGTGACATAAATGAATACTCAGGCGTCACCAGCGAGCTGATTTTTCCGCCGCTGCGGTTTACGCGGATGATGGTCAGCCACTCCCCGCGGCTTTTAACCTGGCCGCCCGGCACCATTTCGGTATCTGAGGCCAGCACGCCGCCGTGTTCGTCCAGCATGGCGCGCTCGTAGGCGATGCGGTTGCGGTAGTGCGCGGTCCAGCGGCTCAAGCGCGCGATGGTGCGTTCATGGCACGGAATGCAGATGTCCCGG